>CEUI01015148.1_pt1 | contig 29780 bp, 48 predicted proteins | sample 531411 | NCBI WGS metagenome assembly CEUI01 (sample SAMEA2622841, study PRJEB7988) | marine metagenome | isolation source: saline water (ENVO:00002010), including
GCAACTGGAAGTCTTAATACAGTATTAGGTGCTGGTGCTGGTAAAGTTCTTGTAAATGGTCATGGCAACACATATATAGGTACTCTTATAACAGCAGGTGGGACTAGCGTAGTAAATGAAGTAGTTTTAAGTGGTTATGATGGACTAACATTTGCAACTGGTCAAGGAACAAATACAGTTACACTTGGAAATAATGCTTGTACTGATATTTATTGTTCTCAAGATGCTGGTGCAACAGTTCGTTGTGGGAAAATAATTTCGGAACTAGCTACAGCTAATGAATTTATAATTACATCAACATCTAATACTGTTGGTGATGCAGCAGCATTACACTTACAAAGAGCACATACTACAAGTGTAGTAGATGACGATGGAGATATAGGTGAAATAGTATTTAAATCTTGGGATGGTGATACTGAGTATTTAGCTAGTGCTATGATAAGATGTGTAGCTAATGGAACTCATGCAAATGATAGCGTACCAGGTGATTTGCAATTTTGGACTCGTGATACAGCAACAAGCGGTGGACATAAGCAAAGAATGATTATTGATAGAGATGGTAAAGTTGGTATTGGGACTAATAATCCATTAACTAACTTACACGTTGAAGGAGCTTCTGGAGAAGGTATAATAACAATATCTAATCTTGATGATGATATTCAAAATGGTGACTCTTTAGGAACTATACAATTTCAATCAAATGATGAATCTGCCAATCCTCCTACAAATTCTATTGTAGCTAAAATTGAAGCCAAAGGATACGCAGCAACAAATGGTCAACATCCAGCAGACATTGTTTTTTCAACTACTCACTTAAATACTTTAACTGAAAGAATGGTTATTCATAGAGATGGCAATGTTGGTATTGGAATTGCTGATCCGTTAGCAAAATTTCATGTCTATGGTTCTGGAGGTCAAACTTTTTATAATGAAAATACAGCATTATCAAATACACAACGATGTGAATTTCTTGCTGTAGCAAAAAAAGATAATAATGATGGAGGTGTGACTGCTACAAATAATTATGGTGGTGTAGGGGTTGTTTATAATGCAAGTCCAAGTAATGGTACTGATCAAGCAGTTGGATATTTAAGATTGGATTCATCAGATTTAGCCAATAATTATATATGGATGGATGATGATGGCGATTTAAGAGTGGCTGCTGGTGGTGGTTTTTCTGATTGTGGAACGCAGGGTGGAAATACTTTTGACCAAACATCTTCAGATGAAAGAATAAAAGATATAGATTCTAATCCATTTCCTTATGGGCTTGCCGAAATAAATAAACTAGTTCCTATAAAATATAAATTCAATAATACTAAAAATCCTATTGATAAACTTGGCTTTGGTGCACAGACTACAAACTCAATCATTCCAGAATCTGTTTTTATTACTGGTCAATGTATTGATGGCTATACACCTAAGATGGTAGATAAAAAAGATAGCAATGGGAATATTATAAAAGAAAAAGAGTCTATACCAAATAGTGATGATAGAACAAGAATGGTAATGGAGTATAAGCAAATTATTCCAGTACTTGTTAAAGCAGTACAAGAATTATCAACAAAGATGGATACAATGCAAACAGAAATAAATAATTTAAAATAAAAGGTAAGATTATGGCAATAAGTTTATCAAGATTAAAAACAAGAGGTTTGCAACAATCAGTTGCAGAAAGACTTGCAAAACAATATGCTTCTGAAAGTGGCAAAGCAAAAAAACGTAGAGGATGGAAAGGACTTCTTGGCTCTATTGCTGGCACAGGTATAGGTACTGGTTTAGGTGCTTTACTTGGTATTGCTTCTGGTGGTTTATTAGCTCCTCTTGTTATGGGTGCTGGTCAAATGCTAGGAAAAAAACTTGCTCATGAGGCTACAAGAGGTATGGCAGCAGATAAAAGTAAAATAGGTACTTCAGACCCATATGGATTTGGAAGTGAGCAAACTAAAAGATTGCAAGATCGATTAGGAGGCGAGATGGCTACTGATCCATTTAGTGAACGTGGTGGTCTTGGTAAAGAGCTTTTAAGTTCTTATATAGCAGCTGGAGCAAGTGGAAAACTTGGACTTGGAAAATTATTTAAAAAGGGTGGTTTAAAAGGATTGACTGCAAAAGAGAATTTATTTAGCAAGGCAGGTTTATTTGGGACTGAGGCTAGCGGATTAGAAGGCTTGAAGCTTGGGGCAAAATCTTTATTTGGAGGTGAGGATGCAGTTGCTAAATATCTTGAGCGTGGAGTTTCTGAAGAAGTTTCACCATCCTCTTTGATAGATAGTAGTTATGATAAAACTACAGGTTTATCTGAGCTTTATCCAGATTGGAGTGGAGCTGGAGTTTCTGAAGAAAGTGTTAAAAATATATTTGAACCATCTCCTATGGACTTTCAAAGTGATTATGAGAATTTTTTAACTACCCCAAAACAATCTATTATGCAGTCTCATTATCAATCAGTTGACTGGAATGATCCTAAGATTCAAGATGCTAAGAGAAGAGCTGAGAAAGACTTAGATAGTTTAAGAAAACAATATTATGATGGTGGTATTGTTAGTGGCTCACCGACAATTTCAAATTATTTTGAGTCTAAAGGATTATCACTTGGTGGAAGTAATAAAAAATCATTAGCAGAAATGCTAGAAAGGAGATAATTATGCCACATGAACCTGGACATCCAGATGTAGATGCATTAGCTGATTTAACTGCTCCAAATCTTGATGCGATGGAAAACTTTCAAGGCTTAGATGAAGACCAGCAACAGCAGATTAAAAATATACAAGCTGGTCAAAAAACTGATTGGGGTGCTGGCTCAATTAGTGCATCTGATTTTATTAATGAGGATGGTTCTCCAAAGACAGTTAAAGAAATATATGATACATTAGATAAGAAGTTACCTGGTGTCACTGGTGAAAAGCTTATGAAAGCTATTAATAATCTTATGCCAAAGTATCAAGGTATTGATAAAAAAGAAGCAGGCTTTTTAGCAGAAGAAAGGGCTTTTGCTGAAGAAGGTGCTAAAACTAAAATGGCACAAGATGTATATGGATTACAGCAACAAGCAGGTCAAGTTGGTGGTGCAATGAGAAATGTATATGGTGGTATGGGTGGAGGTATGAGAGGTAGTATGGCAGGACAAGGTGCAATGCAAAAAGGCTTTGGTACTGCTGAGGATGCTTATGATCTTTCAAAAAGAAAAGCTGAGTTTGCAGAAAGAAAAGGTATGTATGGTCTTGAAAAAACTGCATATAGTGATTTTGAAAGTGATATAGAGGGTCTCATTACAGAGTCAGGATGGATGAAACATGATCCTAATTATATGCGAGGACTATATGGTCAACAGTCAGAATGGGGCTCATGGATGAAAAATGATGAAACGCCAAAAGCTCCCACTTTTGGAGAAAATCAAGTGACTCCCAATCTTGAAGAAAATATTTATGCAAAGGGTGGAAAAGTTCCAACAAAAGATGAATCATTTTTAAAATTTTTAACAGAATTACCAGACGCAGGAGGCAATTAAAATGGCAGATATGTGGCAACTTGTAAATAGAGAATTAGCAAAGCTTGAAAGAGATAGAGGTGGAAAATCAGATACTCCATATCTTGATATTGTTAGTGAAGCTATAGATTTAGGACAGAAGCAAAGAGCATGGAAAGAGCGTGAAAATGCACAAAGACAACAAATAATGTCTGATCTTTCTAAAAATACAAATAGGCTATATAATAATGAAGATGTAACACTCCATAAAGATAGACTTAAAAAGTATTATGATAAATACAAAGGATCAATGGATGAATCTACTTTAGAATTAGGTCAAATGATGCTTGATAATTATGACTTTCAAATGAAAAAAAATGATAGCTTTAATGCATATAAATCTCGTCAAGACGATGAAATGAAAAAAGTATCAGATTATATTAATAAGAACATTGAAGTTGGGAAAGAATATACTGAAAAAGATTTAGAAGAGTTTAGAAATGTCTATACAAATTATATAAATTATACTGAAGAATTTACCAATAAACATGCTGATAGATTGGAATTAAAAGCTAATAGACATATAAATCAAGAACTTGCTCAGAGTGCATATATGAATGATTATATGCTAGATAGTTTTTTTGATGATAAGAAAATAGATAAAGTTGAATATCAGGCATATAAAGAGGCTTCTGCAAGAAATTCAATACAACCTATATTAGATTATAATGATTATCATTCAGGACTTGTAAAAGCTTCTAGTAAGGCTTTAGTTGGAGAGATCGAAAAAGGGGTACAAGAATATAAGCAAATGACATCTATTATTAATGATAAAATTCCTGTACCTAAAGAATGGAGTGGTAATTTAGTAGATGACGAAGGTAGTTTCTTTAGTCAGTTAGGAGAAGAACAACAAACTGCTATTGAGGATTATCACAAGGATTTAGAAAAAGATATAAAACTTGGTGATAAAAAGCATGTAGAAAGACATGGTACTAGCTATATTGATGATTGGCATAAAGGCTTGCTTAAAACACCACCTCCTCCTCCGCCTCCTCCAAAAGAAACTGAAGGAATACAAGACTTTACTTATAAGGCTAATGAAACTTTAGATAAAGAAATTGATATTCCTGAGACTAAATTAGATGCTGGGCAAACTGATGAAATATATAATCCTGGAAATTTGAGATTTGCAAATCAAAAAGATGCAACAGGAAAAGATGCCCGTGGCTTTGCTATATTTCCATCTGAAAAATCTGGATGGCAAGCATTATATAATCAAATAGAATTGGATAAAGGGAGAAACTTGACTTTAGATCAATTTGTACATAAATATGCTCCTCCTGTTGAAAATGATACAATTACATATCGTAATAACTTGCAAAAAGAATTAAAGGTAGATAAAAATATCAATATAAATAAAATTGATACTAAAAAACTTGCAAATGCAATAGCAAGACAAGAGGGTTATGGTGGTAAATTTCCTGAAGTCTTATCTCCTCCTACTGAACCTGTTGCTAAAGCAAGAGTTAAAATAGATGAACCATTAACAGAGGTAAAGGATGGAAAAACAGTTATAAATTATAATACTGCTGATACATATGATTTTAAAAAACAGCAAACTAATTTAAAGAAAATAGCTGATGAAAAATATAACATAAAAGATAACAAGAAAAATTATAAAAATGTTCGTGATTTTGTTAGTGATAAATTTGAAGAATGGTTAAACTCAGTAAATAAACGTGGAAAATATTCAAAAGGAGATTTTATATATTTTATACCAACAAGGGTAGATAAAAATAATAAAATTAATCCAAATGAAGATATGAATCTTTATAATTTATACCATCCAAATGCATTTAAAGGGGTAAAAGGTAATGTTAGGATGAGAATAAAGCCTAATATTGGAGGTGGATATTTAAATTTTGCAAAAGATTTTGATGAATTTAGAAAGTTTTTACAGGAGTCATAAATGCCAATACCAGAAAATATAAAAAGAGAAGTTGATTTATTTCGATCCGAGGATCAAGGGGTTAGAAATTGGAGTGATGAAAGAATATATAGATATTTAAAAAGAGATAATCCAAATCTATCTTGGGCGGAAGCTGACGCTAAATATACTAAAAAGAAAAAAGCTGATACATCTCCTACCTTTGTAAACGCATTCCAATCTTGGTTTGACTTAGGGATTGATGAAAACTCTGCTGAGTTTTTCAAAGCTGGTTATAATAATTCTCTTACAGGTCTTGCAGAACAAGCTATAACTGGTAAACCAAGATATGATCTAAGTGAATATAATCCAACTGTGCTTGAAGATATAGGCTCAATGATAACTTCATTTGTTATGCCACTTGATATTCTTGCACTTGGTACTGGTGCTGGTGCAGGCTCATTAGCATTAAAGGGATTTGGCGTACAAACTGCTAAAGAGGTCGCTAAATTTAAAGGCAAGCAAAGTCTTAAAAATGCACTTATTGAATCAGGTGTAAGGCAAGCAGCTACTCTTGGCACATATGAAGGTGCTATGGGTGGACTTTTAGCACACACAAATGATGAGAATGTTATGAGTGGTATTGCTGGTGGAGTTATGCATGGTGGTATATTAGGTGGTTTAGCAGGAGCAGCTGGTGGTGGCATGGGATATGCAAATGCACATCTTTTAAATAAGTATTCAAAAGCACGTAAAATAGCAACTGAGGCTGGTAAAGAAGCATCTAAAGCCCTTTCATTTCAAGAAAAAGTATTGCTTGCATCTACTAATCCTCTTGGGCAAGTAGTTGCTGAATCTGGTATATTTACTGCTGGTGATATGGCAACACAGATTGCAAAAGGAGAGGATGTTAGATGGAGAGATATTGGTGTATCATTTGTTGCTGATCTTGGATTGTTTGGTATAACAAAGGGAATGCATAAAGCATTTACCAAAAGTGATGAATATTATAATCTTCTAAAAGAAGCTGAGAAAAAGAAGCATGGCGTTAATGATGAGGGGAAAACAAAGACAGCTGAAGTAATTGATAAGAGAGAAGCAGAGCTCAGAGAAGAAGCTAAAATAGATAGAGAGCAAGGAAGGGAAGATGATGCTATTGCTAAACTGGAAATAGCAGATGAGCTTGCTAGGTCTAGAACAGGAGCTGATGCACAATATTTAAAAATACAAGATGAACTTACAAAAGCAAAATCACGAACAAAAAACCTTATAGATGATCACAATAATGGAATAACAACTCAATCTGTAGAACGTGCTGAATTAATTATTGGAAATGTTAATGAGCAAATTGGAGTTATAGCAAAGCTTATTGAGCATGCTACTGATCCTGTAAACCCAATGTATGAAGGTTTACTTGGACAATTTAGAGCACATGAGGCTAATCTTTTAAAATTAGCAGAGAGATGGAAGAAAGATAGAATAGATAGTGTAGTTAAAAAAGGAGCTTGGAAAGAACCTCGCATATTAGAAGAAAATATTTTACGAGATGAAAAAGGAAAACCAAAATTAGATAAAGATGGAAATACAATAGAACTTGCTGACATTGACCATCTAGACCTTACAAAACCACAGGATAGGGCTGAGGCTACTAGATTATTAAAATTGGAAAAAGACGAGATTGTTCAAAAGAAAAGAGAAGAAATAACTCCATTAGGATCAGAAACCGAGGCAGTTAAGATTCTTGATAATAATAAGTTTAGAGATAAAGATTGGAGTCGGGAAGTCACAGACAAGACTATGCTTAAAGATGTAAAAGCAAGAGTTGAGGGAACTGATAAGAAAAAGGGACTTGCAGATGTAGATGCTAGTATAGTTGAAGATACTGGTGGTTTTGAATCTGGTACAGATAAATCTATAAAGTATAATAATAGTAAAAATATAGTTAGACATTTTATACAAAATGTTTTTCCTATTCAAATTGGTAAAACTGTAAGAAAGGGAGCTTTTGTTGGAAATCCAGCAGCAAAGGCATCTAGGCTTAATACCTTTGCTAAATGGATGGCAGAACATGGCAAGGAAATAAAAGAAGTTACAAATGCAGATTATCAAAATTATCTTGCTCAACATCCAAGTCATGTAACAGAGCTTCAACAATTAAGGGAATTTCTTCAAACAAATCAAATCTCTAAAAAAACATTTAATCTTACTCAAAGTGAGACAAAAGGATTTGCTAGAAAATATATTGGAGAATCTCCAGAGGGTGTTACTCTTGATGCTCATTCTATTGGTAAAAATTCTATCACATTTGTTCAGCCTAAAAATAATAAGAGCATAACAAAATATATAAGTACAAAGTTAAAAAATATTTTAACAAAGCTTAGAAAGAATAATAAAAAAATATCTCCAGAAATAAATCAAACGTTTCTAACCAAAGATGGTAAAATAATAAATAATAATCTCTTAAATGCCTTTACTGAAAAAATATTTGGGTCTAAAAAACAAAAAGATAAAGCAAGATTATTTAGAGATTCTCTTACTGGCTGGGCTTCAGAAAAATATGGAAGTACTTCTCCTGAAGTAGAAGTTTTAATACAAGAAGTTCTTGGAGATACTGCTAATGTCAATACTATAAATAAAGCTTACGTTAACAAAGAAGCTCAAAAAGCACAGGCAACTAAACTTGTTAAATCTTTTATAGCAGAAATAAATAAAGGTGGGAAAAAAGCAAAGGGTAAAGCATTTTATAGCACTCTTGAAATTTCTAAAGGATTAAAGAAGATAGGCAAAAAAGATGTTATCATATCTATTCAACAGGGAATAAAAAATAAAAAACCTTTCTATAAGGATATAGTTATAGATAACAAGACAGCTGAAGGAATGGCTAGATACCTCATTGAAACAAGTCCAAGGCTTAATGAAATTGCTTCATCTACAGAAGGTTTATCATTTAAATATCAACTAGAAAATACTTCTAATAGTCTAGGAATAGAGGTTAGCCAATTAAAAGCACAGATAAATCATTTCAAAAAACTTTATCCAGAATTAGTTATACAATTAAAAAATAGTCTTGGAAAGTTTCAAGGAGAGAATGTACTTGGTCGTATTACTGGTCATCTTATTGAGATAGCTCAAGGAAAGGCTAAAATAGATACAATCCCTCATGAAGTTTCTCACCATGTAGTTGATGTTCTGCGTGCATTTGGTGATAAGAATAGTAAAAAAATTATCAAAGATGGTGAACGCATGTTTAAGGATGTAGATAGAAATAAAAGTCCAGAAGAAAATATGGTTCAAGCTATTGGTGAATATGTTGCTGGAAACATGAAGAATAAAACAATGATTGGTAAGGTTAAAAATTTCCTTAAAAGGTTTTGGAGTCATTTAAAACATAAATTTAATGTACATAATCAAGCTGATGTTACTCGTATTCTTGGTGAAAAGGTATTGAAAGGTGATCTTCCAGAACAAAACCTAAAAGACATTACTACTAAATATCAAACATCTAAAGATAGTCCTGAAGTAAGAAAGCAAATAAAAGATATAAGCAATCGTATCCATCGAGGAGATAAGCTAGATCAAACAGTTAAAAAAGCTGATTTCAAAGGATGGAAAGAGGCAAGAATAGATATATTTGGATCAGAAAAGTATAGCACAACTGATCCTAATTTAACACTTGACAAAATGCAAAGATATGAAGAGTATCTTACAAATCATCCAGCTAATGGTGGCACAAATAGGTCTGCTGAGAATATTGCTAGAAAGATACAAGATGTTAATGATAAGTATCATATTAATCCAGAAGTTTCAAAGGCGACATTAAAACTTATGGGTGTAACAGATGGATTATATGAAAATGCATCTCCTGAGACTGCTAAGGCATACGAGTCTATGATACGTAATGATTATGATGCTCCTCCAGTTAAACATACTAATTATACAGATGATCTAATTTTAAGAAGTAGAGACAAGACTACAAAGCATCCTTGGATGTATAGGTATGGAAGAGCTGTTATGCCTGTATGGCTTGTTCTTCAAAATTATGGTGGTAAAGCAGGCAAGAGAATTTCACAAAGGTTATTAAACCACGAATGGGCAGAACATGTTATATATAAAGGGCCAGGTGATAATGTTATACGAGCAATCAAAAAAAATCTTGGAAGGAAAAAATCTAAAGAGGCAGCATTATTATTTGATAAAGAGAGAGCTGATAGATTATATAAAGAAGGTGGAATGACAGAATCCCAAAAACAGTTTTATAGGAATGTTTATGGTGATGAAACTGCTGGTATTAAAAAAGATAAAAATTCTATTGAATATAAATCACATCAAGCATGGGAAAATTACAGAAAAGATATTTGGGATAAACTTGAAAAGGCATTATTAAAACATGAGACTCCAGAAAGTGCTAAAACAATTATAGCAGAAATGAAAAAGATTGAAGTTGATAATTATATGACACGTGCTCTTACTTCAAAAGCTTTAAAGTATCTTACAAAAGATAGTAATTATATGAAAAGTTTAGTTGATAAGCAGGTTAAAAAGATTGCTTCAAAATTAGCAAAAGAAAATACTAAAACAGATATTGAGGCTAAACTTCTTAAAGAAAAATATTTAGACCCCAAATCTAAGGAAGGTGAAATACTTAGAAGTGAAATAGCAGAAGAAATGTATAATGTTTATAAATATGGATATGGTCATGCAAAAAATCCACATTTAATTCCACGTAAAGGTCTAATGAAAGAGTTTGTAGATATAACAAATGACAAGGGACAACTTGAAACGATAAAAGTATATGAAGATTCTATGGAAGGCACTGCTGGAATGTATGTTAGAAGGATGTCAAAACATATTGCAAATATTGCTTATTTTCCTGAGTGGGTTGGTACTGGAAGTAAACATAAAATTCATAGAGGAACACAATCAGATATAGTTAAGATCGCTGGAGAAGGAGGAATTGCAAGTTATGCAAATCTTGCAGTTGAAAGGCAGCTTGGATATGATAGAAATCATAGAGAGTCTTTAGCAGAACCATTATATAAGGCTGGTGGTACTATTGCAAGTGTATCTGCTGCTATTGGCTTATCATCTCCATTATCTGGACTTAAAAATCTTTCTATTGGTATACCACGTGCTATTGGAGTGCATGGTTTCTGGAGAACAATGAGTGGAATAAAGCATGCAATGAATGCTACTGCTTGGCATGAAGCAAGAAAAAAAGGTTATCTTGAATATGGTGCTAAAAATTTAGAGCTTGATGATATTAAGCTTGGTGAAAAACTTACTATGAGAAAATTGTTTAGTTTTAACTTTATGACACAAACTGAGAATTTAAACAGGATAATATCATCTCATGCTGGACAATTATATTTTACCGAAGTATCTGCTAAGCTCCGTGGTGAAAAGGGAATGTTTAAAATGGGCACTAATAAAAAAAGAATGAAGAGGCTCATGGAAGAGGTCTGGCATTTAAGTGAAGATGAAATAAGCTTTATTGAAAATACTAAAGATTTTACAACAGCTGACGCTAAGAAAAAATATGCTGAAATTCAAAATAAAGTAGGACATTTCTCTCATGTAACTGCTCAAGGTGGTACATCAACTGTTATGCTTCCATTATGGATGTCGTCAAGAGAAGCTAAACCATTAACCTTATTTCAACGTATGGCAATGTCAACTACTATAGATACCTATAGAAACTTTGTAAAACCTATTGCTGAATTTGGTAACGTCGCTCCACTTGTCAGAGCTGCTGTTGCACACAGTGTTAGTGGTGCTGCTTTATTTTTTGTATATAAAGAACTGTTTGGCAAAGAGCCACCAACAGGATCAAAACTTTCACAAGAGGATAGCTTTGACAAGATTATGTTAAACTTATGGAGATCAGAGTTTTTTGGTCTTGCTGGTGAAGTTCTTCCTATTAATCCATATGAAAGGCAACTTGGAGTACCCATTGCACAGCCAGTTATAATTAGAAATTTAACTGAAGCTCTTAATGAATATACTAAATGGAATGCTGGTGGGCAATCTGCATCACAAGCTATAAAAAATTGGACTAAGAAATCTGTTGTAGTGGCAAGTCAGTTAGAGACTTTATACAAAACAAGTAAATCTCCATACTATAAAGATTTTAACAATATGAGGTCAATGGTAAGGAAATTCAAAGAAGAACGTGGAATGCCTATGTATAGTGGTGATGGATATGTAAGTAGAAGACAGCCATATTATCATGATCTAAAAGATGCGATGATGTTTGGATCAGAAGAAGATATTGCAAAATCTTATTGGGCTGCTATTGATTTTATTGTTAGCGATATGGAAAAAGTAGACCCATACACTACTCCAAGAAAAAGATATAAAGATGCAAGAAGAGCTGTAAAATCTGTTATTACTCATTATGCTCCTCTTAACATATCTGATGAAACAACGGGAACTAGCAAGTCATTAGAAAAACAATTTTTTGATTGGCTTACGCCTGAAAATGAAAAGTTAGCAAAAAAAATAGACAAGATATATAAATATAAACTCAGAGAAATAAAAAAGATAATGAGAAATCCTAAGTGGAAAGATAAATATTTTGTATATCCAAATGAAAAAGTATAATTATTTAATAGTAGATGAGGATAACGAGGAATAATCCTATTGCACTATTGCACTATTGCACTATTATCAGATTGTGCAATTATGCAGGATATTAATACTTATCTATCTTTATTGCATGTTTAATAATAATATCTTTCTTCACTAGGTAAGCTAATTTTTCTTTATTATCTCCATTACCAATAAATCTAGCAGGCATCATTGGTTTTATTATTTGTCTCAATGCGTTTGGAGTAATCCATATATAAATCTCACCATCATCAAAGACCCAGTAATCTGCCTCTGTAGTAGAAAGTGCTGAAGGCTTGCTATTAAATTCAATCTCAACAACTATATTACCTGTGTAATTAGATTTTTTATCTTGCTTAACTTCTATTTTTGTATTTGTTTCTGGAACAAATATATCATATCCTTTACAGTAACCTTTTTTAACATGTGCTTTTGGATATTTCTTTTTTATTTTTTCACATACAGCATCTTCACTATTTTTTCCTACTATAAGTGACTCTTTAAAATTTTTACTAGCTAATTTATTTGTTATTATTTCCACAGGTTCTCCATTTAAATATTCTATTTGACCAAATATTCTACGTATATCTGGAAGTAATTTATGGCATTTTTTGTAATTACCATCAGAGTCTATAAAATATAAGTGTGCTATTTCCTCCAAATCACTCACTGTGAGCTACTTTTTCTGTATTTACGGGTTCAGTCCAAGGTAAACCACGATTGTAGCTTAAATGAGCCTCTACACCATAGATAGCTATGAGTAATGCATCAGCAGTTTTAAGTGTTATACGTTTTGTACTTGGACATCTATCCATAGCCATTTTCTTTAATACTTTTTTCCTAACATCTTTTGGTAGTCCTTTTTTTATTTCAAAATGTGACTGCCATTCTTTTGGAGTTACAAATACAGTATCAAGTTCATGAGATGCAAGTATTCCCTGCCATTGTCCATAGTTACAACCAAATGAGAATGAGCCAGCTCTTCCATCTGTAGGGAATGACCATACTTTTTCTATTATTACTTTTACTCTGTAGGGTGCGACATCACTGAGACACATAGCAATTAGTATTGACATACTGCGTACATCTTTAGGACATGGATGTACTTTTACTTTCTCATCGGTGATAATAGCAACTCCACCACCTTTTCCTGGATCAATACCTATACATTTTTTAAAAGGGGATTTCATTCTGCTCCTTTTCTATTATTTTTGGTGTGAACATTTCTTCTTCATCATTATATATTTTACACTTATCTCCATCATAAGCCATTTGAATAGCTCCAGTCTCTCCATATCTAACTTTTGCAGCTACGAGTGTTATTAAGTTTTTATTTTCTGGTTTTTGATCAACCTTATATCCGTAATAGACAAAGAATACATTTTCTGCTACTTGTTCTATTGCACCACTCTCTGCTAAGTCTGATAATTGTGGCTTCTGAGTTCCTCTAGTCTCTAAAGCTCTGTTAAGCTGTGAAGCTAAAATTACTGAACAATTGTATTCTTTTGCAATCCATTTATAGTCATTAACAAGACGTTCTAATTGTAACCTTCTTTGATCTTCTTTTCCTGTTGGAGTTATAAGTTGAATATAATCATCAAATATAATATCTGGTTTAAACTTTTTAATTTCTGTTGCCGATGTTGGAAAATCTTTTATTTGATCAAACATTCTAAATTTTTCAGCAGAGTATTTCTTTGCTATAAATCCACGAACTCTATCAAGCTCTTGTAATTGCTCTTGATCATACATGCCTTGACGTATCATTGCATATGAAAGTCTTCCTGACTCAAGTGCAAGTAACTTTTTTAATACTTCAACATTAGTAAGTTCCCTATTAAATAAAATTACTTTCTTATCAGATTCAAGAACATTTGATAGCATATTTAAAAGCATAGTAGATTTACCATGTCCAGGTCTTCCACCAACTATAGTTATCTCACCTCTTGTAAGTCCACCTGCGAACTTATCAACACTTTTAAATCCAGTCTTAATAAGTAGTTTTTCTGTATTTTGTATTGATTCTATTGCATCACCAAGAACCTCATTAATATCAAATGTAGTATCTGGTCTAAGATTTATAAGTTCACCAATAGAAGTATGAGCATTAACAAGAACATCTAATGCATCTACTTTATTATTCATTGCACCTTCTTGTATCTCTCTAGTATACTCAATAACAAGACGTAAAAGATATTTTTCATATATCTTTTTTGCATAATTTTCTATTAAAGAATTAGCACCAGTATTAGTTATACAATCAGTTATAAATAATGGATCAACACGATTATTTTTATCTTCATCAGTTAAAGTAGATGTAAGTGTTATTGTATCTAAATGCTCTCTTCTTTTTATCATACCAGATATAATATTCCATACTATTCTACACCTAGTATCATACCACACCTCATGAGATATAATATACTTGGATACATCATCATACTTTTTTTGGTCATTTATAACTCCACCAATAACAGCACATTCAATAGAAATATCATTTGGTAATTCATGTGACATTAAAATAACTCCTCTTGTGCTGTTTTGTTTTTAATAAAATTTGTATATTCTTCATTAAGTTCTATACCTATCCATTTACGTCCAAGTCTTTTGGCTACTGTAGCAGTTGTACCACTTCCCATGAATGGATCAAGTACCACATCTCCTTCTTTTGTTCCAGCTTTTATACAAAGCTCAGGAAGTTTTTCGGGAAATACAGCAAAATGAGCCTCACCTGATTGAGCAGTATTAATACTCCAAACACTACGTTTATTTCTATATTCTTGTACTGGCTGCGAAGTGGCTGCCATAGCCGAAGCAAGAGGAATATCTCTTCTGCTGTCCTTTCTTAATGTTCTATTATCTCCAGAATACTTAGCTTTTTCTTGTATTGCCTCATGATCAAAATAATACTTTGGCTTTAAAGAAAATAAAAATATATATTCATGAGACTTAACACATCTATCTCTAACTGCTTCTGGCATTGGATTTGGCTTGTGCCATATAATATCTTGACGTAAATACCATCCATCTTTTTGCATAGAAAATGCAAACATCCAAGGAACTCCAGTCAAGTCTTTTGTTTTTAAACGATGATGCTTAGGTGGTGCTTTTCGTTGCATTCTATAATTACTTCCAGTAGCATCATTAGTAATAGAATTACCACCATCCCAGTGTCCACCTTTAGCACCAAAATATGTATCACCAATATTGACCCATACTGTGCCATCATCTTTTAATATACGTTTTGATTTGTTAAATAATTCTGTAAGTCTTCTTACAAAATCTTCAGGGACAAGCTCTTCTCCTAACTGTCCATCTGCATTATAGTCTCTAAGACCCCAATACGGAGGGGAGGTTACGATTGCTTGTACTGATTTTTCTTCTATCTCTTCTATCTTTTCAAAGCAATTACCAATCAGTAACATTATTTTTCTCCATTAACTGCGAATACCTTTTCATGGTAACCTTGATAAGTCTTGGGGTAATCTTTATTTTATTACCTGTATAACCACCAATGTTATCGAGAAACTGTGATAATTGTCTCTCGTAAAAAGATATTAACCAGTCGTGGAGTTCTTGTTCTGACTCGAATTTGTCTGCGAATATTCCCAAGCTAATGCCTCTTCTATTATTTTTTCTATTTCACTTTCGTCAACTTGGTTAACTTGATATAAAGAGTTTCCATCTTGTAATTCTAATGGTTGTATTGGTTGGTTTTTATAATAAACACCCCAATTCTCTTTTTCAAGAATACGCATTACTAGTTCTACTATTTTCATGATCTTTTCTTTTTTTTGTAATTTACGTTGTCTGCATATATCTATCTGTGCCTCTGAGCACAGTGCTTCCATGTGTGTTAAATGCCTCTTACCATTGGAATCTATATATACGGTATCAAGTTCATTTTTTATTCTTGTCTTTAGATCGTTGTTTTTTTTCAAACTCTTCTGCCCTAGCCTTGACGAACTTATCAAAATTTTCAGTATCTTTTTTATAGTCTAAATATAACATAAACAGGTTATTAATCTGTACTATTTTATTATCTAAATACTGATCATTATTGCTCAGTCCTGCAATAGCTTGTGTCATTTCCTTATTGGTTAATTTCTTTTTCCTCAAGTATTCTGTCTTTCTTTGCTTGTTTCATATTTTTTGTACCAAATCTTTCCTTATAGGCACAATCTCTACATATGTTTATTTTATCTTTTGTAAACCAGCTTTCCCATAAGAATCTACTTTTCCTTGTTGTCTCTGTACACATCTGACATTTGTACGCAATCTTTGGATTTTTTTCTAATAAAGATATTTTTGGTCTTGCCATACTTCCTTATTAAGTATTCTCTTATTCTTTGTGCTGGACTTTTACGCAATTATGTACTAGCTACACTTCTCGTATCTTTTTTTATTTTTCTTTTCGTTTTAGTAACAACAGTATCTTTATCTACTTTATTATTTGATGCCTCTAAATCTCTATGTGTAACTGTTGTTTGTATAAGACCTTCAACTGCATCTTCTAATAATTTTAATCTTCTGTCATGATCATCTAGTCTATTATCTTGGTCTATAGCTCTGCCCATTATATCTCTCCTTTATTTTGTTGTTCTATTTCAATTAATTTTGCTGCTAAATATACAGCACAATCAAGTGCTTCTTCAAGTGCCTCTTTTGTAAAATTTCTACCATCATTAATTACATTCTCATTTCCATACTTTCTTTCACCTACAAGAAGACGTTCTTCAATTAACTCAAGTATTCTATCATTCATTAGCTTTTTTTCCTATTTCTGGAATATATGATTTTAATATTTCTTCCATTATATCTAATCTTTTTTGTAAATCTTTTTTTTCTTCTACAAGATGTTTAATTATACTCATAAATTCATGTGTATCCATTTAATTCTTTCTGTTTTTTATTTTAAAAATAGAGCAGGTAGCTAGTGCGGAAAGATTAAGCAACTCTCTGACCAAATAAAAGAAGAGTTACTGCGATGCCATTACTATTCAAGGTTGAAGCGTACCTGCTCTTAAATCTTTGAGGGTTAATACTTATGTGAAGGACTACCACCTTAATAAGTAATTTAGGACACCTTTCAATGCCCTTTGTATTAACCCTCTATATAAGGAGTTTTTATACTGCAACTTCCAGCCAGTATTCGTCTTTCTTGGTATATCCGACGATCATAATCTGATTTACCTACGAATTTTTTAAATACCTATATGTTGTAGCTCTACTTATACCAAATATTTTAGCTACTTTCAATGGTTTCATTCTAAGCCCATGAACACATATACGTACTAACTTTTTCCTTAAACTAGAACGGAAGGTCATCATTCCCACCTGTAGTTGTTGTTTCTATTCTAGTACCACTTTCCCATCTCTTAGTAAATTTACATCTCCAAGATGGACGAGTTTCACCAGCATCATTTACCCAGTCTTGACCACGACCTACAACTGCAACTACTGGTGTTCCATTTAAAGTATTAACATCTAAGTCTGGAAGAATTTGAACTTTAACAGTTTTGCCATTAACTGTTCGTTCTGAAGTTTCAATTTCCATACCTAGTGATTGGCAAAACATTAAATATCTTTTATTACCCTCAGCATTAGAGATAAAAGAATCTCCATCTTTAGGTTCTAAAAATCTAAAAACACCATCAGCAACTACAGTCCAGCCAACATAGTGATGACCATCAACTTCACGCATAGTTCCATCAGAGTTGTGTAATTTATATGTTTGCTGTGTATTTTCTTTTGCAACATGTATTTTAAAATTAAATATACGTGCTTTGAATGTATGCCCATCTCTTTTAAATTCCCTTGTAATTGTACGTGCATCTGTTATGTGTCCAAGATATTCGCCAGCTACTTTAGGAATATATTCTTCTTTAGGCTGTGTTTCTTCACCTGGAATAAACAAAGCCTCTTCGTTTTTTAACGTATCAGTCATTGTTGACATATTCTCTCCTTACGTGTTAGTGTAATGTTCCATAGCTTTATGGAAATTACCTTGATTTATCTGTCCAATGCTTATTTGATGTTCTATAGTATCAATTAAGCCTTCTTTTTTATTGTCTTTTATTACATCTAGTAATTGTCTAGCTTGATGCTCATTAAGTGGTGGACTTGGTGGTAAATCTTCACCTGCAAATAGATGAATACCAAGACCATGCAATGCTATTGCTTTAGCAAGACATCTCTGTATACTTGTATTTATTTCAAATGCATTAGGCTTTAGTATTGGTTTATTTTGATGGTTTAGTACTGGATGTACTTGTGTCATCTCAATATCATTCACTATCACAGTTACTTTTACGAAGTAACCACACTCCGTTGCAACGAAAGGAACACCTTCCCATTCATGCACTATCCATGTAGCATTTGGATGTCTTTTCTTTAATTCTCTTACAGCATATGCCCAGCTAAGATAACTAAACTTACCTTTCTTTTCGATATGTCTAGTAACATCTACTTGGTCAAGCCTTGTAAAGTAGTTTGTTTTTTTAGTTGCCATTTTCTCTCCTATTTATATTTTGGTGGCTTACAGTGATCTTTAAATTGACAATAGTTACACATCCAAGCTTTTGTTGGAGATGTTCCTAAATTGTGAATTGGGAGACCTTTCTTATGCTCTTCATTTATACTATGCCAATATCTTTTAGCCTTATTAAGATAGTCAAGTGGAACATTCTGTTTTTTCATCCTAGAATCATCTTTATTGTAATAAATCAAATCCATTGAATTTAACCTACCAAATATTTTTTCTACACCAAGACCATAAGTTGCAAGTTGCATATAATGATTTCTTGATGGCTCATTAGCACTAAAAGCTCTTGAGAATTTCTGTTTCCACCCATAATTGCCTATAGTTTTAATATCATACAGATTAACATTACTGCTATAATTATCAACCATTACAACATCATAATAACCACGAACATTCAGTTCCGTGAGCTCAATTTCACCTTCAGTGTGAAAATTGTGCATAGATAGCTTAGCAATATCAACTTCATTAGTATTATCTGTATTATTAGTATTATTATATATATTATTATAATATAATAACGAGGATTGAATTTCATTATGAATTGCAGTTCCAAGACCCATTATTCTCAAGCTACGTTTATTTGGATGGTTGGTTATTTCAATCTTGGCTACAGATTCATAGTAAAGCTTGCGAGAACAAAAGCCAGCACCACTTGCATGATACCAGCTTTCTTTCCCCTTGTATCTCTCCTCCATGTTCTTCTTATTCAAGTTCAGAAGATAATCATTGTATATTTTCTCAAACATTATCTGTTTACATACTCCTCTATAAGCCTTGTTAGAGTTTCTCTGTAAGTCGCATGGTTGTCTTTAAGTGATCTTATTTTGAATTTTTTAAATAATGGTTGAGAAATCTTCAATGTGTACGTTGCAAATTCCTTGTCTTCAGTATCTTTTTTAGATACTTTAATAGTACTATTAAGTTCCATTAATACTCCCTTTTTCAATGTGTGATTATGTTAAAAATTACATTAGATTAAATGATACTAACAACATATAATTTATAAATATTGCATATATTTTTATACCTCGTTAATAGTATCAAGTAGTCTCAACTTTGTCTCATTGCATTATTATTTTAACCATACTTGTTCTCCTTGATTATATGTGTTTTACCTTGAATAGTTATTTGCTCAAGTGTGCTTGTGTTAATAAATCTGTATGCTTTTTTCTGCATGTCAAATACACCTATAAGATCATGTTTTTCTGGTTTAAACTTTAAACCTATTCCTTTAACATATTTGTGTACTCCTCGTCTGCATACTATCTTTCTTTTCTCACCATCTTTCTTTGTAAAGATAGCAGAGAATATTTTACCATTAGTTTTATATATATATTCTCTTGCAGTATCTTTATCTATCTTCATTATCAAACTCCAATCTCACAGCATCAGTTCTACCACTTACTGGATGTACTGATACATATGAGTTTCTTTTTATTTTATTTGCTATGAGAAAGTTCATTGGTAATGACAGCCTTCCTCTTTTGTCTATCTTTACTTTACATATCTTTATCACTATCACGATCTCCTATATTTGTTTTGGCATTTCATTTATATTAAGTGCTATTTGTCTGTTTGCACTTCTAAAAGCAACACTATCCTTTGGGCTTGAATCATTCACTCTGTCTTCTATGGTTAGTTTTGCTCCCTTAACTATAAAACTTATTCTTGGCAGAGGGTCTCCCTTGCCTTCTTCATCTAAAGAAGGTGTATTTATTTCCATTAATACTTGAAATCCATATGGAATATTCTCAGTATTTTTTTCTGGATTATCATACCATGACTTAGGGTATCTTGGTGTGATGCAGAAAAACTTATCCCATATAAATTTATGACTACATTTTGGACAAACTATATGTTTGCCTTGTAAGTAATTTGATTTAGCATCTATTGTTACTTTTCCATGACTAAAGCTACCTACTCCTAATTCACAGAAGGTATAAGTACTCGTGTCATTTACATTTCTTTTTGACATTATTTCTCCCTTTTTATTATATATTTAACACTAGCTACTGATACTATTACCATGAATGCTATACGAAGTATGCTGTCAATAGTATATAGTAATTCAAACATTATATCATTCATATTATCTCCTTTTAAAAAAGCAGGGGCAAGCGAAAGGAATAGGTTTATGAACCTACTGCATGCAAGCAAACACACATACTCACCCCTGTTACGCATTATTAAAATATCATTTTGTATACTAAGTAATAAAATAGCATACAGCCACAGATCATACCAAGCCACACCATAAAATGACCTAAGAAGCCAACAAATAGTTCTAAGCTATAAAGTATATCTTCTCTGTCTAGCATATTTCAAACCCCCCAGAATGTTCACAGAATCTTTCAAACCTCTTTACATTGTTTAATGTAAATGGATAATTTCTATTTATATCTTTTTCTGAAAGATTGTTTATATGTGTTTTATACATATGCTCATAAGCAGATACCTCACCATTTTTTATAAGCTTTCTAAGTCTTTTAGCTATCCTTTTTGATTTTGTTTTACTTATTCTGTACCCATCATTATAGTTACCACGTTCTATATCTTTTTCTGTTAGTATATCCTCACATGCTTGAGATACAAAATGCCATAATGGTCTCCAGCCCCATGCACTGTTTCTAAAGTATGCTCCCTCATTACTGTCTTCCCATTCTATTTTTGATTTCACATAATCATCATATTCTTCTTTGATCTGTGGATCAATTATATGTTTATCTTTATCAACCTTAATAACTGGGTCTCCTTTTTCCCATTTAGGTTTAGGTTGTTCAGCTTGTGGGTTCATCCCATATAAATCAAATCCCATTATTTCTTTCCTTTCTTTTTATTTTTTGGTTTATCTGTTAGTAAGTCTTCAAGTTCTCTAGACATCATATGATTATATTCATCCCATCTTAATAGAATCTGTTTTAAAAGAGAAATAGATAACTCTCTATGAAGTGTTATTTTTGATGATTTGTCTTCAGATATGGATGCAACAACAACATTAGAACTTTCATCTGCGAGAACGTATGGAACTTTTACATCATATCTGTTCATTACATCATTGTACTTAAACTGTATCATTTTATCTTCTCCTTATCTCTGTAATTATATTTATTACTATTGCTGCAAATATTATATATATTATTATATCCATTACGTATTTTCCTGTGCTTGAAAGCTACCACCAACAAGCTTGCCAACAAGTACATCTCTACTTCTTCCATTAGAGCCTGCTGTTTGATATACTAAAAATATATCTCCAAGCTCCTCATCATAATGACCTTCTACTCTAACTCCAGAAGTCCAGCCACAAGTATGACTTTTAATACCTGTTGTTTTATGTCCTAATCTGCTTACTGGTTGTCTACCACCTTTTATTTCTGCTCTAAATTGTGCCATTACATTCCTCCTTTATAGATTTAAATATAATATTTGTTTTTCTTTTCCATTCTTCATTATCTTCTTCTGTATCTTCCAAGATAGAAAGGTCTTTAACTCTTCGAATACAGACCTCATTCATTACGAGAACATTATCATTCTCATCTACATATGGAATCTCAGCTATACAAACTTCTACTGGTTCATTTAATTTCCAGTTAAGTTCTTTATAAGTTTCTTTTGGAATGTTCACTACTCCATCTGATGAACATCTCAATATTGTCTTACTACTCATATTTTATTTCCTTTCTGTTCTTACATATTTATTAGTGAATGGTTCTAACTGTCTTAATCTTTTCTTTGTTGCATTTATAAGTTTCTCAGTAACAACTATATTATGTTCTGTCTTCTTACCAATACCAATCTTTTCAAGTTTCCTCAGTTGCTGAAGATAAAACTTATAAAGAACATTTCTGCTTTTATGATACACTTTACTCCCTTTCTTGATTAATGTCTATTGTTTTTTCTTTTATATCAAAGTTTCTGAAAAAGAACTCACAGCATTCAATCCAGCCTTGATTAATATCTCTATCTCTAGAATCTATTCCCATCTCTTCAAAGGCTCTTTCAGTTTTCTTACAGTGTAATAGTATGTTTTTTAAGCTACCCATATTTAATACCTCTCTTCTTCTGGATATATGTGTTCACCATGTTCCAAGTCTTTAGCATAGCTATCTTTCTTATATGGATACCTATCACTATCATCAGAGTTATAGCAGTCATCACAATATATTCCTGTGAATATTCCATATGCATCACGTCTTGCCCACCAATGATCCTCTATTGGTCTGTGCATATCTTCTTCAGCTTTACAGCCCCTACAATATGTCTTACTCCAATCAGTCATCTCATCCATCATATCTCCCCTCTGCTATTTTGTCTTGCATGCCTACATAATGTCCTTTGCCAGTATCAGATAGTCCAACTGGAGGTTCATTTTCAGTATCAGGTGGAAAGAAAGTATCTTTAAATATCCAATTATGCCTACTGTCATGAAAGTCTTGTAAGTCTCTCCAAAAATCAGCATCAAGTCCACATACATCATCACGTAGAGCCCAGTCTATATCCAATCCTTCAGCAGAATCTTCACAAAGCTCAATAACAGAATCATTATTACTGCTCCAATCCTCTCTTTGGTATTCTGGCTTTAAGTATCTTCCAACTGCACAGTGAGTTTTTCCCCAAGTATACTGGCAGCTACCATCTTTGTCTATACTTCTACGATTATCTGGATCAACAGCATAATAGTCTCTTGTATCTTTTAATATTTCTAACATTTGGCTATGTTTATTCATTTGTTTCCCTTTCTGTTATTTTAGTCATGAGTGAAAATGGAACATTCCACAGTTTTCCATTTATATTCACAACTGCTCTTGTTCTATTTACTTTATCAATAGTACCTGTTTCAGTTTTGCCTCTACTTGTAATACTGACTAAGTCACCTCTGTTAAGAGAATATTTTACAGCAGAACCAACAACCTTCATTCTGTCATTTATGACATTTCTTAATATCCTAAGGTCTGCATTGTCATGTATTGAGTTTATCTCTTTTATTAAATTATCCATTACAGCATCTCCTTTATTTTTATATCTTCTATTATTTTAGTAAACTGCTCTAATACCTTCTGTTTACTACCTTTTAGTCCATACATCTCTTTAATCAGAACATACGCTGACTTACCTCTAGTCTTCATTCCATATATCTCTAATTTAAGAGCCTGCTTTTGTACCATCATTTGATACAGCTCTATGTGGTTTGGATTATCTATTATCATATTCTACCTCACCTTCACCTTCACAGTCTGGACAAGGCATATATTTATACATACCAAGAGATATATCTAAACTATCCAAGTCTGCATTATAATCTGGTATTCTCATCTCTCCATTACATCTTTTACAGATTTTCATTATACCCACTCCCCTCTGTTTAGCTTATCCCATACATCTTTAGCTTTCATTGGTTCAAAGTATAAATCTCTCTGTATTCGTGGAGACATAGATTGCAGTTCACTCATACTGAATGAACCCATCTCTACTTCATGTCCTTGTACTATTCCCCAGCAATAGTCTCCATCACTATCATCCATATTCATTAGAAACCATTTCCATCCACCCATAGCATCAAAGAACTTTGCTACTACTTGCTGCTCCATATCAGAGCCTTCATCAAACTGCTTAACTGCTTTTTCTTTTATTGATTTAGTCATTAGTTTCATTATTTATTTCCTTTCTGGTTTAGTGCGTGTTTATTTAATGCAGTATGTGCTTTACATACATCATCAGTATAATGTCCATGTTCTTTCATTTCATCAGCAGCCTCATCTGGAGACATGTTGAATCTTGTTTGTAGATACATATACAGTTCTATACCTTCTATTGCTTTGTTTGTGTATTTACTCATCACAGTCCTCCCCATAACATATTCTGTTTACAGTATCTCTATCCATACCAGCATTATCTAATAGTTCCCAAGCCATATCTGGTATCATCTCATCTATTATATCTTCTGTCATATCATCCTCTATCCAGTTATGTATATTAAAGTCTGGAAAGTTCATTAAATGTTGTCCAGTATTTTTAGATACAAACTCATTTAGTTTACTCCATGCTAATCCTTGTTTACTCATTTGTTTTTCCTTTCTGTTATTAAATTTGTGCAAAGGGAAGCAGACCTAGCAAATGCATATCATCTACTCCCCTCTACACTTGTATAACACACAGCCTAAACTGTGTGCATTCCCTCCATCACTCAACTGGTGTATGGTAGTTTTATATTAATCTTTCCATATACTTTCATGAAAACTGATATTAAATAATATTTCTATTGTATTAAGTACTTCTGTATGTTCTTTTACAAGGTAATCTACTTGATACCAATTATCTAATATTGCTGGAGTTTCATCTATAGGACAACAAATTAACTCTGCCATCCAATCTCCTTTATTTGCCCCACCAAGCTCAGTGTAATGAACACTGTAATAATGATCAGTGTTGCTATCAGATAATATTATCTTTTCTTTCCATCTCCATCTTGCTGGATATGAGTCCAGCCTTTTACTTATTGGTGAACTTGGCATTATTTTAACTCCTTTCCTGATAATATTGTTGATTCAAGTCTACCACAAAACAAATAAAAATCAGAATGATGTTTTTTTGGTATTCTTTTCAGCATATCTTCTTTATAATAGTTAAACTCTTTTTTATCTTGAAATTCTGCATATATTCTGATACTCATTATATTACTCTCCTTATAGTTACGATCTGTCCAAATAACAGCTCTTCATTTCTTTTTAGTTTAGCCAAACTAACTACTTCAAACTCTTCTAATGCTTCTACATCATCATTTATATTCTCTGTAATGAGGTCTGCAAATGTAATTAAACTTGGCTCGTTATCTATTATATAATATCTTTTATTCATATCCATTATTACATTCTCCTTCTGTGAGGACTATTGTTTATTAACTCTGTTACTTCATCATAACAATTATCACAAACTTTTGCATTAATTGTATAATATTGTTTATCTTTTACAGTTCTAAACTTTACACCATTTAACTTGTCATATCTTTTCAGATCACCACAATGATCACACTTTCTTTCCTTTGGTGTACAGATATATTTTATTGTACCATCAAAAAGCATTTCTTTCTTTACATTAAAATCAGTAGTATTTATCTGCATTGCCTTTCCTTTCCTTTCTGTTTTTACTTACTAATAAACATAAATTACATGCAACAAAAAAGCCTATCAAAATTTAATTTGATAGGCTCTATTTGTTTATTTTATCAAGTTTTATTTCTCAATAAAATCATTTTTCTTTTTGTTCCATAGTGTTGTTTTTCCACCTATTTTTACATATTCACAAACATTATTTTTAATGCCTTGTAAATATATTTGTGGAGATGCTACTTTCACGGCATTTTCAAAAGTCACTTTTTTACTTCCATTTTCTATTTCAACTTTGTCATCTATTGGAACAAGTAACCTATAGCCACTAACATCATTAAGGTTAGATAATTTACCATCACTACTTTTAGCAATGGTAGTTGTATCAATATTCTTGTAATATTGAGGAAACTCATTTAATAAAGTTTCATGTATTACTTCATTGATACGTTTCTTTATTTTACCCTCAATGCTAGTAATCTGATTACTACTTGTTTTTTTGCTCTGTTTATCTACATTCAGTAAGTTGTATAAGTCCATTGTTTTATTCCTTATTTTTTATTATGAGTGATTAAATTAATGTAATAGTTGATCTTTACTAACTACTAACTATTACACGTTTCATTTGTCAAAAAGCAATAACCAAAAATAAATATAATAAATAATATAAAGCAAGTAAAAAAATAAATATATTAAATATATTGTTTATTATATAAATAATATGTTAGATTAAGCTAAGCAATTTAATTAAATGAAAGGAAATAAAATGAATGTATATGACACTATAACTAATTATGATATAACTATAAAAGATAATGAATTATATCTAGTTATTAACGGTAAAGAAATAAAGCTAGTAGACAATGAGAAATATTTAAAGGAGATTAATTAAATGAAATGTTTTAAGAGATAAATTAAATGATAACTTGTGATGTTAGTGGGGTACGAGATAGCAATTAATACAATACACACGCATAAGGTTAATACACGCACGCACACACACGCACTTAATAACACCTTATTGCAATGATCTAGCATCTACTTAAACATCTATACTAGTAAATAAAATACCCTCGTTTAATGGAGGGTATTTTATTGTTTATCCTTTCCTCAAAAATAGCCTAAGATTTAATTAATATTATAATTTAACTAAAAAATCAACCTAATTAGTCGCCCCATGAGGACAATGTAACGGGGGGTTGTGCATAAAAAAAGAGGTACACTCATTCTAAGGTAATTTTTTTGAAAAGTGTTATTTTTTTCAACTTTTGTGATCTACGACATATATTCTTAGCAATATAACTGTATAATAGGAACTTTATTATATATTATATATTATATATTATATTATATATAAGGCAGAATTTGTAATTTTAAAAAATATTCTGTATATTTTACCATGGATTTTAAAGAAATAAAAAACACAAAGCACTATCTGTATGATGATGAAAAAGAATTTAAAGTTACTCATCCAAATGTCTCTGTTCGTCATAACTGGCGTCATGGAAGTGAGGGTGAATGGGTTTATACAGATGATGATTTTGTGTGTCAAATCCTAAGAAAGTTAGATATTGCTAAGACGAATGGCAAAAAAGTACCTTGTATTCGTACAGTCTGTGGTACTTTTGTTGCAAGCGATAGGAAGAAAGAGATGCTTGGAGAAAATGGTATTGCTGAAAACATCTATGCATTCTCTGGAACAAATATGTCTAAAGAGCGGTTTAACAGTAAGAAGAGGACATCAAAAGAATTATTATTTGCAAGATACGTTGCAAGTGGAATTAATGTAATTGATGCATATAAGCGTGTATATCCAGAAGCAAATAATGACACATATATCAAAAGAAGAACTGATAAACTTTTAAAAACGGAGAAAATCCAAAAAATGGTAAAAAGTGAAATCTTAGAATTGCTAAAGGAATACAAAGCAAGTCCAGAATATATCATAGAAAGATACAAAACTATTGCAGATTTAGCTGAAAATGATACACATAAGTTAAAAGCATTAGATAGTCTAGCAAAAATGTCTGGTTTATTCGATCTGAATGAGACAAAATCAGAACAAGTTACGGTTTGGGCAGGTTTTTCGCCTGAGCAGCTAGAGGAAGTAAAAAAACATGATAATGTGGAGCTTGTTGCACATGCAGAAAAAACCAAAGACGACTAAAAAACTAGAATCACACGATCCTTGTCCTATTTGTAATAAAGAATTGTATTTAGATGAGGAATTTACTCAAAGAATAGGACTTTTAGGAGATTATGACGAAGTTATAGGCTGGCTATGTCCCCATTGCAAGTCTGAGTTCGACATAGAGAACAAATTAACTAAATTTATGGGGCAAACAGGATTAAGAGGAGAAGCATAATGCCAAGATTTGGAGTATCATCAAGAAAAAGACTAGAAACTTGTGATGAAAGGCTACAAAAAATATTTAATGAAGTAATCAAACATGTTGATTGCTCTGTTTTATGTGGTCACAGGGGGAAGGATGAACAAAATAAAGCTTATAAAGAGGGAAAATCGAAAGCAAAGTATCCTAAAGGGCGACATAATCGTAAACCTTCTTTAGCTGTTGACGTTTCGCCCTACCCTATTGACTGGAAAGATTTGGAGAGACAAACATTATTTGCTGGATTTGTACTTGGAGTTGCTAAACAGATGGGTATTAACCTTATCTGGGGAAATGATTGGGATGGCGACTTCCAGACAAAAGATACTAATTTTAAAGATTATCCTCATTTTGAAATTCGATGACAAAAAGAGACAAACTTCGCTTATTAAATTTATTTGTAGGGTTTTACAATCTCTACATTTGGGATATAGGTGGAACTTTGGCTTTATTCATAATTGGATGTCTTAATATAGGAGTATTTGTATTTGGTAAGAAATAATTATGGAAGACTGGGTATTAATAGCACTAATTGCTTTTTTAGTGGGATACGAGTCAGACAGATCAAAACCGAAACCATATCCACTTGGAAATGGAGATACATTGATGGTTAGAATCTCTGGCTACGCATTTTGCCCTGCATATTGCACTATAGACCATTTTCACGTTGGTCATAAAAAAAAATACGATTGCGAAGAAGAATATTGCAATCACATAATTTATGAAGACAGACTTAACTAAACTATTAACATTAATTTGGATGTGTATTACTTGCTATTTTATGTATTACATATATAAAGATTTATCATATATGGTTGATTTGGTTCATGCGTACATAAGAATGGTTGTGGAATACTCAGGTCACTAATTTGGCTAATTTAAACCTCAATGGTGATGTATCCAAAAATGAAAAGCTATTAGCAGATGCTTATAGTGATTTAATTGTTTTTGGGAAACTTTTCTCTCCTCAAGACTTCCTCGCTTCTGCAACACCTCATTTTCATGTAGAAGTGGGGAAGCTACTGTTAGATAAGAAAATACAACAACTTGGCTTAGTATTACCACGTGACCATGCTAAATCTACTCTAGCAGCTACTGCAATCCTTCATCGCTTTCTTTTTGCCAAAAAAGATAGACCAGAATTTATAGCCTGGATTGGTGAGGCTCAAGATCAAGCAATTGATAACTTGAATTGGGTTATGAACCATATAGAGCTTAATCCAGCTATACATTACTACTTTGGAGACCTGCAAGGGAACAAATGGACGAAATCCGAGTTTACTCTTACAAATGGCTGTAGAATGATAGCAAAAGGTGCTAATCAAAGATTGAGGGGTAAAAAGCAATTATCTACACGTTTTACTGGTATGGTGCTAGATGATTTTGAATCAGAGTTAAATACAAAGACACCTGATTCAAGATTGCAAATAAAAAACTGGGTTACGGCAGCTGTGTTTCCAGCAATTGACTTCGACAAGAATGGATTTTTATGGTGTAATGGTACTATTGTTCATTGGGATTCATTCTTAAACGGGTTAGTTACGGGTTGGAGGGATGCTCGAAAGAGTGGGGAAGCATATTCTTGGGAAGTATATACTCAGAAAGCCATTGAAGACGGAAAGTCTATCTGGCCTTCTCGCTGGCCTTTGGAGAAATTAGAAGAGCGTAAGCAATTCTATATTGATAGTGGGACTCCTGCAAAGTTCTATCAGGAGTATATGAATCAAGCAAAATCACC
>CEUI01033527.1_pt1 | contig 29603 bp, 30 predicted proteins | sample 531411 | NCBI WGS metagenome assembly CEUI01 (sample SAMEA2622841, study PRJEB7988) | marine metagenome | isolation source: saline water (ENVO:00002010), including
CCTGTCTAATACACCTTCTCTAAAAATATTCAGAGAAAGGGTTGACAGGGCTAGTCAAAGAGGCTACCTTGTTGGCTTAGATGGCAGGCACCTGATGATAAGGAACAGACACGCTGCTGTTAACTTACTTATTCAAGGTGCTGGTGCAGTTATATGTAAGCAGTGGTTAATTAATATTAATAAACTCTATAAAGAAAGGAAGGTTAAAGCATCTCTTGTAGCATCTATACATGACGAATACCAACATGAGGTATACAATCCACATGCTGAATTGTTTGGAGAACTAACAAAGAAAGCAATGAAACAAACAGAAAAGGATTTAAAAGTACTATGCCCACTAGGAAGCGAGTACAAGATAGGAAAGACTTGGGCGCAGACGCACTGATAAAGGAACTGGAAATCACTGAAGACATAGCTGCTGAAGCTACAAGAATGTCTAAAGGTATGGGAGTACTCAAAGGTTCTTTTACGAAAGGTGCAGGAAATATCTATGGTGCTATGGGTGAACTGATAGTATCTAAATATCTCAATCGTCCTATTGAATCTACCTACGACTATGACATAGTTCTTTCTGATGGTAAGACTGTTGATGTTAAAACAAAAAGGACATCAGTCAAACCAAAGCTAGACTATGATTGTTCTATATCCAACTGGAATACTAAGCAGCAGTGCGATTACTATATTTTCTGTAGAGTTAAAAATGATTTTTCTGTTGGTTGGATACTAGGTTATTATGATAAGGATCAGTACCTTAAAGATAGTATCTTTATGGAGAAGGGAACCAGAGATAAATCCAACGGTTATATAGTAAAGAGTGACTGTTACAACCTGAAGATTTCCTCCTTGAAAAATATAAATGATCTTATGTTCCAAGATGTTATCAACCAATCAAAAGAAAAATAAAAAATATTCTAAAGAGTGCTTGACTTAGCATTCGTAATAGTGCATAATTCGGAAACTAGAGAAAGGTTGCATGGTGCGGCCTACACAAAGAAAGGTTTTACACATGGCTAATAACGTCCACATTATTTCTGGTAAGGCACATTGGGCAAGCGTCCTCGCTCCTAACACTACCTACGAACCAGTATACTCAATTGATCTTGAGTTGGACGACGACACTAAGAGTACAGTAGAAGGTCTTGGTTTAACTATCAAGAACAAGGGTGATGGTCGCAATGATTTTGTCACCATCAAGCGTAAGCTTTATAAGAAGAACGGTGATGAGCGTCCTGCTCCTACCGTCAAAGACTCTGCCAATAATAACTGGAATGACCAGCTTATTGGTAACGGCAGTCAGGTCAATGTTAAGTTCTCTACATACGATTGGACTTATGCAGGTAAGTCTGGTGTAGGTGCAGACCTGATGGCTGTACAGGTTGTTGATCTTGTTCCTTATGGAAACAGTAATGACTTTGAATCCATTGATGATGGTTATGTAGTCAAGCCATCATCGTCCTCCAATCAACAGCAAGAAGAAGCAGTACCCTTTTAGTTAATAAGGTGTACACGGGGTTGCTATTAAGATATGGGGCAACAAAACTGTCTGACAGGAGTGGAGAGGGACTGTCGGATATAGGATACTGCACACTATAGAAAGGATAAATTAATGCGAAGTGGACAGAACAAACTTCTTACTGCACTGCGTAAGCGTATGCGAGTTACAAGAAAGACTGCAATTGAAAATGGTTGGGCAGAGAATGTAACTGCTGCGATCTCTAAGTTGCGTAAGAAGGGTTACGTTATCGAAGCTATCTCTGCTAAGACGCCAGAGGGTAAGAGCTATACTCGTTATCGTCTTGTCAGTGAGCCGCTACCTACAAAACAGGCTGCGTAGGTACAGCTATGGCAGGGACAGCGCAAAAGAAAACAATAGATACTTTAGTAGAGGATATTTATAGTCTCTTTACTAATAAGAAAGCTACGATATCTGCTGAAGATTTAAAGGAACTAGCAGCAGATGTTACTGAATGTGTTGTCTCTGCTATCAGTGAGGAAAGGAAGCCAAGCAGAAATCTAAGACTGTCTATGATAGGACAACCAGACAGGAAGATATGGTATTCTCTTAATGCTAAATATAACAACCCGTCCAATAAAGAAGAAGACAAAGAGAATGGCCTATCTGGTTCAGACTATATCAAGTTTCTTTATGGAGATATCTTAGAATGTTTGCTTGTCTTTCTTTCCAAAACTGCAGGGCATAGCGTAACAGAAAGACAAAAAGAATTAGTGGTTAACAATGTAGTTGGTCATCAAGATGGTAAGGTTGATGATGTACTGGTAGACTTTAAGAGTGCATCTAGTTTTTCTTTTAAGAAATTTCAAAGCGGAAAGATATTCCAAGATGATCCTTTCGGTTACATCTCCCAGCTATCTGCTTATGCTCAAGCTAATGACGCAAAGGAAGCTGGCTTTGTAGTCATAGATAAAACGACAGGAGAGATTACATATTGCCCAGTACATCACATGGAAATGATCAATGCAGAATCTCGTATCGACAATATTAGACAAGCTATCAACGATAGGAATCCACCTGATCGTTGTTATGATGATGTTCCTGATGGTGCTTCTGGCAATCGTAAGCTTGATACCGGGTGTGTGTATTGTTCTTATAAGTTTGATTGTTGGAATGATGCCAACAACGGACAAGGACTACGAGCGTTCCAGTACTCAACCAATGTAAAGTATCTTACTGAAGTAGGTAAGACGCCCAATGTCCCAGAACTATAGATTCAGATCAGGAGCAGAGAGAACCGCTGCTGAATATCTAACCAGTAAAGATGTTGGGTTTGACTTTGAGCCACACTATATTCCTTACATGTGGATCGAACATAAAAAGTACTTGCCTGATTTTGTTCTTGATGATACAGGTATTATTCTGGAAGTTAAGGGAAGGTTTACCAGAGAAGACAGGAAGAAGCATCTCTTTCTAAGAGAGAGCAATCCTGAAGCAGATGTTAGGTTTGTCTTTACTAACTCTAAGAACAAGATATATAAAGGGTCAAAGACTTCTTACGCTGACTGGTGTACCAAGAATGATTTTTTATTTTGTGATTTAAAGGATGGTATTCCAGAAGAATGGTTGTATGGTGAATAGCATAGAGATTGGTAATGACTTTATAGTTGAGGTGGAACAGTTAATAGAAACAAGGAAGACAGCCCCAGAACAAGTTCTTTTTCTAACTGTAATTCTCCAAGCAATTTTAGATGCTACCAAGCCAGAGGAACAACGAGAGTCCAACGAAGCTAGGTTAGCAAGAGACAGTGCTAAAGCATGGTTCACTGCATCTGTTGGCGTTACAGCAGAAGACTTTGGAACTGTATGTGACTTAGCTGGAATAGATATTGACTATGCTAGGTCATTCGCCTATAAGGTTATTGAGTCTAAAGAAATAGATTATGTAAGGAAGAGAATCAATACTGTCATATCTTTTAAATAAGGAAGTTAGAATGTCGTTACCTACTTTTAAGTTTGATGAAGATACTTATCTAGATGAGCTTCATCAGTACATCCAAGAAACATATACACAACACTACGCTAAAGGAAAACACCAAGCCTCTGAAGTTATTTTTGATAGCGGTTATGCTGAAGGATTTCTTATGGGTAATATTTTAAAATACTGGAAGAGGTACGGAAAGAAAGGAGGAAGGAATAGACAGGACATAACAAAGATGATACACTACGCTTTACTCATGCTGTACGCTCACGATCATATTATAAAGGGAGACTAAACTAAATGCCTACGTTCCGATCTAACGAAAACCCTATGTTTCGCTCTAAATTTTCTGAAGATATTTTCAAACACAAGTATGCCCATCAAGGTTGCGAAACATGGGCAAGCCTAGCATCCACTCTAGTAGAGGATGTATGTGGTGTTCAACTAACCAATGACGAACAAGACCAGCTAAAAGAATATATTACTGATCTTAAATTTATTCCCGGTGGTCGCTATCTGTATTATGCAGGTAGACCCAACAAGTTCTTTAACAATTGTTACTTGCTCAAAGCTGAAGAAGATACTCGCGAAGATTGGGCCAACCTTTCTTGGAAAGCAGAGTCATGCCTGATGACAGGTGGTGGTATTGGTGCAGACTATTCTGTGTACAGAGAAGAAGGAAGAGTTCTTTCTGGTACTGGTGGTCTGGCTTCTGGTCCTATCCCTAAGATGCAGATGATCAATGAGATTGGTCGAAGGGTTATGCAGGGTGGAAGCAGAAGGTCAGCTATATATGCCAGCCTGAACTGGAAACATTCAGACATTCCCAAGTTCTTGATCAGTAAGAACTGGTATGACATGAAGGTAGGGAATACAGAGTACAGTCTAGGTCAGATTAAAGAACAGGACTTTAATTTTGTAGCGCCTCTTGACATGACAAACATTAGTGTTAATTATGATACTGAATGGTTACTTAACTATTGGGATACAGGAGATGTAGGAGATGTCTTTCGGGATAATGTACGGCAAGCTCTATCAACAGCAGAACCGGGCTTTAGTTTTAACTTCTTTGACAAGGAAAGCGAAACTCTACGCAACGCTTGTACCGAAGTCTGCAGCGATACAGACTCGGATGTGTGCAATCTTGGCAGCATTAACTTGGGTAGGATTGACACTCTTAGTGAGTTTAGAGATATTGTACGATTGGCTACAAAGTTTCTTATCTGTGGTACTTTAAAAGCAAAGCTGCCCTATAATAAAGTATACTCTGTCAGGGAAAAGAACAGGCGTCTTGGTCTTGGCTTGATGGGTATGCATGAATGGCTCATCAAGAAGGGTTCTAAGTACGAAGTGACAGAAGAACTTCATAGATGGTTAGGAGTTTACAAAGGAGAAAGCGACAAGGTATCGAGAGAGACTGCCGATAAGATGAGTATCAGTAGACCAGTAGCTAACAGGGCTATCGCACCAACAGGAAGTATTGGTATTCTTGCTGGTACATCTACTGGTGTTGAGCCTATCTTCGCTGTTGCTTACAAGCGTAGGTATCTTAAAGGTGGTACACGTTGGCATTATCAGTACGTTGTAGATAGTGCAGCACAAGAGTTGATTGATCTGTATGGTGCTGCTCCAGATAAGATTGAGTCTGCTCTTGATCTTGCTGAAGATTACGAACGTCGAATGAAGTTTCAAGCAGACGTTCAAGACTATGTAGATATGTCCATATCTTCTACTATTAACCTACCATCATGGGGTAGCAAGCTTAACAATCCTGATACAGTAGATGACTTTGCTAACACTCTTGCTTCTTATGCTCACAGATTGCGAGGCTTTACTGTCTATCCCGATTCTTGCAGAGGCGGACAACCCTTAACTAGTGTACCTTACGAAGAAGCAGTGACCAAGTTAGGCGAAGAGTTTGAAGAGAGCCTAGAGACACACGATATCTGTGATATCACTGGTCATGGTGGTAGTTGCGGCGTGTAACGCTTTATTATCTTTTTACTTGACAACTATTACATCTTATAGTAGCATATAAATAGTACGACCATAGTGGTGTACTTAATTAACTTGCTTAATGAAGGAGACAGAAATGAACTTTATAGATTATATCAATAAAAATTCCAAAACACTTCCAGATTATATGTTAGGATTTACCTTTGAAGATTTATTTAAACGAGTACCAAGTAATGTTGGCTCATTCCCACCACATGATCTGGAAAAAAATGGTAATATTTATAGGCTGACACTAGCTGTTGCTGGATACTCAAAAGAAAATATTACAATTGAGTTGAAGGATAACATACTTACTATTGTTGGAAATAGATATGGTGATGATACTAAAAATTATATAGTAACAGGAATTGCTGCGCGTAAATTCCGTAAGTCATTCTCTTTATCTGACGCTATGGAAGTGACAGACGCTGCTTTAAAAGACGGTCTTCTCACTGTCACATTAAAAGAAATTATTCCTGAAGAAGAAAAGCCTAAATTAATTACAATAAAATAGATAATGCCATACAAATCAATGCTTGACATTACTTAATTAGTAGTGTATGATTCAGTCGTTAGTCGGAAGTACGTTAGGCTGTAGGATAGGGGGCGGTTGGGGTGCTGCCCTCTATCTTTTTATAGGCACGAAAGGAGATAATAATAATAATGATGGATAGCGATATTAGTCGTATGCCTACTGTCTACATTGGATATGATTCAAGAGAAGAACCTTATTACAATGTACTGAAGTATAGCATTTTAAAACATGCATCCGGTCCTGTTAATATTGTACCTTTGATGCAAGATAGTGTGAGGTTGTCTGGTCTTTATCGTAGAGGTAAAATCCTTGATGAAGGTAAACATGTAGATATCTTTGATAGGAAACCTTTCTCTACTGACTTTAGTTTTTCTAGGTTTCTTGTTCCTTTCTTGAACTTACATCAAGGTCATGCTATCTTCATGGACTGCGATATGTTTGTCAGGTCAGACATCTTAGAAATTTTTAATTCACATAAAGATACTAACAAAGTAGTTAGTTGTGTGAAGCATAAGCACTATCCTAAAGCTAAGACTAAGATGGATGGTAGAGTACAACAGGTATACCCAAGAAAGAACTGGTCTAGCTTTATGTTCTGGAACTGTTCTCACCCTTGGCTGAAGACAGAACTAACTATATCAGATGTTAATATTAAATCAGGTACATGGCTACACGGATTTCATTGGTGTGACAGTGAGGACATAGGAAGCATAAACGAAGAATGGAACTGGCTTGATGATCATTCTTCTCCTGATATTGAACCTAAGTGCGTTCACTTTACTACTGGCGGTCCCTTGTTCAGAACGTGGGAACCTAAAAGAAAAGTAGATGAGCAGTATGCTAGAGAGTGGACAGAATTATATGAGGAGATGGCACAATAAAATGATCAGATTTGTAACTTCGTTTAGTGCGGCTGGCTATGTAAGCTATGCCGAGAACATGCTTAACTCAGTGGCTAAGTATTGGAAAGACGACCTTAAACTTATTGCTTACTACCATGACTGTCCTGATGAATTGGTAGCTGAGTTTCCTTATTCAAAAGTAATTGAGTACAGGAATCTTAATGATGTAGAAGACATGCTATCTTACAGAGAGAGCATGAAGGTACATGACGGTACTGAAGGAGGGGTGGTAGACTACAACTGGCGTATGGATGCTATTAAGTGGTGTCATAAAGTCTATGCTATGACTGACCTATCCCTAGAGATAAGCGAGAAAGAAGTCAAAGGTGGATGGTTGATCTGGCTTGATGCAGATACTCAAACTATCAAACCTCTAAGCGAAGAGAAGGTTCTTTCTTTTCTTCCAGAGAAAGCAGAGCTAGTACATCTCGGACGTAAGGATGTAGACTACAGTGAGACTTCTTTCGTGGGCTTTAACCTTGATTATCAATCACCTCACTATCTTCTTGCAGACTTGAGAGGGTGTTATGATATTGGTGAGGTGGTGTCTTACAGAGAGTGGCATGATGGCTTTATCTTTGAACGTCTTCTAAAGATTTACATTGCTCATGGCATGAAGGTTCACAACCTTACTCCAAACGTCAAGGGCTTGTCTGCCTTTGCTAATTCTCCTGTATCCCAGTATATGAAACACTTCAAAGGTAATCTGAAGAGTGAGCTATCTGATGATACTGTTGCACCAGATGTTAATCTGCCACGCTACAGGCAACTAGCAGACCTTGTTAGAGCGTATGCTACTGATAGTATTGTAGAGGTAGGTACATGGAATGGCGGTCGTGCTATTGAAATGTCACTAGCTGCTTTTGAGAAGAGCGATAAGGTTAGGTATGTAGGCTTCGATCTATTTGAAGAAGCTACGGATGAGTTAGATGTAGTAGAACTAAACTCTAAGGCACACAACAAAGCCAAGGCAGTACGAAAGAGACTGTCTGACTTCAAGAAGAAGATGAAGGAGCAAGGTAAGACGTTCACCTTTAATCTATTCAGAGGTGATTCAAAAGTTACACTGAAGAAAGCCCAGAAGAAACTAAAGAAAGCTTCCTTTGCATTCATTGATGGTGGTCACAGTGAGGAAACTGTAAGGTCAGACTACGAAAATCTAAAGCATATTCCTTGTATTGTCTTTGATGATTTCTTTTCTAAGGATGAGAATGGAAACATCTTGGACGACGAGTACTTAGGAACTAACCGTCTTGTAGAATCTCTGAAGAATAAGAGAGTAACTGTTCTGCCCTCTCAAGATAGAGTGAAGGGTGGAGGAAGAACCCATCTAGCTGTTCTTCTTAATGATGATAGTCTTCCTGATATTCCTACAGATTTAACTAAGATGCCTATCATTGTTCAACCTAAAGATTCTGTACCAAAAGAATATATCTGGGATAACATTAATAAGAATGCAAAACTAATCTCTAAGTGGGATACCATTAAGACATGTAACATTCACGAAGAACATGCCATCATCGTATCTGCTGGCCCTTCAGTTGACTTTGAAGAAGTGAAGAGGGTACAGAAAGAAACCAATGGTAAGATTATCTGTGTGAAGCACAGTTATCCTAAACTTCTAGAGGCTTGTGTACAGCCGTGGGCATGTGTTATACTTGATCCTCGACCAGTAACAGGCACAAGCACTCATGGTGTAGTACGTTCATCTTTGTTTGATACTGTAGATGATACAACAAAATTCTTTATAGCCTCTATGACTGATCCTAGTGTTACTGAATTACTTAAATCTAAAACAGATAACATCTACGGATGGCACGCCTTTTCACAAGCTGTAGCTAAACAAGTTAAGGGTCAATCAACAGAGAGTATAGAGGTAGATAAGAAACTAGATATCCAAAGTGATGCAGTGTTTGTTAATGGAGGTACTTGCGCTGCCATGCGATCTATTGGTATGATGCACATATATGGTTTCCGTAACTTCCATTTGTTTGGCTTCGATTGTAGTATGCCAAGAGAAATTACAGAGGAAGAGAAAAAGGAAACAGTCAGGGATAACAAACCTAAGTATATGAAAGTAGAAACCAATGGTGTAGAGTTCTGGACTACCGGAGAACTACTAGCTATGGCACAAGATTGCGAAAGACTATTTGATAATACTGAAATAGAAATGAATATTAACATATACGGAGAGAACACATTAATCTCAGAAGTATATAAGGCATCCAAGCAAAACAATAAAGTACATTACTTGGATTTGATTCCAGAAAGAGAAGCAGCATAAAGGAGTATTCTAAATGCTAGAAATGGTTATGTCTAATAGTGATGTTATTCTATCAACTGTAACAGGTATTGTTACTATCGCTAGTCTACTGGTAGCAGGTACGAAAACACCTGCTCCTGATTCTGTTATGGGAAAGATTTACAAAGTGCTTGAGTTCTTGAGCCTTACTATCGGAAAGGCTAAAGAGACAGGCAAGTAGATTACCAACAAGACAGGGGCATTCATATTAGTGTCCCTGTCCTTCCTTCTTAAAGGAGTATAAAATGTTATCTATTATTTCATCTGTGTTTGGTTTCGTTACTAAGTTTCTTCCGTTGATCTTTGCCTATAAAGCTGGTAGTGATGCGGCTCAGAAAGCTGGATTAAAAGATGCAGTAGAAAAAGCTAATGAAAGGAATAAAATTGAAAACGAAATTTGGGTGCTTTCTTCTGATACTGTTACTAAGCGGTTGCGTAAGCGTTGGAGGCGGGAGCCTTAAATGCGGATGGACGAAACCTATATCTATATCAGACAAGGATAAGCTTACTGAAATAACAGCAAAACAAATACTATCACATAATGTAACATGGGAAAAATTTTGCGGGTAGAGTAATGGCAGAATTAAATTTAAAACAAGAGAAGTTTTGTCAGGCATACGTTGTTCTTCGTAATGCCACGGAGTCTGCTAAGTCAGCAGGATATTCTGCCGTGTCTGCTCACACTCAAGGACACAGGCTAGTACAACGAGAAGACATCAAGGAAAGAATAGAAGAACTAGAAAAAGAATTAGAGACAAAGATTGATGTTATCTCTGAAATAGAAAACCAGTATACCTACGCCAAGAATAATGGTCACACCAACAGCGCAATCAAAGCTCTTGAAGTTCTATCCAAAGTAAGATCAGTCAAAGATGAAGAAGTTATTAAATCTATCGCTGAACTAGAGCAAGACATAATAAACAATTTTGAAATCTTAGGAGAGGAAAGATCATCCAAAATATTTTTAGGATGTAAATGGTTTCAAGATGAGGAAGAAGAGGATATTGAGGAGGAAGAGGAGGAAGAACAGGAAATTACTACGGTTCAGTAGAAAATTGTCTCGCTAGGAAAGCCCCTGAGTAGCCTTCTCTTAGTTTTATAGGGCAACCTACCAGAAAGAACATCAATCCTCTGTGTGTCTCTTACAGCTTCACTCAGAGGATTTTGTCTTTTTAGGCTCATTATAATCCACAGGGGGATGCTTTCCGTTGTGCATGTGCTGGAGTACTACAACAGCTTCTTCTAATGATTGTAATCTTCTAGCAGTTTCTCCTTTTCTTCTGTTCTCTGAAGCTAGATTAGCAGGGCTAAGTATATCAGCTAAGATTTTAATCTGACTCTTCATAACAGATACATTATTCTCAGCCTTATCTAACTCTCGATTCAGTTCATCTATGTAGTTCTTCATTTCTTCTTGGGTAGACTTCAAGGTATTGACTTGCGCCCTGACCAGACCCCATGCTCCAGCAAGAGAAGCTACTACTGCTCCTACCTGAAATAAAAATTCAGCGTTCATTTCCATTTTGTTTTGGTACTCTTTACTTTGGTTGACTAAACTCTAACTCAGGTGCATCTTCGAGAAGATCAAGATTATGGTAATAAGATTCTATTTCTTTCATCTTCTTTCTTAAAGGATTGAGTCTTCTACCTTGAAGTAAACCTGTCTGTCCTTCTAAAGATTTATTTATACCTCTCCAAAAAGAATCGTTTCTTCCTTTATCGAAAGCGTAAGCTCTACCTCTCATAACAGAATTAATAACTTTATCTGATAGTCCAGTTCTAGCAGAACTTCCTTGGTACTTCAAAAAATTCTTTATTTCTCTATGGGACATAACCCCTTTTAAATTGTCTATAATTTTAGCCAAAGCTCTCTGTTCCTCATGCTTAACTTGAAGGAGATCGCTATATTTTTTTAGTATAGATAAGTCTGTATCGTATATATCTTGAAGAGAAGAACTTCTGCTTGTATTTAATAATTTAGTTTTAATCTCCTTAGTAAAGTCTCTGTTTTCTTCCGATACATTCCTAGCTATTTTTTTCAGAGCAAAAGCTAAACCTAGTTTAGGATTAAATTTTTTCTCCTTGACAAAAGGAACAGTACCAAATCCAGCTTTATTTAAGTAGTCTCCTACACCTTCAGCCTTCTCAGAGGGAACTCCAAACCTACTAGGATATAGTGTTTCTTCTACTCCTGTAGGCATAACACCTGCATGGTGAGAAAAATCTCTAATAATATTGGCATATCCCGGCTCTATTGTTTTAAGAGCTTCTTTAAAAAAGTAATCTTCACCTGTCTCTACATAACCTAACATGTCACTAGCAAACTGTAAAGCTAAACTAGGTTGTACATAAGGTTTGATTAAACCAAAGAAGGAATCCTTTACAGCTTCACCTAAATTTTCACTTACATCTTCTCCTCTAAATGCTTTCAACATAATTGGAGTTATAGCATCCAGCATATCACTGTCAGGATGGATGTAATTTAAATTATGGTAAGTTATATTACCCTTCTTATCTTTACCCGTAACAAGAAGAGCGCCATTCCTATCATATTCAGGAGCGTTCTTTCTTAAAACATCCTCTTCTGAAGAAAAATTATTATATTCATTTAAAAGATGCGCTCCTACATGAAGACCACCAACCATCGTACCAAATCCTGATAGTCTTTTTACTCCATTTAAAACTAACTTACCGTTACCTTCAGCCGCACCTCTGGATATTTCTTCAGAAGCTTGTTTCATAATGTTGTATCTATTGCGTAGACGCTCTGCAGGATAAGCAGTAAACGAACCGATAACAGGTACACCTCTCATTAACTCTAAGAGTTTAGGAATACGATCATAGACAGGAGTAATATTAGCTGTAATTCTTGCTGCTTCTTCTTTTAGGTAAGCATTCTCTAAAGCTTTTCTTGCTGCCCCATATTTTTCATCCCAAGGTCCATAGTTGTCAGCTACCTTTGGATCGAAGAAGAAATCCTTTTGGAATTTATCTAGTATTTCGTCTTGTCTTTCTTTAGAATAACTGTTAAAAACTTTCTTGGCTTTATCCTTTTCATTGACAAACGTACCATACTTAAATACATCATCACCAGCAGCGTAGAATGCTCTCATTTTTTCTGCTGTTTTAGCACCCCCTTTACCAAATAAAGATAAACCTCCTGATCTAGCAAGGTTAGATAAACTTGTGTCTGTCCAAAAACTCTGGTTATTTTCTCTGTTAGAGATATCGCCTATTCTTTTCATTGCTTGGTTGAGATCAATGTTTGACCCCTTCAAACCAGAATTAATAAACTCTTCTTCTAGAAGACCTCTTTCTTTATTAGTCATCTTACCGTATGCATTCGTAGCAGCATTTATAATACCTTTGACATTACCACCAGCTAACGTATATCCAGCAGCGCCTAAAATATTTCTACCTGCACCTATAGGATTGTAAAGAGTTTTACCTGCCTTCATAAACCCTTGTAAACCAGAAATAGCCCTACCTGCACTAGCAAGTAAACTATCTCCTTGATACATATCTGTCTCATCAAGGAGCATCTTTAATTTTTCACCTTCTTTCTTAGTAACAAAGGTGTACTTCAGACCTTCTTCAATTACATCGTCATCTAGACTTGTTACTGTTTTTTTATCTTTAAGTTTTTTATTTCCAGCGTCTGTAGTTGTACCAACCAAACGCATTATATCTGGTCCTAATTTTGCTACCGCTTCAGCACGCGCCTCTTCAAGATTTCTTGCTTTAGAAATATAACCATAATTATTTCTGACTGAATCATAAGCTATGTTTCTGATAGCATTAGTTCGTGCAGCAGACTCAATCAAACCGTTTATGCTTTCCAAAGCTCTTAAAGCAGGATCATTATTCTGACCCATAATTTTACGAACTAATGGAGATATCTTTTCTTGGTCTAACGCTCTGATTCTTTTCTTTAAGAGAGGTGCAGATTCTTTTCTTAGTCTAGTAGTAGGAGCATAAAGAGTTTTTGCAATCTCCTTCACAACAGCATCTTCATTACCTGCTTCTTCAGGTATTATTTTTTTAGTCTTGAGGTTTATATATTTTTCAGATAAATCATTCCATAAATGTGAGTTAGGATTTTTTCTGATCTGCCATTTAAGTTGTCCTAAAACTTCTGGATTTTCCTTTATAAACTTATCGAATGGAACATTTCTTTTTCTTTGAGTATATACATCATAAATATTTCTTACATAATCTTTCTCTGTATTAAATAACCCCTTTATCTCTCTGGATAAAGCAGATTCATCAGCAAAGTCTTGTGCCTCTTTAATCTTTGCTCTATTTGCTTCTATCAAATCTGCTAGTTCTGCATTTGGATTAGCTACTTTATTACCAGCACTATCATATGTTACTTGCTCTTGCATTTGACGCAAGACATCCATAGCATTCTTATCACCTTCAAGAGCATTGTTTATTAAGTCTCTACCTTCTTTTGAATTAAGATTCTTATCTGCCGAAATAATTTTATTCAGCTTTTTATATAGGATATCCGCATCTTCTTTTAATAGAAGCATCTCACCAGTAGGTTTTTCAATAAGCCTTCTTTGAATTTCTGATACACCTGCAGTAGGCATAAGCCAACGAGATATAAAATCTTTACCTTGGGTAGCTATCTCAGATTTATCAATAAGTTTACCTGCTGCTGTCCCTATTCCCTGACCAATTGCTCCAGCCCCAATGCCTACAACAGGACTAGCTACACCTTCTATTAGTCCTTGAGTTACTGCACCCCACTCATCAATTTCATCAATAAGACCTAAGTCTTTTTGTATCCCTTGTTTTTTTAGATTATGATAAGCACCGCCTGTAGCGGCTATAGACCCATCTGCAACTAAAGAAGCTGCTCCAGCTTTACCTACCAATGCTTTAAGTTTAGCTTTGACACTAGCTTTAGCTGCTTGCTTCGCTGCTTCTTTAGCAGCAAATGTAGCCGCCCCTGCAGTACCAAATGTAAAACCACCTGCAACCAGAGATGCAAGGTTGGTTGGATCAGCAATAGCAGCACCACCATAATCTAGAATAGCGTCCCACATGCTTCCACCACCTTCCGAGAAAGCGCTAGGCAGTTTCTCTATTTCTTGAAGAGTGTAGGCAAACATCTTCCTGTGATCAGTATCCATATCTTCAACTCTATTAGAAGCATTAATAATAGAGCCTAGATTAGTCTCACGCCATCTATAGTTTTCCAAGAAATTATCTAGGATAGCTTTGTTATCACCATAAGCTACCTCATTTCCCAAAGCTTTATCCGTATGCCACATAGCATCAATTAATGCTTGATCCTGTAGCATATCGTCATATGTTCTGGATGCCTTACTTGACATTACAACTACTAACCCTTTGTTGTCGTTGTTACTACAAGATCATTTATTGCCTTCGCAGCGTCTTTTGCTGAAGGAGAACGGGTATTTCCTCCAGTAGTTTTTATAGGATTATTGTTCCTTGCATTCCACAGTTGTTTGTAAACTTTTAGTTTCTCTGGAGAAATTTTAATATTATATTTTTGTAGGTCTTCAGGATCAATACCCAACTCTACTAACTTTTTCATTTGAATAGCTTCAGACATACCTACTTGCCTTGATTCAATAGCTTTCTGTATGGCAGTGCTTAAAGTTATTCGTCCCTTTATGTCCTCTATAGCTGCTTCTTCACCTTCTAAATCTACACCAGCTTCTGTTAGTCGAAGATCGGCTAATCTTTGTTGTGATTTTTTTAGATTTTCAGGAGAATCTTGGAAAGCCTCAAAAAGACCTTGTATTCCCTTGTCAGGATCAGCAGCAGCATACCTTAGAAGACCAGCATACAACTCATCTTTACCCGCACCTTCAGCATCTGCTATTTGTTTTTGTAATAGTTTTCTTTTCGCATCTAACATAGCAGCCCTGCTTTTCTGAAGATCGCCCTGCTTTACTAAAAGTCTTTGGTAATCTTCCATTGTTTGAACAGGAAGGGAAAACTGAGGGAAAGATGGTTCTGATACCTGTGGCGGAACGGGTTTTGGAGCTTCTCCTGCGGATAATTTTTGTTTTCTAGCCGCCTCTGCTTCTTGTTTAATTTTAGCAAGTCTTTCAGCCTCCTTATTTTGGTGTAAAACAGCACGTTCTCTAGGACTCATTTTTAATTTGTCTTCAATCTGTTGCTTAGTTTGTCCTGCTAAAGTATACTCACCAGTACCGTCATTATACCTTGCTACCCTACCACCACTGGCACGACCAATCAAACCACCAGTTGAGCTTATACTAGTACCCTTCCCAAAAAATCCTGCTCTATCTGCAGCACCTATTAAACCTGCTGCACCCGAAACCTTTTGACCAAAGGTCGCTCTAGCTGGAGTAGTCCTAGATGTTGTAAATTGAGAGGCAGGAACAGGTGAACTAAATCCTCTGATAATAGAACTGTAGTCTTGCAAAGTTCTCTCAGGAAATGTTCTGCCAAATTCATATTCTTGCTGGGCAATATCAAGAGCTTGCTGACCTCTGTCTTGATGAACACTACCTACATTTTCAAGAGCGCTAAGTTCTCTCAATCTTTGCTCTGGTATTCTAGTACCTAAACCAGCAAACTGCTGCCCTGATGCACGCTCTCTTTCTCTTTGTTGAGCAAATCTGGTTTGAGCATCTTCAAATGCAGCGGCTAATCCTCTTGATTGAATATCATCAAGATTTCTTTGGGTTTCTCTTTCATGCTCTGCAGCTAAGACAGCATCTCTTGTTCCTCCAAAACCTCCTTGCTGGGCTGCTCTAGCAGCAATCTGTTGACCTACTCTATCAGCATCTCTTCTTGCTTCTCTCCTCTGAATATCTAGTACATTCTGAATGTAAGGATTCATAAGCTCACCTACTGACTCAGATGTAGGTGCAGCACTGCTAGATTCAGTTAGTTGCGAAGCTCTAGTAAAGTAAGGATCGCTTGCTCCTACTGTATCTCTTACACCTTGGAAGGCAACTTGCTGATCTTGAGTAAAGTCAGCTAATCGTGGACCTTGAAAAGGAACGTAGCCTTCCGACGTTCTTTTCTTGTTAAGAGCCTGTGCCTGTTCAAGAATATCCGTAACAAAGGGACGAAGTTCAGGAGGAATAGAAGCTTCCTGTTTAACAGTCTGTGTCGCTGGGGGGCTTTTACTACCACCACCAAACTGAATAAGATTAGTGTGTGGATTAGTAGTACCTGATCCGCCCATAGAACGAAGTACTTCCATTTCCTCCTTATTCACATGAGCAAGTTCAGTATCTCCATCAATACCCTTACCAGACAAATCTTCATAAAGGCAATTATAAAGAGAAATCTTTTCTGGGATAGAAAGACTATTAATATTTTTCATCAGGTCCATAGTTATATATCCTTTGTTAATGCTGTATATGACTTTTTAAAACCAACTTTACTCAAAGCTCTAAGCCAACCACTTCTTCCTAAAATCTCTACCTTCTTAACATTATTTAGTTTTATGTACTTCATTAATTCAGAGTTCTCGTTCCACATATCTTCTATGTGTCTCATAAATTCATTAGTCTCTGATCCTATATGTGATATTAACAATGCATTATATTGTGGGTAGCCAATTAAAGAGGTAACTCCTGCAAAGACTATTCTCTTTCTTTCTTCTGAACAACCTACCCATAAATTTAATCTACCATCCAGTAAACTAGAGTAAATATCGCCTATTAAATATTCTCCGTCACTATGTTCTATAGCCTTCTCTAATAAATGAGACACATAAGGAAAAGTAATTTGAGTACAATTCTGCTCAATCTTAATTAATTTCATACTATACTAATGCTGACAATCCTTTCTGGGGATTTAATCTTTTCTGCTGTTGTTGTGTTCCGAAAGATTGCTGTCTTAAATTTTTTACGAACTGATCAAGCTCTTTTGCACCTGCATTAGAAGAACCATTACCTAGCATAGCTACTGCATCTGCAGGAAGAACGTACTCATCTCTACTTAGCAAAGCCATATCAGGATTCTTTCCTTCTACCTCAAAGAGAATTTGATCAGACTGACCATCTCCTTTACCTATAACTTGTCCTTCAAAATAAGGGTTGACGGAGCCACCTTGATATTTGTTAATAACCTGTCCTTCCCTAATAAGATTAGGGTCTGTAATACTAGGGTTCTTTTGTAGTATCTCTGGCAAAGGTATACCATACTCTTTTGATATATCAAATAAAGTATCTCCTTTACTAATAGTAATAGTATTGTCGTCTTGACTTGTAAATAAGTTTTGCAACATTTCTAATAGACCTGAACTACTATCTGATTCTTCTTCAGGTTTCACATTATAGTTAGGATCATAGTATTTTTTTATGCTTTCTACCCTGATTTCTCCGTCAGGTCCAACCCAATTAGGATTTTGTTTGTATGCTTTGCTTCCCTTCTTGTAAACAATATGATCATCTGGTTTGTTAGCCATACTTGGTGCAGCTTGCATCATACCAAGAGGAATTCCCGGCTTCCATTTATACTTTTTTAAATATTTAGCATAAAGATCAGCTTGTTCTTTTGCTGACATGTTTTTAATTTTAGATGTAGTTGTTCCTAAGTCTTTAGCTGTTTTAGGTATAAATTGAAATAAACCTGTTGCTTTACTTTTAGGGTTAACTCTCCTTAATCTTTGTTCTAATGGAAGGGAAGATTCAGTTTCTCCTGCTAACATACTTTCAAGTTCAGGAAATTTAACACCTAACTTATAAAGACTGTCAAAAGCTTCATCATAATAGTTTAGTTTACCACCTTTAGCTAAACCAATAAGACCACCCTTTGCCCACTCATCTCCGCTAGAAGCTTCATCTACCCCGTCTGCTTCCGCTGCTGCTGCATCTGCCGCATCCGCTGCCGCCGCCGCTGCCGCACCTACATCTGCTTCATCATCTGCCATACCCATTGCCGCTGCCGCTGCTGCATCTACACCTACTCCTGAAGGTGGACCCATACCTTGATCAGGATCACCGTCTGCAAAAGTAGAATCATCAGGCTCCTCAATCAAAGGTTCAGGGGCAGCAACTACAGGTTCTTTTTCTTCAGGAAGTATTGTAGAAATATTCTTCATATCTTTTAGAAGTTTTTCTAGTATCTCCTCATGCCTTTTTTGATAAGCATCAGGAGATTCAAAGCCTTCTACTTCTTCTTTCTCTGCCGCTCTCTTTAATAAATTATCATAACTAAAAACAGAGGGAGAAATCATTCTAGGAAATTCTACAGGTCTTGACATAGGATTTATCATATCAGCAACATTTGATCTTGGTTGTCCACCAGTAGCTAGTTGCATAAGAGTAGAATTATTTTTCTTCCCCATACTTCCTAAACCCTTACCTACTTCAAAGATATTAAATGGAGAAACTGCCCCCTGTTTTTTGTCAAACATATAATTAGTTACATTACTTCTTTGTTTAGTTTGAGGTATTCCAACTAAACCACCTTCATTTTTACTAACGTACCATTGTCCACCTTCACCCCTACCGGGAGTAAAGAGATCATAATCAATACGCTCACCATCTTCATCAAATGTTTCTCCTTTAAGAGCTAAGTCTAGCAGTTGTTGTTCTGTAAATGGACCTTTAGCTTCATGTCCTGTAAATTCAAGAGGTTTTCGCGGGGCTATAGTTGGCTCATTATCTAGTTGTTCTGGTTCTCCTCCAAGAAAAGCAGAACCTAAACCTAAACCTAAAAGACCTGTTTTAACAGGATTATCTTTAATAAAATCTGTCACGTTAGACAAAAAAGAGGGAGATTTAGGAGGAGAAACAGGACTCATTGCTTGACCTACTCCACCTAGTTCACCTCCATGTGTACTAATAGCATCAGCTAAATAAGTATCAGCAGTAACACCCCCAAATCCCGGTGGTAGAATTCCTGCCTCTATCTGAGTAGCTGTCGGAAGAGCTAAAGCACCTTCTGCAAATGTAGGAACAGCATTACTTGCTAAAGCAGCATCTGCACCACCAGCTAAAGAACCAGCAGCAGCAGCATCTGCACCACCACTTGCAGCACCACTAAACAGACCACTACCAAGACCTCTCATTATTCCAGTACTACCCGCACTAAGAGCAGCACCCAGTAAAGCATCTCCAAAGTCTTGTCCTTGAGCCAGACCCATAAATAGATTAGCACCGCCCATTACAGCCATCTGCATAGGAACAGACATTCCTCCCGTCGCAACACCTAATGCTACATTTGCTACAATAGGCATAATACTGCCTAGACTAAAAGCTTCAGGTAATCCCGTATCAGGATTAATAGTAAGTTGACCTAAAGAAGCTAGACCACTTACTTCTCTTGGTGTCATATGAACAAGAGTAGTATCTCCGTATCTACCATAGGAAGCTACTTCATCAGCTTTACTAGCTACACTACCACCAGCAGCGCGATGCCCCATGATACCTGCTAAACCACCACCAATACCAGTAAGACCAGTAAGATTATTAGTGTTATTATTATTAGTTGGTGGACGGTATCCACCTTCGTAACCTGACTGTACATAACCATACTGATCATATACAGGTTTATTCGGTTGCGGTTGTGGTTGATTAGGGAGAGTAGGCATAGGATAACTTGGCATACTAGGAGTATGGAGAGTAGGTATAGGATAACTTGGCATACTAGGAGTAGGCATAGTAGGAGTAGCCGGTTGAGTTGTAACAGGATGTCTACTATCAATTAAATTTTTTAAATCGTTTAGTTCTGTCAGAGCTGTATCAGGTAAAGGAGTAGTAGGCATACTAGGTGTAGTAGGCATACTAGGTGTAGCAGGAGTAGGCATACTAGGTGTAGGTAGTTTCGGTTCAATCTGTGCTGTTACCATATCAGGATGAATAGGATTAGGCATACTAGGAGGAAACCTATCTACGACCAAACCATCAGGTAATCCTGTTATAACTGGTCCTGTACCTGTTTGACCAGCCGGTCCCTTACCTGCTCCACGACCTCCTTGAGGAGGCATAGGAGGCATAGGAGGCATAGGAGGCATAGAAGTTCCTTTACCTGCTCCACGACCTCCTTGAGGAGGTGTATAAGAGCTATCAAACATAGGCATAGGAGTCCTTGCTAGTGGTGAAGGCGCATTAAAATTAGGTCTAGCAGGACGAGGTAAAGTAGATAACAACTCTTTTTGTAGTTCTCCTAACTTATCCATATATTCTGCTTCTGGTACTGGAGGAGCAAAACCAATAGCACCTCCTTCATTGAAGGAAGAAACACCTACTGCTTGAGGTATACCAGTAGACGGGTTATAGATAGTGTCATAGCGCATCTCTACATCGCGAGTAGGTACATAAGCCAACTGAGTATTTGGATTATTATCTCTCATGTTCATAAGAGTAGCTAAACCACTATAAGGAGCGTCCCTGTTTACCATATACGCCATTACTAAATTACCTTTGCTTGTTTGGGATTCATATAGTTAGACTGAGATTTAGTCATATCTGCATGTAAAGTGTTGGGGTTATTATACACCGAATTGTTAGGATACGCCATACCCTTATCCTCTGTGCTTTCTATATAACCTTTATTCATATTCTGGATATAAGTACTGTTGTATAATATATCCAAAATCTTTTGTCTTTGTGTCATTGCCATCAGTTAAAGTCTACCCATCCTGTTCCGCTAACATATCCTTTAAATTTTCCTTCGCCTATAGAGAAAGCTACATCTCCACTTGCAGGTCTACCTATAGATGTTACAGTAACTACAGAAAAAATTGTAGTAGAAGGAGTACTATCAACTTGAATATCTCTGATCTCTAATAGATTTTTTAATTGAGAAGCCCAAGAAGTAATATCCCTGTACATTTTCTTTAATTCTTCATCTTCTATTTTTCGTCCATATGTAGGTAGTTCAGGATAAATCATTATCGTTTACCATCTGGCTGTAAGGCTACCCTAACATTACCCCATCTCCACTCTGCACCTAAATCAGAAGTAGAGACACGAACATTAGCTTGTCTTCCTCTAGCTCTTAAATCTACTTTTTTTATTCCTGAATTTAAAGTATACGGTCCTTTTTGCGTAGTTGAATCAGCAGGATAATCTTTTAAATTAATAGTAAAAGTTAAATTAGTACCTGATCCAAAAGTAAGATCAGGGATAACTCTATTAACAAACATTATATCTGCACCATCTTGCAAATCAAAATCAGCAGATTCTAAGAAAGAAGTTAGTGCTTTACCATCTCCAGTAAAAATATTCTCAGGTTCATTGTTCCATATACGAGTATCATCAGAAGCACTAACTCTTCCTGTTGTAATGGTATTATCAAATACATGATCATCAGAAAAAGTAGTATAGAAACTAGACCCATATACCCAAGTATTTTCCTCATAGTTATAGATAATATATGAGTCAGGTTCAGAAGAACTTTCTGAAGGATACAACCAAATAATTTCGTGGAACTCTGAATTAGTAGCACAAAAAACTTTATCTTTCTGCGTCATATTAAAATTATCATATAGATGTCTTCTAACAGTACAATCTAATTTTCTTACAGTTCCATCAAAAACATAGAAGTTATCGTTGCTCATCCAGAAAGAGGCAGAGTCTACAGCTATTGCTCCATGTTGTCCTATAAGTCCACAATTAGACCCTAACTGTTGAATACTAAATGTAAACGGAGGACCAACAAATTGTAAACCATACAAAGCATTATCTGTCCAAATAAGAATAGAGCTTCTGGTTCTAATACCAGCAATGATTTCTGTACCGTCTACTACAACCAGTTCTCCTGCTGTATTAGTAATAGCAGGAGTCCAGTTATTAAAATTTAATTGATCTGCCCATCTAATAAGCATAGGATTAAAAGTACCAGTAGCAAATTCATTTGCACCTAATGCAATAACATGCCTATCATTAGGAGATACAACAATACTATTTATTTGATCAGGACTTCCAGAAATAATATTAGCTCTTACTGGCGTTACACTGGCATCTGCATCCCAATGACATAATTTATTTCCTCTTCTAACACCTAACAAATCTTCACCAAATGTATCTAGTGACCACTGAGAAGCAGCAAAAACAATATTAGACGTAGCTGCAGGTTCATTCCATGCTCTTGCAGAAGGATCATTTGTTCCTGCAAGATAGTTTCCTGCACCATATCCAGTTCCTTGGATACTATCATTTGATCCAGTAGGTAAAAGAAAATGTGCAGTAGCTTGTCCCGGTCCTGTCTGTGTTGCATTAGAAGAATAGTTAACAGATACACTAAAATTATTTACACCTGAAACATTAACAACTTCATAAACAGGACCACCAAACGCAGTAACAGCAAAGTCTGTTCCTTGGCTAAATCCATTAGTAGAAGCAGAAGTAAATTCTACAAAATCTCCTACACTTACATTATTATTTGTAATACTTACATAAATTCTATTTTGACCAGATACAGTACTAAGATTACCTTGTGTTCCACTATTACCTATAGAAACTACAGTAACAATAGGTGTTACATCATAAGGGAAAGAACCATCTACAATATAAAGTTTCTTCTCTGTTCCTACAGAAAGAAGTTTTTGTGAATTATTTCGTGACCAAGTTATTAAATCTCTGCCAATACCTTCAAGTGTTCTGTTATCATCTAATGTAAATTTATTATAGCCTCTTAAATTTTCTGGCTTTCCTTCTCTGAAACGCACACGATCTCCATCAAACCAACGCCCCTCTTCAGAGTATTGAGTTGATTCTCTGTGAAATCCCGGTTTAAGATTTAACTTAGATAATCTGGAAGTAGTAGAAGACATGTGTTATCCTTACTAGTATTCCTATTTAAAATCAGCTATAAAAACAGTATCTACTTTTTCTGTCTCTCGTATATTATAAACAAGCATATCAACAGAATTTGCAACACTTGTTAGTTCAGGCGTCTCTCCTCCGCTAAATTTCCACCAGTTACCAAAGGTTAAAGTTCTACCTCCTGTTCCATCTTGTTTAACGTAAATATACCCTGTTTGTCCTACTGTACCATTAGTTTGGTTAGCTAAAGTTCTGTTACCTCCTAATGTCACACAAAAGTTATTTCCTGTATTAAAGTCTATTGTAATAGTTGCACCATCAGTAAGAGAAGTAAAAGGCATAATACCTCTGGTAACACTTGCGTGTACTATAGAAGCAACAGAAACACTAACATCTTCTATGCGCCCTTCAGTAATTCTTAAATCTTTTACTGAAACACTAGTGTTAAACGATGTAGCACTAGTAAAACTAGCTAAACCACTAAAAGTATTTGTACCAGTAAAGGTATTATTAGTTCCTGCATATACATCACTTACACTTGTGTATCCTTCTACTGGATGAACAGAAACACTATCACATACAAACTGAGCAATTCTTCCTACCTTAACTTCAGTTCCTGTTCCTGTAGCAGTCTTTAGTGTAACTGTGCTTCCTGCTGGATTTCTAGTTGTTTTATCATTAATTGTATAACCCTTATCTACACTAGGAACAATAACATTAAGATTAGAAGTTACCTCTCCTTGTAGTTCAATAAAAGGTGACCTAGACTGATCAGTAGTTCCATTATTAGCAGATAGAGTTACATTAGCATTAGATACAGAAACAGTAACGTATGCAGCTACAGCTTCATCAAGCAAATCAATAACATTCTGATTAAGACGTAAACCCCAAGTATTAGGATTCTCTCCATCTCCCTGCTTTTCTAATCTAATTCTAGAAGTATAAGTACTCGCCATTTTTCATCCCTTACTAAATTGTTAAAGGTTTACCTAATATTATTAAATAACCTAAGATATTATCTGGTTCCTGTATAGGAGAAACACCAACCATTGTTGTATTATTTCCGTTATAATCTTTGTAGTCTCCTACAATCTTAGATACTTCTAATTGTAAAGGAGGATTAAAGACTAGACAACTATTTTGCATAATTTTAATTTGAATTAACTGATTTAGTTTTAATGCAGATTGACTATCAGCATAACCTATTTCTAAAATATCTTCCTCAGTTCTACAAACCATAATGGTTAGTACTGCATCTCCAATCTGCCAATATATTTCCTTATCTTTTTTATCTTCAGCATTAACATTCGTAGAAAAAAATAAAATAGAACTTAAAAAAGTTACTAAGAATAATATTTTCTTTATCATATGTTTCCTGCTTTTGCATACATATCTTTAACTTTTTCCTTGTATTCTTTTCTTGTAACTGGATCAAGCCATTGTTCTTCGTTATAACCTAATAACTTAAAATATGTAACTGTTCGCTGGTCTAGTCTAAAAGTTTTTGGATCAGCTAAGTGTCTAAATTTTCCTGCACATAATTTTTCTAGTATAACATCATCAAGCTCTTGTCCTGTTTCTGGACGAACTTCATTTAAAAGTAAGTCTGTGCAAAAATAACATATTCCTCCATCACCTTTACAAGTGCAATCAGTAATAATATTTCTTAGTTCTTGTGGTAACTTTTCTCGTTGACTCCATTTAGCAGACATTTCTTTTATTGCTTGATCTCTATTCTCTAAAGTAACTGGTTCTGTTAAAGACCAAGAAGGATGAATATAATCATAATCTGATCCTTTTGAAATACTAACAGATTTGTTCAAAGAAACATTTGTGTCTTCTCCTGACTTACCACTACTTAAAAAATCAACTTTATATTCTTTAGCAGTATCTATATAAACCTTTCTCATATTTTTATAAGAACCGGTTTTCACATTCAAAGTAAAATTTTCTCTGACTGGCTCATAAGTATCAGAATATACTTGTTCACATTTTCTTTCTATAGTTTCAAAATCTCTTATATTATCTTTAAACCATTTAACTCCTCTGTGAAAATGTTCTCTTTCAAAAGCAGTATATTCATCTGAAGAATAATATATATCTAAAAACATAGCTACTACTTCATAGTCTGTTTCTGTTAACCAGCGATACAGTCCATAAGTACTATTGGTTCCTAGACCACTATACGGTACTAATACTCTCATGGTTTTTGTGTTCCAACATAGGTTCCTGAACCAGTTTGAGTAACTGTACGACCATTCTTATCTATAGAATAACCACCAGCACCGCCAAGACCACGGGCAGGACTTAGACTACAATCACAAAGACCTTGAGCAGGAGGATTAGCACCGGCTGTGCCACTTTGTCCTAAAGCTCCAACAGTGCCAGCAGCACCTATTGCAACTGGATCATTACATTCGTGGCCTCCGTCGCCGTCTGAATAGCATGTTCGCTTATGTCCACCACTACCACCGCCACCTCCACCTCCAGCGATAACGCCGTTATTTTCTAAACTGTGTGTAGCTGATCCACCAGTAACAGTATTAAAGAAAACACCTTTACCACCAGAACCACCATTACCTCCGTTACTGCCTGTGCCACCATTACTCCCAGTAATATTACCGTTATTAATAATACTAAGTGTAGTATTGGCATTCAAAGCACCAGTAGTAAATGCAGTTCCGCCTCCTCCAGTTGCAGTTACATTAACACCAGAGTTGATAGTTACTGTAATAGTAACATTATCTCCTAATGAATTATCGTAACCAGCAGCGGTTGCTGCAGTCAAAACATTATAATCTGTTGTATTAGAAGAGATTACAAGGTCTAACCCTGTTGATCCTGCAGAACCTGCTCCTAATAATATAATACTGCCAAAAGCCATAGCTAACTATTAATTCACCAATTGTTTCCGTTGAATAATCTCAGAAGGGTCAGAATCTTGTCCCTTATCTTCAATACTTTCAATTACCTTATTAGTAAAATGATCTAGTGATACTTGGATTTGATCAAGCTGAAACTTGGTCTGGGCTGCTTTTATTTGCAAGTCCTTGACTTGAGCAATCATGTATTGCTGCTCTTTACTAAGATCATCTTGAGAATAATCAGTCCCATTAATATTAATGATATTATTATTGTTTTCTTCTTGAGTCATTATTTATTTCTCCTTTTATTTTATTAAGACCACGGTAGGTCAGGTTGAATTATAGGAGGATTAATTTGATTGTCAATACTTTTTTGTATACTAGCTTCAGTTTCATTCTTATCTACACTTTCCCAGACCCAACCAAGAACTTGATCCTTAGTTAAATCTGCGAAGGGAGTAAAAGCATCACCATCTTCATAGGTTACGCCAACCGTACTATAAGAAGTTGAGTGATAGGTTTTACTATCATTCTCTTCAGACCCATTGCAACGCCAATGAACCATCATAACAACATCAGTCTTGCTATCTTTTGTAGGATAACAATCTAATGCTTCTACTAGCCATTCAATTGTAGCAGCCATAATTTAATTCCTTTCTTGTATTATTTAAATCTTTGTACCAGTTTGTAAACATTTAACTTTCTAATTCAGGCCAATCGTAAAGGATGCCCGACTGCGTTACACTGCCGTCTTCGTTAGTTGTGTAAGACACAAACAGCGCAGCTACAGCATCTGTATTCTCTGCACCATCAATCGCATTTTCCATCTCGGTTGCTTTAGTGCGAATAGCATCTCTCCAAGTTTGGATATCGGAAGGAATAGCTGTACCGTTGTCAGCTTTGCGAACGACTGCCCAATCCGTTTGAGTAAGTAAAGCACCTTGATGGTCCTTAACTTCTCGTTTTAGATTTACTTTAACATCCTCTAAATTTCTAGGAGTCTTATCTATCTTTCCATTTGTATCCATAGTCCAATTGTACAAGCGGCTATCTGGTGGTGTGTCTTCGACAACCTCTACCAGACCGGCGGCAGCTTTATCTGATGGCGACCAGATATGCCAATTAGAAGGATGCTGAATACCATTATCATCAACCCAAGACTTCCGCTCATTAATTGTTTTCCCGTTATATTTCCACATTATTTTATTCTCCTAGCTTGTCTCAGCAATTGCTGGTGGAAATTTTCCGTTAATTTGCAATGCGTTTGCTGTCACAATTGAATAACTGTTTGTTCCACTGGTTGTGTTAAAATTTGAACTGCTGCTTATAACTTTGAATCCATCGGAGGTAAGTCTAACGTCTGTGCCGTAAGTAACGCTATTGCCGTTAATAGTAAGCGCATCGTCTGGCGACGGTTTGAATCCCAAAAAGATAAGCGGACCAGCCGTACTTGCGTTACCTTTAAACGAACCTGTTGCTGGATTTGAAAATGTTTCTGTTGTTAGATTAGCACTATTAACTTCTTTATTTCCCGTACCTATTGTGTGCGGAAAATCAGAAGAATCAAAATATGCAGTTATGTCATAGTTGTTCCAACGACAGACAACTGGATAGTAGACTAGTCCCGAAACAGTGGAAACTGCACTTCCCACAGCACTGTTATTTTTTAGAAAACTCAATTCGTTGTCATCGGCATTATATCGCACTGTAATCACATCATTTGTTGACCATGAGCCAATACCTGTTTGTGCATCACTACTACCAGAAGAGAGTATTTGTCTTATGCTTCCATTTTCAGCATAATGGTATGCCGCATTAAAATTATATCCAGCGCCTGCAGCGCAATTGTTCGACACTTCATCAACAGCGACAGCGCCAGCATGAGCAATGATGCCAACTCTTCCTTGACCATTATTTGTTTTTATCTGAAATTCTGATGTGCCGGTCGTCGGCAACGGCATTGTTCCAATTGCACCGCCATCGGAACCACCCGAACCCGCTGCTCGCAAATTACCTTCAGTCAAGGTAATGGTCGAGTTCGTCGGTTCTAACGGATTCCAAATTGGATAAACTTTACTGGGCGTGTTAGCAGACTGATTCGCTGCTGTCATACTTGTCGTAGTTAAATCACTGTTATTGCTGCTTAGATCGTTTCCAAGATTAGAGCTATCAGAAAAGTCTAAGCAAAAACTATTTCCTCCAGCAGATGACGCAAGCGCAGCTATATCTGCGTCTGATTTAGGAATAGTCTGAGCATCGTTTGGCGCAAAAGTTTCTGTATCTACAAAATCAGATATAGAAACATCGCCGCCTTGAATTGATTGCCCATCAAGCATTACCGGCTGTGCAATATAGGTTTTTCCGGTCCACGCAAATGAAGCACCAACGAGTTGTTTACTTGTATTGTTAAAAGACGTACCCCAATAACTACGCTGGTCTGCCGAAAAACTAGTAATTTCTACACCATTAAGAAAAAACTTACCTTTGTTGCTTGCCGTTGATTCGTTAATTTTATAACTTGCAAGTATATGATACCAACCAATGTCTCTAATCATGTTCGCAGAAGATTTTACGGCATAGCCATCACATGAGAAATAAGCCATACCGCCTTCAAAATTCATTGCCACGTTTCCAACGCCCGAAGCAGAGTTATTTCCAATGCTCATTAGCGGCTCTATAGCGTAGCCGCCAGTACCTAGCGGTTCCATAATTCTAAACCAGCATGCCATTATAAATTCATTGCTACTAAAACTACTGGTCGAGCGACTCAGATAGTCGGATTCATCTAACCATACCGAGTTGCTAATCAAGCCTGTATCAAACCCGCCTGAATTAGCAAACCATTGTGAACCAAACATCGTCATTAACTAAACGCCAGTTGTGGTGCGCCGAGTTGAATCGAGCCAGAAGCCTTAACAAAATACGGAACAATATCAACCGCATTAGCAGCGGTGCTAAGCGTAATGCCAGCCCCTTCAGCCGTCTCGTAGTCCGATCCGAGACTCAGGGTTCTGGACCCCGTTCCGTCTTGAATAAAGACCATCACGCCAGCCTGACCAACTTGTTCTGTGGATGGGTTGGCTAGTGTAACATTACCTGTGAGAGTCAGGACAAAGTTTTGATTAGCAGAAAAGTCTAGCGTCACACTTCCAGTGTTACTTGTATCAGTGTCAGTAGACGCCAATACTGTTCCGTTTACCTCAAGTTTTGCTGAAGGTGAGGTTGTGCCAATTCCAACTTTTCCATCCGTTAAAACCCTCACAGCTTCACTGCTATTAGCTTGAATAGCAGTCGGCACATTGTTCGTGCTGCCTACTGTTGTGAGTGTACCACCATCAGCTTGCATTTCAATTTTTGCGCCGCCGCCCGACGCTTCAACGCTGATAGTCTGACTTGAACTAGCTGGTTTTACGATTAAGTTACCAGATGAATCAATTCGCATCTTTTCACCAGCATTAGCCCAAAAAGCTAGGTATTCACTGCTGTTGTTATACGCTATTCGACCTCGTAAACGACTAGCGACATCTCCAAAATTAATGATTGCCTCAGAACTGTTTCCGCTTCGGATTGCTACTTCGGTAGTACCTGTGCTGTACACTTCTAATTTATGATTGCTATCTGGCGTCGAAGTACCAATCCCGACCCGCTGCGAGGAATCGATCCGTATTGCCTCGACCCCCGAAGATTTTATGGCCGTTTGATTGCTTCCAGCATCTGACCCAAGAGTAAGAACTGTACCACTAGTGACGATAGAAAAGTTGGTCGCAACACCGTCTGTTAGTGTTATTAAGTGCTGTGATGCTGCACCAGCGTTACCGTAGATAACACCAAC
>CEUI01145631.1_pt1 | contig 29555 bp, 11 predicted proteins | sample 531411 | NCBI WGS metagenome assembly CEUI01 (sample SAMEA2622841, study PRJEB7988) | marine metagenome | isolation source: saline water (ENVO:00002010), including
TTAGCCCCTGGCTATATCCTATTAACTAAAGTATTTTTTTAATTAATAAATTATGTAATATGACAGCTAAAAAACAAACTACAGACGTTCCTAGCAATGATTTAGATATCAAAGCTGACGATAAAATTAGTTTAACAAAGGATGAGCTAAAAGGCTTAGTAGACAAATTGTTAGACGACAAGCTAAAAGCAATTCCTAAAAGTGAAGGATTGAATAATGCGCATTTAGAAGGAATTCTAGATGTATTAAGAGATTCTGTTCCTCAAAAAAATCCAGGAACTAGAATGGTTGCTGAATCAGAAATAGATGTGGATGATTATTTAGACATCCCTGCTACATTTTTCTGCTACAGTTTCTCGTATACTTTATTCGGAGATATGAAGTATGGAAGACAAGTTAAATCTCCATATGGTACCCCTATTAAATTTAAACCTTTATACAGGTATAAAAGACAAGGGGCTACTAAATTTTCAAGTGCAACAGTAAGTGTTAGTGTTGCAACTGTAAGAAGTAAAAAAGAATTAGAGTGGCTTAGAAATCATTCTCTCTTTAATATCAAATTCTTTGAAAAAATTGGTGATGCTCAAAATGCTGATGTAACATTTTCTGAGAAAGTTGTAGAGACTAGTAATAGACTAAACAGCATGTCTCAGTTTGAGGTTATTGAAAGAGCAAAATCAGAAGGTATCCCAATTAGTGACGACGTAGATGATATTAAAAGAAGATTGTGTTTTTATTTAGCAGAGAAGAATATTAAAAAGCCTGCTCCTGGACCAAGACCTGTTGATATGAATTGGAATCCGTCAAGAACAGATGAGGTCGTTAATCAAACATATTAATGCCTATAAATTCAAACGTCATAATAAACAGAATGCGTCAAGTAGGACTAGATGCAGAGAATGCTACCTACTACGATGATAATATTGACCTGATACCAGCTATCAATGCTTCAATTGAATGGTTGGTATCGGTCATTAATTCTGTGTATGGATCTAATAAGTTCTCAGAAGAGTTTTTTAGAGAGCTAACAAATAGTGCTGTATTTCAGACAAATACATACTCTAGAATAGAGTTTGGGAATCAACCAAACTTTACTGATGAAGTATGGTCTATATTGGCTGTATATCCTAAACCAGATGTTCATGTAAGTAGTATTCCTACAACAATAGATAACGCTTCAACAGGATATACTAGTGCTTATAATACAGGAATAAGTAATAATACAACTGGACTTATAACATCAGGAACATCACTAGAAGCAGCTAATGATCACGCTGGTAATGCTCTTTCTGATTGGGATTCTGTTTATAGAGGAGAATTAACTCATATAGATTCAGATTATGATTGTAAAAGATTAACAATAGAAGAATGGGTAAGTACTAAAAGAAATCCTTTTTCAGCAGGAAATGAAGCAGAGACAAATCATGTTGAATATGCTTATATAGCTCATATTGATCATTCTCCTTTTAAAAGCTTATCATTACCTTCTTTAACTACTGGAGTATATGATACAATTAGAGAAATAGAAATTAGACCTGTTCTAGCTAAAGAGTTAGCTACAATTTTCTATGTAAAAAGACCTAATTTAATTACTGGAGCTGGAGATAATATAGAATTTCCAGAATCTGTAACTAATTTAATTTATGAAAAGGCATTACAATTCGTTTCATTTAAGCAGGGTGATAATACAAATATATATTCAGTTACTGGACAAGACATACAAATTTTAACTAGCGCTATAACATAATGACATACAGATATTTAGCATATGATATTTTAGAGTCTTTTAAACAGACTTTTGACGATAAAGAAATTGGTCTTAATCATGTATTGTTTTGGATAGAGACTATTGCTAATAGAATGGCTTCTAAAACTTTAATAAAAACTCAAGGAAGATGGAATGTAACAGGTAACTATTTAAATGTATTTTCAGCAGTAGCTGTAAATTTAGATGATACTACAGGAAGAAAGTTTTCTACATTACCTGAATTTATATTTGATTTAGATAATGAAAACGCAATTCAATATATAACTTATGAACCACCTATACAGGCAGATTGTGATAAACATAATTATACTAAAGTTAGTTTTCTTCCTACAACTCCTGCAAAATCAAGAAGGTTATATTATAACTGCTATGAAAAACCTTCAGCTAAAAATCCTTATTTTTATAGAAGAGGAAATAGATTATATTATTTAGGAATAGATAATGTAGATATAAGTACAGTAGAAATGGGATTATATACAGCATTAGACCCTACTAATGTAACTAGTTTAGATGCAGACATTCCTTTACCTCCAGAAAAAATTCAAATACTAAGATACGAAGTATTAAATCTCGGAAAATTAGTTTTAATGGTTCCTCAAGATAGAGTGAACGAAGGTAATGATGCTACATCTACAGGTCAAAAACCTAAAGCATTACCAGACTCTCAACCTTATGGAGGAGCTCAAGCAGATGATGATATGGCCTCTGTTGCTACTACGACAGACTTACAGAAAGCTATGAGAAGCGCAGCTGTATCAGGTAAAACAAAATAAATAAAATAAATGAATAGTAACGACTTTATATCGACAAATCAATTATTGGCAGATATTCTTATCAATGTAAATGATGAGGATTATAAGCAGCATGGGTTTACAAAAGGATTTTATGTATCTGCAATTCAACAAGCTTTAGAAGAAATGTCTTTTGATACATTCTTTGATGAGCAAACTATGGATGTAGATATACCTTCTAACTTTAGAATAAGAATGCCTAAGAATATATTTAATATTAGAGAGATGTATGTTCATAAAGGAACTTGTTGCTCTCCAAGATCGAGCGCTATTGTTCATTGGAAAAGACTTTATAATAATAAAGGAGGAGATGGATCTCAGTATACTGCTAAAAGAAAGAACGAAGGTTCAGATCCTATATATAGACCTAAGCTTACTATATCAGGAATAGACGGAGCTGCTATATATGCTAATATACAAAATGGAACAATTATGTTATCTTCTAATGTTAGTGGTTATTCTAAGTTAAGAATAATAGCTAATGGTATGGGAGTAGAAATAGGAGACGAACCAGTAGTCCCTAGATTCTTAAGACAGGTTACTATAGACTGGGTTACAGAAAGAACGTTTAGAGCTTTAGCGGCTAAAGATATGAGATTAAGAAATCTTTGGAGTGATTCATCTATGAAATTACAACAAAGTCAATTAAAAGCAGAAAGACGAATAAAAGGTATGGATACGTGGGAAAGAGACAGTATGAGAGAGTATCTTGGAAGATTAAATTACTAAGCCATGCCTAAACATCAGCATCATAAAACTGACGGCAAGACGTATAACGCAGGAGCTAATAGAGACTTTGATAGAGAGTTTTTAGGGGGAATGAATGAAGGAGAGTATTTAGACGCTAAAAATATGCGCCCTGTAGACAGTAATGGAAATACTCTTGCTTTAACAAAAATAGATGGAGACGCTGCATTATATCCTTTAACTCAAAATGCTTGCGATCCAGTAGCTCAAATTGCTTTTCCAAGTTTGCCTACTCAGGATTATGAATGTCAAGGAATAATAGAAGTTAATGAGGATATAATAGATATATGGGTTTCGGATAACGTAGAAGAAACAGCACCTCCTGTTATAAGAATTAATGGGACTGTAGTTGCTATGCATGAGGATTTACCTTTTAGAAAAGGAACTCCAATACAATATCATAAAAACGAAAGTTGTGTAGGAGGAGAGATATACTTAACAGATAATAGAACCCCGCCTTTATTATTTAATGTTTTAGACCTTAAACAAAATGGAGGCCTAACTGATCCTGTTGTATGTACAAATAAATACTTTGGAGCTTTTGATATAAACGCTTACACTACAAATGTAAATGCTCCTTCTAATAAACCTTATTTTGTAGGATTGTTTGTGGGAGGGGGCTTAGGAATGAAAACTGGAGAATATCAATATGCCACTAGATATGTAACAGCTGATGGAGATAGAACAGAATGGAGTCCTTATACTCCTCCTATTCCAGTTCCAGCATCATCTGTATTAATAGATGAATTTAGTAATGTTCCTCTTACACCTGCACCAAATGGAGCTGGAGGTGGAGATGTATATCCTTACTCTAAAACTTTTGGACATGATCCTAATTTTGATACAGGAAAATGTGTAAAGCTTAGAATTAGAGTAGATAATAAACTAAGTTTTGAATATTTACAAATAAAAAGACAAGACTATACTTTAGGTCAATCATTTATGCCTCCTAGTAATTCAGTTATAGTTGCTGAGATACCTATAGCTCCTAATCAATGCGATGTTATAGAATGGTCGGACCCTGTAGATGCTTTAGGTTATAGTATAGAGATTGATGAAGAAGATGACGTTGGATTAAGTACAGTTATAGCTAAAGCAAAAACATGTCGGTATTTTAATAATAGATTATTCTTAATGAATATAGAAGAGGTTAGTAAAGATCAGAGTGGTAATGTTACATATACAGATAGTACTTTAGGAGCAGAATTAACTCCTGTTGTAAAGAAGTTAGGAAAGATAGGTCAAGCAGATCCTTATAATCATACTTACTATAAACCATTTATGTCTGGAGATAGATATGGTTTTGCAGTGGTATTCTATGATTCTACAAATTCTCCTTCTTTTGCAACACCTATAACAGGAAGCAATACTATAGACACATGGGCTTATGATGAAGCAAATCCAGGAACTTATTTAAATGAATATAATAATTATTTAATGCCTAACAGAAGAGATATAATGACTTCTGCTGTTCAAAGTATATGCTATAATGGATTTTGCAAAGCAGCTAATAGACATGGAAGTATAGGCGGTACATATGAGGTATTTGATCATACAGATGGTGTAGCTAAAACAGAAGCTAGACAGTTTATTAATATAAGCAATCAAAGATGGGTATTACTTTTTGAATCTCCTTATTATCTTTTTGGAGCTCAAATAACTCCTTGGTATGGATGTTCAGGAATTAGTAGATATAGAGCAAATGGAACAGGATGGTGGGGGCTTACTGCAGCTGGGAATAATTATGGGACTCATAATTATGATCATATTCCTAATGGTGAAGAGTGGGATAGCCCAGGAGTGACAACATTATGCCTTGCTACTTTATTTAATTATGTTCACCCTAGAAGAGTGGGGTACAGACCTCTTCATCCAGTGGATATAAGTGATTATCAAACAGAATCAAGTCGTAGTGGACCAGGAGGTCATATGGGTCGTGCAGCTAACGATTATGTAATTAACACTAGAGTTAATATAGCTTCCAGTGGTGTTCAAGCAGGACTTAGTTCAGCTAATTGGTATACTTATAAACCAGAAGGATTTGGTTTTAACTATTATATGTTAGGTGTTGCTTTAGATGGAATTAATACATCTTCACTTCCCTCTTATATAACTGGATTTAGTATAGTTAGAACAAAACCAGCAGGAAGAGTTCTTTGTCAAGGATTAGGATACTACTCTTTAATATCTTCTAGTGGTAGCGCTACTAATTTTGGAACACAAAAAAGACATGACCAAATATGGTTCTATGGACCAGATTGCGACACTGGATATGGTTTAGGAGTAATGCTAGATCCAAATACTGGAGATCCTTCTGGAGGTATTATGTTAAATGTTATAGATAGCGTAAACACTTTAGGAGTCAACTCTCCATATAAAGTTCAAATAATTAGTCCTGTAGGATTTTTTACAGAAGTTTATTCTTTTCTAAGAGAAGGGTTATCTCATGATTATAAATTAGATATGATAACATATTGCTCTATACTACAAGATAGCGGTCAAATTAATGTTCAAGAAAATAGTTATATGGGGATTAGTTCAGGTGGAGATGATAACTATGTTGCTTTTGGAAAATGGAGACAGCAGGCTTCAATGTTATCAGATTTTAAACAGTCATCAACAAAAGGAAATACTTATAATTCAACCACTTTTTCTGATTTAACTATATATACTATAGAAGAGATATGGGAAGTTAATACAGGAAGACAAAATTATTATAAAATAAGATTTGATAGAGATATATATAAAACAAGATATATGGGAGGAAATGCTATTGATAATGAAAGAGGTTTTAATGATGCTAATTGTGAAAACTGGCATGAACCTATGTATGTTTGTAATATAATTATTGATGGCGCTTATGTTCCTCAAAATACTGTTCAAGAATATTATCATACATCTGCTCATATAAATTTAAGAAGTGTAGTAGCTAGAATAACCGCAGATAGCACTACAACAGAAAAAGAGAATGTAGAAACATCAGATGAAAGAGTTGAAGATTTTTCTCCTTATCCAGGACAATCTGGAGCTGCAAGTGTAGATAGGTTTGTTTGGGTTAATAATAACGCATGGATAAATGTTACTTATAAAACTAATACTGATATAAGTACAATTATAAGTAATCTTACAGCACAAGGTTACCATATGTCTGGTTCTACTGCTGTATATGGATTATTTTATCATTCTTCAGAAAATGGAACTGATGAAGGAAGAAATTATACATTACACTTTAAGCAACAACCCTCATATTCCTCATTACCTGATGACTTTTGTAAATTAAAAGAAGGAGATGTTGTTGAGATAAAATACGATAATAGCGCTCCTATTAGAGCGTTTGGAGGAGATTCTAATACTGGAGAATCTATATGGGCTCCTATGGATATGCAGGGAGTTAGTAGAGACGATAGAGACATGGTTAATGGTCGTTGTCATTGGTGGGATGATGGTAACGATACTAACGGAACTGCTCAATGTGCTGAAAATGAGTTTTCTATGGATTGCGGTTTCCCTTATAAGTTTTGGGATTTAAATCCTAGAATTATGCAATTTCAGCATTTACCATATGGCCTTAATTACTTTCAAGATGACCAAGATTTTAGTTTTCATAAATCAACTCGTATTAGACAACTGTGTGCTAAATTTACTGTAGAATCTAGAATCAACACTAATTTTATGTATTCAGAACCATGCGATGTAAATAACACTGATCAAATGTTTCCTCAAGTAAATTATATTTATAGACCATTAGCATGGAGAGGAAGTACATGGGGTAGTGGTAATAGATTATGGCAAGGATATAAAGACGATTATCCAGATGAAGAAGCAATCTGGGGAATGGGAGGATTTAGATTTAGACCTAAAATAAATATGGATTATTCAGCTTACGCTTTAGCAAATGTAGATTTTGGAAAACCTGCAGTAGGCTTTAATGAAGAGGTTTTGTTCTGTTCTAGGGTTTTATGGTCTGAAAAAAGAGATGTAAATCAACAAGATGCTCCAGGAGTTAGAACATTCCCTGCTGCGAATTATTTTGATGTATCTGATGATACTGGTGAAATAAAAGTTGCTTGGGACGCCTTATCTGATAAAGGAAGTAATCTATATGCTTTTACAGATAGCGGAGTATGTTTACTTGTAACAGATAAAAGAACATTATCTTCTGTTGAAGGTGCTGATTTTACAAGCATGTCAATAGAAGAAGGTAATGTTGTTACAGATCAATTTTGGATTTCTAAGACTATAGGTATGAATGACCAATGGTGGAGAAGTTATGCAGAATATAATAATGTTATTTATTTTGCAAATAAAAAATCTGTATATCATTTTTCTAATAATAAATTAACAGATATAGGCAAAATAAAGTATTATTCAAAAATAGTTCCTTTTGTTGAACAAGCAGGATCTGGATATTCAACAAGAATATCTGCTGTATATGATGATGAGAAACAAGAATATATATTAGGTGTTGCTACAGATTCAGATGGGCTTTCTATGTATTCTCTTGTATGGAGTGAGCAAACTGAACATTGGATTGGAGAATTTTCATATAACTACCATAAATACCTTTCTTATAATAATAACCTTTACGGAGCAGGAAGATGGGATGGAACTAATAATCCTTCATTATGGAAACTAAATGATACTACCTCTGTAACTTTAAGAGGGGTAACTCAATTATGTTTTGTTCAACAAGTAAGTGCTCCAGATCAAAATTTCGGAAAAGAATTCTTTAGATTTAGAGTTAATTCAAATAGTATCCCTTCTTCTTTTGATGTATTAGATCCTGATCAATATCCAACAGTTGTCCCTATAGCTCAAGTACTTAGTACAGATATGAAAACATATGATGGTTTTGAACAATATATACCAAGAAACACATTTAACACAAATAGGATACAAGGACGTTTGCTTATTTACCAAATAAATTGTACATTTGCAGAAGTAAAATTTTCAATAATCAGCTCAACAATAGAGTATAAAACATTAAAATAATGGCCATAGAAGATGTCGCATCATCAGGTACTGGAGGTAATTGGTTTAGCAAACTAGGATCTGGACTTAAACAAAGCTTTGGAAAGGCGGGTCAAAGTTTAAAAGGTTTGGGTAAAAAGATTGGTCCTGGGTTAGAAAAAGCTGGAGCATGGATGGAGAAAAATCCTAAGTTAACCCAAATAGGTTTATCTGCTGCTGGTTCCTTATTCGGAAGAAGAGGAGGAGGCGGTGGAGGCGCTATGGGAGGAGGAATGATGGGAGGAGGAGGAATGGGTCCTGGTGTTGAAGCAGCGAACGATCCTAATTATTTTAATTATTTAAACGATATAAAAAGAAGAAGAATGGCTTATCAGAGTGGATCTGCTTATGCTCCAGAAAGAGAAGCTCTTATGAGAACTTTTGCAACAGGAGCTAAAACAGTTAGACAGATGGGAGGTGGTTCAGGAGCTCACATAACAGCATTAAGAAGAATGATGTCTGGAGTTAGTGCTGGTTTAGCAGATATTAAATCTAAAACAGCAGCTCCTATGGAAGCTAAATTATTTGAAATGGAAGGAAGTGCAGTTGATACTATTTCAGGAAGAGCTTTAGAATTAGGATTATTAGGTCAGGCTAAAGGAGAGGCTCAAGAAGCAGCAGCTCAAACCAGAGGAGCTATACGTGGTCAGGATATGTTAAATTTAGTGACTCCTCAAAATATAAAAGGATTATCTAAATTTATAAGTGGTATAGGAAAGAAATGGAGAGAAAGAAAAGACGGAGATCCAGACAAAGAAGAGATAGTTACAGATGAGAAAGGAGACGTATTAGGAGATGATGTTGGAGATTATGTTATTCCAGATGATGATTTAGCGGAAGGTGAAGCTATAGGATAGCGTAAAATAAAATAATTAAAAATATAATATGCCAAAACCAGATATTGATGTAAACAGAGCCATGGAGGCTGCAGACAATCTGAAAAATCTGCAGAACCAAGCTAATATAACAAGACAGGCCGCTTATCAGCAAATGATGGGTGATCAACCTTATGTGAAGCCTCAAAAAGAAACAGATCCTGCTTTCGAACTTCAAAAAGCTCGTATGGCTGGAGGAGCTGGTCGTTTATTAGCAGGAACCTTTGGAGGGAAATATATAGGTAATGTACCTATTTTTGCATCTATAGACACAGTAACACCTTTTGCTTCAATAAATCAAAGAAACGAAGATACAGCGCCTCCTATGAAATGGAAGGAAGTAAAAGTTAATGAGTTAGGATCTACAAACAAAAGATATGGAGACTATCTAAATCAATGGCATGCTTCATCTATGGATAATTATATTTCAGGGCTTAACACTACATTTGGACATGGATTAGCTAGCGGAATATATAACAATGATGCTTATCCAGAAGGAAGGCAAGGGAATCGAATAACATCTACATTTAAATCTATTAATCATAAACTTGGATTAATAGAAGGAGTTCTTGATACTAAGGGGGATGCGGAATTAAGCCAATCTTCTTTTTTACCTGATACATGGTTTAAGTATAGAGAACATTATAGAGATATGGCTAGAGATGGAGAGAGCATGAAACAATTTTTAACAGAATTAGAAACAAATCCTGCACTATTAAACGATTTTTTAAATTCTGGAGATGTAGCTAGTAATGTAGAATCTCTTACTAAGAATCATATGAAAGATTATTTTAGAAATAATCAAACAGCATTAGGATGGAGTAATGAAGATATGGCAAAAATAAATGCTGGAGACTTCTCTTTACTTTACACAAAATCTGAGGGGATAGATCCTGACGATCTTATTGCTGGACTAGAACATAAATTAAGAGGAACTAATGCAGATGTATACACCTTAAGTAAAGAAATAGATCCTACAACTGGAAGATTTAGAAGAACGGTGGGAGGTAAGATTAATCTTGTTTCTGTTATTAGTGGAATGTTCCCTGGTGAATTTGAACATAAATATGTTCAGAAAGCAAAAGAGGCAAAAACAAATGTAACTATTATTGATAAAGGCGAAGATGTAGTTAACTATACAGCTACAGGTGCTCAAGACAACTTTACGTCTTATATAGAAGGTGTTTGGAAACAACAAGGGGAAGGGGATAATGCTTCTTTTGGATATTTTGGAGTTAAAGATAGAAATATTAACCTTTCTTTCACTCCAACTAATAAATCAGGAGCTTATGGTGTTTCTGGAGGTATTATGACTAGTATAAATCAGAATGGCTCAATAAGCTTTGTTTCTCCATATAATTATAACGCAATGACTGGTTTATTAAGAGATGTTTATTCAGTTGATTATCCGAATCAAACACCTTCTCAATTAACAAATAATATGTCTAAAGATGGAGCTGGATATTTATTTGGACAATCTATTGGAGGTCAAGATCCTAATACTGTTAAGGGCAGTGAAAGAGCATTAACTAATTTTAAACATATATTTGAAAATGTAGCTTACGAAGATGATAAATTAGTAAGAAGAGAGTATACATTCCAAGATAAAGCTGATAACTTCTTTAATTTAACAAGCGTTCCTTTAAGAAGACACACTGATAACTCTCCAGGATTAATTCTTACAGGAGCTAATTTTGATGAAGACGGAGGTCTTAATTCAATTTCTCTTAATACTCCAGAAGGAGATAGAACTTCTTATGGTATTATATTAAAGAATCAATATTTAAATACTCCAACTCAAGATATGTTACAAAATGTAATTTCTAATGTATCTACAATAGGAGTTGGAGGTAAGGATTATACAGTTCTTAAAGGAGCTAAACTTATTAAAGAAAAGGATAAATATCTTGTAGTAACTGTTAATGACGACGGAACAGAAACAGGAAGAATACCTTTAGAGGTTAATGGACAAAAAATCTCTCTTAATCCTAATGAGATGCAAACTATTATTAATGGTCATATGGCAGAAGCTCATAGTCAGTTATTTAATGCTAATAATTGGGATTCAAAAACTAATAGTTTAAGATATAGACCTATGGAACTTCAACAAACTATAGTTCAAGAACCAAAACTTTTCTTTACATCATCTAAATGGTCAACAGCAGTTCCTCCGAGTGGTTTAGAATTATCTTATATGAAAGGAAGATCGACTTCAGAGAATTTCAATTTACTTAATGCCCCTATGCAAGCTCAGACTACTAGAACATTAACATTGTCAGAAATGGGAGGAAGTCAAGGAGATAGAGAATTCATGTCTCTTATAAATGCTTTCGGAAAATATACAGACCCTACTGATCCTAGCTATAATAAAACAATAAATACTGGAACTGATTTTATCACTTGGTATAAAGGGTTAGATGATAATATAAAACAAAAAATAATAGATGGAGGATTGGTTGGAACAAATGTACCATTATACGATATATTTAATAAAGCAGGATTTTATAAAAAATATGAATAGCAACACTTATGGCTAAAACTCAAGAAGAATTAGAAGAAGAGAAAAGAAAGAAGGAAGAGGAGTTAGGTATTTCTCTTCCTGATTTAGATTTTGGGGGCGACTCTAAAGATACTGTAGGTCTTCCTGATTTAGATTTTGGAGGGGAGGTTGATGAGCCTATCGATTTATCTTTACCAGATTTAGATTTCGGAGGTCAGGCAGATGATATAGTGGTTGATCAAGATCAAGGTCCTGAAGTAGACGAATATGTTTCTTCTGAAATAACTGACGAAGAAGTTCTTGAAGAAATTTCAAAATACCAAACAATACAAGATTTTGAATCAGCTATACAAAGAGGAGAAGTATCCGATAATGCTTATAAATGGTATGCAGGACAATCAGACGATCCAATTCCTTTTGGAGCAGGAACAGGGAATTTAGATATTGAAACACAGAATTTAGATTTATCACAAAACAGAAAAAGATTCTATTCTATATATGGCTTTGGGGCTGATTATAATGAGGTATTTTTTGATAATTTTGGGATGTCTCCAGAAGACGCTGAAATAAACGAGGCAGACGCTGTAAACTTATTAATAGATATGGCTATGAATACAGCGCCAGAACCTAAAGGAATGTATCCTGCTAGCGAATATGAGATGGGTTTAAATGAGATGAAACTAGCCTGGGAAACTCCTTATGAAACACCCTTAGAAGATAAAGCCTTATTCAAACCTTATATAGATAATAAATCTTATGGAGTAAATGACCTTAGTAGATTTAGCGAAGGAAAAGATCAAGATTTTTTAAATATTACAACTTTAAATCCAAAATTTCAAGAGTTTAAAGATGATGGAAATAATCTTAGTTTTAATCCATTATATACAGGTAGATGGTCTATAGATGGAAGTGATCCTAATAAACTTCCTACTGAAAAGAATTGGCAAGATATGTATAAGATATTTAAAGAGGATGATTATGTAGATCAAATGACAACAGCTACACTTAAGCGTTTTCCTAAATTAGATGAAGATGAAGTAAAGGCTTATTTTCAAAATGAATCAAAAGTAGCTAGACAACAAGCTACAAATAATCTTATTAATCATAAGATAAGACAAATATTCGATGAAGAGAGAAGTTTAGCTAAAAAACGTGGAACAGGTCTTCCTACAAATATAGAGGATATTGTTTATAAAAAATTAAAACATAGAACAATGTCAAATCTTTTAGGTCCAGAAGGTATTGTAAAGGATAAGATAAAAGGCATTTATAACATGCAAGAAGGTATGGGTGGAAAGTTTTATAATAAAATTATAAATCTTATAAATATGGAACTTGATGGAGCTTCCCCTGCACAGCTTCAGGCAGAAGCAGATCTAATTAAAGAAGCTCATCCAAACTGGAAAACACTTTTTAAATATAGTGATGGAATGTTAGTAAATCCTGGTAAAGCCCAAGGAGGACCTCCTCCTGAGTTTCAAGGAGAGATTCAAGAATTTCTAGACCGTTATAAAAATTCTTCTAAAGAATTAATATTTGCAGAATTAGCTTCGTTAACTGCTTATGCAGAAAATCTTAATAATTTATTACAATCAGATGCTTCTTGGGTTAATAAAAGATCTGGGAAAGTAATGGATCGTAAATTCGCTCAATTAATCGATACTTATATCGAACATCCTGATTCTGAATTTATGGGCAGAGTTAATAGATTAGGTATGTCTGCAAAGAGAGAATATGATTTAACATTAGCAAAAATAACAGCATTAACTCGTATGTCTTTATTTAATGAAGATATATTAACCTCTCAAAAGAAAGACGGTATGCATTATGTAAGCACAATAGGAGGATCGCTTGTTGAAGGATTGGCTTGGGGACCTGGTAAAAGAATGATTAAGGAACAAATGGAATTAGACGCACCTAGATATATGTTAGGTAGACATATAGATATATATAACGATTTAGGAATAACTTTAAATAAAGAACAAAAAAAGAATATAGAAGAAGTATATAGAACAAGTTTTGGAGAAAAACTTGGAATAGGAGGAGCTCATCTTCTCGGTATGTTACCTAAATTTATGTTTGGTGGAGCAATAATAGAAGGAGTTGCAGGAAGTGTTGGTCTTGCGCAATATATAAACAGTTTATATATAAGCGGAAGTAGAGCAAAACAAGCTGGAGCATTTCTTATAGAAGCTGGAATACAGGAAGCAACTTTTGTTGCAATTATGGGTCCTGAAGCAGTTGGTGTTGGTACTACTTTTGCTGTTGGAAAAATACCGTCAAATATTATGCTTAATAATTGGATGAAAATATTTGCAAAGAATCCTAAGTTAGGAGCTGCATTACATCCTTATGCTAAAGCTGTTGGAACTGGAGGTACTTTTGTAACGGCTACCGAACTACATACAGCAATAGTTGCTTATAAAAATTCAGATAGCTGGACAGAGATGAAAGAAAAAATGGGATGGAATGATTTAGGAGGAAAATTTGAAGATATGGCTGTTAACTTTATATTAGGTACTACTCTTGGTTTTGCTCATACAAAATCACATGAATATTCTATGGATGCCAAAAAATTGCAAGCTCTTTCTGCTGAGTTCATAAGAATAGGTGATGTTAAAATGGCAGAGCAACTTTGGATGAGATCTCAATGGGTTCAAGGGAAACCAGCTCGTAATCTTGGTGAATTGCTATCTAATTTTGAAATGAGTGCATTTGGAGATATGAGTATAAAACAATTTATGAAAATTAATAAACTAACTCTTCACGCAAAAGGAGCTGACGGAAAGGTAAGACAAATAACTCCAGAAGAATTATATTCAACACTTGGCCTTGAGCAGGTATATTTTAAAACTCTAACAGGACAAAGTAGGTTTCAAGGGGAACTTGTTCGAGATCCATCTGGAAGAGGTTTTACACATGTAGATAACAAAGGGATGACTAATACTTTTTCATATGCTCATGAATTAAGAGCATGGCTGCAGGCTAATAAAGGTGTAAAGCTTTATGGAAGAAAAAGAAAAGATGGAGCGATAGAAGAAATAACTCCAGAAGAAGTATTCTCAAAAAAACCTATTCAAGATATACAAATTCGACTTGATGATAAAGGAGTTCTGATTCAGAAGGGGTCAGCTCACTTTAGGCTTAACGGAAAAGAAGTGGATATTTCAAAATTACAAAAATTTCCAGATTTTGGTAAAATGCTTAATAAAAAGGAACGAATCGAAATGGAGCAAAAACTAAGGGAAACAATTTTAGGAGAATCATTACGTAAACCTAAAACCAAACCAGGATCTGAAGGAGTTACTCCAGGGCAAAAAGCATTAACAACTTCTGTTTCAGCTGAACCCCCTTCAAAAACAATAAAACCCAAATATATAGTTTTACCTCCAACTCCCTCTGTAACACCTGTTAAAACTGGCCCTGTAAGAGCTGGACTACCTGCACCTAAATCAACAGAACCTATACCAATCTCTCAAACCGCAGAACAAGTCCAGTCTAATGTAAATCAATATACTAGCTTACATCAACCTGTTAGTTCTAAAAACATTAAATCAACACCTACAGATTCTCAAACTATTAAAAATAAACTTTCTTCTATTAGAAAATCATCTGAAAATATTACAAAATGGGAGAAGGAAAGAAGTCAATTAACAGTTGGCTCTCCAAAAGCTCTTAAGCTTACAGCAAGAATAGATAAGGAAACAAAGTCTATAGAAAAACAACAAAAAGAAATTAGAAAACAAAGAATTAGAGACGCTAAAAAAACTGAAGTCGGTAAAAAGCTTTCTGAAATACAAGAAACAACTTCTAGTGTAAGAAATTATTTAGATAACAACAGATTGTCTCCTGTTGATAAAAGAAGATTAAAAAGTATGGGAATTGACTTTACCCAAGTAATGAAGGAAGATTTGAATATTAGAAAGATAACAGATGACTTGAATTATGATGTAAGTAGAATTCTTAAAACAGGACAATTAGATATAGGTTCTTATCAAGTTATACTTGAAAATTTTGGAGAACTTATGTCAGGTATGACGTCTAAAGTAGATATATTTAAAGCAAAACAATTAGATATAAAACCTCCAACTGTAGAGAAAGGAATTTCAGATTATTTAAAGAAAGGTAAGATTCCTTCTTTTAAATTAGAAGACGCTAGAGTTTCTATACAAGCCTCTAAGTTATCTGATGTAAAAAAAGCTGAAATAATTCAAGAAATAGATAGAGCTATAGATCTAAGAGATAAGAGCTTAAAAGTTTTTGAAGGAAAGGAACCTAAGAAAACTATATTACTTTCAAAACCAGGAAAGTTAAAAGGAGAAAAGAAAGTAGTTATGGAAGCTACTTATAATAAAGATACTGGTTTTTATAGGATACCTAGTCAATATAATACTAAGGACTTAGTTAATAGGTTAAAAGATATGATTACTTTAACTAAGAGTAATAATCAACTTAAGAATATAGCAACCTTTGTATCTAGGACTATAGACTTAGATACTAAGTCTTCTGATGCTCTTAAAAAACATATAGCTAGAAAAGCTATTAATATGATGAAGGAGAATAAGATGACTAATAGCGTTTCTATAAATCACTTTAGAGATATAACAACAAATATCCTTCCTTTAGTTTTAACTCCAAAACAAAGAGCTACTATGCCTTCAGAAATAAAAAAATGGATGGCAAATGCAATGACTTTGTATAGCAATAACCCTAGATCAAAAATACATTGGAAAAAAAGATATGATATGATAAGTGGAAATTTAGCAAATATTGCAGCTAAGTCTCCTAGTACATTATCTCCTGCACAACTTCCAGCAATTGCTACTTGGTTTGCAAATCATGTTACTAAAACTGTTCTTAAGGATTTAAACGATAGATATAAAGAGATAACACAACCTGAGTATTTAGAAAAAACTATAAAAAATGAACTGTTAAAAAGTATAGCTAATAATCTTCCTAAAAATCAATTTTTAGTTCCTAAATCTAAAATTAGAGAAATAAGCAAGAAATTTTCTGTTGTAAAAGATTTAATAGATAACTTAGATCATTTAGTTGATAGAGGAGGTCTTTATTTAGAAGAAGCTACATATATAAAAGAACGTATAGCTTATTATCCAGATTTGAATATATTACAGTCTTCTTTAGATGGATTTTTTATAGGAGATACTTGGACTGAAGTAGCAAGAGATTATGCTGCTATAGACAATCCTACAACGCCTTGGGAAGCTCTTTCTTCTGCTGGTAAAAAGAGGTATTTGGATATTATCCGTCCTAAAGATGCAAAAGGAACCTTAGCATATTATAGCCCTGCAAATAAAATAATATCTGTATTGACTTCTGATGTAAAAATAGGAACTGGAAAATTAGTTGAAAGTATATTAGAGGAACTTGACCATGCTTATATGCATGGATATATGACTTCTTATAGTAATTTAGGAGAAGGAGTAGATGCTTATTTAAAAGATCAGCTTTCTGTAAGTTATACTTCAGGACTTAGGTCAACAGATATACATGTAAAACATGGATTAGTATCTGACGCAATAAAAGATATATTTAAGATAGACATTAAAAAACCTCATACATGGGAAAGCGTTAAGCAAGATCCAAAGGCTGAAGAAACGAGAATCATAAACGAATTTAGTATAGAAGATGTTGAAATAATAGATAACACTCTTGCTGAACTACATTCTAAAGACTATAAAAAAGATATAAGTGTATTTCAGTTAATAGCACCAAAGACTAGCAAGTCATGGTTTAAACCTATTATTAGAACTATAGATGGCGAAAAGTACTTATCAACATTTAAAGACTTTGATGTTAAAATGTTTAATGCAATTTTAGCTTTATATAATAACACTAAATATAAATACTTAGTAGAAACTCCTAGAGTAGAAGGAATGGAAGTTTTATATAAATTATCAGAGGTAAACAGAAGTGTAGCTAATCCTTATTCTTCAGCTTTACAGAATTCAGGATTAGGAGTATTTGATATTCATTCGCATATAATAGAATTGTATAACAAAAATTTATGGAACTCTTTCTTGTCTAATAGTAAATCTAAAGACCCTGCAAAGGCGGTAAGAGGCTATAAAAGCCTTCCTAAGCCCTTTGAAATGTCAGGATATACTCTAGACATAAGAGGAGTAAAAAATCCTTATCTAGACGCATCTAATGAAGGTATATATGAGGAACATATTAACAGAATAAATAGATTTGTTAATAAAGTTGTAAACAAAACAGGCAAAACAAAAGAAAGTGTATTAATTGAAATTAATAATCATATAACGAAAGTAAAGAAAGAACTAGGTTCTTTGAATAATCCTTTTGGAAAATCAAATGTAAAAATAAGTCATGAGAGATATATTGCTAGCGGAAGAGCATCAAGCCCTTTAAAAGAGGCTTATGAGTCAGAGTCTGTAAGGAAGAAAAGATATTCTTCATGGACAAAAAATAAAGAAAACGCTATAAGAAATATGTCTTTAGCTACGAGAGCTATTAACTCAAAATTAGGAGCAAGTAATAATTTATCCACAAGAATTCAAACAGATGCAGATGGAAGTATTAGTTGGAAAATACAATCTGGATTAAAATCTGGAAAAATAACTGTTGTTGATGGTTATGGAGGAAGAGAATTTGTTGGAGGTAAATATGAATTTAGAGTTGTTACAGAAGATGTAAACGGATTAGGCAAGCTACACACTGTTTCTTTAACAAGGTCTGAATTAAGAGATGCAAAGTTTGGAGGAGGAAGAGGAGAAAAAAGAGGTTTAATGCAAATAGTTTTTGAAAAAGTTATAAGACAGAATTCTGGAAAAAAACTAATAAAAAAGATACCTGATAGCCCTGAAATTATTCAAAGTATAATAAGCAATCTATCTAAAACTTCAAATCAAAACTCATTAGTTTTATTGAAAAAATGGAGAGATGAATTTTCCGTATCTAATAAGTTATTTGGAAAAAATATAAGCGAATTAACTGAAGCAGAGATGAGCGTGCTAAGACGTAAATTCGAACATCCAGAAACAGCGGAAGAGAAAAGACTAAGTAATTTATTAACTGAACTTATCTCAGATCTTACAGAGGCTAAAAGTTTTTCTAACTTAAGAGTTAAGGGATTTACAACTAAAGGAGTAGATTTAAAAAAATCAGATATATTTTTAAACCCAAATAGAAAAATAGGATTAAAGGGATACACTGATTTTAAAGTAATAGACTTAGTAGATAGGTTAAATGAGTATGAGTTAATAAAACAATCTAATGAAAGTGCGTTTAAAAGACTCTATAGATTTATGTCTTCATTTTATGAAAACGCATATGCCTTAAGAGAGGAATCTCGTAGAGTTATTACAAACTCAACTAGAATACTGGGAGATAAAAAAGTGGAGATAAATGGGAAAGAAACGACTTTTGCAGAAGCCTTTCAAGATCTTAATGGGCAATTAACATCAGAATATTATGAGCAACTACAAAAATCAATGGTTGACTTTTTAAATCAAGCAAATATATCGGAGAGTTCTCTTAATGCTTTTGGAAAAGAATTCCCTGAGTTTTATGGAAGTAGAGGTTTTATGAATCTAAAAGAAGCTGTTAATTTAGCAAAAGTATTCGACACTATGTATGGCAAAGAAGGTACTTTTAAAGAGTATCCGCCTCCAGAAAAAGAAATGGCTATAAAAGCTATAGCTAAAAAGATAAGCGATTTTAATATAAATTCTACTTTTAGAGACATAGAAATAGCGTCTAAAGAAGAGTTTAAAAACTCTATGGAGCATTTAAATTTTACTGCAAAAGAATATCTAGAGTCTTTAAAAGACTTGCAAGAAATATTAAAAAATAATTTGCCTAAAATTAATTTAAAAGATATTGAACAGAAGCTAACGTCTGATCAGTTAAAAGATTTAGTATTAAAAAATATACAATCACTGATTGACCACGCTCAGAAAAATATACCAAACAACATTGTATCTAAAAAAGGAGAATTTGAAAGCTCATGGAAGTTAGAATTAGAAAAGATAAATTCCTTATTTGGAGGAATGGAATTTGAAAAAGGTACTGAGATTCAAACCACTAAAAAAGAACCTATTATACAAGAAGGAAAAGGATTAGATTTAGGAGACTCTCAAATGAGTATATTAAAACGTTGGGCTAATGATGGGAGTTTAGGTGAGGCTTCTCAATGGAAGGAGGTATTTTCTGTAAAAAAAGGAGTTAATAGCTTTGGAGATGTTAACAGAGGTAGTGATTTTATCTCTGGTTTAAAACTACAACCTATAAAACCTAGAGAGAATACAGTTATGTTTGTAATGGAGTCTGGCGGTGAAGTAGCAGGTATATTAAGAGTTATTAGAGGAGAAGATCCTTCTATGCCAGGAAAAGAAAGTATGGTAACTCATTCTAGAGTACATCCTTTACTAAAGAAAAAAGGATTAGGTTCTAGAATGTATACTGCAGTTAATCAAGTTTTAATTAATCAAGGTTGGGATCCTATTGTTTCTGATCCTAGATTAACTAATGAAGCTGGCTCTTTATGGAGATCATTGGTAAAAAGAGGATTAGCAGAAGAGATAACTGATACGTATGGATACACTAGATATAAAATGTTAGAGGTTCCAAAATCTACTGTACCAAAAGAAAGAAAACCTGGGAAAGTAACTGTTGATGAGTTATTGCCAGAAGTAAAAAGCATGAAAACTCCTTTAGCTCTTGATAAGATAGCTGAATCTAAATACTACCTACCTTATACAAGATACGCTTCAGAGTTTCAAGAATCTTCGGTTAGGTTTTCTATTGGAGCAGATCAGGTTACTAGAGTAATATTTGTAAACCAAATTGAGGTAAGTACAGAAAATGCTAAATGGGCTATAGAAAAGTTAGCAGAAATGGGGCATGATATATCAAAGCATGATGCTAATAATGTATTTGATATGATTTATTCAATTGCATCTGCTTCAAGTAGATTTAGCAAACCAGATCTTAGAATTCCTTTATATAAGATAGTAGAAGACCCAACTGTAACTGGAGGGGCTAGAATTGAATCTATGGAAGCTTTTACAGATATAGGAAAAGAAAGAAAAGTAGTTACTGGAGTTAACAAGCCTATAGAAAGCGCTGTAGATGCTGTTAAAGATGCTTTTTCTCAAATGCAAAATGCTGGAGATATAGAGGCTAGAAAAAGATTAATAGAATCTGTAAAGATTAGTAAAGAAGCATCTGATATTATAGAGAGACTAGAAAAAGGTATCATATCTGCGACAGGAGATTATAGTAAAGATTCAGGATATGAAACAGATGGTTTTGATACGTTTTTATCAAACATAGATTCTAAAAACTTTAATTATCTAGACAGAGTAGCTATAACAAATAAGATAATAGAATTATTCTCTAGTACTAGATATGATGGATCTTTCTCTGCATTTGAAGTTATGACAGGAAGACAAGAAGGTATAGTTCCTGTTCAAGATAGATTGTATATAAATAATATAGAAAATATAGAGCAAGGAAATATTATAAAAGATGTATTTGGAAATGAATATATGTATGTGAATCATATGGCTTTTCCTGTATCTTCTATAAAATATGCTTCTGATAAAGTATTAGATATATTAAACAGAACTGGAAACACTCCAATTCTTAACGTTCATCATCAAGTTCCAAAAAATTCTATTGACTACACTAAAGATAGAGTTTTTAGAACTACTATGGGATTTATAGTTCTTAATGAAAAAGCTGACTTCAAAAGAATTAGTGAGCATAAACCTTCTGCTAGTAATGTTCGTGTTAAAGACGTTTTAGAATTCTTTTACGGTAAAGAATTTAAACATAGTACTGCAGGTACTAATCTAACTATAGAGGCTCAAAGATTTTTCTCTAGTGTTTTAGATCCTCTTATTCCTGTTCACCCAAGAGCTAAAGAGGCTGAAGGATATATTGTTGATATAGAAAAAAGAGAAATAATGAATTCTTCTCAGGGTTTATCTTCATTGATAAATTCTTTAGAAGAGCATATGATAAAGAATACATCTAGAGATGGTTCTGACGCAAATGTAGACAGGAATATAATACAATCTTTAACAGGTCCAGATGGAAAGATAACGAATAATCCTAATCAGGCTATCTGGGATGCGTATAATTTTAATCCACAAAAAAGAATATGGGCTAATACTCCTCAAGAAGTTTCAGATTATATAAGAAACTTTATAGAGCAAAAAAGAATGTTTGAATTTTCAAATTTAGAAAAAGCATCTCAATATTTAAAAAACTTTGTTGACATATGGGTTAAGCATGCTGTTTTAGAAGGTAGGCAATTTAAAGGAGTAACAACAAGAAAATTAGATCAAAAGTTATTAAAAAATATATTTATACCAAAATTAGATAGGTCAGGTTTAGAGAGTTACATCACTCATGTAGAAAAAGTCGCAGAGTTATTGAAAAAAGAAGAGGCTTATAATCTTATAGAAAATATAGCAAAATGGAGATCAAAAGTTAAAAAATACGCAGGAAAGAAAGGAGATGTTATCTATGAAGATGCTATGGGTAAACTAGCTAGAATTAGTTTAAAAAACATGACTGAAATACAAGAATTTGAAGAGTACTTATCTCTTTTGAAAACAAGAAGATTGGAGAATCTTGACCTTGTTAATGACTACATAAATAAAAAGAAGGCAGAAAAAGTTGTAGAAGAAATAGATTCTTGGGATAAAGATAATGGAGACAAAACAGACAGCGCAGACTCCGATGCTCCTTTTGAACTAAGTGTAGAAAAAGAAGCTATGAAAGAAACGGTTAAAGTTGTAAAGAATTCTTTAGATTTAAATGACCCTATATACGATAGAAAAATTCCTTTTATATCTAAATATTTAAATATTAGCGATTTAATCTTTGATTCAAAGTATGAAGATGTTATCCCTCACTCTTTACAAAAGAAATATATAGAGAGTATGAATCCTCTTATTGGAGGAAGAACTACTAATGAAATGTATAATATCTATGTAGATGTTATGTCTAAGGTTATTAATAAAGAATTTAATGAAGGGTTATCTAAAGATAATATGGAAATCTTTAGCAAGAAATTAGAAAAAGGTACTGCTTGGATTTTATTTGATCAGTTTAAATTAAATGGTCCTGCTCCAGGAATGATGAGTATTAACCATATAGGAGCTTATTTTGGAGATAAAGGAATGACTACAAAAAATACATTCCATAAATGGATATTAAACGAATTAAATGATGCTGACGGAAGAGTTATAAAAGCAACCTCGCAAATACAAAATAGATTAATCAGCAAAGCTGCTGAATTAAAATTAAAAGGAGGGGATAGACATGTTGCAAATATAGTTGGAATGCTTACAGAAAAACCTCATCATTCTTTAACTACAGATAATATAAAGAAAATATTAGAATTAGAAGCTGCTGGATATAAGCCAGAATTATTTACTGAATTAAAAAAGCAAGGAGATTTAAAAACTGTTATTCAAGATGCTATACTAAAAACTGGAGGAGAAGGATTAAACTTAAGCCCTTACGAAACTAATAAATCTCGAGCAGCTCTATATAATATAATCAATTCTTTATTATTAGATATAAAGAAAGACACAATACTTGTTTCCTTAGGAAAAGAAACTGGAGATATAAGTAGGGCTGAAATAAAAGAAAAAATGAGAGATGCTTATTTTTCAGGAGCAAGTAATGCTATAAGAAAATACGAAAAATTAGTTGATAGATGGGTCTCTAAAAGAGGTTACAAAAGTGTAAATGAATTTTTAGATGATGTTATAAACAGAAAAGAATCTGTTCTTGATAACGACCCTAATGTTATGGAGTTTTTAAATGAGTGTAGAACTACTTGTAGAGATGTCGCTACAGGAGTTTATACAGAAGGAATGGGTATACGAGAACTTGCAGCTCTTACAGGAGTAGAGTCTCCATTTTACGAAGATTATATGCCTTTAAATGTTTTTAAAGTTCAGTTTGAAAATCAAGCAGAAAGAACAATGATGCTAGAAGGGCCTAATCCTGGAGAATGGATATTACCTAAAGAGGTATACGACAATGTGTTTAGAGGTATACATAAAAATAAAAGTATAGGTATAGCGAGCGAATGGCTTAAGAATAGATCCAATATAGTTAATGTTGCAGAATTAGATCCTGTAAAATCTATATCTAATAGAATGCGTTCAGAGGTATTTTATGGACAGACAGAAATACAAAGAGCTATTATACAAAAGATGATAAATACAGCAGATATATTCAATTCAGATAAAGCTCCATTGAGTAGAGATGCAAAAAGAATGATAACAGAATTATTTGTAAATTATTTTAATAACGGAATGACTAAGGGTAGAGCTGAGATTAGAAAAACAATTCAAGCTCAGAAAAAGATGCCTATATTTAAACATATAGGATCTCCTGTTAAGTTATTAATGAATATGATGATGTTTGTTAGAGGTAGTGAATTAGGAAGAATAGTAAGAGCTCCAGCTCAGATAACAGCAGCGATAGGTAATTTAGGATTTACAGAAGGAGATATGGCTGGCAACCTATTAGATAGCATGAAGAGTATAGCAAATATGATGCAAGTTTACAAGGGAGGAGAGGTTGCAGAGTTTTTAGAAACATATGCTCCAGTTATATTTGCAAGAGCTTATAGTGGGTATGACTTACCTCAAGATAATGTGAATTCTGAGATAAATAGATTTAAAAAGATGGTTAAAGACGGTGACCATAAAGATTACTTAAATCATTTAATGGAAGACTGGCATTTGAGTGATATCACTGATATACAAAAAATGACTAGATTACAGTTATGGCCATTAATACAAGTGGATAGAATGACTGCATTTATATCTTTCTTTACTCATATACATGATTTACATAGACAAAAAGGAACTAAATTTGATTTAAAAAATCCAGATTTAGAAATAATAAGAGAGGCAGAACTTAAAACAGCTGCGTCTCAAGGTAGTGATTCTACTAATTGGAAATCTTCTTCCATACAAAATGTTCATAAAGTAGGGTTTGGGCAAAGTACTTTAGGGGAAATGACAAACATGAGTGTATTTATGTTTTTACATTTTGTTCAAACAGCTTTAGCTTCTACGCAAGTAAATATGCATCGTGGTTGGAAATCATTTAAAGATAAGGAGCAAGATCGTAAAAAAAGAAAAAAATATATGAATCAAGGTTGGAAATCTCTAATATGGATGTTTGCTGCATTTGCTATATTCAGACCTTTAGTTGATGAGTGGACAAGAAGAAAGAGAGAAAAGCTTATGAGGGAATATAACTTTTCTGAAAGACATATAGAAGAACAAATGAATAAAAAATATGGACCAGCTTCTATTGGTATAAAGTCTTTATTCGATTTTATTATGCCTGTACAGCCTGTAGGTTGGTTATTAGCAGAAACAGTTGAATCTTTAATGCATATGCATCCTTCTGTTAGTAAAGACTTTGAAATCCCTGGAAAACCTTTTACTCCAGAGATATTCTTCATAGCAGAAGCCGAAGAGATATTAGAGTCTGTAGGATATTTAGTAAAAGATTTACCTAAGGAAGAAGGATACGATGTTGCTTTTGATGATTTAAAAAGAGAAATTCTTAACGATCATGGAGAAAGTGGATGGGATTTTGTCGATCCTAGACATGAAGCATGGATAAGAAGTCAGTTAGCTATGCAAACTCTTTTAGCGTCAAAAGGACTTTATATTCCTTATTATGATTCTGAATACAGAAAGAAGCTAGTATTAAGATTAATGGTAATAAAAGAATTTAAAGCAAGACAAGAGGCAGAGAAAATAGGAAAGCCTGGAACAAAGACACTTCCTAAGAAGTGGAATTAATGAAATAAAACTTTTCTATTTCGTCTTAAATCCTTATATTTGCTAAAAATATAATTATGTCAAGAGAAATAACTAGTTTCATAGATCCTGGCACAGGATCTGTTAATAAAAAATACTTTACATCTATGTTCGATCCAACGGCAGAGATAGTTAGTATTGATATAGACAGTCGTTGTGCTAATCTAGTTATAACAGATAAGTCCAATTTTGATAAAGAATATGGGCATTATCAGCCTGCCTTTTCAAATTATAGGACTGTAGAGGTAGTAAAGCCAGACGGAACTACAGATACTTATTCCTCGATATTAGAGGCTTCTAGTAGCTATTATATACAGCCTGCTAGCTCATCTCTTACTATAAATATACCTCTTGGAGGAGTAGATGGAGCGTATGAGATTAGATTAACAAACATACCTACATGGAATGAGAACGAGCAATATCAAGCTTATGATTCTAATCCTGTTTTATTTGCTCAAGAAGATATAGTTGTAAATGTAGTTGGTACAGATATTAAATTTTATAGATGTATAGAAAATCACAGTTCAGGATCTACATTTGAACCTGGAGTTGGTGGTAGCTGGCAAGATAATTGGGTAGAGATTACGGATGGAAATTATTTATTAACAGACGGCTATAGTAAATATACAGATACAGAAGTTGTATTAGTTCATTGTTCTTTAGATACTTGTATTCAGAATTTAACTAACAAATTATTTTGCTCTAGCAATAAAATAGATTTTTGTGACAAGGAATTAATGTGTCACAATAACGAATATTTAAAATTTTTAAAACTATATTCATTAAGAGCCGCTATGGACACAATATATAGAAACAATGCAGACTCAGGTACTGTGAATGATATTATTGCAATATCTGATAGAATCTGTGAATGCGAAACATTTGATTGCTAATGACACTAGGAGCATATAAAACAAAACTAACTGATGTAAACGGGACTTCTCTCGTAACTTCTACTTATGATAACGCAGAGGGGACTTGTAGTTTTATTATAAAAGATAACTCATTTGTGGGTACGGGAGAGCATGGTCATCAGCAGGGTAGTATACTTAGTTATACTGGAGAATCTCCTCCTATGACTGGTCAGCATGAGTTTTCTTACACTAATCATAATCAGTTTCAAGGGGCTATAAATACGCCAACAGGACAAATTGTCTCTAGTAATAATGGAGGTATTGAAGCGTATACTGGAACTTCTTTAAATAAAGTAGAACGTGGATATTGGGCATCATGGCATTTTAGATATCTTAGGATTGCAAGGCCAGATGGAGGTGTTAATGGTAAATGCTCATTATTTGAGCAATGGATAGGGAATGGTAGTGTTTCTAACCATCATGGTTTAGGTAATAATGTAGCTTATCCTATAGACGGAATGCTTCATGGGGCTATTGGACCTAATTTTCTGAATCCGAATGGATATTTGGATATGGGTTATATTGCTCCTCCAAATGTAACAGGAACTTTTCATTTTGAACTTATACAAATTCCTCTTCCTAAATATCTAGTTGAATATCAAGCTGGAGAAGATTTAGTATTTTTACTTACTCCTCAGGCAGAAATTGTATTTCCTAGTACGACCCCTACAATAGTTCCTAGACCTAGAATATTTAAATGTATACAAGATACTGGAGCTATGCAAATGAATCAGTATCCTTGGTATGGGTCTGATTGGGAAAGTTATTGGGATCTCCTTGAGGATGACCATGGTATGGGAATTGGTGTTGACTGGTTTACATCTGTAAAGGCTTATAATAGTGGTAAGTATTGGGATATAGCTACAAAATCTTGTACATCAACACGCCCACCTAGAACAGATTATTATGATTGTATAGCCCTATCTGGAGGTAATTGTCAACAAGTTGGATATACAACAGGTTATACAAGTTTAAGTGCTTGTCAGGCAGCTTTTCCTAATGGATGTCAAACTCCACCTGTAGAGTACTATGATTGTGACGAAGCTCAAGGATGTATTCAGGTTAACTATGCTACTTCATATACGACCTTAGCTGCTTGTCAGCAAGCTTATCCTAGTGGGTGTGGCGATCCTCCTACAACATACTATGACTGCCATCAAGGAAGTTGTCAGCAAGTTAGTTATGAAACATTATACACTAGTTTAGGAGATTGTGAAGACGCGTTCCCTGAAGGTTGTGATGATCCTCCGCCTCCAGTAGAACCTCCTCATATACCATGTCTTGATGAGTATGCGTATAAGTCTTTTTGCGCTATAAAAGACCATGAATGTAATAATGAAATACTATGTAAAAATAAAGATTTTCTAACATTCTTAAAACTTATGTCTGTTTCAACGGCTGGTTTACGAGCAGCTGAAATATCGGATGCGAATGCTATAGAAAATATTACAAACTTAATCAACACTCTGTGTGAGTGTAAAAACTGTTAAAATAAATGCCTAATAATTCTACAACAACTAGCTTAATAAACGCGACAATAACTAATACTAATAACAATATTCTTGAGAATGTTGAGCATTTAGCATTAGAAGAAGTGTTTGGATTAGATTCTTGTTGTTCTACTTGGTGTGAAACATTTAAAGTAAATGCAATATTAGAAGAACTACTATTCTTTAATGATTCATATACGGAAAGTGAAAGAAGATGTATGATTAATGATTTAAGTAGATATAACATGTTAGGAGGTTGTAAATAAATAAAAAAAATAAAATGTCTAGATTACACAAAAGAACAAATACGGGACCAAGAAGAGCCGCATATACTGTAGAGTCAGATACTATTAGGTATAGCGGCGTTACCTTGGAGGGGATATCTACAAAAACAGGAGACACAATGACAAAAGTCATTCAAAATATAGATTTTTATGTTGGTTCAACTGTAGATGCAAAATTAAATAATATAAGCACTTCTGGCGTAACAAAATATAATGGAACAACTAGCTTTACATCGAATGCGTATACTTTTACGATACCATCTGGAACACTTAATAGTGTTTTAAAATCACTGGGAGACCAAATAGCCGTAGAAGGAGAAAAGATCTCTGATATCACGCCTTCTTCAATAAACGAGACTAGGACTCCCGTTAATTATAATCCTAGCGGATCTGATACTACTAAATTAGATGCTCATATAGCTGGTATAGATACTAAGCTAGGAACTCTTACTACAGATGTTCTCACTAATACTACTTATGGAGTAACAACTACAGCTGATGCTCAGAAATCAGAAGAGCATAGTGCTTCAAGTGCTGTGTATGGAAATGGGTGGGTTAAAACTATTGGTGCAGATTCTTATTCTGGAAGCTCACTTGACCTTACAGTTCCTGTGGTAACTGCTGCTTATGTAAAAGGATATAGAGTTTCTACTTCAGCTACTTCTACAGTTACATTAACAGCAAATAGAGATAATTATGTATACTTAAATAAAGATGGTGGTTGGGGAAATATTGCTATGGCTACAGATGCTTCAGAGTCAACTTTAAAAGCAACTTCTTCCTATATGGATGTTTTAGATACAGCTATTTACATATATAAAGCTGTTACAAACGGAAGTGGAGTAACATCAGTTACAGATTTACATGCAACTGCACCTATAGGAGCTGGAAGTATATCTAATAACAGTGTTACAACAGCATCTATAGCAGATGACGCGGTAACTGCAGCTAAATTAGCTAATACCTCTGTAACAGCAGGAACATATAATATTCCTAATATAACTGTTGATGCTCAAGGAAGGCTGACAGGAGCTGCTAGTAATTTTAATATAACTAGTGTTGCTAATAACGATCAGTTAATATATAATACATCAACTTCTAAATGGATTAACCAGCCAGGTATACCGACAAACACTTCAAGCTTAAAGAATGGAGACGTACTAAAATATAACTCTGGAACATCTAAATTTGAAAATGTAACTATTGACGGAGGAATACTTCCTGCAGGTACATCTAATCATGTTTTACATCATAACGGAGCGGCTTGGACTAGTAATTTTATAACTACTAGTAGTATAACTGATTTTACAATTTCTAGTG
>CEUI01037331.1_pt1 | contig 29503 bp, 18 predicted proteins | sample 531411 | NCBI WGS metagenome assembly CEUI01 (sample SAMEA2622841, study PRJEB7988) | marine metagenome | isolation source: saline water (ENVO:00002010), including
AACTACAGGAGACTAACTAACATGCACGGCGACTTAGAACCAGAAGAAAACATTTGGGAAAATAAAGTTAATGATCTTTATGAGGATATGGAACGTCTCAATGCTTTGTATGAAGAGTTAATGTGGCCACATGATGCTCAACTTGAATTTAGTGCTGACTATGAAAACAATCGTATTATAATTCAGGTAAAGAATGAAGATTTAAAACGTCCTGCTTTATAAAAATCTAAATAATTGTAAGTCGCATGTGCTTATGAAACTCCTATCTTCACCTCGTCAGTATTTGTTTAATTTAGAAACACTGAACTCAAATGAAGCAAAACGAATGTGGAGGACAAAGGTAAGAGAGAAATGGAATTATAAATGTGCTTATTGCGGATCTAAAAAAGAATTAACAATCGATCATGTAGTTCCTCGTGCTAAAGGAGGAACAGACTTCACAAAGAATGTAGTATGCTGCTGTCATTCTTGTAACCAATCTAAAGCTCATAGTCCTTGGGAAGAATGGTATCTTTCTCAGGACTTTTTTGATGTTGAGAAATATAATGAAATTAAAGACTGGATGAAACCAGAACAACCCCAAAATTTATTTGCATATAAACCAAGAAGAAATAATGCATCTTAATTTTGTATAAATAAATGAAGGCAGTATATACTGTCGTTTCTGGTACATACCGACTGTTATAAATGGCAACCCCAATAAGGATTAAACGGTCTGCGGTTCCTGGTAAAAGACCCACAACCACAGACTTACAAGTAGGAGAATTAGCTCTTAATACCTACGATGCAGAACTAGTAACTATTAGAGATAGATTTGCTGCAACTGGTATTGCTACTGAGGTTGTTAGAGTTGGTGCAGGAGCAACAGTAACGAACGTATTATATGTAACGAAAGACGGGAACGATAATAATACAGGACAAAAATTAGGAGATGCAAAAGCAACCATTAAAGGTGCTGTTGCGATAGCAGAAGAAGGGGATGTAATTCATATAAGTGCTGGTGTTTACAATGAAAGTAATCCAATTGCTTTACCAAAACAGGTAAGTATTGTTGGTGATAGTTTAAGAGAAGTAACTATAACTCCTGCAAACGCAGATAAGGATCTATTTCATGTTGCTCCTGGAAATATGTTGAGTGAACTCACATTTTCTGGAACAGTGAATTCTGGAATTGCTGCTGTTGCATTTAATCCAGATAAGATATATTATAATCCACAATCACCCTATATTAGATTTTGTACTAATAAACTCACCAATAGTATTGGTATGAAGGTTGATGGTAGTAAGTCTATCGGACCATTTAAGAGTATGGTTACTGACTCATATACTCAGTATAATTCAAATGGTATAGGAGTTTCGATTAGTAATGAAGGTTACGCACAGATAGTTTCAATGTTCACAATGAACCTTGATGTTGGAATTACTTGCATTAGTGGTGGACAATGTGATGTAACAAACTCTAACTCTTCATTTGGAAATTATGGATTAATTGCTGATGGTATTGGTCCAAGAAAATATACAGGTATTGTAACTTCTGCTCAGGATGCTGATAAAGATAAGTTTGTATTAGATTTAAATACACCTACAATTAATATTAGTAATTTTGTATATGATTATGCATCTGGTCTTGCTACAGTAACAACTGCAGCTCCTCATGGATTTGAAGTTGGGATGGGAGTTACTCTTGCTGGAATTGGATTAACTTGTGCATATGGTAGTAAAACATATCCAGATGGAAATGTTGGATCTATTTTTGAAATTAAGACAGCACCTGATACAACATCATTTACAACTAACGTAGGTGTAACAACACTTACTCATACTTATGTTTCTGGTGGAACTGCAAAATTGGATATAGTAAGACCTTATGATGGTCAGAATGTAATTTTTGGAACTCAATATCAGGAAGTTCAGAAAATAACTGTAACTGATGCTGGATCTGGATACACTAGTCCACCGACTGTAACTATTGATGCACCAGGAACTGCGTGGGGAATACAGGCAACTGCCGTTGCAACTATTGATAATGGGGCTATAGATGAGATTACTCTTATTTCTTCTGGAAGAGGATATACATCAACTCCTTCAATTACTGTATCGGGAGGTGGTACTGCATCATTAACAATGGTAAATAAGTATTACTCTATTAAGAGTTCAACTCCATTATCTTCAGGTATAACTACAGTTACTGTTGATGATAATGTTCCTTATGCTGTTGGATTGGGAGTCACGGTTCCTTTCTATAAGCAGAGTAGAATTTTAGCATCCAGTCATTCATTTGAATATATTGGAACAGGAATTGATCCACTTAATTCAATACCTTCTAGAGGTGCTGTTCCGATTCAAGACAATGAAGTTGATGATCGTAATGGTGGATTGACTATCTTTACAAGCACTGACCAAGCAGGTCAATTTAGGATTGGTGATGGTGTCATCATTGATCAACAAACGGGAACTATCTCTGGTAATTTCTATTCCAAGAGTTTATTCTCGACTATGACACCATTCATACTAGCATTAGGAGGAGATTAAAAGAATGGCATTAGCACTCAACGTATTCCAAACCATACCATATGTTGCACCTACTGGAGGTGCTGTTGGAATTTATACTGCACCCGTTGGATATACTGGTGTTGTTCTATTAGCACAAGCTGCTAATGTAGGTTCTGTTACACGTACAGTTTCTTTATCACATAAAAGAGGTAGTACAACAACAGAGATTGTAAAAGATTTGCCTATTGAGGCAAGTGATACAGCAAACCTTCTTCCAGGTAAGCTTGTTCTTGAGACTGGTGATATTATGATGTTAGAAGCCAGTAATGGAAGTGATGTTAAATTTTTAGGAAGTGTACTAGAAACGTTGAACTAAAATGAGCACAAAATACGTTAGCGGTAGAGTTAAAGAACTCAAGGTAGGATTATCAAATTACAGTGAAACTAGGGAATCATTATCAGTTATTGGTAATGTTAACGTTGGTGGTATTGTAACTGCTACGTCTTTTTCTGGTTCAGTTTCAGGAGCATCTGTTTCAGAATGGGTATTGGGTGCAGATGGTACTAATAATTATACCTTTACAGGACCAGGATTAACTGGTGCCGAAAATGATCCAACGATTATTTTAATAAGAGGACAGAGATATAATATTAAAAATAGTAGTGGTGGTCATCCATTCAGAGTTCAGAGTACTGTAAATGGTTCAGTAGGTACTCAATATAATGATGGTATAACCAATAATGATGCTGGAAATGGTACCACATTGGTATGGGATGTTCAGTTTGATGCCCCTGATGTGCTTTATTATCAATGTACTTCTCATGCTAATATGGGTGGAAAGATATACATTGGTAATAGTGGAAACTCTGCTACCATTAATAATTTAAAAGTTACTGGTATATCAACATATGAAAGTCCTTTAGATATAGAGAGTTCAGTTCTCATAACTGGTATCACTACAGTAGGTGGTTTGTTAGATATTAATGCTGGTGGTCAGGCAAATACTTTTAAGGTAGAAGATTTAACAGATAATCGTGTTGTTATTGCTGGAACTGGTGGTGAGTTAGAAGATAATAATAATTTAACATTTGATGGAAATCAGTTTAATGTTGGTACTGGTGTTACAATATATCAGGCAACTGGTATTGTAAGTGCTACTTCGTTTTATGGTGATGGTTCATCTTTAACTGGTATTGATGCTAGTTCACTTTCATTTGGAGGTGCTGTTAAGGCACAAGCAAATCAATCTGGTGTTGTTGTTACTGGTGTTTTAACTGCTACTACATTTAGTGGTTCTGGTGCTTCTCTTGATACTTTAAATGCATCTGAACTTGATTCGGGAACTATTCCTGATGCTAGGTTCCCTGCAACATTACCAGCAGCATCTGGTGTAAACCTCACAGCACTTAATGCAACTAATTTAGGATCAGGAACAGTTCCTGATGCTAGGTTCCCTGCAACATTACCTGCTATTAGTGGTGCAAACTTAACTAATTTACCTACAGGTATTAATACAGGAGGAACCTCAGATTTTGCTACTTTAAATGTTAGCACTCTTTTAGATGTAGATGGTCATACAGAATTAGATGATGTAAATGTATCAGGTGTAGCAACCATTGCATCTGCAAAAGTTTCTGATTTAACATCTGGTCGTGTTGTTTATGCTGGTACTGGTGGAGAACTACAAGATAATGCGAACTTAACTTTTGATGGATCTACCTTAACTGCTAATGCTTTTGCTGGTAATGGAGCAGCACTGACTAATCTTTCAATACCAGGTATTAGCACAGGCACTACATCTGAGTTTTCTAATTTAGATTTATCTGGAACTTTATCAGTTGGTGGAACCTCTATATTCAACAGTCCTATCGTTGGTGTTGCTACATTCTCTGGTGCTGTTACTGCTGATGCAGGTTTAACTGCTTCTACTGCTAAGATCTCTGATCTAACAGATAATAGAGTTGTTATTGTTGGAACTAGTGGTGAACTAGAAGATACTACTAAATTAACTTTTGATGGATCAACTCTTACTGTAGTTGGAGATGCTAGTTTCACTGGAAATGTATCTGTTGCAGGAACATTAACCAGTGAAGAAAAGACTAATATAGATTCTATTGGTATTGTTACTGCAAGAACAGGTGTAAGAGTTAACTCTGGTGGATTAGTTGTAACTTCTGGTGTTTCTACCTTTAGTGATTCAGTAGTTGCTTCTAGTGCGAAGGTATCTGATTTAACATCTGGTCGTGTTGTTGTTGCAGGAACTGCTGGTGAGTTAGAAGATGCTTCGACATTTACTTTCAGTGGAGGAACTGTTACTGCTAATGCTTTCTCTGGTGATGGTTCTGCCTTAACTGGAATCACAGCAGCAGGAACGGGTGCTATTGGTGGATTAACTATTAAGGATGAAAGTGTTACTGTTGGAACAGCAGGAAGTGTAGCAACACTTGATTTCAAAGGTTCTTATATTAGTGCTATTGCAACTGCAGGAGCATCAGGAGTTGCAACAATTACAGTTTCAGAAACACCCTCGTTTACTACAGTAAATGTAACTGGTATTTCTACTTTTGCTAGTTCAGTTGGAATCAATACTGATCTTAGCGTTACTGGTGTAACAACATTTGCTGGAGGAGTAACTTTTCAAAGTGATACTGGTACAAAGCAATGGATAGTTAAAGCAAGTGGTGCTATTGAGCCTGCATATAACAATTTCTTTAATATAGGTGATACTGCTAAACAAGTTAATAACATCTATACAAATAATTTAATTGCTGGTGGTAACATAACAGCTAATGGAAATATAGTTGGTGATAACTCAACAAACATAACTGGTATTGCTGGTATAACTGCTTCAGGTACTGTACAAGCAGGTGATTTTGATTCTACATCTGATATTAGATTAAAGACTAATGTTCAAGTAATTGAGAATCCACTTGCTAAGGTTATTCAAATTGAAGGTGTATCCTTTAATTGGAAAGAAGATAACAGACCTGCCCTTGGTGTTATTGCTGATCAAGTTCAAAAGATAATTCCTGAACTTGTTCATGGTGATAATCCTAAGACTGTTAACTACAATGGTTTAATTGGTCTACTCATTGAGGCTGTTAAGGAACAGCAAATTCAGATTGATGAATTGAAGAGTAAACTTCCATAGAATGAATTTATAAATATAAAAAAATACCCAGTTCAAAACGAAGACGGTAAGTAAATGGCAATTAAAATATCGGGTTCTACTATTGTAGATGATAGTAGGCAGTTAGTAAATGTCGGTACCTCAACGGTTAGTGCTAGTTCTAATCTGCATGTGGGTGCTGGTATCACCATGTATGGTGCTAGTGGTATTGTAAGTGCTACTTCGTTTTATGGTAGTGGACAGAATTTAACAGATTTAATTGATGGTAAGATAGAGGGTTTAACTGTTCAAGGTGCAGGAAGCACGGTAGGAACAGCGAGTAGTGTAACTATAATTAATTTTGCTGGTAATGGTGTAACTGCAACAGCTTCTGGTGTTGGTGCTACTATTACTATTCCTGGATTTGGAGCAGACGATCAAGGAAACTTATATGCTGGAACTGATGCTGGTGCAGCATCTGATGCTGATACTTGTTATAACGTTGCAATAGGAGCGAGTGCAGGTAAATCATTAAATGAAGGGGACCAAAATGTTTTCATAGGTTGTCTTGCTGGTTGTTCTCTTACATCTGGTGGATGTGGAGTATATATTGGACCAAAAGCAGGTGCAAATAGCACTACTAATTCTTCTAGTGTTTTCATAGGTTGTGAAGCAGGTCAAAATATTCGTGCTGATCTAAATATTGCTATTGGTTCTGGTGCATTATATGGATCTTCTACTCCAGCTAATAATACTGGATTTTTAAATATAGCACTTTCAAAGGAAGCAGGTTATAGCTTAACCTCTGGTAAGAGGAATATATTCTTGGGTTGTTGTGCAGGTCATAAAATAACTTCTGGTGAGGATAACGTCTTCCTTGGAACTGAGGTTGTTAAGTGTGGAACTACTGGTTCTGATAATATTGTACTAGGTCGTGCTGCTGCTTCTGCTAATGGTATAACTGGAGATAATAATACATTCTTAGGTGTTTATGCTGGTAAGGAAGTAACAAGTGGTGCTTATAATATTGGATTTGGTAAGATTGCTCTGGGAGCTGCAAATCTCACTGGTGAGGGAAACCTTGCTATGGGATGTGGTGCAGGTAGGAAAGTAACCTCTGGTAATAATAACCTATTCTTAGGTAAAAATGCTGGTGAAAAAATAGAAGCTTCATCATGCAATCTCTTTATAGGTAATTTTGCAGGATGTTCTTCTACTGCTGGTGATCATAACGTTGTTATTGGTAACTGTGCTAACGTAGCATCAGCAACTGCTAGTACGCAGTTAGCAATTGGTATGGGTGCTTCTAACTGGATTATTGGTAATAACAACTTTAATGTAGGTATAGGAACTACCAATCCTGAACTTGCTGTTGGTGTAGGTAATACTCATAAGTTATCAGTTGGTATCTTATCTGCTTATCAACTTTATGGTGATGGTTCTAACTTAGCTAATGTTGGTTTTACTCCAGACGCTGATGAAAACTTAGTTGCTGGTACATTAGCTGGTGCTACTTTTGATGGTAGTTCTGCATGTTATAATGTTTTAATAGGTCAATGTGCAGGTCAGGATATATCCAGTGGTGCAAGTAATGTTGCAATAGGATGTCGTGCAGGAGCAAATATAAGTACTGGACAATGTAACGTTGCGATTGGTAAAGATGCTCTGGGTAATAATAATGTAACTGGTAGCGTAAACGTAGCCATAGGTCTGATGGCTGGACGTAATTTAACTACTGGTAATCATAATGTCTTTTTGGGTTGTTACTCTGGTGCTAGTAATAGTTGTGGTACAAATAACTTTGTTTCTGGAGCTCTGGCAGCTGGTTCTGGAGTTCTCAAGGGACATCATAATGTTTTCATAGGTGCCTGTTCTGCTCAAAATATCTTTCTTGCATGTCATAATATTTTACTTGGTACACATACTGGTAACGCTCTTGGAAATGTATCTGGGAATATCTTTTTAGGTGGATATACAGGGAAATCTGCAACTGGAAGTTGTAATGTTGCTATTGGACATAGTGTTTCATTACCAATTACATCTGGTAGTAATCAACTTGCAATTGGTATAGGTTATACTAATTGGATCACTGGTAATTCTAATTGGAATGTTGGTATCGGAACCACTAATGCCAACCTTGCTGTTGGTGTAGGTAACACTGCTAAGTTATCAGTTGGTATTTTATCTGCTTATCAACTTTATGGTGATGGTTCTAACTTAACTGGTGCTGGATTCGCACCAGACTCCCAAGAGAACTTATATGCTGGAACAAGTGTTGGTGCTTCGTCTGATGCTGATACTTGTTTTAATGTTGGTATAGGATATAGTGCCCTTAAATCATTAAATTCTGGAGATAAGAACATTGCTTTTGGATGTTATGCAGGAAATTCTGTTACCAGTGGTACTGGCAATGTATTCTTAGGTGCATCTGCTGGTTTGAATGTAGTTACTGGTGGATGTAACGTATTCCTTGGTGCTTATGCTGGTCAAGGTACTACTGGTCAAACATCAGGTTCAATTAATAATATAGCAATAGGTCAGGCTGCTGGTCGTTGTATGACTGATGACTCATACTTTAATATAGTAATGGGTGAGTTTGCTGGTGCGTATATGACTTCTGGTCATAGAAATATTATCATGGGAAGGAAAGCTGCTCAGGGAGTTCTTACTGGAGATAGAAACATATTCTTAGGACAGTATTCAGGATGTGCTGCTACTACTGCCTGTTGCAATATTGCATTAGGTACTCACGCTCTTGGTAATGCAACATTAACAGGAGATAATAATGTTGTTCTAGGTCAGTGTGCTGGTAAAGGTGCGACTAGTGCAGAGAAAAATATACTTATTGGTAAGGATACAGCTTCTGCTGCAACATTAACAGGAGATAACAATATATTCATGGGTGAACAGGCAGGTGATAATACTACTAGTGGTGCTAATAATATTGGAATGGGTAAGTTAGCTCTTGGTTCTGGTACATTAACTGGTGCTAATAATATTGCTCTTGGACAAAATGCTGGTAGAGATATTGCTGGTGGTGTGTATAATGTTTTCTTTGGAGAACATGCTGGTTGTAAAGCTACTACTTCTGAAAGTAGTATTGCTATAGGTAGAGAGGCACTTGGTTTTGGTCCTCTGACTGGTAATCATAATATAGCAATGGGATGTCGAGCAGGTTGTGAAATGACATCTGGTGAGCATAATATAATAATGGGATTCCAGGCAGGTTCTTATCAAGCTATAACTGCTAATGATAACATATTGATGGGTCGATATGCAGGTGGTAATATGACTAGTGCTACTGGTAATATTGGAATGGGCTGCCTTGCTCTTGCATCTGCTGTTAATACTGGTGCTGATAATATTGCACTTGGATCTATGGCAGGTCGAAATATTACTAGCGGAGCAAATAATATTGCAATCGGTAAAATGGCAGGATGTGCTGTTGCAGCTTGTGGTGAAAATGTTTTCGTAGGTTATTATGCTGGAAAGACTACTACTGGTATTGCTAACGTCTTCCTTGGAAAGGATGCAGGTAGTACAGTTACATCAGGTTGTTATAATATTGCATTAGGTCGTGATGCTCTTGGTGATGGTGCAGGAACTACTGGAAATTCTAATATTGCAATGGGTTATTCAAGTGGTGAAAAGATGACCAGTGGTAATAATAATTTCTTCGCTGGATATTTTGCTGGTGGTTCAGTTACTACTGGTGCTAATAATGTTGTGTTTGGTAATACTGCAGGAAAAAATGTTGGTGCTGGTGAAAATAACGTCTTCATAGGAGAGAATGCAGGTAAATCATCTGGAACTGCTGCTGATAATAATGCATCAGATAACATTGCTATAGGTAAAGATTCAGGTCTAGCACTAACAACTGGTTCTAATAATGTTTTCCTTGGACATGGAGCAGGTGAAACTGAGACTGATGGTAATAGTCATATCTTCATTGGATATCGAGCTGGTAGATGCAGGGCAGGTAACGGTTCTATTGCAATTGGTAACCAAGCATTAGTTGGATTATCTACTCAAGCAAGTAATACTGGAGTATGTAATATTGGAATAGGTTATCATGCAGGTTGTGGTATTACAAGTGGATGTTCTAACATTATATTGGGTACTAATACTGCTAAATGTTTAACTACTGGTAAGGATAACATCTACATGGGTAATGAGGTGGGTCCAATATCTAATACTGCAACTGGAGGGTGTAATGTTGTATTAGGTTATAATGCTGCTAATGCATTTACTACTGCTGAGCAAAACTTTATATATGGTTATGATGCTGGTAGGTATATGACCGAGGGTGCATATAATATTCTAATGGGATCTATATCTGGAAATCAACTAACAACTGGTACTAATAATGTTTACTTAGGATATGCATCAGGTAGATGTCGTCAGAGTGGTAACTATAATATTGCTATTGGTGGTAATGCATTCGTTGGAATATCTACTGTTGCAAGTAATACTGGTGCAAATAACATTGCCTTAGGTTATCAAGCAGGTAATAAAGTTACTACTGCACATCGAAACATTATGATTGGATGTAATGCAGGGTCTTCTCTAACTACGGGGGGTTGTAACATATTTGCTGGAATCAATGCAGGAAAAATGCTTGAAACAGGTACTTTTAATATTTTCTTAGGTCATTATGCGGGTCATACTGTTGCATCTGCTGAAGCGTATAGTATTGCTATTGGACATTGTGCTTATGCAGAGGGTCTATCAACAGGATCGCAACTATTCCTGGGTAGGGAGGCAGGTAGATGTCATAAGGGTGATACTAATATTGGAATTGGATATGCTGCATTAAAAGGTAGTAGTACTGTAGGTGATAATATTGGAAATGATAACGTTGCAATAGGATGGAATGCAGGAGGGAGCAATACTTCTGGTACTCAAAACGTATACATTGGTAGAAACGCAGGTCTTACCGCTTCCTCTGGTAATACTAATGTAATGATTGGTTACCAGGCTGGTAAAGCACATGTGGGTAACACATGTGATAATGTTATTATAGGAAAAGATGCAGCACTTACAGGCACAGGTGGTAAACGTAGTGTTGTAATAGGATGGGAAGCAGCTTCTGCTGCAGCATTTACTGGTGGTTATAATACTATAGTAGGAGGTGCTGCTGGTAAGAATATAACTTCGGGTACTAACAATGCATTTATGGGACGAAGTGCAGGTCATTGTGTAACCACTGGAACTCGTAATACTTATCTTGGAAATTTTGCTGGTGGATTTGGTACTGGTGATGCGAAGACTGGTAGTCGTAATACTGCAGTAGGAGATTATGCAGGACATAAACTATCTGGTGCTGCTGCTTGTAATACTTTCTTAGGTACTTATGCTGGATGTAACGTCACCACTGGAAATTGTAATGTTATTATTGGTAATACAGTAAATGCTGCATCAGCAACTGGTGACACTCAACTTGCAATTGGTATGGGTTCTACTAATTGGATTAGAGGTGATAGTTCATTCAATATCTTTGATAAGGATGGCAACCAATTAAATGGTGCTTCTGGTGGTGGTGGATCAGGTGACTTTAATGTTGGACTTACAAGTAGTTTAGTTACAAACCCAACAGGTGTTGGTGTAACGGTTCTTACATTACCAGCAACAGCAGGTAAGTCATATACAATTGAATCAATTCATGTATCAAACGTTGCAACAGGAAATACTGAGGTTAATATTGTTGCTGCATTTGAAATGAATGGTGGTGATACAAGTTACTTCGCATATAATGTTCCAGTTCCAACAGGAACAGGTATTGAATTATTGAAACAACCAATGGTATTGAATGTATCTGATAAGGTTGTATTAAGATCTACTGATTATGATAGAAATGGTGCGGATAGTATAATAGAAGGATTCCTTACATATACAACGAATGATGATACTGATCATGTGGGTGTAGCAGTTGGATCTGCAACACTTTCTGGAACGAGTGCAACTACTGTATACACTTCATCATCTTATCCATCAGTTATACAATCAATTCGAGTTGTGAATAGAACAGACACTGGAGCATATCCAGTAAGTATACAAATTGTTGATGCTGCTGCTGGAGGAACAGTAAGATTAGTTGATAATTTAATTGTTCCAAAATATGGTACTGTTGAAATATTAGATACGCAAAAACGAATAAATACAGGAGCAACAATACAAGCTACCTTAGACCAAGGAGGAACGATTGACGTTCAAGTTTCAGCTAAGAAAATAACTTAAAGGTGATATTATATGACATTTAATTATAGAACCACAAGAGGCACCTTTAAGTTAGCGGCTGTAAGGCAGAGTGTATTGAATAATGAATATGTTCCTGTTCCTAATGTTTGGTTAAGTGCTGATAATAATACTGGATATTGGGTAGGTGGTGGTCCAAGTCCAGTATCTAAATCCATTGTGGATAAGATGAATTATTCATCAAATACCACTGCTCGTGTTCCAGGTTTAGATTTATCAGTTCCAAAAAATGATAATACTTGTGCTGGTACTTCTACAGAGGGATTTTGTTTTTATGGGTTTAATGGATCATCATATTTTAGCAATATAGAAAAAATATCATATGCTACTGATACTCGTACAATTCCTGGAAATCTACCAAATCCAGCAAGAAGTGCAGCTTGTGCTATAGGAAGTTCTACAAAGGCTTATGTTACTGGTGGATATTATCCAGGTGGTGCAATCGATGGAACTTCAACTTATGTGTATGCTACAGGTTCTGCAGGTACTATGCCTGGTGTAGGTTCATACTTTAGTCTGGCTGGTTCTGGTAATACCACACATGGATATGTTGGTGGTGGACCTAATCCTAATAGTTTTATGTTCAAGTTTACATATGCTAGTGATAGTGAAGCACAACTTCCTGGTTCACCATTATCAACTCCAGGAGGACGTAAAAAACCTTTATCTGCTGCCAGTAGCACTGGTTCATATTTTACTGGTGGTAATCCTGGTCCAATGACTACAACAGATAAATTAACATTTGCTACTGATGCTTGTGCAAGAATTCCTGGTGCAGATGCTTTATCTGGTGTTGCTTATATGCAAGGAACAGGAAATTCTAATTCTGCATATATGTTAAATTGGAATGCTGTTACTTTTCAAAATTTATCATATTCCACAGACACTTATAGTAATTTACCAAGTGGAGCAAATCTTGCTGTAAATAAGGGTAATTCTTTTGGTGTTGTATCTGGTCAGGGTAATAATCAACCTGAGGCCACTGTATCAAATACAAGATGGACTGATGATTCTGGTCAATCTCCAAATACTTCATGGATTCTTTATGGACATCCTTTGGGAGGTGATACATATAAGTTAGATTTATCTACAGAAACTGGTGCTGATACTCCATCTGCTCAACTACCCTCAGCTAGAAGAGGTCTTGCAGGAACTGGTAATAAGACTCAGGGATATTTTTCTTCGGGATATAATTCAGGATCAACACCTTATGTTGTATCAAATACTGATAAGCTAACTTATTCTAATGATACTTGTTCTAGACTTCCTGGATCTAATATACCAGGTATAAATGGACTTCAATATCATACTGCAATATCTAGTGAAACTGATGGTTATTTTTGGGCTGGTTTAAAGGAATATCCTACAGTATATACTTGGACTAAAATTTATAAAATAACTTATTCTACTGATGCGATGTCAACTAATCCAAGTAATATGACAGGTTCTGGTAATTATAGGGGTGGTTCTACCAATAGTGCGACTGCTGGTTATGAAACTGGTGGTGCTACATTAGGTGCTAATGCGATAAAATATACTTTCTCTACTGAAACTGCAGAAGCAAAAAGTGGTTTTCTGAGTGACGTATCACAACCCCGTGTGTATTGTAGTGCAACGGGAAATCAAACAGCAGGATATTGGGCTGGTGGTCATAATTATTCAAGAGTAGCTAAAGTAACTTGGGCAACTGAGACTGCTGAATGGACTCCAGGTAATTTGGAAAATGGTGGATTAACGAGGATGAATGCTACTTCAAATACTGAAAAGGGATATTGGATTGGTGGATATCCACAACCAAATGGAAAAACTAGTGTAACAACTTTTGCAACAGATACTCATGCAAGAAATCCTTCACTAGAATCACTATCTCCTGCTTTTACTAGTAATAATGATCTAATTAGGGCATCAGTAGGTGGAAGACAATCTGGTATACCAGTATCTATAGCACCAACAGCAACACCAACAGGAACTTCTGGTTCTTGGCAATATCAATTAAATCCAGGAGTTCCTAATCATGGATATTATCTTGGTGGAGGTGGTAATCATGATCAAGGTTCTACTAATTCTATGAAGTTTAGTTTTGCCACAGATACTTTTGATAATAGTGTGCGATTATCTGAACGATTTACTAATGGTACTAAGGGTGGAAAGATGGCTTCTTCACCAACTCATGGATATGCTGTTTATGGTCGAAATCCAAATGCACCAGGAGGAGAAACGGGAAATAGTTGGGTAAGAAAAGTTCAATATTCTAATGATACTGGAAGTTCTGCACCTAATGCACCAAATGAACCTTCATATAGTGGTGCTGTTGCTGGTAGTACGACTAATTTATATCTTGCTGGTGGTATAGATAATCATAATGTACCACTTGGTACTCGTACAAATGTAAGAAAACTTACATATTCTAATGATACTTGGACTACAGTATCTCAAAGTAATGCAAATTATTCAGAACCATCAGGATGGCCAAGAGCAAATTTCGCTTCAGGTGGAACACAAACATATGCTTTATGGAGTTGGGGATCACCTAATACCTATAGAACATACATTTCAAAGTATACATATGCATCTGATACTGGTGTTATGGGTATTCCTGGTGTAACTGCTGATTATAGTCAAGGAAGTGGTCAAGTTGGTAATAGTAATTCTACTCATTGGTGGTTAGCTAGAGGAAATACTTCTGAGGGTGGACCTTTCCAATCACAGATTAGTAGATGGACATTTGCAACTGATACTCCACAATTTCCTACTACTCTTACTGATCAGTGGTATGATTATGGTGGTGCAGATGGAACTGGTGCTATTAATGATGGAATGACTGCTGGATATTGGTCTGGTGGACATGGAGATCAGTCTGATAGTACATCAACATTAAAAATATCATATGCAACTGAGACTGCTTCTAGAGGAACTGATATACCTGCAGGTAGACATCCTAGTTCTAATGGATCATATAATGGATACTCTGGTACTTCAGTTAGAGAGTGGGGTGCAGAGACTACACAGATGTCAAATCTTATTTAATATGCTATAATAATTAAAAAAGTATATTATGATTCCAAATATTATTGTTATTGATGATTTTTATGATAACCCTGATGAGGTTCGTCAGTTTGCATTAAATGCTAGCTATCCACCATCATCTGATGGGTATACTTATCCTGGTAGAAACTCTATAAAAAATTATTACCCACAAGAATTACATAAAAGATTTGAGAATATATTAAAGAAAGAATTAGAACCTGCAAATCCGAATGGATATTTTAGATTATCTTTAGAGAAAGATAGTTTTAAACAAGATGTTCATGTGGATCCATCTTGGGAATTTGGTGCTGTATATTATACAAATCCACCTGAACAATGTATTGATGAAGGTGGAACATCATTTTGGATTCATAATAAAACAAAGATGGAAAGTATATCTATAGGAAATGAAGTTTCAAATAGACAATTTGGATTTACTTGTTCAAAAGAGCAGTGGTATACTACTGTATATGGAGAAGGATTAGATCGTTCTAAGTGGACTAGATATTTTTTATCTCCTATGAAACATAATCGTGTAGTAATATTCAGAACAGATTTATGGCATTCACACAATTATAATTTTGGTGATACGACAGAGAATGGTCGTATAGTACAATTGTTCTTTTTTAATCCAACAGATTGGGATCATATGAATGAAGTAAAGTGAATCATACTTATTATTTTATGGCAGGTCTTCCCCGTGCGGGAGGAACTTTATTGAAAAGTATTATAGATCAAAACCCAGATATCTATGCAGGTCCAGTAAGTCCTGTAATAGAACTAATATATCATACCCAATATTATTTTCATGATAGTGAATCTTATATAGGAGATCCAAGACCAAAATCAGCATATAATTTAATTAAATGTATGCCTGATAACTATCATTGTGATATAAAGAAACCTATTATTATAGAACATAATCGTGCATGGGTAAATAATATTGAAAGAATAAAGGCATATATTACACCTAACCCAAAAATTATTTGTACTGTAAGAGATGTATTAGAAGTGCTCACATCTTTTATTACAATGATTCATCGTAATTCGGATGAAGTTTCATTTATTGATAAAGAACTTATTAAAGATAATATTCCAGTAAACGATGATACTCGTTGTGATTGGTTAATGGATTTTGAGACTGGAATAGTCGGACAAGCATTGTTCGCACAAGAACAGGCATTCATTCGTAGAGAAACAGAACACTTACTATTGGTAGAGTATAATGATCTTGTAGATAAGACAGAAGAAACAATGAGAAGGTTATATAAATTTTTAGAACTTGATTATTATCCTCATCACTTTGATAATATAAAAAATAATAATAGAGAAGTTGAAAAGCAATGGGGTATGAAAGATATGCATGAAGTAAGAAGCACTATTAAAAGAGTATCAAAAAGACCAGAAGAAGTGCTGAGTGATTATGTTCTAAATAAGTATAGTAATCTAGAGTATTGGAAAGTCTCTAGTGGTAAGTATTATTAATTAAGGGATATGGGAACCAGAGGAGTTTGGAGTTTAGAGAATGTAGAAATAAAATACCCTCAAGATGATTGGGTGTCTCTTCCTAATGTTTATTTGTTAGATAATGATGTAGGTCATCTTAGGGATGGTGTTTCTGATGGTCCTCTAACTAGAACTAATCTTGGACTAGAATTAACATCATATGCTCCAAGTATAACCAATATCACTAGATGGAGTGCTGGTAGTTCCTGTCAAACTCATGCTTTATTTGCTGGTGGTGCTACTAGTGGTTCTACTAGTCCACCTGCAGTTTCAAGTACTTATAAATTAACATATTCTTCATATACATCAGCAAGAGCACCATCTGCTGATATACCTGTACCTAAAGCAATATCAATAGGAGTTGCGAGTGAAGATAATGCATACATTAACTCAGGATATGAAGGTGGTGGATCCCCAGCTGGACAAACAGGTACTTGTAAAATATCTTTTACAACAGACACTACTACAAATTTACCTTCTGCTAATATTAATAGTATCAATTGGGAAATGCAATCTTTAACAGATGGTGCTGGTGGAGGATATCTTTTTGGTGGAACGTGGGTCCCTACCCAAGGAAATAATGGTAGTAGGTGTTATAAAATAACATATTCTACTGATGGTTTGGCACTATTGCCTGGATCATATACGGTATGGAATACATTAGAAACTAATAGAAACCCAGAATGTTCTAGGGCTAGTATGATGAATACTACTGCTGGATATCAATCTGGTGGAGATTCTTTTCCTGGTAGTGATGGTTCTAGTATGACTACTAAGTTAACTTATTCTAGTATGTCTTGGAGTGTTGTTCCTGGTGCTTATATACCAAACCCCAGAGAAAAAGCTGCATCAGGCACAGGTAATACTAAGGCATGGTATGGTTGTGGACAAAATAGTGGTAATCACTCAAATTTTACATTGTTAGATTTTAGTGCAGAAACTTGGTCTGCTGTTCCTGGAATGAATCATCCAGGACCATCAAGTTCAGGAAATGAGAGTGCTAATACTTCTACATCTCCAAGGGATAGTTTAAAGGGTGCTGATAAATCAAGTGGATTGGGTGATGGTTATAATTATGATGGTTATAAGAAAAAAAGATGGTATGATGATGCTGCTTGGAATACCTATGGTGGTGGTGCTGGAGTTGATTTTAATGGGACTAGTCCAGATAGTTACTTAACGTCAAATGCAGCCTATGTAGATATGAGTGATTCTTTCTGTGTAGAGGCATATGTAAAATGGGATACTATGGGAGCACCAAGCCATATGGGAATGATTTGTTCTCAGTATGAAGCAAGTCAAACGGGAAGAATGCTTTTTGGTTCTCAATCTACAAATAATCTTGTAGTAAGGTGGAATGGAGGTGGTGTTAAACTAGAAACAGGTAGTAATACTATTACCACAGGAACGTGGTATCATACTGCTTGGACTTGGGACGGTACAACACATCGTTTATTTTTAGATGGGAAATTAAAAGACACTTGTACTTCTAGTGATATGTCAGTTGTTTATGTAGGCACAGAGACTGAAATTGGAGGTCAATCAACATTAAGTGGTTACACTCTAAATGGGAAAATTTCAAATTTTAGAATTGTCCAAGGTGATGCAGTTTATACAGAGGATTTTAATATTCCTACATCAGGACTACTCACAAATATAACTGGGACAGGACTTTTATGTTGTCAATCTGGTGTTGGTGTTACTGTTACTGCTGCTGGAACTGTTACGGCTGGTGGTGATGCTCCAGGTTTAACAGTATTTACTGATGATACAACTCTACCGATAAATAAATCACCTCTTGCAACACCAACATCATCAACTATGGCTGTTGCAAATCCTTCTTTATCAACAACTGGATATTTTTATGGTGGATCATATCCAATAAAATCATTATGTGATAAACTTACATTTTCAAATGATACTTGTTCAGCAACTCCAGGTGCTAATTATCCTGGTACTTTAATGGCAGGAGGTTCTGCAATATCAAGTCCTACAAAAGGATATCAACTTGGTGGTTTTACTACTCATGAAGGTGGTTCTACTAAAACTTCAAGATCGCTTACATATGCATCTGATACTTGGAGTGGTGCTATTCCTAGTGCTGAACCACAACAGTCTGCTGGATGGTGTGCTGGAACTAATAGTGATACTGCTGGTTACCAAGGAACTGGTGCTCAAACATATAATCCCAAGTATAGTTATATGAATAAACTTACTTTTTCTAATGATACAAAAAGTAATTTACCAAATACTCCTACAGGAAATGATCTTATGCTAACTGCAATTGGTCGTTCAGTATCATCATATTGGTTTGGTGGTTATGGACCAGGTTCCAAATCTTGGATTAGTAAGATAATTCATTCTACAGATACTCAAAATATTTTAAGTGCTACTACTACTAATAATAATGGTGCAAGATCTTCACAGTCTTCTGGTAATGGCGAATATGGATATTTTATGGGTTATGCTTCTTCTGGAGGTAATAAGTCTATGGTTGATAAGATTACTTATAGCACAGATACCTGTTCAACCTCAAGTAACATGCCAGGTACCCTTTATTATGGATGTGCAGTATCATCTGTTACTGCTGGATATGTTACTATGACGAAAGGAAATCCAAATGGAAGCGATAAGGTAACTAAATATACCTTTGCTACAGAAACATCATCTGCTGTTCCTGATTTAACTACAGCTAGATATAATGGAGGTCAAACAGGTTCAGCATCAAACGCAAATGCATATCCTATCAGCCCAGTTCTCATTTAATATGCTATAATAATTGAAAAGAAATATATTATGAGTGGATTATGTATTGCCCTTCCAGCACATGGGGGTATTGTTTCAGAAAAAACGACTCTGGGATTGTTCAATCTTGGAAAACTCTTGGTGCGAAATGATATTGATCATGGTATTTTAACAATTACTAATTCTTCATTGATTACTCAATGTAGATCTAAGTGTGCTAATTTTTTTGTTAACAATACACAGTTTGATCATCTTTTCTTTTTGGATAGTGATATTGGATTTGAAGCAAAAAGTGTGCTAAAATTATTACAGCATAATATTGATATTGTATCGGCTACATATCCTATGAAGATATATCCAACTCGATATCCTGTTAATATTAAACAACCAGAGGAACGAAAAGGTGATCTAGTTAAGATTAATGGAGATGGAATGGGTTTTGTTATGATTCATCGAAGAGTCTTTCAAGATATTGCTAAACAATATCCAGGATTAAAATATACTCCTTGTGATAAATCAAGTGATACACCTTCTACAGAAGCAGAGAAAGCAAACTCATTTCATTTCTTTGGGGAGATGAAGACTGGTGAGGATTATATGTCTGAAGATAAAGCTTTCTTTCGCAGAGCAGAAAATGTTGGTTATGATGTCTGGATGGACACAACAATACAATTAACCCATACGGGTTATCATATTTACGGAGCAGAATGATTATGGGATTAACTGGAGCAACTGAAACTTCTTATACTTATCTTGCAGAACATTATCAATTCCCTGATAATGTATTTGTATCTCATTTACCTGAAGAAATTAAAAAGTCTGATAAACCTTTTAAAATTTTATGGGCACACCATGCATACGATCAACAGTTGTTTTTAAACTTCGATCATGATATAATAAATCATATTGTATCACCATCAGAATATAACCGACAACAATTCATTCGGTATCATAATGTTCCTGAAGATAAAATCAGTGTAATTCCAAACGGAGTTGCTGATATGTTTGGTTTCTCTTCTAATAAAACAAAGACAATGATATATACTTCAATTCCATATAAGGGATTGAAACTTCTTGAAGAAATCATACCAAGGATACAGAAGAGGCATCCTGATACTAAATTCAAGATATTTTCTTCAATGTCTTTGTATGGGGATGATCAATTAGATAAGTTTGTTGATACTTATCAGAAACTAAAAACCTATCCAAATGTAGAATACTCAAGGGCAGTTCCACAAGAACAATTAGTTTCACACTACCAAGAGTCTGCATTCTTTATTCATCCAAACACATGGGAAGAAACATTCTGTGTATCAATGGCTGAGGCAATGAGGTGTGGTGCTTATCCAATCATCACAAATATTGGAGCAATCGCAGAAGTTGCTGGACAAGGTAATGCTTCTGTTGTTCCTATGGATGGAAACCCTACCAATACAGGTTATGAAGTTACAGAAGACTTCATAAATAATTTTACTGATGCTTGTTGTGAGGCATTAGATATCTTTGATCAGCAAAGACAAACATTAAATGAAGTATCACAAAACATTTCTAATTATGTGTATAATAGATATAATTGGAAGTCAATTTCTAATCAATGGAAAACTCTTATACATAACATTACTGGAGAACAAATTACTATGACCACTGAAAATAATGGACAAGCACAAGCAGGTGCTTTGACTTATAAACCAATTGAGGCACAACAAGCCGTTCAAGATGATGACTATCTAAGAATTGCTTCTGATAATGTTTTCAGATGGGAGCGAAGTGATAAAGAAATGGCTCAGGGAAGAACTAACTTCCAACTTGAAAAATTTATTGGTTTGAATACTCACAATATATCTGTTACCTTTGAACATATTCTAAAAGAACGTCGTATCATGGCATCTGGATATATGTCGAAGTTGATTGAGATGAGAGAAAGAGTTCGTGAGTTTGATTTTAAATGGAATGGTAAAGATAAATCTCAACCACTTGTATGGGAGATTGGTGTTGGTCCTGGTGATAGTAAAAAACTTTGTTGGTTTGATATAGACGAACTTAATATGACTCATTATCTCAAGTCAAGTGAACTTGAAATTCGTGATCGTCTTCATCAAATGGAGCATATGGATAAGATGATGGAAGCATTAGTTGAAAGAAATGATGGAGTAATTCCTGATAGACAGCAGTTCTTAGAAGAGAATGAAGATTACTGGGATAAGCGTCTTGCAGAACAGGCACTTGATGATTTGATGGCATCACGTACTGGTATTTCTATAGGTAATATTCAGGCAATGCGTCGTGCATCTGGTCCTTCTATGGTTGATGGTAAGAATGAATTGAAAGAAGGTTATCTTCCTATGGATACTTTACTTACACAAGCAGGTAGAGATGAATTTGTAAGAGATCTTCAGAAGAAAGTTCTAGGTGGTTATGAGAAGATTACTGGTAAGGATCTTGGATATGGTAATGCTCTTAAAGGTAAGGAAGAGAGTAAGAAAATAGAAGGAAAACCAGAAGAATCAAAGTCAGGTTATTATACGGGGGAAGGATTTGGTAAATAAATGAAGAGTGAAATTTTTGTAATAGATAACTTTTATGATATTCCTTTTGAGTATCATAAAAGTTTTTTAAATAATGAGTTAAAAATTACTGATGATACTGTTAAAAGAATATCAAATATTTTAGAGAGTGATATTAAAATACTTGAAGCATCTAATAATATACAGAAAGAAGAAGATGAAGCAGATGTAACTGCTCATATTGGATCTGATTGGATTGCTGTAATTTACTTACAATTAGGTTATCCATCTTTTGGTGAGTTTGGTATGAAGTTCTTTTCTCATATTGAAACTGGTTTAGAATTATACGATCCTAATATAGTTGATATGGTTAATGTTCAAAATAAGACTCATTGGAAAGAATATGGAAAGATACCTGCAAAATATAATAGATTAGTTTTGTTTCGTAGTAATCGTTGGCATTCATATGGAAAGGGATTTGGAGATGATCTAAATACTTCTATGTTATATCAAAAGATGATTATAAATGGCTGATACTAGAGGTACTTGGAGTTTATCTGAAGCATGGGCAGAAAACACTGCTAGTGAATGGGTTCCTGTTCCTAATGTTTATCTTACTCCTGCGGAAACATCTCTTAATACTGGATATTGGGTAGGAGGTGCTTATAATAATAGTCAGAGTGTAACTAACACTGTTGATAAGACAAATATGGCTACCTTTTCAACAGCTGTTGTTCCTGGTATGCCAGCAAGCAGTCCTACGACAGGTTATAATTCGGGAGGAACGAGTGGTAGTCAACATGGATATCTTGCTGGTAGGTATCCAGGTTATAAAAGTGATGTTAGTAAGCTTATTTACGCAACCGATACTATGGATGCAAATAAGACTCACTTGTCTGGTCCTAGAGGATATACTTGTGGAACTAATAGTGCTACTGCTGGATATATTTGTGGTGGTCAGGCTGGTCCTAGTCCTACTCCACAGGTAAGTATATGCGATAAAATTACTAATTCAACAGATAGTCTTGAAAGACTTCCTGGTTGCGATATGATAAATGGTTCATATATGCAGATGGCTGCTTGTGGAAATGAAGAGTATGGATATATTTGTGGTGGTGGTTGGCCAAGACAAACTTCAATGGCTAAATTAGATTATTATACTGAGACAAATGCAAAAACACCTACTGCTTTCTTGACTCAGGAAAGAACATACTTTTGTGGAACATCAAATGCATCAGAGGGATATTGGTATGCTGGATATTCATATAGTGCTCCCGTAGGAGGATTCACAACATCAGCAGTTGAAAAAACTACATTTGCAACTGATACAACTGCAAGTAATCCTTCTCCGATGAGTTACACTGCTTCATGGTTATCTGGAAATGGAAATACAACACATGCAATGGTTGGTGGTGGATATATCAATGGTGTTCCATCAGCACAAGCATATAATTCAAGAATGGATAAAGTTACATATGCTAGTGGTACTATATCTAATTCACCCGGTTCTTACACTTCAATAAACAGAAGATCATCTGGTACAACAGGTGCTAGAAATAATGGTGGTGGAACAACATATGATGGTGATAAGATAAGATGGGTGGATAATGCTGATCAAACTCCAAAGAATGGATATTGCACTACTGGAGAACCATATGGTAATGTAATGCAGAAACTTACAATGCCAACTGATACGGTAACACAATTACCAGGTCCTGCTATGATACAATGGTCAGTTTACAAACAGTCAGCAACAGGTAATACTAGTCATGGATATTGGGCTGGTGGTCTTAAATCACCTGGTTCTCCAGACCAGAATTACGCTGTATCAGTAATGCAAAAGTTTGTATATGCTACTGATCAGGGAGAACACAATCCAACTAGATATATGCCAACAAAGCAATTACATATGAGTGCAGGATCTAATACAACTCATGGTTATTTCTTTAGTGGTATAAAACAACCTGGTAATAATTACGATTTTACTCAGATTTATAAATTAACATATTCTACCGATTCAGTTTCAAGTCTTCCATCTCATATGACAGCAGGAGCTTATTATGCTGCAGCTACTAATAGCCCAAGTTCTTCTTATATTTGTGGGCAAGATTTAGAACAAAAGTCTTTAAAATTAACCTTTTCTACTGATACTAATAGTTTATTAAATGGTGCTTTCCCATTAGCATACACTAAAAGAAATCGATTGGCTGCATCTGGAACTTCAGATGTAGGATATTGGGGTGGTGGACAAGGACTTCCTTCTCCTGGTAGTGATGTAAGTAATATTAATAAATTAACATTTTCAACTGAGACTGGTGAAGCTGCTCCGGGTGGACTATCACATCCAAGGATGTGGTTGAGTGCTGTTTCAAACACTGACAATGGATATTGGTTGGGAGGTTACCCACAACCAAGTGCAAGAGTAGATAAAACAGTATGGTCAACAGAAACTACAGCACAGATTCCTGCATTAGATGAGACTAGATTTGGAGCGAATGGTCCTGCACAATGTTCTAAGATGGCTGCTACAGGTCCACAGTCGGATGGTGTAGCTGGTATAGTTCCTTCACCACCAGCAGAAACACCATCACCACAAAAATCAGATTTTCCTTTACCTACTCCTGATACTGGATATTTTATTGGTGGAATGAATGCTGGTAATATAGGATATCCAAGTCAACCTCCACTAGGAAATCAGTTTTCACTTACAGATAAAATAACATTTGCTAGTGAAACTGTAGCATTAGCACCTAATGGAAACATGACTGTACCTAGATATTTTCCTGTATCAATGTCTAGTGTTACTACTGCTTACATTTTTGGTGGATTTAATGCTCCCAGTACTCCTAATCCTGGTGCTTCTCCTGGTAGTAATACAGGTGGTGGTCTTAGTACACAAGATAAGATACCATATGCTACTGATACTGTAACACATATGGGTGGATCACCTCTTGGTGGTAAGATGTGGGAAGCAGGTGGTAATAATACAGTAGGATATTTTGTTGGTTCTGGAGGTGCTGGTTCGGGTGGTCCATACAACTCACAGGGTGCTAAAATTACATTTTCTACTGAATCAACGGGGATGACACCAACAACTGGATGGGGTAGAGGTGTAGGTGGTGTTGGAGTATATGAAAGTCCAACTGCTAGTGGTGGAGGAGGAGTTTATTTCACTCAAGGAGAATATGCTTATCCTTGGCATCCTTCTAATGGATTAAATCAAAATACTACAACACTAATGAGAACTGCAACAGATACAGGAATGGATATACCATCATTAACTATGTTACCTTTTGGTTATATTCAAAGTTGGAGTAATCCAACTCATTGGATGGTATATGGTGGATGGACTGGACCTGCATATCATGTTTCACCTGGTATTAGATCAGGTGCTTCAAAAACAACATGGTCAACAGAAACAGATTCAGAACTTCCTAGTTCAACTGGTGAAAACTTATCAGGTGCTGGATCTAATGGAAATAATACTTATGGATATGCTGGTGGAGGAAGAACAACTTCTCCTGGTGATAATAGATCTTATGTATTGAGATATACATTTGAGAGTGATACTTTTGAATTCCGTCCAAGCAGTAATCTAACAGGTACTAGGAAATTCTTAGCAGGAACGAGTGCAAAGGAACATGCTAATCCACAACCAACTTATCCTGACATTAGACCAAATGTTATTTAATATGTTATAATAACTGAAAAGAACTATATTATGAAAATAGAGACAAAAGACAATCCATTATCTAATATATTAGTAAGACGAAATGCTATTAATGAAGTTGGTCTTCGTGAGATGATGAACCATGTTCAGGGAGCTCCTGTTGAGGATCTATCAGTTTTTGATGCTGTAAAATCAAATCAAACTGGAGAAACTCATTGGAGAACGGATAAGACTGTTAGAGATACTCAAATTGTTCCTTTTCAGACGCAAAGAAGTAATATAGGACCACAAATTGAAGATTTGATGCATAATACCGTAAGGAATATTATTAATCCTTTCTTTGGAATAAACATGCGTGATAGTGAGATTCCCCAGATACTTTCTTATGGTATAGGAGGTCATTATCAACCTCATATTGATGCAGAGTCAAGGTGGCAAGCACCAAATGGTGATATAGTTTGGAAAAAATCTACGGATCGTGATATATCTATGGTTTTTTATTTGAATGATGGATATGAAGGTGGTGATTTTGTTTTTCCTGGATTGGGTATACGAGTTAGACCAGAACCAGGAATGTTAATTGCGTTTCCATCCACACATGAATATCTACATGGTGTAGAACCTGTGACAAAGGGGCATAGATATGCTATGGTGTGTTGGGGAACTATTGTTGGATATCCTACATTAGAAGATGTTAATAGAGAGTTTTCTAGAAGATATGGTATAGATGTTACAAATTAATTATGGCAAATATATTAGGATTGCATTTTGGGCATGATGGATCTGTCTGTCTTATTAAAGATGGAAAACTTGAATGTTCAATAGCAACTGAAAGAATTACAAGAATAAAAAAAGATCATGCATTTACTGATGATGTTATTGATTATGTTTTAAATGAATCTAATTTAACGTTAGATGATATTGATTGTGTTGCTCTTGGTGATTTTAATCAACAGATATTTGGTAATAAGTATATAACAGATACCTTTGAGATTAAAGGTAAGAAAATTAAATCGTATATAATTGATCATCACTTAGCACACTGTGCTTCGGTATATTATACGAGTCCATTTAAAGATGCTTATTGCTTCAGTATGGATTGTAGTATGGGTAAAGTTGAAGCAAATTCATTAGTTGCTTATGGTAAAGGTAATAAGTTAATAGCAGAATATTGTCCTCAAAGAATGGAAGGAGTATTGTATGGTCAGGTAACAGAGAGATTGGGATTAGGTCCAGCACTTCATAAGGCAGGAACTACAATGGGTTTAGCATCTTATGGAAAACCATTTGAGTTTGATTGGGAATCATATACTGATGAAATTAAACATAAGATGAATGTTGCCGCAACAGTACAACAATTATTAGAACAAGTTTCCTTGGAAGTAGTTAATGACTTAGAAGATAAAACTGAAAATCTTTGTCTATCTGGTGGTTCATTTCTAAATTGTAATGCTAATTCTAATATAGTAAATCAATCAAAATTTAAAAACTTTCATATCTATTCTGCCTGTGGTGATGATGGAACATCAGTTGGTGCTGCATTATATGTTTCCCATCATATCTTTAATGAATCAAGACATGATTACAAACAGAAAGATTTATGCTATACTGGTAAAGAATATGAGATAGACACACCTGATTATCATGAGATAGCACAAGACCTATCTAATGGAAAGATTATAGGATGGTTTCAGGGTAGGTCTGAATATGGTCCAAGAGCATTAGGTAATCGTTCTATACTTGCTGATCCAAGGAACCCACACACTAGAGATATTATTAATCATGTGGTTAAGAATAGAGAATGGTTCCGTCCATTTGCTCCTGTTGTGTTAGAGGAATATTATCAAGACTGGTTTGATTTTCCTATACCTAGCCCCTATATGCTATATACAGCACAAGTAAAGCAACCAGAAAAAATACCTGCTGTTACTCACGTAGATGGTTCTGCTAGATTCCAAACTATTAATGAGGAAACTAATCCACATTATTATAATTTGGTTAAAGTATTTTATAAATTAACTGGTGTTCCAGTTCTATTGAATACAAGTTTAAATGGAAATGGAGAACCAATGTTAGAAACACCTGAAGAGGCAATCAACTTTTTTAAAAATTCTCATTTAGATATGATGTTTATTAATGGAAAAAAATATGGATAAGAAGTTTTATTTTATGGCTGGACTTCCACGAGCAGGAAGTACTCTTCTGTCTACATTATTAAATCAGAACCCAAGGTTTTATTCAGGACCATCAAGTCCTGTGCTTGGTGCGATGTTTACGACTCATGATAATTTTCAATCTAATGAGTTGTATACAGGGTATCCAAAACCAGATCAAGTTAATGAGATAATTGGTTCTATTATAAGACATTGGTATAGTGATATAGAACAGGAAGTTATCTTTGATAAGAACCGTGCATGGTGTGCGAGAGTTCCTTTTATTGAGGGATATATTAGACAAGAAGCAAAGGTTATAGTTCCTGTAAGAAGAGTTGATGAGATAATTGCATCAATGCTTACTATGATTCATCGTAATCCTTTTAAGGATGGACAACCAAGAATTAATTTTGTGGATGAGATACTAGTGAAGAATAATATTCCAGTCAATGATGAGAATCGTTGTATACATCTTATACAACCTGGTGGTATTGTATGGGAGTCATTAAATGCGGCTAAGTTAGGTGTGGAGGAAAATCATGGTGATAAGTTTCTTTTTGTAGACTATAATGAATTGGTTGAAGATCCACAAAAAGAATTAAATGATATCTATGAGTTCTTGGATGAAGAACCATTTGAACATGTGTTTGATGGGTTATCTAATAAACATAGAGAGGATGATTTGGTGACTTATGGTTTATCTGATATGCATGAAGTTCATTCTAAATTAGAGAAGACTTCACCAGATCCATCAGAGGTTCTTCCTGATTCAATTATTGAACTATATAATAGTAACAAAAAAACTCTTGAGTTTTGGAATTATAGTAATGATAGTGGTGTGATTAATACTCAACCAAAAGTAATTAATCCTAACATTCCATCTAACACTCCAAAAAATAATTATAATTTATTCTCCTAATAAAAATGGCAATCACTCATACCGAAACCGTTAGTAATTTAACAGTGTTAAATAATGGATCTGATGTTGTTTCACAAGTAGAAATTAAAACTGTTTCTGTTGATGATTCGGATCCTTCAAATCTTACAAAAACAACTTATGAAACTTTTGAAGTAGATACTTCTGGTGGAACATCTGCTTCTGGATTTGTAGCATTCGGTAGTCTATCAGAAACTGTTGTTAAGAATTGGATATCAGCAGAACTTGCTGCAAGTAATATAAAAACAAATGCAGAGGCATGGATTAATTCTATTAAGTCTCCTCCAACACCATCAGAAGTAAATAAACCACTTCCTTGGTAAATCTTTAAATTAATTCTTCATTATGACTCAAAAAAAATATTCTCTGTTTCATTTACAAGGTGGGTTTGGAAAGCACATTGCAGCGACAGCAGTAGCAAAATGTATAAAGAATAACTTCCCTAGTAGGGAGTTAATAGTAACTGGTGTCTGGACGGAGATATTTCAGAACCTTCCATTTGTTGATAGAGTATATCAAGTGGGAAACACTAGTTATTATTATCAAACTTATGTGGAGAACATGGATTCATTAGTCTTTGCTAATGAACCATACTATACTACCGATCATGTAAATAAGAAATTACCTTTAGCAGAGAGTTGGTCTAAGATGTATAATCTTGACTACAAGGGTGAGATGCCACAGATAAAGTTCAATCCACTTCAAAGGAAGGGTGCTAAAGAATTTTGGCCTGGTAGGGCAAATGGAAAACCCATCATGGTTATTCAAACTAATGGTGGAATGTATAATGAACAAAGACCATATCTATGGGCACGTGATATGCCTGTGGTATTAGCACAGAAATTAGTAGATCATTATTCAGATGAGTATCATATATTTCAAGTAACAAGACCATCATGTGAAGTGTTGGATGATGTAGAAGTTTTAAAAGATCCTGTGACTAATATGGAACTTGTGAGTGTTCTTTTACATAGTGAGAAGAGAATACTTATTGATAGTTGTTTACAACATGCTGCTGCCGCATTAAAGATGCCTTCTGTTGTGTTATGGAATGGTACAAGTCCAAAAGTATTTGGATGGGATATGCATACAAATATACAGGC
>CEUI01060712.1_pt1 | contig 29183 bp, 42 predicted proteins | sample 531411 | NCBI WGS metagenome assembly CEUI01 (sample SAMEA2622841, study PRJEB7988) | marine metagenome | isolation source: saline water (ENVO:00002010), including
TCTCGTCTTAGTGGTGAGGAATCTACTGCAACGTGGCACGACATTACAACCAACGGAAACAACGGAACAGCAAACAACGCAGGTGCTTGTCTTGCTAACTATTATTTTCGCGGAGGCGGTGCCGGCTCAGATGATATGGTAAGTACAGCCTTCAGTGGTAATGTTATCGATGCGGGGACAGCTTGGACTGTAGACGGCTGGGTGACTCGTGATGCCGGAGAGATTGGCCAGGTTACTTTATGGGGATGCCGAAGAACTGGCCCTAATGGCGGATGGGTTCACCGTGAGAACGCAGCAGGGGCATCTGGTCCGCTAGACTGGGATGCTTACCAGCCAGCATATTTTAGCCTGCAAGATGTCATTCCTGATATTAGAAGTGGTGAGTGGCATCATATCGCCATTACTTGGGAACCTGATTTTACACCGGGGACGCATGGGTACTGCCGTCATTATCATAACGGCATTCAAACCGATGCGCAGGGTGTACAAAATTACGGGAACGGCGACATATTTGAAATAGCTGGAAGTACTTATAACCGATGGACTGGTTATATTGACACAGTAAGAGTTTATCCTCGTGCCCTAAGCGCCGATGAAATACTTAAAAATTATCACGCCGGTATACCGGCGCATCCTTAGAAAGGGAAAAAATGTCTAATCCAACAAATGCCGAACGAATGAACCGTCCGGTTTGGAATAACACCACAGCGGTTGGGGCGGTGACTCTAACAGGTGGTTTTGATACTGTGGCAACGACTGGGTACTATGTTGTTATCAGCAACGTGGGCGTAAACAATTGTTATGTTGGCCCAAGTAACACAGTGCCTGGTATCCTACTACAACCCGGTGGTACTTTTGAGACGGCGATTATTCCCGGTTCGGCCTTATATGTTCAGGGAACAGCAGCACAACCGATTACCGTTGTGCAGTATGTGGGGCAGTAATGTTTGACTTTATGAAAATCGGCGGAAAGGCCCCTACTGCGCTGATCCTCTGTTGTACTTGGGCCGCTGCTATTGGAACTTTTGTTGCTGCGGCTTTTGGTTTCGCTCAGTTTGACAATGTTGGCGCTGGATTGCTGACCGGAGCGGCTTCGGCACTTTACTACGGCCGAAGAAGAAACGATGCTAAGTAAAATCATAGCCGGCTTTTTGGCTGTCGTAGGCGCTGTCTCTGCGTTTATTGCTATGTTGTACATGAGGCGGATTGACCGGAAACATGCCGAAATCGAAATACTCAAATCTAGGCAAAAAGCCGAAATCAAAAACCAAAAAGAAAAAGAGCGGGTCGAGGAAGAAATAACTCAAGCCGTGGCTCCACTGCGGGACTTAGGAGACTCTAAGGAAGACCGCGATGAGTTAGCTAAACTTCTAGACGAATGATTCTGGTACTGCTGGCCTTGATATTATGGGCCGTAATCGGTACGCTTGTCGCTTTTTCTTTTGCTAGGATAGCCGGACCATGTTGATTCTCGCCGTTCCCTGTGTCGTCTCTGTTGCACTTGATGAAGGCCAAAAGGCTAAATGTGACGGAATACTTATCAGTGCCGAAAAAGCCAAAGAGGCTGTTGCCTGCAAACGGGAGTTGAACATCAGGCGCACCTTTGAGTGCGACCCGTGCCCAGCTTGTCCCGAAAGCAAACAACAGCCAACTTTGACTATTGCTAGTGCGTCTTTCTTTTCAGGCTTGGTGCTCGGAATCTTGTTGTTCTTCGTAAGCTAGGAACAACTGTTTGGCCGTATTCCAAGTATAGCCCACTCCCATCAAGGCATTCAGGACAACAGCCTCTCCGTGCGGGTAACAACTTCGAATAGCAAACTTATGATGGGATGGCAGTTGATTGAATAGATATTGCCTACCCAGTGATTGAATCGATTTCATCTTGGAATCATTCCTCATGGTGACTTCTCCAACCAAAACGATGGTTTCCTAAATCGGGAACAACGTCGATGGCACCAAGTTCTCCCCACCTATTCTTGGCTATCAATAACTGAGCGGGTGCGTCTTCGTCGTCATGGTCAGGACGAAATAATAAGATAATCCCATCTGCGTCCTGCTCAATACAGCCCGAATCCCTCAAATGGTGAGGCGCTGGTTTCACTGATGCCTTTGCGGCCCTATTGAGTTGCGACGCTGCAAGCACAACACAGTTTAGTCTTTGCGCCAAAGCCTTACATTCCCTTGAAACAGCGCCGACCTCGAGTGTTCTGTTTTCTGCCTTTGCTCCTGCCGGTGCCGAGAACGAAGTAAGATAATCAACAACCACACAACCCAATAAGGATGTCCTATTTAGCTTGTGTGCGTCGGCGCACACATCGTCAATCGAACGGCTTGGCTTTATAAACAAACGCTCAAGTATGGATGCCTGCTGCTGTACCGCCATAGACACGGCAACCATGGAAGATTTTTTATCGTGTCGTAGGGGTGTGATAAAGTCTCGGCCTTCTAAACAGCACAAAGCTTTGAGTGCAAGCTCCGGCTCGGTCATCTCACAAGTAGCAAACAGGACGGTAAGGTCCTTATTCTTTTTTAGAATGTGCAACGCAATCTGTAGGGTAAGGGTTGTCTTACCGTCCCCTGGCCTCCCTCCAATAACAAACATCCTCCCTGGGGTAAGCGTCATTCGGTTGTCTAATGGGGTTCCTGTGGGGACCCCCTGTTTGAACGCTTCTTCTAGGTTGTTGGTCAAAGTGTAAAAAGCCTCTTGTAGTTTTACACTTGACGCTCCCTCAACGACATCAAGTGCGCTTTTGAGTGATTCCAAAGCAGTCTGGGAACTATCACCCCAACCCTCTGCCGCATCGGCGACCTGCCTCGCTATGGCCCCGATTTTTCTGAGTCTAGAACATTCCAAAAGGGCCTCGGCTGATTTATCAAATCCCGCCAAAATTCTGTCGAGTTTGTATTGGCCGAAACTCTCAACATAGGATGCCCCTCCCGCTCTTTCGAGGTCCCCTGTTTGCCTGAGCCGATCAATAACAACTAGGGTCGGTGCATCCTCACCACCTTCGCGAACCTCTGTAACGATAGCCCTCCAAATCGCTCTGTGCTGTTCGTTGATAAAGTCGCTTGGCTTGACCCTTTCGATATCTTGCGGGTCAAGCCTAGTAGCAAACATAGCCTGCGCTAGTAGGTTCAACTCAGCCTGTCTCGCTGTTGCCTCTGCTGGTGTCACCTGCCCGCCCCTTCCTTGATTTTTTCCAAGGTTTTATCCCTGATTTTTTGCATCAGTTTAGTAGATCCATGATCCATTGATGTCCAAGCCGCTCCCAATGCGTCGGCCGCATGGTTGCGTTGGCTTTTTAGCAGGCCGCCCAAAGCACGCTCGGCCCCAGCACATTCACGACATAGAGCTTGGTCAACGCTAGATTTACTAGCTGACTGCTGGCCACATAGCGCCTTCTTTATTTCCTGAGGCCGAAACTGCGTAATATGAATATGGTTCATGTAAGCAAAGGCACTGATGGCTCCCCAGGCCATTGCTAGGGCTCTGTCGGCCTTATGAAAACTTGTCCAGCTTTGAGATTCGGCTGCAATCAAATCGAAATCTGTTTCCCGATGAAGTTTCCAAAGCACAGTAATCAACTCATTACAGCGACGAACATTATCATCACACCTTTTTAGGGTGTTATCGGGTTTGGTGCGAATAACTCCGGCATCCAAACAATAAGGCTGGGCCCCACTCAAGTTGAGTAAAGCCCAGCCCATGCTGGAAAAACCCGGATCAAGTCCGAGTACTACCATTGTGGTGCCTCCCCATTGGGAGCCGTGATATTGGCATTCTCAGCCGCTTGTGTATTTACAGAGCGAGTCGATTCGACACGTTTCACGCGTGTTTTGCTTACATTCTCACCATGCTGGTTCTTATAAGTACGAACATCTGTCGTAACATAAAAGTGAGTGCCGGCATGGTCTGAAATAATGCGGGCAATCGTAAGCAACACAGCCTCTTGAGTATCCCCCGGAGGACGCCCCTCTAAACCGCAGGCTTCGTACATCATCTTGGCAGCCCATCCAAACATGGCCCTACCTTGATCGTTGAACTTGTGCGGGTAATCGAACCAAATGTATCGGCCAACATGCTCGCCCTCTTGAATAACAAACTCCATGCTCGTACGCGCTTCGGCATTGTTTCCATAATCTAAGGTCGCGTGGTTCATACGAACCAAGTAGCGGCCAGGGGGGATCGGCGTCCGAGGTGCCATCGAAGTGCCCCAGTCATTCCAGAAATCGTTATTGTTTGAATTGTTCATTGTTCCCTCTGTTTCTCACGCAACATTGCGTAGTAAAGTTTGTCGTGGTCATCGACATTGCGAAGTGGGAAGACATGCCAGCTAGGATCCCTTTCCCCAAAAATTTCAGATGCAGTTCGGCACTTAGCCGTTTGTTGACTGCTGGGCCTAAAGTCGAGGTAACGGGTCCCCGCTTCTAGTTTCATCCGTTCGGCCTCATGGTCCTGAACAATGCGAAGCCGAGCAACACAATCAAACTGAGCAATTGCATCAACAGCAGACTTTTCAGGCATAGCAGGACGCCAGTGGCCTGTAAGTCCCTCGATCTCCTTGGCCTCTTGCTGGAATGTAGCAATGGCGGGAATCCCTGCCCCAGCCGCATCACGCAAAGCCCTAACACAACGAGACAGCACAGCTTTTCGGGTGCCATAGTGTTGCAGTTGGGGTGTATCGAGTAGGCCAGCAGCTTCACGCAAAACCAACTCGGAAAATTCAGACATGGTATCAACAGCGACCATGCCAAAGTTCTGTTCGACCATTGCTTTTTGCAAAGCCTCCAGAACCTCCTTTCCATCCCCATTTTGGGTTGCGCTATACAAGAAGGCCTCTTTGAGTCCGACCTCCCTGGCTGCGCTATAAAGTCCTCGCTCTGTATCAATCAACAAAGGAAGTTTCCTCTGTTCAGCACAAAGCGCCATATTGGCCACAAAGGTACTTTTACCAGTACCCGGTGCACCATAAACAAGTAGGGTCATGGCCGATTGCGGCATTGCCCCTAAGTCGATTCGTTCCATTGTTGCCTCCTTTAGCTAGAACGATTTGGAACCATACTGCACAAGCGCAGCATATAAATGCGGTGCCGGATTAGTCCGATACCTATCTGCCAATCCTGGCAGGTTCTTCGTTGAACTTGTCGTCTTGTATTCGACGACAGCGATTTGGCCATTGCTCAATCGAACAACAGCGTCGGGAATACCGTGTAACCACTTCTTGCTTCCCGGCATTTTTAGAATACGCCTCTGTTCGTGTTCGATTACCTCCTCGACGCCATCCATAGCTAAAGCAAACATCCTAATGGCTGTGTCGGCTATGGCTTGCAAGGAATCGGGCTCAATCAACGCAGCAAAGGCCTCTTCATCGATGTCCTTCTTAGACAACATGTCGTGCACTTTGAGCCGAAGAGTAGTCAGCAAATCCGGCGAGTCTGAGTTATCCATTTTGGCTTTACCTAGATCATCAAGGCACTGATGGGTCAGACTGCCCCTAACCCTTGGGAGGGATTTGGTTCCCTCGTAAATGCGCTGGATACGCCAGTGAGATTCTAACAACCATTGCCGATTGCATTTAGCAAAGTTACGAAGTTCGCTTGGGCTAACCACAAAACCTTTTCTGTCTCGTTTGATGGTTTTCATATTGCGGCCATATTTGATTTTTATCGTGGCCGGTGGTTTCCCTTGTTTGACTGCGTCCCAGTTTTCTACATTCGTAGCCATGGGATCGGCCTCGCAATAAGTACGCCACCCGCACATATCGCACGCAAAGGCGTTTTTAGGCGGAAGGGGTGAACTTGTCGCTATAGCCCTTTGGTACATCTGTGCATCGTATAGAGCAGCACTCAGCGTGTCCGAAGCACCAAACATGTCATACTTCCAGGCCCACTTTTCAGTATCATTGGCCACGAGCAAATCGAGGTACTCCTCGTTGATTGGCTGGTCGTTATCTTCACAGGCTTTTCTATACAACGCAGCGGTCGTGTCGGCCGTTTTGTTGTGTGAGATTTTACCGTTTTTTAGAACGGTGGGATGTTTAGGTGGTACTGGCCTCCCAAACACATATCGAATAATCACGGTTGCCTCCTTTCGGGCTCGTAACAAGCCAAGAACGTGATTCCGAATAGTAGCCAGGTAAAGGCTACAACTAAAACAACACCCAGTACCTTGTCTTCCATTAGTGAGTCACCGGGTGAATCGTACAAATAAAGTCAAAACCCTTTTGTTTGGTGCACCATTTAGGTGTTCCATTACCCTTGGTCACACCAAACATGTTTGTCTCCAAATCCTTTACAACGATCATGGAGTCAGCCGTTTTGTTGGACAAAAGAAGTGCCTTGTTCCCTGCTCTCAGGGCGTTTTTGTACCAGACACAATCTCGAAACGAATCAGACATTGTTGTCCCTCTCTTCCATTTTTTGGGCCCAGTGAACCGCACGAAGAACAGCATCTAAATCCCTTTGGTGCATGTGCTTGGCTACCTTGCCCCCTAAAATTTTCTTTTCCTTGACAAGGACGATTTTGTCCGGATTGCGCCACATAATAAGGACACCCTTCCAGATAGCCCTCAGGGTGCGAAGTGATAATACAACAGAGTTATGACTCATTCCGAAATCTCCCTGATCGGCAACAGCACCCATGCGTATTTTTCGCCACGAATAGCGCCTCCCATAAGTTCCCAAGAGTATTCACCGCTTCGTTGAGGGTCGAGCCATTCAAGCTCCTCCGCGTGGGCCATAGCGCAACGATGATGATTCTCGACTATCCCATGTGCGTGAGACCATGGGTAGTAACGAAAACCGGCGGGAGCAGATGATCGAATCATGCCGGCCCCATCTTTCGTTGTATAGTATTCGGTTATAATCCCTTGGCGCAAAGGCTGTTGGGTTCTAATAAGTTGCGGCCATTGCTTATGACTCATCTTGTTCTACCTCTCCCGTGCCGTTGCACGTTTTACATTCCTCGACCCAGTGTCGAGTAGTATGCTCACCTAGCCCGTTCACATCATCGCACCAATGTTCACTCTCACCACTACCGAAACATTCAGTACATTCCCGTAAGGATGGTCTGAGTTGCTTCTTGGCTTCCTCTTTGAGTGCCTCAATCGCAAACTTGCGAATATGGTCACCATGAAACTCGATAATAAAGGGGTCCCGGATGTCTGGAATTTTCGATTTGCTGCTCATAGTTCCACCATGTTTAGCAAAACTAATCCGTTTCGTCTGAACCAATCGCTTGCAAGGTAGTCGGCAAAACTTCCTTCATTGCAGGTATCCCAGCAATACCTAGTCCAGCCGTCGACGCGTGTCGCACACGTCAGGTCAAAGATCAGTCCGGCGACCGTCGCACTGCAAATAGTTATGCACCGATCAGCCCGCCAAGGGGCACGAAGCCACGCCCAATGCTTTACCTCGTCATCCTCCTGCCAATACTCTTTCACCCTAGGGTCAACCTTAAACTCGGCAAGGGTCCGCGGTGCCCTTAAGCGCTCTTTCTTTACAGTGTATAAATAGTATTCTGTCTCTTGTGTCTTAGTGGCTTTGTACCTAATCGTCATTGTTGCCTCTTATCTGCTGTTGTCCAGCTTGCTAGTAGATTGGAATATGGATTGTCATCGCTTGAAAATCAGACAGCTTATCAGCATGATCTTCATATTTGTTCATCCTCTCAATCGATATAGTCTTAGAGCATCCACAGCGTCCCATGGGCTTATGCCGAGATTATCCAAGTTATTGCGTGCGGCGTCTCTTGTGGGCACGTCACGGTCATCAAAAGCCGAAACAATCATGTTCATAATATCGTCGTTTGGTAGCCTACCGTCCCCGCATAAGTTTTGATATTTTGCTGTCGTCTGTTTTTTCATCGTTGCCTCTTATCTGCCGGAGCCCATCCCGGCTTAGGGCGTTAGTTGTTATTGAAACGAAACCAAAAGCTCGCGAAGGTCGTAAGCCTTGCGCCAAAGATCGTTGAGAGCGATAACCCTGTCACGGTCCAGCTTCTCTGTAGCGACTGGCAATTCGGTTGTGACCCAGCGCCGTAGATAGTCGTTGCCGCTAATCAAAAGATCCAAATCTTCGGTGCTGATTGTAATGGTAACTTGCTTGCTCATTGTTGCCTCTTATCTGCCGCTGGGCGGCGTTATTATTTGTGGGTTCTAGCGATAGCCGCTGTAATGCTTTTGTCGTTGAATCTTAAGTCGTATTGGCTCTGGTTCTTAAGGAGCCATTCGGCGATTTCCTCTTGGCGTTTTCGCATCCACCGACGGGCCTCAATATTGCTTCGAAAAAATCCGCATTTTCTACCGTCGTTTATAGTTTCAATACCCGGTACCCAAAACTTGAGTTGTGCAATGAAGAACGGCCCGCCCTGTTGCATAATACTTCCAATAACTCGGCCCCCGACAAAAAAGTTTGCATAACGCATCAAGGCTTTTCGGCCATCTCCGTGTGTTGCTCTTTCGATTTGCCATTCATCGGGAAGCAGTCGGGCTACTTCGCTAATGCGAACGCCTTTATAATCTCTGGTTCTAATAGGAGTTGTCATTGTTACCTCTTATCTGCCGGAGCCCAACCCGGCTTGGGGCGTTGATTAATTGTTTTAGCCATTCGAGCTTTGTTTGAATTTTTGAACCGCTGCGAAGTGAGCCGAAAGCGCCGACTCGATGTCTCCGAAAAAGCTCGTCTCGTTATGCCTTGCGCCTTCTTCCCATCCACGAACGACCATCTCGAATAATGGAGTCTTTGAGTTGCGCTCCGAGGTGCGACGGGTTTTAATCTCGACGTAATCGCTCGGAGGCGTGGTCCAAAAATGGCCGGCCGGCGCGTCGTGCAAAGCGATACCGCCGTTTAGCATTTTCTTGGCTGAGAGTCGCACGTTAACGGCTTTGATCCAGTTTTGATTTTTTTCGATGCTCATTGTTGCCTCTTTCTGCCTTTCGGCTTGATTACTAGTTTTCACGTCTACCTATTTAGAGCGTCCCATATTTATGTCAACCATTTGGCCGAGAAAATAATGCACAGCCACAAGCAAGCGAAAACATGCACTTACAATAAACAGCAGTATGTAATGATTTCAAAGTCCTCAAAAAACTTACAAACTCCTTAAAAGCGCGGCTGTCGGTACCCCTCCCCTCCCCCCCTTAAGGGGGGAAGGAGGGGAGGGAGGTATAACCGCAAACAGCAGTCAGACGCAGGCCAACGTGTGCCAGAATGGCCGATTACGACCAAAAAACGCCGTACTCAGCTCTGTTGGAACAGCAAAAAAGACGGCTTTTTTACGATGTTTTTTTAGAGCGCAAAACCTCTCTGGGCTCCATAAACTCGGCCTTTTCGGGTACGCAAAAAACGACAATTTGTTCAACGTCGGAGGACGGGCCAAAACTCGACCTAAAATCTCGTACTTGCATCCGCAGCAGTACAGCCCCACAATGTAACCGGCTCGACACGTGTCGTGCGTCGTGGTTCCCGCTCGGACACGTTGCCTCGTTCGGGCGGGGACTGCGGCATTTTACAGGAGGCAAGTATGCTAACCAAAGGATCCCAAGGACCTAACGTTTTCAGGTGGTCGGCTTTTATGCGCCAAAAGGGTTTTTACAAAGGCGGGTCGACCGCAAAGTTTGGTCCCTCGCTTGTTCGTGCAACTATCCAGTTCCAAGATGACGCAGGTGTTTTTGCCGACGGCATTGTTGGGCCGATTACAACCCAAGCCGCAAAGGATGCCGGATTTGACGGGTTTGTGATTTTATCCAACCCGCAAAGCCTAGCCGACAGAGCGGGTATCCCTCCGGAGGTGCTGCAAGCGTTTCGGGAAGTTGAATCAAACGGTGATAGCAGTGCCATTAGGTTTGAACCTCATCTTTTTGTGAGGTTCAACCCCAGGGCGGCGGGAACCATTCCATACACACCGAGCAAACATGGTCCATGGTCTGTCATGACGAAAGAAACAAATCGGGCTGCGTTTGATAGAGCGTACAAGATTGATGCTCGATCGGCTGTAAAGGCTACGTCATGGGGAGCGTTTCAGGTGCTCGGCCAGCATCTACTTGACGAATACGATGATCGACCGGACAAAGCTGTGCAAGCGTTTGACGAAGACCCGGAAAAAGTATCGGGCATTTTGTTGGCGCGTTGGTTCAGTGCTAATCACCGAGCGAAACAATACGCCAATGCGTCACCTCCGGACTTCAATCGGCTGTGCCGAATGTACAATGGCCCGCTTTATGCCAAGCACAACTATCATGTGAGAATGCGTAAGGCATGGTTGAAGGCTCGTAATGATTGAAGGCGTAAATGGCTAAACGGGCCTGAAAAGAAACACGGAGTACTGCGCAGGCTATGGAACAGCATGTTTTAGAGATGATTGGCGAGTTTGGGGCCCTTGGCCTAGCATCTGCCGCAATCTTTTGGATATGGCAAAAGACAGCCAATCGGCTCGATACGCTTACCGATTCTTTTCAAGAGCAAATCCGAACAATGCAGGAAGAGTGCAACAAGCGCGAGGCCGAGGTTAGAGACCGGTACGATGCGGTTGTTCGTAAGTACGATCAGGAGCGTTTAGACTGGACAAAACGCTTGGACGCAATCGAGAAAGAAATCATCGATGTCGAACTCCTTGTAAAGGAGGGACTAGGTGAGATGAGGCAACACTACGCAAAGATAAGCGCAACACTAGGGCGGGAAGTATAACCGCACGAAAGGCAACACGTGAACATTGAACACATCGACATAAAAAAAATAAGCAATGACCCCGCGAATGTGCGCAGGCATGACGACAAAAATCTGTCGGCAATCAAGGCTAGCCTCAGACGATTCGGTCAACAAAAGCCGATCGTCATCGACGGCAAGGGGGTGGTTGTAGCGGGTAATGGCACGCTAGAGGCTGCTGTCGCTTTGGGGTGGACAAAGATTCAAGCAGTACGAACCGAGTTAGTTGGTAGCGAGGCTACAGCGTACGCTATTGCGGACAATCGAACAGCCGAGCTTGCCGATTGGGACCATGAGGCGCTCGTCCAACAGCTCGGTGCGCTCAATACCGAAGACTTTGCTTTGGTCGATGCGGCCGGATTCGATAAGGAAGAACTGGAACTGATGCTGGACCAGTTTGATGGTGAGGCTACCGAAAACGACCCATTCCAAGAGTGGGTCGGGATGCCCGAGTTTCATAACGATAAACACGTTGTCCGAAAAATAGTAGTCAACTTTGCTACGCATGACGATGTCGATGCCTTCTTTGAGTTGATTGACCAAGAGTGCACAGAAAAAACAAAGTCCATATATTACCCATACAAACCAAAAGGAGACTGGGTATCTAAGCGATTTGAGGACGATTCAGATGAAAAAGAATAGGTACCCACGCTTCCCGCTTTATGTCGTCAGTAAAGGCCGATACGAGTATATGGTCACATCTAAAGCCCTCACGGAGATGGGCGTGAAACACAACGTAGTTGTCGAGCCGAAGGAGGTCGACGCATACAAGAAGGCCATCAAGGACATGGGGCTACTAGCGACTGTCGTGCCGTTGGATATGAAATACAAAGAAACCTACGAACTGTGTGATGACCTTGGACTAACGAGAAGTACGGGACCCGGGCCAGCACGCAACTTTGTTTGGGACCATAGCAAATCAAAGGGCCACGATTGGCACTGGGTTATGGACGATAACATAATGCACTTTATGCGGTTACTACATGGAAACAAAATCCGCATCGAAACGCCGGCTTTTTGGCGGGCTATGGAAGACTTTGTCCTGCGCTATAGTAATGTGTCTATGGCTGGTCCAAACTATGATTTTTTTGCATATAGGGCCGATATGTCTAAACTTCCTCCGTTTTACATCAACACGAGGATTTACTCGTGTAACCTTATCCGCAACGACGTGCCGTTCCGATGGCGTGGCCGATACAATGAGGATACGATTCTATCCCTCGACATGCTCAAGGCGGGGTGGTGTACGATACAGTTCAACGCTTTCCTTCAGAACAAGATGGGCACCCAGGTACTCAAGGGAGGTAATACCTCAGAGTTTTACCATGCCGAGGGTACTGTTCAGCCAGGGCAGCGATACGCAGACACGGGAACCCTTGCTAAGTCCAAAATGCAAGTAGCGGTACACCCCGATGTGTCCAAGCTGGTTTGGAGATTCAATCGATGGCACCACTTTGTGGACTATAACCCATTCAAATCGAACAAGCTTCGTTTGCGTAAAGGTAAAAGACGCAGCAAAAAGCCCAACGAATATGGTATTAGACTCCGAGACAGATCTGTGAGTAACTGATGGGAAAGCGTGGACCTAAGCCAGCACCAAAACCCCTAGGGGCACCCGTAAAGCTAACCCCTGAGGTTATCAGGACGCTCGTAAATGCACTGCAAGCTGGGGCATATGTCGAGACAGCAGTGGCACATGCCAACATATCTAAGACTTCGTATTACGAATGGATAAAAAAAGGTGGGGCCGAGAGGATGCGCTTAGAAAAGGGACTAAAACCAAGAAAGACCTTTGGTCTTTTTCTCGACTTGCTGAACGCAGTAGAAAAGGCGCAGGCCGATGCGGAGCTTAGAGACCTAGCCATTATCTCCAAAGCATCAACAGAAGACTGGCGCGCGTCGGCTTGGAAGTTAGAGCGACGTAACCCGTCTAAATGGGGAAGACAGCGCATCGAGGCCGAAGTGCGCGGTGGCTTAGTGGTTGAGGGTATCGAGTGGTTTCAACAGAAGATTGACGCAGCACAGGGGTTCTCGGACGAATGAAACGCTGGACCTTTGGCACCCCTCATGAAGCGCAACGAGAGGTGTTGGTAAGCCCTTATCGAATGATTTACTATCGTGGCGGTTTAGGTGCGGGTAAGTCATGGACAGGGGTTATGTGGGCGGGTGCCGCTATACTACTTCACTCGCCAGGGGTGACAGGCGTTATACTTGCGCCAACATACTCTATGCTGGACGATGTAATCAGGCCACAAATCGAGGACTTATGGCCAGAGGATGTGGTAGAAACTTGGCACGGTACTAAGCGGAGTTATACCTGGCCAAATGGTTCAGAGGTATTGCTTAGATCGGCCGACAGACCGGGTCGATTGCGCGGTATCCAAGTAGGGTGGGCATGGCTTGACGAGCCTGCCGAGATGAAAGGCGAGATTTGGTCGGTGATTACCGGCCGACTGCGCGCACGAAGTCGATGGGTGCACCAAGTCTTATTGACCGGCACACCATCTGGGTACAACTGGGTGCATGATGCATTCGGGCATCCCGGCGAAAGACTTGAGGATGGTATCCATGTCGTCCAAGCTCGGACAGAAGATAATCGGCAACACTTGCCACAAGGTTATATCGAATCGTTGCGCAATCTATACAGCGCGAGATTAGCCGCACAGGAACTTGACGGCTCTGTCGTCCACCTCGACGGCTTAGTGTTTACAGAGTTTGACCCAAAGAGGCACGTGGTATCGTGTGAATGGACAACAAATCACCCAACATGGGCAGGGGTAGATTTTGGTTATCGTAAGCCGGCGGTAACTTTCTGGCGCAAACACCCAGACAACCCCAACGCATGGGTGTGTTTCGATGAAATCATGCCGCAAGACACAACCACCGAGCAGTTAGCCGATCGTATTCTGGCCAAGGGCTATAACCTACAAGAAGCGTGGTGCGACCCTGCTGGTAAAGCCGCCACTACAGCCGGACGCACAGATGTGGAAGCCATGCGCCGCGTGGGTATTCCCGCTAAGTATCGAACCGCAAGTCGTATTCGGAGAATCGCTTTCGGTCTAGAGGTTATGCGGTCGGCTTTAGACCCAGCCGATGGTTCAGAACCTCGCTTGTACATACATGAGAATATCACAAAGGGGAGCCGACGCGGTTTGTTTCGGGCCTTGCTGTCTTACCAGTTTCGAGGCAATACTGAGGCCCCCGAGAAGGATGGTGAGTACGACCATGCGATTGATTGCGCTCGGTATATGTTAGCCAATACTATGGGGATCAACCACCGGACGGTGAAAAACAAACAAGAGCGCGGCCCCTTACCTCGCTTTACTGAAAGGACCATTCCGGTATGATTGACGACCTTATGTATACGCCGATGCGTGAACTAAAAGAGTTTATGCGTAAAGACGCAAACGGAAGCCGAGCGGGTTGGATTGCTCAAATCCTCAACCTAGCAGACAAATGGCGGCCAGATGGTTATCGGCGCGCATGTACGAAGTTACAAGATTACTATAATGGCCAACAGCAGGAGGGTCTGATCCAGCAACTCCAAAGGTCCTTTCCCCAGACGTGGAAGCGTCTACCGACCGAGATGATTCTTCCTGTATTGCGTCGTTGGATTGACCAGCAGGCCACGGTATACCTTACCCCTCCGGCTCGAAACATTACCAATGGTAACGGTGAGACAATCGAGGATGGGCCGATTAGCCAAGCCTTTGAGAAGCTACAGAAAGACGCAGCCTATTGGGAGGTGTGGCAACAACTCGACCGAATGGTGCACTTGTACAACTGCTCATTGCTTATGTTTGGTTGGAACGGATGGCGCAACCGCATGGAAGCGCATGTTGTTGCACCTCATTTAGTACATATCGTACCCGACCCTGATGACCCTAGCGACATCAGCAGGGCTTGGGCTATCTTGGTCGAGCTTGCCTCACCTCAAGGCATTCAAGACCTAGCCGAACCTAGCGATAGAAGATTCTTAGCCTATTGGCGGTCGTATGACGAGAATGGGCGCACAGAGTGGCAGGCTGTAGTTATGCACGAAGATGGCCATATCGAGTTGGGTGACCTTGAAGACGCAATGGACTTCACGGCCCCTATTCGAGACGAAGAAGGTCGTACCGTGTTGCCGATGGTATGGGTTCAACGCGAAACGCAGCATGGTGTGGTGTATGCGCTACCACCTAACGATTTGGTATTGAGCCAAGACGCTATCAACGAAACGTGGGTAGACATCCATGTACGAGCTAGGTCGTCTGGTTACGGTTCGTATGTAGCAACAAGCCTTGATACCGATAGGGCCAGGGGCGCGCTCAACATTGCACCCGGAGGTGTCACCATCTTAGAGGAAGGTGAAACACTGACAACCCTGACTGCCGATAGTCGGCTGACCGAACACGCCGAGATTCTACAAGATTACTTGCTACAGCAGGCGCAAAGATTAGGGCTGTCCCCTTCGTCTTGGAGCCCGAAGAACCGCCCACAACTTAGCGGTGTAGCCCTGAAGGTCGAGAACCTTGAGTCCGAAACTCATCGGGCCCAACAAATCAATCGTTACGAGCGCATCGAGGAAGAGGACGCTTGGGATATTGCCAAAGCGGTATGGAATACATATTCCGTACCAAACGGTGGAACGCTTATTCCATGGGACACTCAAATGTCTTGGCGCGCTGGGCCGACAAGTCTTCCGACCGATGAAGAGGCCGAGCGTCGTATTCTCGACCACGATGTGTCCAAAAATTGGATCACATCAGCACAAGCCATGAGTCGTGCGCTTGGTATTAGCGAACAGCAAGCACAGCAAAACCTTGCGGATAATACCGCTCAGAATAGGGAGCAAATCCAACCAGCGGGCCTTGGTTTAGCCGAAGCCGCATTGGGAATAGTTGGCACTGACGAGGTTTAGCTGTGGCAATCAATCCGGACTCCATATCCAAGCGATTCGAGAACACGCTTCGTAGGTCTGTTGGTCGCTTAGAGAAGTATATGGCCACCCTGGTCGCTCAGTTGGATACGAAAGACGCAAGGGTACTAGCTAACCAAGAGAACCTAGCCAGGGCCACGTTGATGCGCCAGCAACTAACCAACGAGTTGAATAGGTTGGGATTCCAAACAGACGTGCGCAATCTATATGCGGACATCGCTACGATTCTACAAAAAGAAGCCGGAGACGATAAGGAAAGTCTGTTGATAGCAGAGGCTGTTCTGGCTGGCTTTGCTTCGAACTTCACACGACACCTTGATAACTCTTGGTTCACTATGACCGGGACAATCCAAGACATTGTAGAGCAGGCCATACTCACAAATGCACCGATTCTCGATTTGCTGTATGTATTGGCAGGCCCCGAACGCTCAACGATACGCATATCGGCACCTTTAGAGGCTAGCTTTTCCCAGTGGTTGAACTGGAGTGCTGCGGCGGTTGATACAGCCCTGGCCGGGCTGATCCGTCGAATCTCGATCGTTCAGGCAACAGAGGCCGGGGTTGAGTTTTATGTGTACCAAGGTACGACCATAGCAACGACCAGACCCTTTTGTCGGCTAATGCAAGGAGTGGTGGTCCGCTTGGAAGACTTGCGCGATATTGAAAACGACCCAAGGTTTACCAACCTCAAAAGGCTAAGGGGTAAACAACCGCCTATTGCTACGACATTGGGCGGCTGGAGGTGTAGGCATACACTGCGGGCTATTAGCTTGGCCGAAGCTAAAAGACAGAAGCGTACGATTTTTATGGATTCCGGTGATGACTTAGACAGACAAGCGGAGGCATTGTTATGAGTTACAAGGCCAAACTCGAAGGGCGTATCGATTTGGGTTACATGAACAATGTGATGTCCAAACAACAAATGATTCTTATTGGCGAGGCCGCCGCGGCAATCATTCAGGAAGAGACTCAGCAGGGGCACAAGGACGAAAACGGTAAGCGTTTCAAGCCATACACAAAGGAATATGCTAAATGGCGTCAGTCACAGCCTCAGAAGTACGGGGTGCAAGTTGACCTCACCCTTACAGGTAACATGCTAAACTCGATGCAGTGCTTAAAGGAGTTTACGACAAACAAAAGGGCTGTGCTCGGATTCATAAACACACAACGAGGGCGGGATGGACTATTGCCTGTCCAAAAAATGGAATACACAAATAGGAAGAGGCCATGGTTTGGCTTTGGGCGTAAAAACAGCAAACGAAGACAGAGGATCCTCACACGAGCGTCCGAAATCTTCATTGAGGCATTGACCCGGCTACAAGGCCGGATGTAATAAGGAGGTGGTCACAATGACCGAACAAGAGCAGGCAGTGGATACTGCCGGGGTAACAGCGGACACTGTTACTTCTACTGTAAGTCGCGATGAGTTAGAGAAGGCAATCCATCGAAGGGACTCCGCTCTGGATAGGGCACGAGCAGCCGAAGAACGATTGGCCAAACTCGAAGCACAAAGACTGGAAACAGAACGAGCCGAAAAAGAGGCCCAAGGACGTTTTCAGGAACTCGCACAAGAAGCCGAAGCTAAAGCTACAGCTTACGAGGGTGAGTTACTCAACGCACGGAAGAAACTGGAAAGACTTTCGGCCAAACATAAAGAGGCCGTCATGAGTCGATTCGAGTCACTTCCCGAAGAAACAAGGAAAACCCTTAGTGAACGCCTAGGGGAGGACCCTGATATCGAGGCTTTGGATGACGCAGTGGCATTGGCCGAATCATTGAGGCAGGAACAGCAACCATCGGCACCAAGGAACATTGGCGCACAACCTTCAGCGGGCCGAATGACCGGGATCAACCCCGGCGGTAAGGCTACGGTGGAAGAGATCGCAAAGATGTCCAAACAGCAGATGGCAGCATATTTGAAAAAGAACTACGGCCGCTGAATCGGCCAATTTTTGAAAGGAAGGTTTTGCAATGCCTGCAACAACCACAACTGACTTAGCGGCTCTAATCCCTACAGAGCTAATCTCCGGTGTTCTCGTCCAAAATATGGGCGACAAGGCCAGCCTTATTGAACTGTGTGCTTTTCGTGGCGGCTTCAAGTCGTACGAGTTTGCCGAACTTGGTCCGTTGACTGCTGGCAGCGTAACCGAGGGTAATGCAATTACCCCAGTAGCGGTTGCCCCGGTAGGCACAACGATCAACGCTAGCCCGCAGGAAGTAGCCCCTATTCAAATCACCCGCTTGGCCCTTGAGAGTGAGCAAGGCCCTGACTGGATGAATCTCTCAGGCGCTCTTGGTAAAGCACTAAAGAATCGCGCAAACGCTCAAATCTGTGAGACGTTCGACGATACATTCAACGGCAACCGAAACACCGCTCAATCGTCTACTGGTGGTGGTAACCCTGCGGCCATGGACTTGCATACCCTCGAACTTGCTTTGGAGATTGCAGCGGGCAACAACTCGAAGTCGATGCCATTTGGTGCTGACTCAGGTTTAGCCGCTGTCCTTCACCCAACCCAGGTTGCTGCGTTGCGTGCCGACATCCGAGGTGCCTCAAACTATATTAGTCGCGAGGACATCTTGGCCATCTACCCAGCATTGCCGACCGATGGTCTTGTCTTCGGGTATTACAACTGTGCTGTATACAGCAGTGTTGGGGTGCAACTGAGTGGGTCCGGTTCCGCAACTGGTACTGGCGTCAACTTGAATACTGGCGGTGCCCCGTTGGCTGCCGGCAATAGTCACAAAGGTGCGCTTTTCTCGATCAACGAAGCTGTTGGTTTTGTCATGCAGCGCGACCCGAACATCCGAAGCGAGGAAACGGTCCTCATCGGTTCCGGTGGTGTCAACTTGGTGGCTGGTTATGTCGGTGCTTCGGCCCGCATCAGTGAGCAGTTGACCATGATTGAGTCGGCATAATGTCTGGGGCTAACTATATTAGGCACCCCTCTGGGCGCACTCGCATTTGTTCAGACGACGCACTAGAAGGCATGAAGTCGGCTGGGTGGAGACTGGAAAAGCGAGTTGAGTTTGAGGTTGTGGCTGAAAAGCCAAAGCCTAAGAAAAAGAAGGCACCAGCCAAGAAGGCTAAGTAATGTTCGATCCTGATTGGCTAAACGGTAAAGCCCCGTACATGGCACATCTTATCACTTGGATGGTGGTTGGGTGGTTTGCTTCAAGTGCACAGGGGAACCTCGACAAAGCAATGGCGTCCGCTCACCGCCTGCCTGTTGTCGAGGAGCGTTTAGCCGATCAGGGTCGGCGCATTGACCGGCTTGAAAATATGGACAGCAAGCTAGACAAGCTGGCCGAAAATATGGCGGCCGTAATGCAGGAACTAAAGACGAGATGATTCAGACTATACATCGAAGTACAGGGGGAACGGTGCGCCACGTGTGCTCTTTTGGGCGCCCTAACGCTGGAACGTTTAGTTGGAATCTTTACGACGCAGCGGGTGAGTTGATTACCAGCGCAGCAAACGTTGTCGGGTCGATGCCTGACACAACGGCGCACAATAGCTCCTCAAAGCGTGGGGACAAAACCATTCGTACCGTGGCAAGCCTTGCCGGAGGCTGGAGGAACCTAATGGTCCAACCGCAAAGCCTTGGCACAATGGAAAGTCTTCGTAGTTTTTCGATGCCGTTTCAAGTCGGCGACAGCAATACGGATGCGATTTTGTACGATGCCTTGCCCATCGATATTCAGGCCGGCGATCGTATTGTTGTAAACGAGGTTATGGTTGCCTTGGGATCAGGTATTACGAGCGCACAAGATGCCGGGATTTACTTCTTCGAAGTTATCGCAAACGATGAGGCCGGTGACGAACATCGTGAGGTTACACGAATCGCCATTACATCAGCCAATGTTGTGCAACCCGCAAACTATGCAAGCCTGACCAGACGATACCCCCTGCTACTTGACCAAGCTCCCCCAGAGGACCCTGAGTTTACCGTGTCACTTGACACAGCCCTTGAGTTGGTAATCGCTCAAATGGAACGATGGAAGTTCGATTGGTGGAACCTTCGGACATGGGATCAACTCGAAGACGTTGTGAGTGCGCGCTGTGCCGCCCAAGTGTATGGCGCTATGGGTGCGGATTTTGTTGAATATGCCGATACAGCAAACGCACAAGCCAACGCTTTGTTGAGGGATACCATCGATTCCTTGTCTTGGGTCGATACAGACGCAGATGGGACACCAAAGGGTGATGTAGCCCCTGATGTGGGGAGAGTTTGGATTGACCGATGACTTGGCCAACAGACCCCACAAGAACGCAAATAGTAAATGCTGTCGCCGACACAACGCTAATCGGTGACCCAAAGCTAATCGAATGGGACCAGATAAAACCACTCGGCGCTAACTCATGGCGTCGATTTACTGTTTTGGCCGGTGCTGGAAACATCGAAAGTCTTACAGACGCTCCAGCAATCGGTGCGTCAGGCATTGCGTACTTACGGAGAACGTACACTATTACGGTGTATTACGAGCGAGGCAAAAACAGGCAATCCATAGGAGCCGACTCCGACGTTTTGACGGATGACGCTGAAAGGATTGTTGGTTCGATTTTACGGATGGATTATAACTATCCAACAACGGGTTTGGAGTTGCTAAAACCAGCACCTTGGACCATTACTTTATTACCTAACGGCCAGCAGGCCATTGAGATACAACTAGACGCCAGAGTGCGTCGGGAGCTGTGACGATGACTCTAAAAAGAATCAATCGAGTCCGCATTGGTAAACTAGCTGGCACGCCTGTGTTCGATAAAGTCGAGAACTTTGCAAACGCAGACATGGTAGGAACTGCCTATAAGGACTTAGAAATAACCGACGCGACAACCGTCGAACTAACAAGCCCTCAAATCGAGATTACGGGCCAACGTGGTGATGGCCAAACACCGCCCGGCGTTGATGGTTACAGAGACGGGGCTCCGTCCCTCGCTTTTTACATGCGCGGCTTAGACCTTAGTGGTGGGGCCGCTCATGGTGTGGACGCTGCTACAGCCGTACCTCAGTACGATATGTTGTTAGAGCAGGCTACTGGAGGGACCGTGCGCAACATTGCCGGCGAAGATGTTGTCGGCGGTTCAACTGAGTGGATCCTTCAGTTTGGTGGCGGTCGTGTTGCTGCTGTTGGATACCAAGTTGGGGACATGGTTGGTTGGGTAAACGCTTCCGGGAAAATGGAGTGTCTTCCCGTCGTAGAGATAGGGCCAGGTGCCGACCAAATTACGGTGGCGGGTCATATCGCAAACGGAACGGGTGGGTTTAGCGCAGCACCACAAGCTGGTGACGACATTTATGGGATGCGCAGTTATCCGGTTGACCAAACAGCAGGGGCTCGGCCTCATATTGCAGTACACGCCCAGCTTGCCCAGAGCGGCGTAGAACGCTTTGTGTTGGGATGTATGGGGTCTATTTCATTCTCGGACGCTGACGGCCTTCTCGTTGCAACATGGGCTGCTCAAGCACAAGATTGGAAGACCCCGGCCGAGATTACTGGCGAACCAACATTTAGTGCCTTCGTTGCCCCTAATCTTGGGCCGGTATCTACCCGTGGAGCGCGTGTTATTATTTGCGCCGACAAAAACTGGGGTGTTGATGGTGCCGGTGCACACTCGAATACCGATGTGGCTATCGCTACAGCTATCAGCGGAAGTATGGACCTGGCTACAGACATCCAACCCCGAACAGCAGCAACGGGAAACAACGGCCGTCAAGGGTTTGTCGCTGTGCAAAATACATGCAACGCTGATTTGCGTTTGTACCATGATGGCACGACAGCTAATCTTCTAGCTGGGGCATCACAAACATTTGGTGATGGCGCGCTATTGCAGTTTATGGGTGACCAAACGACCTCGATTATGATGCAGTTCGGGGATCAGCCTGGGAACACGGTTGTATTAGAGATTCCATGCTACCAGGCTAATGCAGTCCTTGGGGAAGAAGGTGGTTTGGCAACCATCGACCTTACAGGGCGAGGTTTTCGGCCTGAATATGGAACAGCCACCGCAACGGTGCATTTGTTATAGGAGGTAACATGGCTGAGGATACGGCGCTGGACAGTGTCGAACTTGAGGCAACCGGCCAACTAAGTGATTGGATCGAACTGGAAAGCGGAAAGCGAGTGCGTTTGACCTTTATTCCATCATCACATTGGACATCTATTCTGTCTCGGCAAGAGGTACTCAGTAAAGGTGTCCAGGCAATCACAAAGCGTTTAGAGGACGGAAGCTCGGATAATGTAGAACTCGACTCTAAGAAACTTGGTTCTTATAAAACAAGTCTCTTAGAGGTTGCGGGGGAAACGGTGGCACTGAGCTTGCGTCAGGTTGACCAAATGGAACCCTTTAGTATTGAGGGTGACAAACTAAAACCCGAGGATGTGGAGGTCCTAGCTTTGGACGGATTGTTTTGGGAGGTGCACAATGCAATTGTATTGGCCCACTGGACAAATCCCGAACAAGCTAGGGCGCTTTTTCGTTGCTGGGTGGGCTAGTCAATACGAAATATTTTCGTGTGCTCAATGTCCTGAGTCAGCACGAGACGCAAAGGGGTGCACATTGCCAGAGTTTGAAACACAGCAAAAGCTCCCTACACTTACCATAGGCGGGAGCCCATGGGTTGGATGTCCAGGCTCTTTAGCTAGGCGTATGTTGGTTTCCCAGCTTCGTAGGTTTGCATGGCATACAGAAGGCCGGCTTGGTTCGGAGGTATCAAAGGCCAACCCAAAACTGTTAGACGCTTTGGAGTCTTATGTTTCGGGGCAGATGGCCGCCCGTGCTGCCCAACACAAGGCCGACTTGGAGCGAATAAGCAATGGCAACTAATCACACAAAACTGATTCTTGATGGTGATTCTAGTGGGTTAGAGGATGCCGTTAGAAAATCCGACAAAGCTCTAGATCAACTTGAGGGATCTGTTGATGATAGCAACAAAAGCCTCAATATGTATGGCGAAAAGCTAGGAAAAGCTTTTGGGCCGAATCAAGGCTTGCACGGCCGACTCTCAGAACTAGAGACTCCGTTACGCGATACCGAGGGGGCCATGGCCAGGGCCCAAATGGCGTTTTTAGAGTTTGGCAAAACGGGCGCAACGGCAGCCGATAAAGTAGGGGCGGGCTTTTTGCTCGCCGGTGATTCAATCGCGGCTTTTGCCTCTGGTGGTGTTGTTGGTTTGGCTATCTCGGCCGGCGTTGCCGCTATCTCGCTTTTAAATGAAGCCATGAATGCCGAAGCAGCAGCAGCAAAAGAGGCCGAAGAGGCCCAAAAGAAACACGCGGAAGAGTTGCAAAACTTAGCCAAGTCAGCGGCATCAGCAAACAAAACAATTGCTTTAGTAACCGCTGAAACACGGGAAAAAGAAATACGTGAGCGTGTGCGGTTTATCGATCAGGAACGACGGGATGTAAAAGAGCGTTTTCTAAGCCTGCAAGATGCGCACTTCGAGAACCTTAAAGAACTAAAAAAGCTACAAAACGCAAACCCGATCACCGGTCGAGGTGCTAGAAAACGCCAACTAGAAGCACAGACAAGCGCTGACCGGAAAGAACTACAAAAACTAAAAAAGAAGTTCAAAGACCTCGATACCGAGTTTTCGTATTCATGGAAAAGGATCAAAGACGCCAGACGTAGAGTTGAGGAAGAGGCAAAAATAAACAGCGAGTCTTTAGTAACTCAACTTATTGAATCCCTCGACAAACAAGAACAAGCCACAACGAAATCGATTGAAAAAGAAACAGAAAAGCGAACCAAAGCTGTTCGTAAGGTGCGTGATGTAATTGCTGAATATGCAAAGTGGGAAAAACAGCAAACGATGGACCAACAGGCCCTTCGTAAAGAGGACGAAAAGCTAGAGGAACGATTCCGAAAACGCAGGGAACAAGAGCTTGAGTATGAACGCCAGGTTGAGCGTGATAACCGCGAAACTGAGCGATGGGAAAAAGAACAAGATAGAAACTACGAAATTGCACAAGCCGAAAACGAGGCCAAAGAAAAATTACGAATCAAAAAGTTTCAGTGGGCAGCAGAGGACAAAGAGCGGCAGCAACAACTTGACCGAGAAAAGAAGGCATCGGACGAGCGCAAAGCTATGGCACTTGGGGTGGCCCGGTCAGTAACAGGTGCTTTGTTCGAACAAGCGAAGGCCGGAGAACTGAGTGCCCAAAAGTTACTAGAAACAACCTTAAATACTGTTGGCCAAGAGTTGGTAGCAAAAGGAACCCTGTATGCTTTTGAGGGCATCGCAAAGGGTAACCCGGTAATGGCAGGAACCGGCGCGGCCATGATTGCAAGCGGTTTGGCTATGGGGGCAGCAAGTGGTGCTCTTGGTCGGACCGGGGAAGCGCCAGCCACTGCTTCGGCTTCCACGCCTGTTGATACAAGAGAATCTAGATCGGCCTCCGGGTCATCGGGCGGAGATGGCGGCACAACAATAATCAACTTCAACGGGCCGGCTTACGATCGTAGGGGCGTGGCTCAAGTTATCACAAGCGGTCAACGCATGGCCAAGCACCGCCGCATAGCAGGAGCCTGACATGGCTATCGCACCATCCCCTTGTATGTTTCGAGTTTTGATAAGCCCTGGGAATGTTAAGTTTGATGGTAACATTCCTGCCGGTATTGGGGCTTTTTCGGTGGTAATCCCCATTGGTTCTGGAGTTGTTTCTGGGAGCGGTGCGGCCGATGATGTTTTGACTCAACTTCAGACTGCTTTAGTTGCGGCGGGGATTCCTGCTAGCGTAACACTTAACGCAACAACTTGGCGTGTTGGTATCGACGTGGGCGCTGGTAATACATTGCAAGTTATGGGTGCCGATGCGGCTACAACATGCGACCTTCACCTTTTAGGATTTGACCAAGGGGTGAACACTGCAGCCGTTCAGGTTACAACAGCCCCACAAGCCCCATTGGGAACATGGGCAAGTCCAGTTCCTTTGGGTGGGGGGAACCTGCGTAGAAGAACCACGCAAGGGGCTCAAGTGGTCTCTGTAAGCGGTCGGGTGGTTAGCGTAAAAAGAGCGGCACACCTTACGACAAACTTTGAGTTTACCGATGTGGCAGAGGCTAGCGTGTTCCACAGTGGATTAGCTTTATCTCCAACAGCACATGATGCCGATGCTTTTGAGCGGTTTTGGGAAAACGTAAACGACGGGGCACAATGGCAGTACAGCTTAGATAAAACGGTTCGAACATCTTCCGGTGTCTGGGTAATGAATATGTCGTCAAACTTTGCGCCAACAAGAAGATTAGACGGATGGCCGTTTTTTACCTTTGCATTTAGCGCGCGAGAGTATGTTGCATGAGTTACACGTCTCAAGCTGCCGGCACGGTTCACAATATTACATTGGAACTTCGAGTTGCGTCAGGGAGCGCAATTGTCGGGAGCTTGTCTTTAGCACAAATAACTTTATCAACCAGTAAAAATTCTTCTTATCCTATCGTAAGTTTCCAAAGCGTTGGTTCGGAACTGAACCCGCTAACAACACATCGTAGCCTTGCTGGCGTCTCTGTCGAGATTGCCGACACTCCGGAGGTTCGGAGTCTTTTTGCGCCTGGCTACATCATCCAAACAAGACTCAAAAGTCAGGTCGGCACAGAGGACACAACGCTAAAGATTCCGAAAGGAAAGGCTGCTGTTTTGTTAGCGGCACTTGGTGGGGCCTATCCATACAACCTACACATTGGTTCGGAAACCGTGGTCGTACAAAACGGCGCATCGTTAGCCGCACATGATACGCTAACGGTCGTTCGTGGTGCTGGCTCTGGTAACTTCAAAACAGACGCCATTGGTCATGTGGCTGGCTCCCTTTTAGGAGCCTCGCCACAGCGTTGGGTTGGGCGTTTGGTTTCCGAGGTTCTCGTTTACCCTAATGGAGACGAGAAACTTGTAGCCTTATATGCCTGTGATGATGTTCCCGTGTATCGAGACGGCTTATGGATGTTACCCTTGCAGGATGGTTTGGGCTTTTACAACCGAACGCTTGGCCGAGGTATGGGTTCGGCTAAGATTGCAAGCGGTCAAGATTACGGACAACCAGACCTAAACAATCAGGGAATACTCATTGCTGGTGACAACGTTGCGGCCGAAGACTCTATAAACCCCGGAACTTACCATATGAACCCAATGGGCTGGGTTGGTAATGACAAACTAATATTTTCCTTGACCGGAAGGGGTCAGGCAAGGGGCCAGAAAATAACCACGGTTGATAAACCAGACGCATATTTTTGGCCGTTTGACGGTAGATGGGGACGCATAGCCGAGCGCGGGGATTTTGTTCCCGGTGATGACATCGAACCAAGGATCCCTTTACACAGTACCGCCCCGAATCTCTTCCTGGCCTTATTGACTAGCCGAAAAGGTGACATAACCAACGGCAGTTACGATGTCATACCCGGGAGCGACTTAGCCCAAACAGGTGCGGGTATTGATATATCCCGTATCAATGTTGACGCTTTTTTTACGATGCTCCAAGGATTGCCGGACCTAAAAATAACGATAAAGCCAGGCGATTTGGTGATGGATGTTATTGAGCGGGAACTTGCTGTTTGGAATCTATTCCTTGACATTGACGAAGAAGGGCTAATCACCATCAGGAAGGTGCGTTATCCCTTTACAACTCAAGATTGTGATCACGTCCTTGATGACACAAGTTTGTATGTTCAAGCCTCGGAAGAACTAAGAATGTCCGGGCGCATTGTTTCAAGGGCTACTTTGAAAACCGGATACGATATTATTAGCGAGGACTACAAAGTTCAGTTCAATCTTCCGGGAGTACAAACAGCCGAAAACGAAATCGGTGAGTCTGTAGTGTTTGAACCAACATCATATGAGGCACCCACAACGGTAGCCGAGATGGATCGGGTCAGGCAGACGCTGGAGGCAGTTATTGCTTTATGGGGTGTTCCCCATCCCGTGTTTGTTTTGGAGCATGACTGGACTAAGCACTTGGTTCGTATCGGCGACACTGTTGCTGTCACCAATCCAAGGATTCCTGACAGCTTAGGGAACTTAGGGGTAAGCGTTGCCTGCCTTGTAACGGCTACAGAGGCCGACCTAGAGTCCGGCCTTATGCGAATCACAGCCGAAGCTGTTGGTGTTAGTTTTGGGGGATACATTTGTCCTGCGGGTGAAATCGTAGCAGTAACAGCTTTGGGTGGTGCATCCTACCAATTGCAATTTCAAAGCGCAGCATCATCGAGGCTTGTTTCGGGTCTAAAAGATAACGCTGGAAACGCTGCCGATGAGGCTGAGTATTTTGCTGTAGGATGGGGAGTGGCTGGCCGGTCATATGATACCGGACTAACAACTTGGACGGGCCAGGTGACTGCTGTCAGTGGTGCTAACGTTACCGTAACGGCATCGGCCCTGCCTATTGCTGGTGAAATAGTTTCTATGGACGCTTATGGGACATTTGGTTCCGCCCCATCAACCCAGCCCGCTGAACTTGGTTCTTCCCCAGCAGGAAACAAGCGCCCCGGTCTTGTGCCTCTGACACGCGTGGCTTATCTATGGCTAGCCGATGCCAATGAAACACTAGGCGCTGCATCGGACGCAGCCTCGGAGTGGTCATGAGTACTTTGGTAGTTGACCCACGTCCGGAGATGAATAGGGACGATGCAGTCCATAGGTCCGCTGTTTTGGCTAGCAGTTTCCAGCGCGCTTGGGAAACCATAGGCAACTCATACGAAGCACTTACAACAGGACCGGCTCCGGGCAACGGAGCCCGCACTGTTCCGAACGCTCACAATCATACAAATGGCAAAACTGGTTCTGGTGTAACAGTAGCTCAGGCCGCATGTCGATGGCAGGGGAGAAGTAACATTGTCAACGCTACAGCGTTTCCGCACTCTTTATCGTATCTTTACGCTTGGGCGGGACTGGTTGAAATCTATACTCAACAAGAAGTTGCGGTCGTTATTGTTGGTGATACTGGTGATGGCAGTGGCGGTAATGTCCCCGGTAGTGTTGTCGGTGGTTTAGATTTGCAACTGAATGGTGTTTCCATGCCGTTTGGGTTTGAAAACTCAAACGACAGAAACACTTGGATGATAGGTGCGGGTCTTGGGGTACTTGCTCCGGGAACCTACCATTTAGCCCTAAAGATTAGCACTCTAAACACTCGGGCCGAATCGTGGTCAGTTATTGGTGCCGAGGTTTGGTGTAGCCAAAACCAGCAAATGGTGTTGCCCCCATGATTTACAACCCAAATAGACATGACCTTCCATCACCTTTGGTATCAAACGACGCCCCTCTTAGTTCGGATGTAACAGGACGAAGCGTTGAGGCTATCAAGTACCTTTGGCAAGTTACGACAAACAGCGCCGATGCGTCGGGCACCGCCTTGCCGGCAAATCAAGGCCACACTCATGATGGCAGGAATGACCAAACTATTTTTGCTGAAAGTTCAGCAATCGCTGGTTGGTCCTGCGGATTTGGATCCCCTTTCCTAGAGGCTTCTAGTTCCTCGATGTATATATCCGAATCTGCTCCAATGGGTGGCTGGATAATGGGAGCCGGTGCCGTATCACCTATACGCTCGGTGGTGCATGTGCCGTTTGATGTCACCCTGAAAAGCCCAGATAGCGCCGCTGTTGCTGTCAATGTTTTGATAGAAAAAGGGGCGACCCTAAGCGCGGCTAACTCTGCTCTTGTTACTGTGACTCTTGGAACGGTCACATTGACAGCGAATAGTGCGGTCGCTGCTGTCGGGTTGGAGGTTATAACAGTTGGGCCTTTTGCTGCGGCCGCTATGACCGGAGGGCCGAAAGAGATGACAATATCTTTAGCTTCGGCCATATCGGGCGACTACGTTCGCCTTTGGCATAGTTCGGTGATTACACTATGACGCAACCAGCACCTAAAACTGGGCCGATTACTATCGGCGGAAGTGAAACATTTGGGAACAGCACTCAAGGCGTGTATGGAACCCTTATGGGTATCCAGCAGTCCGCAAGGGGATGCGCCGAATGGATTGATGGTTTAGCAACAGGAACAGGACAAGCTCCTCAGTTTGCTCATGACCATCGTGGTGGAATATGGGGGCGGCCTTTGGGTGTTGGTCACTCTTTAGCTATGGAGCCCTTCAACGCTACTGGCACTGTGTTTCGGGGTGTTACTTTTCTAAACGTTCCAAATGTTTCATCACCAAATGGGGATGCTTTTCCGAGCATCGAAACGAACGGAGGGTATCAGTACGCAGATCTGTATTGTTATCATTCCTCCGTAGCGGGAAACAAAACCATAGCGATACGGACAAGTTATTGGGAAAATGGTTTATGGAGCACTCCGAGTGAGGACAGTGTACTTTTGACAGCGCCAGGTGGTGGTGCCGCTTGGACGCAAGCTGAGTCGTTTCAGTTGCCGGCTGGGCTTGTAAAAATCGAAGTAATCAACGTAAATGGCGTCATGCAAAATTGGTTTTGGTCGTCGCTAGTTATTCCGCAAAGGTAAACGATGAGAAAAAGCAGAACAAAAAATCCGGGTGCAGTAAGTGACGCAGACATTTGGTTCTCTCGTCTTAGTGGTGAGGAATCTACTGCAACGTGGCACGACATTAC
>CEUI01047458.1_pt1 | contig 29178 bp, 15 predicted proteins | sample 531411 | NCBI WGS metagenome assembly CEUI01 (sample SAMEA2622841, study PRJEB7988) | marine metagenome | isolation source: saline water (ENVO:00002010), including
ATAATATGTGGTGGGTATTTTTTGTATTATTCATATTGATTAGTATAATATCATCTACATTATTATATTTTTCATTAAGAAGAATTACACAATATGAAGAATTATTTCTTCAATTTCAACAAATAGTTGAGTTTTCAACTGAAAAAATGAAACAAGTTGATTCTGCTGGACATTATGCATCGGATGATGAGACTGGGTTTTTCTTTGAACAATTAAAACAATTACAATTAACATTAGATGGAATATTTGAAAAAACAGAGGAGATAGAAGATGCCAAGAAAAAAAACTAAAAAGAAAAAAGAGCCTTACTTTGGAATGAAAGTTCAAGATGCAATTATTAGGTATAATGCATTAGATAGTATTAAAGAACAATCAAAAAGAAATAAAATATATCAAGAAGAAATACATGCAGCATTTGATAAGTTATCTGAAAATATTATTAATACATTTAAGTTTTCATATTTTGATGACCCATTTATGGATGTTAAACACGAAGTAGTTGCATTTATGGTAATGAATATTCACAAGTACGACCATACAAAAGGTTCAAAGGCATTTAGTTATTTTTCTGTTGTGGCTAAAAATTATTTAATATTACATAATAATAATAATTATAAAAAATTAAAAACTCATTCAGATATAACTGCACTTACTAAACCACCATCAGTGTCTATGTTTGGAAGTGACTCTGAAGAATTTTATTCTGATATATCTAAAGAACTTATAAAATATTTTGAAGAAACTATTCCTACAATGTTTAAAAAGAAAAGAGATATGGATATTGCATATGCTATATTAGAATTATTAAAAAAACAAGAAGAGATAGAAAACTTTAATAAAAAAGCTCTTTATATATTAATAAGAGAAATGACTAATGTAAAAACAAATGAAATAACCAAAGTCGTTAATGTTCTTAAAAAACATTATAGAAAAATAGTTTATAATTATAATAATCAAAATCATAAAAATAAAAATTCAGTAACAAAAAAATTCTTCTAATCGATATTTTTTACAAATTTGATATTTATATATGAATAGTTATGTCTAATTAGGAGAATAATATGTCAAATGATAACAAAGAAATATTCGAAGGTAAAACCTTTCAAGATTTAACAAAAGATATTTATGAGAATACTACAAAACGCAAAGTTCAAATTGATTTGTTAATATCAGAAATACACGGATTTATTCAAACCATCGATGATGTAGTTATGGTTGCTCCAATCATAAAAGAATATATGGATACCGCAGTTAAGAATGATGAACATCTTGTTAAATTAGCAGGAGTTCTTCAAAGGATTATATCTAAATCAAGTGGTGCAGGTGATGAAAGTATGCTACTATCAGATTCTGAAAAAGATGAGTTAATGGCTACACTTCAAGATACAGTGACTGATTTAGAAAATGAACAGAGTAGACTCGAGGGTATCAAAAATAAAACAATCAATAACAATATTACGGAGGGTTAAATGTCTTCTACATTTACAAGAATAGCAAGAGCAGGTCAAGGACCAGATAAAGAACAAGATGTATATCTACAATTTGTTCCTGGTATTGTTGTCGATACAGTTACAAGTGGTCAATCTAAATTATATAATCAAGATTTTAGTAATATAAATACTATTATAGCAATGCCACATATTAGTGAGACTCCTCTTAAAGAAACAATGTTGAATGAGAAATTTAGATACAAACCTTTATTGAGGGGTATAGTAGATGTGCCATCCAAAGGAGACCCTGTCTTATTATGTACAATTGCTGGAATCAATTATTATTTAGGACCTTTAAATACTCAAGGCGATGTCAATTTTAATATAGACCATGCAAAAAAGAAAGATATTCAGATAGTAAGACCAAAAGATTCACCTCAAGCAAAAATGGACCCAAGTAGAAAACCAACTGAACGAGAAACTATGGGATTAGGTAGTTTTCCAATTCGTGGTCAGGCTAGGTTAGTAAAACAATATAATGACGAATTAGATAATCCAATGGAAATAGATAAAATGCCATTAATGGATATTCCTGGTGATTTGATGTTAGAAGGAAGATTTGGTAATGGTATAAGGATAGGTAGTAGATGGGTAAATCCATATGTTATGATTTCAAACAGAAGAGCAGTTAAGTCAGCAACAGAAACAACACGAGATGGGGCATTAATATTTTTATCATCTGCTGGAACTATTAGAGAACATTTTAAAAATGATGTAAAATTTAATGCAGAAACTGAAGAAACAGAACCGACTGAATTTGTTTTATCTGATTCAACTATTGAAGAGCCTCTTCGTAATATACAACAAACTTTTAGTACTGGACAAGGTAGAGGTATTTTAAATGATGATGAAAAATATGATTCCGAAATAGATATTTATGAATATAAAAACCCACAAATGCTTCTAGCATCTGAAAGATTAATTTTTAATGCAAGGAATGATAGCATCTTTATGTCTGCTTTTCAATTTTTACATTTTGGTGCAGGTAATACAATAACATTTTCAACCAGTAATAATTTTCTTATTTCAGCTGAAACAAGAACAGTTATAGATTCACCAATAATTAAATTAGGAACTGATAATAATGAAGATACTGAACCATTAGTTCTTGGTGACGAATTGGTAAACTTTTTAAAAAATTTAATGAACGCAATTAAAAAAATGAATGATACTATTAATCAACAAGTATTTGCAACGGGTGCGGGACCAACTGCAGTAGGGCCTACAAATGCAGCTGCTTTTTCAGCAATCAATACTATTGATATTAAAAAATTAGAAGATACAATAGAAGACATATTAAGTCAAACAAACAGAACAACATAATGATTAAAAAACTTCAATATTATTTTATGCCAAAAAATCCCAGTCTTACATTTAAAGAACAAATGATGAATGTAATGGGATTCTCTTCAATAGAGGATGTAGAATTTTTTATTGAAAATACTTTAACCTATAGTAATCATCAAGAACATCCTACCTATGGCGTTATAGGAATTTCACCTACTTTACTTCATTCAAACTTTGAATCATATGAACCATCAGATAGTATGCGATGTATGGCTTTATTTGAAGATGGTTCTGAAATGATAGGTAATTTTTATATGGTAGATGTAAATACAAGTGTTTTTTTAAATAGATATGTAATGGATGATTTTGAAATTGATGAGGAAGGGACATTAACAGAAGCTTGTATAGGTGAATATGTCAGTGCTGAAGAATCATCACAAAATTTTAAAGTAATTAATTTACCAAATTCTGCTAATTCTATTACTAAAATATCATCTGAAAATGGAACAACAAATTTATTAGAAGAATCTTTTTTTGATTCTACTTTAAAAAAAGTTTATGTTTTAACACCACTTGATGTGGGAGATAGAATTACAGTCTGTTATTCCGATGAAATTGTAGAAACTTCAATAGTAGAAAATATATCAGGATTTGATATGAGTAGAATGTTAGCATTTCAAGGTGAATTTTCTATGGTAGCAAATGCTAAAAAATCGGGTAGAAAATTAATCCCCTTTGGTAGATGGGTTTTCTTTGCTATTAGATTGTGGGTTTATTTACAATTACCAACTATTTTAGGTGCTGCAGCAAATAGAGGACCAGCATGGGAGCCAGGTGAATTAGCAGATACAATTGTAGATTATTATAAACAAACTGTTATGGGTGCTTTTAATATATGGTCAACTTTCCCCGATTTGAATCCAGGTGAACAAGGTATGAGACAGGTTTTGAAAGGTGCTTTTAAATTAATGTTTTATTCAGGACCCTATGAAGATTTAAGAAAATTAGCAGACCCATTAATTAAATTATCAGTAATGGTATTTTGGTTTGGTGCATTTTTGAAAAAAATACCACCACCAGGCTCGATTCAGAATGTTATTTCACCTGTAATATTTCCAGGTATTCCATTTGTTACACCACCTACACCAAATACTGATAGTACACAAATGGCTAGGGAGTTTGCATTTATGTTTGCAGTACATTCTTTGACATTAGTTGGGTTTGAAATTGGAATGGTTCCTGTAGGAACAGCAGTTGTTCCAATACCATATCCATTTGTAGCGATGATTTAATATTTTATTTAACACAAAATCTACAAATTTGATATTTATATATGAATAAATGTATTTAATACGGAGGTTTTTATGAAGAAATCAGAATTAAGATTAATGGTAAGAGAAATAGTTAGAGAAGAAGTTGCACTTTCAATTAAAGAAGTGATAGCTGAAATTGTAAAACCATCTCAATCTATATCAGAACCACAGAAAAAGATTGTAGAGAAGAAACATTATTCAAAAAATTCAGTATTGAATGATGTTTTAAATGAAACTGCTCAAGATGGTGATTGGAAAACACTGGGTGGTTCAGAATTTACAACTGAAAGAATGAATGATATTGTTGGTAGAAATTATAACGATATAAGTAATTCACAACCATCATCAAATATAGCAGCTGAAATGGGCGTTGACCCAAATGACCCTGCTAATGCTTTTCTTACTAAAGATTATAGAAGTGTTATAAAAAAAGTAGAAGAAAAAGATAAACAAAAGTTCAAGGGAAAATAATAAATGGCAATAATAGATACAGAAAAAACTAAAAAACCTTATGTGGTTGATAGAGATACTGCAGTATTTGTTGGTTTAGATATGCCATTAAATAGGTCAGCAGGACCTGCCGGTAATTTTGCTTGTACTGAAAATGTAAGAGATGCCGTAATAGTTAATATAAAAAATTTATTAAAAACAGAATTAAGAGAAAGAGTATTTCAACCAAATCTTGGCATAAAATTAAGACAATATTTATTTAATCCATTTACTGAAGAAGTACAAATGAATATCCAAGAATCAATACAAAGAACTTTTAATTATTGGTTACCATTCGTGTTAGTAAAATCGGTTGATGTTGATATGGTAGAATATGATGACGGTGAAGGTAAAAATACTCTTAATGTAAAAGTAATTTTTGCACTGAACTCAACACCTACTGTATTGGAATCAGTTCAGGTTCAATATGGAGCTTAAATATGCCTTATAGTAATGAAAAAGTAAATGTTAATACTGTAAAATATGTTGATAGAGATTTTGTATCATTAAAAAATTCTTTGATAGATTTTTCAAAACAATATTTTCCAAATACATATAGAGATTTCAATGAAACATCACCTGGTATGATGTTAATAGAAATGTCTGCCTATGTTGGTGATGTTCTTAATTTTTATATTGATAATTCATTTCAGGAAATGATGTTACCTCTTGCAGAGGAAAGAAGAAATGTTATAAATCTTGCAAGAACATTTGGTTATAAAAATAAAGCAATAGTTCCTTCATTTGTAGAAATGGAAATAATACAAGAATTAGATGCAGATGTATCAAATCCTACAAATCCAGTTCCTAATTATTCTACGGCAATGATTATAGAAAAAGGAATGAAAATAACTTCTACAACTGATAGCGAAATAGTTTTTGAAACATTGGATGTTGTAGATTTTCAAACAAGTGGTTCATATGATAAACTACCAGAAGTATCAGAAATAGACCCTGATACTGGATTGGCTAGTAAATTTAATCTTACACGAAAAGTTAAAGCAGTTAGTGGTGAAACAAAATCATTTACTTTTAATATTGGAGCTCCAACAAAATATTTAAAATTAACATTAGCAGATAGTAATGTTACAGAAATTATTTCTTGTAAAGATGCTAATAATAATGATTGGCATGAAGTAGATTTTTTAGCACAAGATAGAGTTCCCAAAGAAAAACATTGGACAGCAGATACATCAAGAGATGATGCTTATACATCACCTGCGGGTGTAAGAATGCCAACACCTGTTCCTTATTCTTTAAATTATATAAAGGCTAATAAAAGATTTATTACACAAGTTGATGAGAATGGATTAACATCTTTAGTGTTTGGAAATGGTATATTAAAAAATGGACAAAAACAAGGTGATGGATATTTAAGTGTAGAACAAGCGGGATTAACATTACCAGGTCAAACAGAAGGTTTAGATAAATCAATAAATCCTATGTTGGGCGATAATTATGCAACATTGGGAGAAGCACCAACACAAACAACTATGACGATTCAATATAGAACTGGTGGTGGTATAAGGTCAAATGTTGCAAGTGGTGATTTAGTAACAATTGCAAGTGCAATTACTAATCCAGGTACTGCAACTCTATCATCAATTTCTATTACCAACCCTCAACCAGCATCAGGTGGTGCTGATGAAGAGACAGTTGATGAGATAAAACAAAGAGTAATGAACTCTTATGCTACACAAAATAGATGTGTAACAAAAGAAGATTATGAAGCAAGAATATTAGCGATGCCTGCAAAGTTTGGTGGTTTTTCAAAAGTTTATGTAACACGAGCAGGAACATTTAGTAAAGATGAGATGTTGACAGTTAAAAAAACAAATGTAATTAATTTAGTAGATAGTGTTATTAATGCATATAATACTACAGTTCAAGCAGGTGGTGATGCAAATTCAGTTGATTTATCTGGAGTTAATTTTGATTTAAATGCCGATGGTTCAATTGATACAACTGATATACAAAACGCAATGGCATTAGTTGAAGAAGCAGGACAGAATCTTACTGAAAGAGATATACTTCCTACAATAGATGTATATACTTTATCGTATGATACTAATAAAAATTTAATTCAAACACCACAATTTATTCTTCAAAATCTTAAAAAATATTTATCACAATATAGATTAGTAACAGACCAAGTTACAATTAGGAATGGTTTTGTAATTAATTTTGGAGTAGTATTTGATGTTGTTGCAGAACGAACTGCAAATAAACAAGAAGTAAAAATGATGTGTATTCAAGAAATAATTAATTATTTCAAAATAGATAAAATGCAATTTAAACAAACTATCAATACTAATAATGTAGAATATTTATTGCAAGGTATTAAAGGTGTTAGGTCAGTAAATCATGTCACATTAACTCAAGATTTTGATTGGAATAAAGATTCGGCAGGACAAACTTCTCCGGCATTTAGAATACCATTATATGATAAAGTAATTGATTCGTCAGGTAAGGTTCAAACTGTTCGTGATAATAAGTATGGATATTTTTATAAGTTTAGAGATTTTTATGGTCCAGAAGCAGTATCGGGTCGTGGTGTAGTTTTACCTGCATATGACCCTTCTGTATTTGAACTTAAAAATCCAAATCAAAATGTAAAAGGAATAGTTAGATAATGTATTATAATATTTTTTCAACAAAAGATACTTGGATAAGTTCTGGTTCAAACCCAGATACAGGAGTAGATTATACTGATATAAATTATGGAAAAGACCAAATTCTTGAATTAAAAAAACATTTTTATAATGATACATTTGATTATCAAACAAGAGTTTTAGTTTCTTTTGCTGGAGCAGATTTAACAGCAGTTTCTGCATCAGTATCTGATGGGACAATTACAAATCCAAAATATTATTTACGATTATATGAAGCAGAAGGGACACAAGATTTAACAGAAGATTATAAAATTGTGGCATATCCACTATCGCAATCTTGGGATGAAGGTGTTGGTAAAATTGGTGCTAGTCCAAAAATTACCAATGGTACAAGTTGGAAAAACAGAACTAATAAACCTGGAGCATCGGCAACAACTTGGGTTGATGGTGGTGCTAGTTATGTAAGTGCAAGTAAATATGTTCACTCTCAAAGTTTTTCTAATGAATCTCCTGATATTAATATGGATGTTACAAGAATTGTAGAAAGTTGGATAACAAGTTCTACTTCAAATAGTAATTTATCAAACTATGGTATTTTATTGAGATTTAGTGGGAGTCAAGAAACAGATACTGAAACATTTGGTCAATTAAAATTCTTTTCAAGAAATACTAATACAATATATGCACCAAAATTACAAGTTCGTTGGGATGACCATTCACCAGCAACAGGTTCAAATACTGGAAGTTTATTACAAATAACTTCAAGTGGTCAGGCTGAAAATTATATTTATTCAGTTGGAATTAAAGAAAGTTATAAAGAAAAAGAAAAAGTTAAATTTAGATTTGGTGCAAGAAAGCGTTATATACAAAAAACTTTTTCAACATCAGTTCAAACAATTAGTGGTTCATTTATACCAGAAGGAAGTGGAAGTTATTCTATTGTAGATAAAGCAACTGGTGAAGAAGTTGTTCCTTTTGATGATGATTATACAAAATTAAGTTGTGATACAAAAGGAATGTATTTTACACAATGGTTAAATGGTTTTGAACCAGATAGAGCATATAAAATATTAATAAAAGTAAAATATGATGATAAACAGGAACATATATTTGATGATAATTTTGAATTTATAATTAGGAGGTAGAAAATGGCGATATCATATACCTCTAATTATGATGAATTAAAAAATTATCGAGAGGCCTTGTTAGATAGACTTGCCGAATTAATAATAGCAAACCATACACGAATTACTAACAGAACATCCATAGTTAATTCACAGAAATTTACTTATGAGGGAAAAATTCAAACAGGTTTACCACCCGATATTGATGAATCAGGAGATGATGGAAGATTAGTTTTATTTAAAAAAGATACACAAGCAAATAATACAGATTTACCTCTTTTAGAACAAATACTTAATATATTTTCTGCACACGGAAATACTGATGACCCTAATAATGGCATTGCAGTTAATATGATAGATATAGAATTTCATATGAATGAGGATGGAAATGAAGTACCTCATTTATCTGCACCAGGAATACCACCTATACCTTTACCAGAAGTAGGTGAATTTTTTAATGATAATGTAAGTCAGTTTGTAGATATAAAAACTGAAAAGCAAAAATTTTTCAAAGAATCTATAAAAGAATTTTTACAAACTGAAATAAATGAAATTCTTCCTGATAATATTACAATGATTAGAAAAATAAATCAATGGTTTCAAGAATTTGATTCTTTAAAAACTTATATTGAACCAGGTCAAATACCTCACTTTAAAACAAGTAGAGAATTATTTGAATCCGATGCAGAAAAATTAACTTTTTTTGTTAGACAAGCAAGTGATTTATTGTATCCTCAAGCACATCCAATATATTCTGCAGAAAATTATTACAATACAGAAAGTACATTAATTCAATTAGATAATCAATATAAATCTGAAAGAAAAGAGGTACAAGATGTAATTGATTTATTATCAATAAGGAATGAATCTCAAGATAGAATGATTAAATTAGTTACAGACCGTATTATACCTATATTAACAGATAAATATACTGAACAATTAAAAGCAGAAGGGCAAGATACAGAGGGGTTTTCAGTTCATCAATTAGAAGCATTGGTTGAAGCATTAAGAACAAATAATTTTTCAATGGTTATGGATAACCCAATTTATTCAAATAACTTTGAAAATATTGATATAGATGCAGATAATACAAATGATTGGACATTAAATAATGAAGAAGCAAAAAATTTAGGACTTGTATCAGGTGATTGGACACATTATCACGGTATTGCAATTGCTTGTCAACCTGGTGCATATAAAAGTAATAGTAAATATGGTATATTAAATCAATATGGTTCATTTAAACATACAACACTAACAATCAATGAATATTATACTGTTACTTCACACGGTCATAGACACCAATGGGGTGGAAGACACGATTGGACAACAAGAGCTTATTTTATAGGTGATGGTAATTTTGAAGCTTCACCTACAGAATTTAAAGTAACTCATCCTTCAACAGCAGAATATACTGCTAAATTAAGTGGAGTGTGGGAAACTGCTGCAGATATTAAAGGTGTAATATCTAATGTAAGTCCATCTGGTTTACAACAAACTGATATTAAAGAGCCACCGAGAGGTTTTAGTGGAACAACTCAAAATGCACAAATAACAGTAAATGGAACAACTTATACTTATGATTATACTTGGGGTGCACACTCAAAGGGAAGGTCGGCTGTAGGTTTGGTTGTAGATGATGAACCATTCGTTAGTCGTCCAACTAACTTATCTGTTTTTTGGGCTTATATTGGTGGTGATGTAGATAGATTTAGTGATAATAAAATTAAAACAGCCAAACTTGCAACAATAATTTGGGATGGAACTTATTGGTATTATGAAAAACCAGGAAAGGCCTGGAAAACATCTTATAAATTTAAACCAAGATTTGATGATTTTATTATTGGTGCTATGGATTATAATCATTGGTCAGAAAAAGTTCATATAGATTGGATGGGAAGTAGCTGGAGTGAAGCCGGTGATGCTGCAATACCAACTGATGAAAGGTCGTATTATCATTCTCAAAAACACCATTCAAATTATTATCAGGCTTCATCTGCTGCGGGTGGTAATTGGAGTGGATATTATAGAAGAAGATTTTCTGCTAAAAGTGGTTTAGAGCATTGGAGAGACCATGGCGACCCTCGTGGAACTCAAGGATTTATAGATACAGACCAAGTAGAAGTTACAGACCCAGATGGTAGTGGTGGAACAACTTCTGCTTTACAAATAATGGTAAATAGTCGGATAACAAATAATAATGTTGGTGGTTCTTCAAATAATAGATATGATAATCAATATCAAGCAGCACGACAATATTATCATATGGTCGGAATGGAAGATGAAAGTGCTTTAAGTATATTAGAAGAAGGTCAGGTTTATACAATATTATTTCATATGAGAGCAAGTAGACCTGGAGTTAAATGGAGAGCAAAAATAGGAGATTATCGTCACGGACATTCAAAACCTATATGGAGTTCTCAAATAACAAAAATTGCACAAGATACTGATTGGCATACATATGCAATAACAGGAATTACACCTATTAGTCGTGGTAATGAACCATCTAATAGTCTTTTCAGTCAATATGATTTCCCTAATCAAAATACTCGAGCACAAATGTGTTTTGGTATAAAACCAGCACTTTATGATACTAATGGTAATCAAGTTACACCAAGAGAAACTGCGATAGAACAAATGGTCGGCGAGTGGATTCAAATTGATAATGTTGAGATATATCTGGGGTAAATGAAATGGCAATATCATATGTAAATAGACTTAAACAAGATAAAGATTACCACGAAGCTTTAATGGATAGAATATCAGAATTAGTAATTTCTAATTATAATTTAATTAATCCAAATATTTCAATTTCTGATATTCAAAAATCAATGCAAGAAGGTAAACCAACTTCAGGTAGAACTGATGATGATTCTGTAGTAATATATCAAAAAGATGTTACAGCCAATTCAACAGATGAAAATACATTTGGAGAAGTTTTAAATCATTTTTTGAAAAATAATGAAGTTGGTGCAGTAGATGTTTCTTTAATAGATATGGTGATTAATAATGGAGTAATTAGTTTAACTCATCCTCAATTGGCACCTTTGGTAATTGGAGTTGATACTTTAGAAAATTTATTTATAAATGATAATGTATCTCAATTTTTAAATGTCAACTTAACAAAAAATAAATATGATATAGATAAAACAATAGAGTTTTTAGAAACTCAAATATCAGAATTTAAACCTACAATGACTGGTGATATTTTACAACAAAGAATAACAAAATTATTTAAAGATTTTATTGCAATAAAAAAGAATATTCGTAAAGGAGCTACTATTCAAGATGGTACAAAATTAAAATTTGTTGATAAATCTGCAGTTACATTAAATTATCTTATTAAACAATGTCTAAACCAAATGTATGACAGTGAATGTGTTTTTACAGAAGACCAATATAAAACTCTTTATGATTCATATAAAAGTTTAGAAGCAGATTATCATAGTACTATTACTTCTTCTAAAGCAGAAGCAGATGGAAATGAAGTAACAATTGAATCAAAAAGAATTGTAATTGATGAAATGATTGACACTGTTTTTGTTAATGTTTTAAATAGTTTTAATCTTGATGAATATTGGATTACAAAATTTAAAGAAGCATTAAGGTCATATATAGCAGCAGCAAATATTTTATTTACAAGAAATGATAGAAATCTTGTTACTAAAAATGCTTGGAAATTTAAACCACTATCATCAAGGAATGAGGGTGACCCATTATACGGTTATGGTTGGAATGTTGTACAAGAACCATTATCAGTTACTGATGAAATTGCACAAGTATCTACTTTAGATAGTGCAGAAGAAATAAAATATCAAGAAAGACCAAGAATAGGTGGTGTTCTCTCGGGAGGTATAATACAAGGGAATGTAACTTTTCAAGAAAATCATTTTCAAACTAATCACTTGGCTTGGCCAGTTGCACAAGGTGGTGCAATCACATTTAATCCTCCTCATTTTTATTATGTAAATCCAAGAGGAAGAAGATTTTACATTAGAACAAATAAAGGAGTAATGTCTACTATGGCAAACACTCCTTTTGTATCAACTGAATGGTCAAACAATTATGTTTTTATAAATGGTTTGAATGCACTTGAAGTTTTTCAAGAATCACAAAACCAAATGAATGTGTGGACAAATTACAATAATCAAGGAACAGTTTCAGAAGCATATCTTATGTTTGTAGGTTCAGATAAATCAAGATTTGAATCTAATGGTGTTATTGCAGTTGATGGAGATTTTAGTAAAGATTTTATGATTGTATATCGTGGTGGTGGTGACCCAATTTATGTACCATCTTCACCAGATGAAGATGAGAGTATGGGTAATGCATTTTTTTCAAATCCAGGTAAAAAATATGAGTGGTATTGGGATAATGGTTTAGGATTTCATATTGATAGAAAATTTGTACCAAATAAAGATGATGCAATTGTTGCAAAATTATTTAGAAATACAGAAAATTCTGATGGAATAACAGCAATTGTATTTGATGGATATACAGAATTTCAAAATCAAGTTCATTATGACCAAGAAGGAAATCCTATAGATTCTTATTTTTCAACACCATTTACTGTATCTCAATATCATTGGGGTTCTCATATGATACCACCAGAATTTACATTTCAAGGAACACCATCTTTTAATGGTGAACAGAGTACTGAATATAAAAGTTTATTATTATGTCACGAACCAGGTAATCCTTTAAATATAACAGAAAACGATGGTGGTGATTTAAAATGGCAAAAAGGTAACTTTAATTTATATCATACATCCTTTGCTCCAGCTGAAAAGTATTCTATTTCATTATATGTAAAAGTTGAAAGTTCATCACCTATATACTGTCAACCATATTTTAGTGTATATAACAAAGATGATTTAAATCTTCGTAGTTCACACCATCTTGTTGGGGAGAATAAATCAGTTACTCCAGATAATGGTTGGATTAGATTAGAGTGGGAAGGAATAAATCCACCAGATGTTGAAGAGGCAGAAGATAAAACAGTTAGTATTAATTTTAGATTTACTTGTGATTCGGGTGGAGCTGATTCTGAAGAAGGCAGTACTCAAACTATTAATATTAATAATAATCCAATAATATCAGTTTCAGCTTTACAAGTTGAGGTAGGTGAGGTATGTACACCGTGGAGAGAACCAGGTGAAATTATGTATTATGATGGTGATTATGGAGAGGCATCTTCTATTTATGAAGATGAGGAAACAGATATTAATGTTGATGATGATTTATACGCAGATATGAATCAAACTGAATTTACAAGTCACGAATCACTTATTCTAAACAACTTAATTGAACCAGTTGGCCAACCAGGTGATTTTAGTCATATATATAAATCAGCATTTTCATCCATAGATGTAAACCAAGAACCTTCTTTTGAAGCAGGAGATATTTTAAAAATTTCCGATGAATACATATTGGTTGTAGAAAATAATCCATATGGTTATACAGATATGATTAAAGTAAAAAGAGGTTGGTTTGATAGTCCAATAATAAATCACGACCCAGAAGTTGAACCTCATACCATTAATGGTCTACCAAATGCTGCTATAGAACAATTTAAATTTAGTACTTGGAGTGGTGATACTGAACCTAACTTTTCTTATACAGAAGAATTAAGTTTATTAAAAGGAATAAGTGATGATATAGGTGGATTGGATAATAAGTTTGTAGTTAATCGTAGTGAATTTTTTCATCCAAAACATAGAATAGTTGAAGGAAGTTGGTTCATAATAGATAACGAAAAATTTTATGTTTATAAACAAGGTATGAATACATTTGAGGATAGGATATACATTAAAAGAGCATTTAATGACTTTAATGATACAGAAAAATCATATCATGCAGCAGGAACAATAGTATATGTTGATAATTCATTTACTGATTTATCTTAAATATAATTAATAACATAAAAAATAATTTTAAAATATTTATATATGGATAGTTATATTACTAATTAAGGAATAATATGGCAAAAATAAAAGAAAATTTTAGTGAGAAACAACTATCGGTAATTCTTAAAGAAAAAGAAAACCGAACTATTGGCCGTGCAAATATAGTATATCGTGGCGGTTATATTCGTATGGTTGTTACTGATGAATTTGATACACACATACAAACTTTCCATTCTTCAAGAGGTGTTAATGCATTATTAGATGAACTTGGGTTAGGAGTTACTCGTGGTACTACAACAATTAATCACGACCATTCTCATCAATATGAAATAGATAGTGATGGTAATGGAGTTGCATATATGTCAGTTCATCCTGATAATCCAGAAGTTAAACACCAACATCAAATAGTTAATTATGAGATTCAAGAAGCAGAAAGTAATGGTTATCCAAATACGATGGAACTTTATGGAGTTGATGGTGCACCACCACACCAACATATTTTAATCACTGGTAGTAATGCAATATCAATGGGAACTGGTGAAGGTGAAGAACAGGGAGGTATTCCTGAATTAAATGTATATGAAGATGATAACGGAGTTCCATATGTAAAACCAAATGAATCTTTAGAAGCTATAAAGTTAAAAAGTGGAAATTATAATTTAATTTTTGATACTCTTCGTAATGTACTTTCACAAATTTTTGGAATAACTGAAGAAGAAGCAAAACATAACTATCCTTTTGTAATTAAAAATATTTCACCTTCAAGAAAAGAAGTTAGACTTGTTTTTGATGGTGATGAAAATATAAATCTTGACCAATTACAATTAAGTATGCCAGAAGTTGTTGGGCGTATTGATGATACAAGAGCAAATGATGAAGATGGTAATTTAATTCAAAATGGTATTTCCGAAGCACCAGTAATTAATGATAGATATGGTATTAAAATGGGTGGACAGTTTTTACACGATGGTGCTACTTTCTTCAGAAATATTGGTTTTTATGAAGACTTTCCAACTCCAGAACCTGGTATGATTTCTTTTTCTACTGGTACAGATACGGATGATGATGGTACTAATGATTTATCAGGATGGCCGTATAATCAAATGCAATTTATGAATCCAATAGGAAATATTTTTGCTATAGAACCATCATTTGGCGTACAAAGTGGTATGAGTACTGGTGGACAAGTTGGTGGTGGAACTTTTACTACAGATACTTTAGAAGCATATGTTGCATTTATAGGTTCAGATTCAGCTAGAGTTTTATCTCTTCACGACCCTGCACCTTCTGCAGAAATAGCAATTCTTTATTGGGATGGATTACAATGGACATATGATAACTCATCTGGATATGATTATAATAATGTTTTTATTCCTAATGAAGATGATTGTCTTCTAGCAAGATTATATAGACCAGGATTTGCAGAACCACCTCCACCAGTTCATTCTCAAGGAATACAAAACCACGAAGTATATTTTACTTATGGGTCTGAACCATATGAACCAAGTGGATTAACTTTTTATGAAGAATATGATTTAAATGCAGATGGAATTTTAGATAATAAAGATAGAGAATTATTTATTGAAAGAGGACAACCCAATGCTGCAGCGGAGATTCAAAGATTTGTGAATGGTGTTACACCTTATCCATTTCATAATTATCAATTTGATTATATGTTAAATATCTTTATGGAGGATGATAAAACTCCTCAAGAAAGACGAATGGATTCACCAAAATTACTACCAATATTAAATTATTTAATTGATGATTCACAACCTGGTCAAAAATATTTAATATTAAAATTATCAGAACCATTACCAATTACAGTATCAAGATTAGAAAAAGTAACTATAGACCAAAAGATATTAGAAACAAGTACTGAACAAATAAAATATTTTCAGGGTTCTGAAAAAGATATTTTAATGAGACCTTTACCTTATGACCCATCATTTGTAAAGGAAAAAGTTTCTGAAGAAATTACTATGTTAGAAAACTTTAATATGTTGACTTCTTCATTTAATACAAGTAATGTTTATAATCAAATATTATCAGAAAGTTATGATAATTTAGAAATAGATTTTACAAGTTTTAGTTCTCATACTCATTTTGGTTCTGCTAAAAGAAAATTAGAAAATTTTAAAATAAAAGTTAAAGATATTGAAAATTCAATTGTAGAAATTTCACACTCATTACAAATTAGTCAAAGTGGAGAAGTAAATAAAAGAAGATTAACTTTATTTGAAAGAATAGATAATATTACAAATGGTATGACCCCATATGAAAAATGGCTGTATAGTGATGGTCAATTAACTATAACTGGTTCAGCTCCTGGTATGGGCCCAGATTATTCATATACAACACCAATAAATTCAACTAATTCTACTAAACATAGTAAAAAGTTTGGTTTTAATACTGTATATGAAATTTCAGGTAGTGGTTCTTCAGCAGTAGTTCCAATTAATGTATTTAATGATTATTATTATGTAGAGAATGAACCATTTTTTAATAATAGTGGTTCATTTTATTTATCATTTTTAGCATTAGGGGATAGTACTGTATCACAATCATCCCAACATTCTTTCTATTGGAAAAATTCAAATGTTGAACACATACCTGCATTACCACCAGAAACATTATATACAGAAAGTATTTCAAATCCAGGAATCAAATCGGGTTCTTGGCAACGATATGTTTTTCTTGCATCTGCATCTTATTGGAGACCATCTTCTTCAAATGCATCAATAGGTGGTGCAGGTGGTTTAAATATTACAGGTGAAGGGGCAGAGATACAATTATTGAGTGGAAGTAATGTTAGTGGTTCATATCCAATTGTTGCTGGAGCACAATATCAATATTTAGCAAATCAATTGACTGGTAGTGGAGCTGGATTTACTGGTTCTATTCTACCTGCAGGAGAATTATTTAATATAAGATTTTCTGGAAGTGCACAAACTTCTTCTTTCATAACTGATGTACGAGTAACACGAAACAATCCAAAAAATATTTTTCCATTCTTTATGGTTCATAGTACAGGTTCATCAACTTTTAAATCTTGGTATGATGGATTATATACTTCAGCTTCATTATATGATGACCAAAATATTCATAGTTTAATAAATAATTTACCTGCTTATATAAGGGATGAAATAGATGGTAAACATTTAGAAATGCAAAAATTTGTTGATATGACTGGTGAGCATTTTGATGTGATTAGAGCTTATGTAAAAGGATTTGAAACATTTAATAAGAGGGGTTATATTAGAACAGAAGCAGCACCAAGTAATATAACACCAGTTTTATTACAAAATTTTGGTTGGGATGCAAATCAAATATATAGTGGAAGTTTAGAAGATTATTTTGGAGGAAGTTACGAACAAAAATATAGTGTAAAAAGTTTAACAGAAGAATATTGGAATAAAGTATTAAATAATCTTATACCAATATATAAAGCAAAAGGAACTTTAAATAGTGTCAATTATTATTTAAATACAATTGGTTGGCCAAATCAAATTTTAAGAATAAGAGAACACGGTGCTTCAACAGAATTAACAAATGAGTTAAATATTTTAACTGAAGATGCATCAAATATGATTGATGGTGTTGGTGACCAAGAGGGTGGTAATATTAATTATACTACTAATCAAACCAATTTATATTCTTATCTTTTCCATAAATCTAAAACTTCTAAATTAGATTTACCGTGGTGGACAGATAGTGCAAAACCAAATACAGTTCAATTTGTAATGAAAGGTGTTGATGGTTCAACAACTACACAATCTTTATTAGAAGTAAGTGGTGGAAAAACTCCAGGAGTATCATCTTGGGATTTAAATTTAATTCCAAAACCTAATTCATCTTCTTTTGCAAAAGTACAATTTAGATTAAATAAAAGTTTTACTGGTTCTGCGGCTCTTGATTCTACATATATGATGGAATCATCTTATTATAAAATGCAATCAAATAATTTTTGGAATGTTGCATTAGTAAGAGAATCAGAAAATCAAACACATTATCCAACAAGTCAATCTACTGATGCTGGATTACCTAATGTTACTTATAGATTAATGGTGGGTCATCAAAGTTCTGAACAACCAGATGCTATTGATGTAATGAATGTAGTATCTATGAGTGTAACATCAAGTACTGCATTAGGTGCAAATGCAAATCAGAATTGGTTTACAACTGGTAGTATTGATTATACTTCTTCTACAGCTAGGTCTTCAAGTAGAATGACTGTAGGTAGAACTTTTACTGGTTCGATGGCAGAATTTAGAACTTGGACAACTCCATTGAGTATGTCTAAATTTAAACAACACATTTTAAATAAACAATCTGTTGTTGGTAATCATATGACAAGTTCACAAGATGAATTAATTTATCATTTTAAATTACAAGAAAATACTACATCAGGTTCAATACATATTATACAAGATGCTAATCCAACTAACATAAAAGATTATTCTATAAATAAAGGAGCAGTAACAACAGCACAAAATGTTTTATATGATATAGATGAAATAGATAGAGTTGCATTTACTGTAAAAGCAGATGGAACAGAAGTAAATGAAAATAATATAATTTTAGCAGATAGTTCAAGTCTTTCTTATATAGGAGATTTAAATCCACATAAATCATCATTTCTATCACCTTTTGATAGATTAGAAAATAAAAGAACAGTTTCAAGTCATATTTCAATTGTTAGGTCACCACAAGATATATTAAATGATTTCTTTATAAATAATATGTCTGATTTTTCAGTTTCAGATATGATGGGTGACCCTGAAGATGTGTATAATGATGGATATGCAGAGTTAAATAAATTCTTTACCGATATAGTAAATAATTATGGGATTAGATTAGAACCAAATAAATATATAAGAGGTCAATTAAAAATATTTAATGAAACTATAATTGATAGGATTAAAAAATTATTACCTGCTAGAACTACAATAGATGATATTGGAATAGAATTTAAACCTTCCTTTTTAGAAAAAAATAAAATAAAAGGTTATAAAATTCAAAAAGAACAACTTGATTACAAACAAACACAAGAGAGTGGAATTAGAGTGCTTAGTTGGGAAGAAACTGATACTGCAGATACTCATTTTCATTTTCCAAAAGAAAAGCAAGATGTAGATACATCAAAGTTTAATAGGAGTAAGTCTGCAAGAAAATTTGCAGATATAAATGTTCTTCAAGAAATTACTCAATCTTCATTTTATGGTGTTTATCATCAAGGTTTGAGAGGTGGATTTAGACCAACCGATACAATTCAATTAACATCACACAATGCAAATACTGGTTCTAATGTATTGAATTTATCAAGTTCTATATCCCCACTTTATATTGGTTCAATTGATTTCTTTGCCCAACCTTATCATAGTAGTTCTGTAAGTTCATCAAAGAATGGTGATTATGGTCAAGGAACACCAATAATAAGTACAACAGCTGAAAGTCCTCTTTATTTGATTGAAAATGTAAATCATAATGGAATGTTTAAACAAACACCAATTGTTCTTGATGATATAACAACTATTAGTGGAACGGCTCATATTCCATATTCAGGTTCTGATTTGGCATTAAGAGAAGATGTTCCTGGATTATTTGATTATAAGGAATTTAGTAAAACTTGGGGAACTGCAAGTAATAGTACTCACTTTGTAACTTTTACGGATTATTTAGTTAATCAAAGTTTTGAACCAACAATAGATTCTCTTGTTTTACAAAACAGGTATCATTATGAAACAAGATATAAATTTATTACTATAGGAGATACACAAACAGTTTCTGGTTCTGCAGCAAGTATAAGTTCAAGTCATTGGACTACTTTTGAAAGTGAATCATTCTTTAAAGGAATTGAAAATATTACAATTGATAGTACTAATGGTATTCGTGAAAATGGTACAACTGTAAGATTAATAGATACTTTTAATCAAACAACGAAAACTGGTAGTAATGATGCATTATATTTAGATGATACTACTCGTTATCCAAATAATCATTCGACTATTGTTGGAACATCAAATAGAACTACACCATCATTTAAAAATTCATTTTTTGAGGGTATTCAAAATGGAAGTGATACTCAAAGGGATATTGCTATATATTCAGAAGTTCCAGAGGTTAATGATGTTGCTACAGCCTCTTTTTATACGGTAACAGTTACAGGTGAAAATACTTTAACAGTAGGTTCGTAGAAAAAATAGTATATTTTTTTGTTTTGGTAATATTTATATATGAATAAATATAATGTTATTATACTACAAGATTTAAGAAAAAGATAATTTTAGGAGAACAACAAATGGGATATTTAGATAATTCAACAGTGGTGGTAGATGCGATTCTAACTAAAGAGGGTAGAAAACTACTTGCTACTGGTAATGCACTTAATATAAGATATTTTACTTTGAGTGATACGGGTGTTGATTATACACTTTGGAATCCGGACCACCCAAGTGGTTCAGCATATTATGGTGAGGCAATAGAAAATATGCCTAATTTAGAAGCACTTCCAAATGGTGCATATTTTATGAGAAATAAATTATTATCATTGGATAGAAATACAACTGCTTTACCGTTTGTTGAAGCAAATAGTGTTCCAGATGTAACCCTTAATCACGGAGCACAATATGCATTTCAACCATTTTTATCAAATAATAGTGCTGGTGATGCAAACTTTATATGTGTGATACCTGATGCTACTCTTTTAACAGTTGGAAGTTCTGCAACAAAAATAGATATTGGTGGAAATGCACTAACTTTTGTTTCTGAACAAGATATTCCACAAGCAGCAGCATATTTTGGAACAAGTTTCACTATAAATAATAGTGTTAGTTTGGCAACACAAAGAACTATAACTTTAACATTTATAGCAGTTGCAACTGGTGCATATAAAAGTTGTCAAGTAACATTAGAAGCATCTACTGCAGGTTCAAGCACATAATAATTAAGATAGGAGACTAAGAAATGGCAATAAATTATACACAAGGGACTGGAGCGGAATCAGGTCTCGGCGGTGGTACTACAGTTGAGGATTTGAATGCTGAATTGAATCAGTTATTATCTGAAGGTGGAGCTTCAATCATACAACCTGGTGACCCAAATACGATTATTCTTGATACAAGACAAGGATTTGATAAGACAATTGATACAATTAAAATAACTGAAGGTTATTTTTCTGGTGGAGATGGAACAATAGAAGCAAATGTTTTAACAACAGGTAGTTTAGCAGCTTCTAACAAAAAATATTATTTGAATATGGCCAACTCTGATGGTACAACTCAATTTTCTGTAGCATATGGACATGTTAATGGTTCTGGTTCCGACGCGAAAGGTGGAACTACCAATGCAAGTACTTTACAATCTGAATCTGAAGTAGTTTATAAACAATTTGCCAATCTCCTATTATCAGAAACAGAAGTAACTGGTGGTTTCAAAATCTCATTAACAGGTACTCAAACACATTTAGCATCTGCAGATAGAGATAAAAGAGATGAATTTATTTATGTTCTTGTAGGTAAAAGAGCAAGATTTAAAGATAGAATTAATAAAGGAACTTGGACACTCGCGTTATCGGGTTCTACTACTGCTGGTGCTGGAACAGGTCGATTTGTATTAACAGATGACAGTAAATATAATAAAGCTACATTTACAGTTGCAGGACCAAGATACAATATCATTAGTGGAGCAGTTGGTGTTGCTACTGCATCAGATGGTGCAACTCAATATCAACATAGAACATTTGGATGGTTTTATCCAGATGCTGGTGTTATGGTATTTAGTGGATTAGAACTTTCTGCTTCTGTACCTGGAAAAACAGGAGCAAAAACAATGACTGCATCGTTTGCTGGAACAAATGCAATTCAAAAATCCGCTGATGGAATAAAAGGTATGGGATTCTGTCCTAATCTTGATAATGATAATGATTGTGGAAATGTTTACAGATTTGCAAATGCATTAGTATCTGGTGTTAATGCAGATAATACTTGTTTAAGATTAAGAAGTGAAGAAGACCAAACTCAAAATAATTATTTTTGTAGAGTTCGTTCAGGTGCATTAAACTTTTCAAATAATCCAACATTTACTTCTTCATCAATTTCATCAACTGGTGAGGTTCAAAAACAAGTTAGAAATAGGTCGATGTGGGGTAATCCAACCGTTTATATAACAGGTGTAGGTTTATATAGTAATGCTGGTAAATTAGTTGCTGTTGCTAAAATGTCTACTCCTATAAAGAAAAACTTTAGTTCAGAAGCAACTATTAAAGTTAAATTAACTTATTAATGTTATGTTATGTCAGTATACGGAAAGATTAATGTCAATGATTTTACACTTGTAGATTCTAAATTTCACAAAACGAAATTACTGGATAATAATTCCGTCGGAATTAGTAGAGTTACAGCATTATCACAATCTTTTGATAATAAAATAACACATGCATACCCAATTAATGATAATGCAAATCATTGGCGTTCTTTAAGAGTATTATATTATAGTTCATCATATAGTCCAAATCAATTTATTGATAGAAATCTTTCTTTATTTAATACTTCTCCAAAACAAGATACACATACACATAAATTTTATGATACCGCTTCTGTTTTTTATATACCACAAAGTTATTTTGGTGAAGAAATTCAAAAAGGAAGTTTAACATTAACAGATTCTGCAACAAGTATTAAACTTAAAGATGATGGAGAAGGAAATTTGTATGCAGTTGACCCTGTAATGTCACAGAGTAAAGAATCATCTATATCATCTTCAGATAATTATATTGGAAATGTATTTTATGATTCAGGAGTAGTAACAGTAACCGATACAGGTTCTTTTGATTCAACTCATAAGTATCAAGATTTTGCAACTGGTAGTTATAGTGTACAATTTAACTCTACTCAAACTTTTTATATACGACAGTGGAGTATAAATATAAAACCTAATACTTATATGAGAACTATGAATCCAACTTCAAGGGGGTTAGTAAGTGGAAGTGCAACGATAGGTGGAAAAGTTCATTGGCACTCACCACATATAAAAAATGCATTAACTGCAAGTAATTGGTCACCATATGTAACACAAATTGCTTTATATAATGATACGGAAGTTCATCAAGTTTATGGTGAAAATGGTGAGGTAGAATTAAAAACTTCTGAACCGATTGTTGTTGCTAATCTACCAAGAGCAGTTCAAATGAGGGATGATATAAGTATAATATTTAAAATAAAACTTGATTATTAAGGAAAAATAATTTATGATATTAACTGTAGGACATAATTACTGTAAGTTAAATGATTCACCAGAATTTTATAATTTTATGAATGCCCTTTGGCAATCAGCAGGTGCCGATATAAATTTTGAATATCCCACAGGTGAGGATTTTGGTCTTCCTAATACACAAGGTTATCAGGTTAGTGACTTTCATTTTAGATATTTACCGGTTGGAACAAGATTTCATAATTTAACTACAGGTGCCGTTACAGAGAAAATATCTCATTGGAACTCAGGTATGGGTTTTCAGATGTGGGGTAGTGGTACTTATACACATCCAAGTGGTAATCATACTGATTTTTTTATGCAACTTGGGCATGAATATGATATAAGAATACCTGCACCGCATGGTAATTTTCAGTCTGGTTATATGTCAATGTTAAATAATAATCATAGTCAAATTTTTTATGACCAAAATTTTAGAAGTGACCTAGCAGCAGCAAATGGATATTATCCACAGCCAGGCGGTGGAATTAGAACTTCACTTGATGGTTTAGATAAACAATCAAAATATCGTTGTGGTTTACCTTTTCTTATACCTATTATGGAAAGAGAAAAAAGTGTTCTTCACAAAGTTTTTCCCGATATAATTTCAAAAGAAAACAGAAGTTGGCACCCAGATTTTAATCGAATAAATTTTGAATCTTATTGGGTAGTATATGGTGGTGAAAGAAAAACTGTTCAAGAGTGTGAAGAATTACATCAACTCACTTGTGCCAATCCTTTATTTGCAGAAAGATATGATAAACAATATCCAAATGATACTAATCCAAATCCAAATCAATTAAAAGTATCTTGGAACATTAATGCAGCTGCCCACCCAGCTGGATATAATGAAATCGATTATGGATTACCAAGAGAGTATAAAAAACACCCATTGGGAGCTCCCAATAACACTCAAATGTCAGGTCAAACACCTCCTGGTATTACAGGAATTGTTTGGGCAGGTCATTATCCTGGTTATCCTGTTGAAATGGGCAATATAAACAAAATCTTTGATGATGGTATCGTTGATGAAAATACTCCGGCCGAAGAAAATTATATAGGAAGAAAAGAATTAATAGGACCAAAATTAGTTTCATACCAGCCTGGTGGTGGTGGAAACCAATGGGAATCAGGAGTACCTGGCCCTTGGGTGGATGAATCTGGAACTAATGAATTTTTCTATAATAAACCAGAACACGCTGTTATAGATAAAAGAATGACTGAACAGACCAATCAATATCCTAAAACATATTTTCATGCTGGTGTAGTAGATGATACTCCAGTAAATGCTAAATTAAATACAGAATTTAATCCACCTTTTGGTCATCAAGTATCTTGTTTTACAAATAGAAAAAAACCAGTAAATACAACACCAGAAGCAACTTGGGATTCTCCTTCTGGTCATTGGGGTGGTTCTGAAACTCCATTTTCTATAATGCCAGAGATGATATTAGAACCTGGAAACCTTTATAGGATAGATGTTAGATTTCCTGTTGGAGTAGGAACAATGGATTTAGGTCCAGATTTTGCAAGAGTTTATTATTCAGATGACCCGTTGGGAGACCACGGATTCATAATAACAACAGACCTTGTTGGAAATGAAACTGGTTGGGCGAGTAAAGCATTAGCTCATCTTCCTTTTGTTAGGAATGGTGGTGAAGTACCTGGTTTTGAATTAACAAGTTGGAAAAATAATCCAGCATCTTCGTTTGCTTTATATGGTGAATATTCAACAATGACTCCTGTATATTTTGATGAGTGGAATGCAATGCCTTTGACACACAATGGTGATGGAACTTATTCTGCAGATACTCCAAATGATTCTCTAACTCATCCTCACGGTATTATTAATGGAAGTGATGTGATATTTTGGAGTAATGTAGGAAGATATGATTTATTACCTGATGTTATAGATATGGTGACAGGAACAAAACCAATGCCACCTCCAAGAAATCCAGTTTATTTTGAAGATTTTGACCAGACTGGTTTATCTCCCACTGCAGAAAACCCTTCAGGTCTTGGAGTTGATGGAACAAAGGGTGATGGTCTTTTAGATATATTTGATGCTCAATGGTGGGGAGCTAGGGGAAGAACAGATGTTGCAGACCAAATTGCTGGTTTTATATCTTCTAATGTTTTTCCTCCAAAAAGAAGTGAAATTGGTTCGGGTGAGGGACCAGGAACTGGTAATTTTGGTGGGGGTATATTTAATTTAAGTGCATCAATGGATGGAGATTATACTACTGCATTATTACAACTTGGACAATTGGATACACCAGATTATGTTTTTCAACAATTACCACCATTACCTTTACAGCCTTGGGGTTTAAGATATTTTGAAGATTTTAAAGCATTCGGAACACAGAATGCACCGTTTAATGGAAATTTCAAAACTGATGGAAATGCATTAATAAACTTTTCTGAAAATACATTTTTAACTGCTAATATGTCAAATCCGGATGAATATGATAATCCAATAACACACATATGGAGTATGGATGGTAAATATGCATATAAAAGTTTAGCTAATCCTAATGAATGGTTTGGAACTTTAAATGAAATAGAACCTGGTAAAAGTTATGATGTGGGTATCGGTGATATATATCATCAAGATATTATTTTTAGGAATCCTTTTATTGCAGATAGAACAGAAGATTATGGGGAACATACAATTATATTAATGAGTGGAGGTTATACAACAATAACATTTTCAGGTGCAGATACTGCTGGGGAAGATATAACTTTTAGTGAAGATGATATTGGAGCATGGCAATTGATACAAAATCAAACTGGTGAATATACTGGTCATGTCCAAGATTGGATAAAAAGATATATAAGTATTCGTGAGGGGGGATATGGTACAAATGTATCTACTTTTAATTCAACATATTTACCTCGTTCAACAACGGGTGCTGCACAATTTGGTCCATTAAAACCAGGATATACATCTCCACCACCAATGAATGATTATCCACTTTTACCAAATGGTATGGCATATCTTGAAGATTTTGGTTCTCCATCTAATGATACAGTAGTTAATATAGGACAGTTTGTTGGATTAGGTTATCCAGATTATGGAGATTGGTTAGCTCATTATACTGTAGATGTTCCTAACAATATTAATCATGCACCACCACCTTCACCAATAGGTGATGGTTTACCCGTATTTGGTCCAAAAGCAATACAAGCCGGATTAATGACTCTTGTATCTCCTTCTAACTGGCCATCATTACACGCAGCTTTAAATCAATTTAAATTAGTAATACCAGGTGAAACTGCAGAGTGGAGACCAGTTGATGGTCAAGCACAAATATTTCCATATTCATCTGGTTCATATGATATAGAATATAATATGGATACTCGTGGATTAGATAATCAAATACACGAATTACCAAAAGATGAAAGTTTTACTATATTTGGTTCTACAGGAGAATATCCTGATGTTAGTGTTAATCCAGCAGAAGTGGTAGTATATTATAGAGGTAATAATACTGCTCCTGGTACTGAAATATATATTCCTAATGGTTGGTATATACCAAGAAATTCACCTATTTTCCAAAATGGATTACAAACAAATAAGGCATATTTTATACAACATCAATTACCTCAAAGTGTTTATATGATAAGTGAAAATATAGAAATAAATAGAACTCAAAATGCTTTAATAGAACATAGAAATGAGTTTGCTGCACATAATTCTGGTTTATGTTCAAACAATAGTGGATTTGATGGTCAACCATATATTGAATTGATGCCAAGAACACTTACTGAATTTTATTTACGACCTATACCAGGCCCATCTTGGCTTAGACCAGAAACAGGTGATGGTATTATAAACGAATGGCTTTATGCAAAAGGATTTCCAATATTAAGACAAGCATTAAATATCGGTGTTCCATTTTTAAGAGATACAGCAGTAAGTGTAGCTGATGTAATAAATCATATTGGTTTTCCAAAAGATAGAATAGCAGGTATTATGGAAACACAAGATGTATTGCCCGATGGTCGTCTTGCAAATAATATAGTAAAATATCTTGTTCCACCTGTATTTAGTTCAGCTGCGTATGTACAAGGTAATTATACAGCAGAAGATTGGACTGGAACATTAACAGAATTTACACCTGGTAAATCTTATAATATTTATGTTTGGGATGAATTTATAGGGGGAACTATGTGGCCATTCTTTGGTAATACTGGATATAATGATATGGATGCAAATTATTTTCCAACAATGCCAGTTGGAATTGATGAGTGGCAAGATTTTGATATAGATGGGGATAATATAATTTCTGTTGAAGATTGGAATTTATGGGAAAATCCACCATCAGGTCCTGCAAGGGAAGATATAAGAGAATATATTCAAGGATGGTTAACTACTGATGAATGGTTAATTTATTTTGTTGAACCTCCTATTCAAACTGAACCTTATTTTGAACAAGTAAATTTAGTAGATGTTAATATCCCATTAATTACTCCTGATGGACAAGAAAAAAAGAATATAACAGAAACAGATGTTACAGTTAATTATTGGCCAACAGGTTCATTTCCAAAAGGAAGTCAAATTTTTACAGGTAGTGCAAAAAGTAGTAGAAAAGATTATTATATAAAAGTTTTAAGTGACCATCCAATGTCATCTTCTGCAGATTATTTATTTGATGTATCATTTGGACATTATCAAAGTAGTGGTTCAAAAGTGGGAGTAGGTGGAATAGGTGCAACGGAAGCAATATATAAAACACAATTAAGTAATTTGGAAGATGTAGAAAAACTTGAATTGGAACAACAACCAGGTGAAGACCTTGGATTTCATATTTCTTCAGGTTCTACGGGCGTTGATAAATATGTTTGGTCAATTAATTTTCATAGAAAAAAATATGGTGATAAATTAAATACGGGTGATTGGACACTAAAATTAAGTGGTTCTCAAGCAAATGGAGCAGGAAGTACAACAATAAAATTAACAGATGATAGCAGAAATCAAGATGGTACACCAACACCTGCAGGTAAAAGATATAATATTAGAAGTGGAAGTGCCGGTACATTAAATCAAGTTGATTCTAATATATATGGTTGGTATTATCCTGAAGCTGGTACAATGATATTGGGTGAAAATATGAGCGAGATAATTGCAGGCCCTCATACTAGCAATGCAGCATCAACTGCATCAGTTGCTACATATTCTCATAAAACTGATGCTACAAGAAAAAATTCAAGTGGATTTTATCTTAATTATGGTCCAACAAATGCAGCTAATAGTTTTAAAGACCAAAACTATAATAATTCATTACGACTTGTTAATTGTATGAGAAATGTATCAGATGATGATGGTTCTATTTTAGAAGGGTTAACAGGTGTTGAAGAACAAACACTTGTTACTTATCTATGTAATATAAAACCACATCAATTGAATCATTCTAATAATCCAACATATACAAGTTATGAAAATTATGCAGGAACTGGTTCAGTTGATTTTCAACCATTTTATATGATGAGAAATGCAGATATGCATGGTAATCCACAAAGTTATGTAACACAAGTAAATCTACACGATGAGGCAGGTAATGTATTGGCAACTGCAAGATTAAGTAAACCAATGAATAAAAATGCTGATAAAGAAGCAATGATTAAAGTTAAATTAACTTATTAGGAGGAAAATGGTTTCATTAGGATTAGATGCATCTACGACTTGTGTCGGATATGCATTCACA
>CEUI01030393.1_pt1 | contig 29158 bp, 20 predicted proteins | sample 531411 | NCBI WGS metagenome assembly CEUI01 (sample SAMEA2622841, study PRJEB7988) | marine metagenome | isolation source: saline water (ENVO:00002010), including
GGGTTGTAGTTAAACTGAGTAGGATCAGTACAGCCAAATATCACTGGGATACACTCTCCAGGATCTGTAGCTGCTGAGTTATAGTTAAATGCAGTCGGATCTTGACAACCTACTACCTCTAACTCATCGCACACTCCGTCTCCATCATAATCATTAACACAGCTGTTATTGCAGTCGTAATACTGTACTGGATAGTTGCAATCAACATTTGTATTAGCTTCAGCATCGTAGTTACAAGCAGTATCATCTGTGCAGCCGTATATATAAGGTATGCAGCTATCTCCACAATACGGAGTGAAATGATACACTTTCCATTCTGGTGCGCTAAATGGTTGTAAAGCGCTTTGACCATTATTTAAGAATGGATTAGAACCTTCAGATAATAAAGTATCCCCAGCTTGATTAATTGCATATACAGAGTTATGCAATGTTTGGAATGCTAACTCTTGAGCAGATGATTGTTGACCTCCATCTTGGAAATAATATATATCCACCTCCTCGTCTGAATCAAGCATAATATCCCACGACTCTAAAAATACGCCAGGACCTACAGTAAATAACCATTGTTGATCACCTTGCTTCATACCTATCCCAGACATGCCCCATCCATCACCAGCATCATCTTCTAGAATAATCTGTATACTACAAGGACTATTTAGGTCGTCTATTGTTGCAGTACTATCGTAATTCATGGCTTCTGGATCTGTGCAACCCCATGTGTGTAATGTCATACAGGTGTCTTGAGCTGTTGCATCAGGGTTATAGTCTACATAATCATCATCCATACACCCCACTATAGGAGGTACAGGTGGACAAGGCTCTGTAAAAATAGCGCCAGAATACATCGTATTACCATCATCGAACTCTGTGAAAGCTAAATCTTCTAACTCCCATATAACACTATCACAGGCAGTTATAACACAAGCCCCATCTTCTCCTCCTGAAGTAGAGCCGTTTAATCCGTCACCATATTCGTCCACCAATATTAATTCAAAACCTAGCGACACACAAAAGTTATAGGTGTATGTAATGAGCTGATCACCAAAATCAAACTCACCAGGTATAACCTGTTCATACGGTTGACCATTAGCTATATTAACTAATGTAAATCCAGTTTCACCAGGCCATGTATCGAGCGTTAACTCCATAGACACTTGAGTTTCGAGAGAGTCGCAATCAACGATTTCACAACTACCGTCATCTTGATTAGCCCATGGGTTGTAGTTGTCCGCAGCTTCGTTCATGCAGCCAAGCAATACTGGTAAACAAGGTTCTAATACAAATGGTATACTATCTATAGCTGAATCAAATTCATAGTTAAATTCTTCTAACCCACAAGTGTTTGTTAACCCAAAGAAGCCTTGCCCAAAGGAACAGCATATACCGTCACCAAACGAATCATACATAACAAATACATACTCACCAGCAGGTAAAAAAACCATTGTGTTAACGAGAGTATTGTTTTGAAGTGGTGGACTAACTGCTACTGCTATATTATCATTATTTAAGATCTCCCACGATGATTCACCACCATAGTTGTCTGTCTGTATTGTTACATTTACCCAACTAGCATCATCTGGTTGAGCAAAAGCATTACTTAAAGTAAGTAAGGCTAATAGAGTGATTGTCAGTAGCTTGCGAATCATTATTTAGATTTCTTTTCTATAGTTCTTCCAGCAAAGTATGCACCAAAAGCAGTAAGCATAAGTAGCTCAAGCAAAGATACATAAGAGTCCTTTACGTTAAATGCGACGTTATCCATACTGTCTATAAACATAGTAATCATAAACATACCCATAAGGCATATAAGCGTTACTGGGCGTATCATCTTAGCTAACTTAACATCACTACCCATATCAGCCTTCCAGCGCTCTGTGACGTTCTCTTGAAAGCGAACCTCTGCATCAATGATGCGTTGAGCTTCTTCAGAATCTACTTTCGGGTCTTGATCAATAAGGTTTTTTACTATGCCTAATCCACCGCTATCAGGTAGAAGGTCTCCTACTACACCTAATACTTGAGGTGCTTTTTCTGCCAACCAAGAGCCAAGCTTGGTGTCTTTTATTTTTTTCTTACTCATTATTCTTCAGGTTTTCTGTAAAATTTATAATATTGTTTTAATGCGTTTTCCATTAATTCCATTTCAGCTAGCTCTAGTTTGTATATCTTATCTTCTAGCGCCCCCCACTCATCTGCCACTTCAAGATTGAACATATGATACTCTAAAGCGTCTTGTTTATTTTGTAATAATTTTTTAGCTTCTGTTATCTCTTGCATATCACCATCTATTTTTGTAAATATTTCATCCATAGCCATAGCATAACCATATCTCTGTTTAGCACTCCCCGCTTCTTCCTCTACAGCTTCATAGTCGGCTAGTCTTTCGTCACGACTCGGCAAAGGCTTATCTTTATTTTCACGAAGATCTTCTATATTACCAAATTCAGCCAAGTATGTATTTACAACTTGTTTTGCTGAATAATAATTCCCATAAGCAGATTTTTCGTAGTCTTCATCATAGAACTTTTTTATTATAGGCCACGTATCTAGATTGTCTTGATCAGCTGCTAATTCTAAAATTCCTTCTGCAGCATCCCCAAACATCATATAAGTACTACCCAGATAATTTTGAAGTAAGTAATTTAATTTGTCAGGATTGAAGTCAATATCACCACTCACCTCATCGCTACCACCAGTGGCTGAATTTAAAACCTGAGCGATCTGTTCAAGAACTATTGGGGAATCATACCCCTGAGAAGATCTAGCTTCTCCAGGTTTATCTTCTGCAGCTATTTGATTACCAAAACCATCTACATTAGTAGCAACATCAATAATAGGAGCTAAAGGATCTACTTGAGATAACGCCCCGATAACAAGTCCTGGCTGATCTACTGGATCTACACCTTTTGTAGGATCTTCTTCGCTAGCTACACCTCCAAAGTGTACTGGCGACATATTTGTTACAGTAGAAGAAGCCCAAAACCAAGCTGCATCACTAGCGCTTCTTTCACCGCTTTGAACCTCAGCTATCATCATTCCCATATCATTGAACGTGCCAAATCCATACCACTTAGGGATAAGAGTTCTTTCCCCAGTTGGAGATCCAGGATGCATAATAATAAGATTTCTTTGTTTTACTTGATCAGGTATTTTGTCGTAAAAAGAAACTCCATCATCATCTATTTCACTAACGCCTTGGTTCCATTGAGTTAACATGTAGGTAAACCCAACAGCTCCTCCAAGAATTTTTTGAGAATTTGTCATCCTCTGCCAAGGGTTCCTTACATTACCCTCAAAATCTACTTTAGGTCTTAATGCAGTACTAGTTTGTACAGTCATGTCAGCACCTTGCAAACTAGCGTTTAAGAAGAACTTCATAGAGCTTAACATCGGGGTAGTATTACCCGATCTATTAAAGTCTATACTTACATCTTTTGCTACAGCTGCGGCATAGTCTGGGGCAACACCTTGATTTCTTAAACCTTTATATACTTGAAATCTAAAAGCGTTTTCAAATGTATTATTAAAAGACTCAATAAGGCCAAATGTATTTTTATACATCCACTCTGTTGCTTTCTGACCCTTTACTCCAGAATCAACTTCTCTTTGTAATGTTTTTTGAAGATCTTCTAAAGGTGTTCTAAAAGCCCAACCAGTTTTTCCTCCGTGAGCTTTATATTCTTGATATAGCGCATTATCTGCACCCCTATAATTATTTCCAGGGCCAAACTCATCGGCTGCAATAGCTTTAAAAGCTTTAAAGAATTCACCTCTACCTACAAGGTGAGAGTCTTTTGCTAATTGTTTTATATTTATAGGTTTGCCTTCAGCGTTATATAAAGCATACCCAAACTTTTTTTCTGCTGCACTTATTGCGTTTACTAAAGAACCTTGAAAGTCTCTTGCACTATTACCTGCCCAGAATGAAGTAGACCATTGGGTATACATCTTTGGTATATTACTAAATAACCTCTGCATAGGTTGAACCCACCTAACGTATGCTTCATTATCGCTAGGGGCTTGAGTCTTAAAAGGTTTTGCGTATGCCTCGTTAGCAAACGTGATGAACTTTTGTTGACCATCTACGTAAACCATTACTGTATTTTTAGCTGACGAGTTACCTTGGTCAGATATAGAATAATGTTTAGAGTTTGGATTGTTTAGCAGCATCTCGTACAACCCCCTAAGAGCCACATTCTTTTGCCCTGCTATATGTATCTGTGTATTTTGATCTATAGTCTTGCCTAATATACTACCTGTTTCATCGCTACGACCAGAAGCTTTTCTTAAACCATCAGGTACACCCCCTTGTTGAGACTTTTGTGGGAAGATAGATGCTACTATATCATTATCAATTAGAGATATACTACCATCAACAGACTTCATGCCGTCACCAGTAAGAGTTACGTAGTTTTCAGCGTTAGCTTGAAGCTTATTGTACATAGCTTGATCTATAAAGCCATACTCTAAAGCAGCGTCTCTAGTGTTTTGCTGAATAGATCTGTGTTCCTCCCTAACTTTTTCAAAAGCTAATTTCAAATCTTCAGGTAAAGAATTTAAGAAGTCTGCAGCTTCTTCATCAGCCATACCACTACCTCTTCTTTCTGCAATTTTCTCTTCAAGAAAAGCCATTCGTTTCTTGTCTGCAGAAGTTGGCTTTTCTTTTGCTTTTAAAGCATTAAGTTCCGTTTTATTATCAGCAAGTATTTGCTTGTTTCTTTCTGGAGCAAATTTTGAAACAGCCCACCTATCATAAAGGCCTATAATATCTTTAGAGTATACCTCTGGTAGATTTTGATAAAGGTCTTGAGGTGTATTTTTTTGTAGAATCCTTAGTTGATCTATCAGCCCACCATCTTGAGATCTTAGATTTACCATCTCTTCTATTTGATGAGCGGCTTTTGAGGTAGACAGCTTTTGTAACACTTCAAAATCTTGCATTAAAGAAAGTCTTGCACCTTGGTTTTCAGTGTCCAAAGCCTCCATAATACTTCTTTGTAGCATGTTTACATCACCGTACTTATCAAAGAATTCAACGTACCACCACTTAGATAGTCCAGGTGTAAATGATAATGGTACTGGCTTCCCATCAGGCCCTTCGATAGTAGGTTGAAATATATCTGGCTTAGGTGAAGTAGGATCTGCATCTACAACAGGGTCCGTCTCATAAAGCTTTTCTATATTTTGCCTTAATTGTATATTTTCATTTAGCTCTTTTTGTAAGGCTCTACCTATAGGTGAGTCAGGATCATCAAGCTGATTTAATTGACGAAGTTTACTATTATAACTCCTATGTAAATCCACAATAGCATGATAATCTTCTGGATCCATATTCAAATAGAAGTTTTCATCAGTAGTCATAGTGCTGAGTCTTTGTTCTTCTAAATCAACCAACATCCTTTCAGCCGCTATTGCTTCAGCGCTATTTGGATCTTTGCTTTTTCTTATTGTTTCTAAAAGCACTTTACGCTGTTGATGTATTTTAACATTACCACCATTTCTTCCAACTGCGTCTCTAGCTAAAGCATTTGCTACTGTAGCTTTTGTATGAGCATAATTAATAGCAGAACCAGTCCCTGTTATCCCTATCGTTATAGGGACAGTACCTAAGGCTACATCTAATCCAACTTCAAAAACTTCTTCTTGAGTGGCATCTGGATTCAAACTCATATATTGAACCATAGCTGCGGTAGAAGAAGTTACGCTATTAATAGGTACAGAATAACCCATATTTGCAAGGTGAGCATTCCACCAGCTATTCATATTAGGCCCTATATTTTTTGGAGTTGTAGCGCCTTTTAATGCTTTAAAGAAAAAGAATGATGTAACTCCTGAAGCAACAAAGTCAGTTCCAAAGACAGTACTTAAGTGACCTAATCTTGCTGAATCATCAAAGCTGTATTCATACTGAGCCATAAGCTCTGGATCACCACCAGTAGCCTCCATCATTTCATAATACCCTATAGTCACCCCATCTTTCGTATACCTCTTAAACATAGGGTGTTCACGAGTTCTAGCGGCTTCAATTGTTGTACTTAATGTTGCTCCTTCTAAACCTATTAGGCCCGCCGTAACCCACCATGGAGCAGCAACCCCACCAGTAGCAACTGTAGTAACTGTAGCAGTTGGTATTAATATTGACATAACTGGGGTCGCTTCAGCTACAAATCCTGTCATTTGTTTTAACCCTCTCAAAAACTCTCCATCTGTAAAACTGCCAACCATAGTAGTTTCAAACTGAAGCGTATTAGCACGTATTTTTTCAGCAATCTCTCGATTTTCAACTACTGTTTTCGCATCCCCACCAAAGAAATTATAAATTCCATTTATTAAATCAATACCTGCAGCATCATATCTATCTACCAAATACCCAGAAAATTTAGGCCTAAATCCTGGGCCACCTGCAGCGCCATAATATGTGCTAGGTTGCCACCCATCAAACTGAAGAAAAGGAGTATTACCTATTTCGCCTTCCCCAGTTAGATCTAGCATCGCCCCATAATTTTCTAACATAAATTGCTCCATATATAACTGCGCTTCTTTGCTCTCCTTTATATCAGCAGGCATTCTAGATTGTAAAAGATCTACAGCACTGTCATTAATATTTTGCGTTAAAAGTTTTTTTACAGCAGCAACTTTATCAAACATTATATCCTCTTCACTACGAGGTGGAGCATAAGCTCCATAAGGACTTGCTACTGGTGTTCCCAACATAGGAACGCTTATGTCGTTTGCAGATAGATATTCTTCATTTTTTGCAAGCTCTTCAGCTATACCATTGACATTAGCCCCTACTGAATTCCACCACCAGTCGTTAGATGAAACGAAATTATGAAAGTATGTCTCTATCTCTGGCGTTATATACTGTGGATCTAACACCTCCATAGTTTTTATAAATGCACCCTTTTGAAAACCGTCATAATGCATTGGATCGATCTCTAATCTCGCTCTATTTTCAGGGGTGTCTGTCCAAGGAGTTATTACCTGACCAGTAATAGAATTAGTAGACGAGTCTTGCTCGCCGCTAGCAATAGTATTTACAGTAGGATCATCTTGAGTTACAGGTACAACCGAAGAACCAGCTCCTTGTCCTGTTTGCTGACTTGTAATCTGCTCTGATTCCGTACCTTCCCCTTCCGAAGCAGAGGGCGAGATCGAAGTATCGTCTTTTTTTTTTAAGTACGTGTCAAAATCAGCAACACCTTTCATCTGCAGCTGCATACCGATTTTATCGTCGTCTACTCCGCTGTCACGCTGATCTTGAATGTATTGTAAAATTTCTTCTTCGTCCATATCTATTACTGAGTTTTAGCAAACATAGCATTTAACGTATAGCCTAAGTTTTCATTTATTGAATTAGTAAACTTTTGACCTTTATATCCATAGAATTCATCTAGCTTACTTCCTAACTGCTCTAATCTAAACATATCAGAAGGATTAGTAGGATCGAAATAGAATACTAAATCTGGGGAACCAGTTCCATAATTTTTATTTAATAATGTCGATTGAGGTTCGAGTCTTCCTTGGTCTACTAAAAAGTTCGATCCATCTGACTCTGTGCCTATGCTAAACCATGGATCGCCAGCTTGGAATTGAATATTACCTTCAAGTGGTTTAATTTCCTTTCCTGAAGAACTTACACCATATCCTGTTATTCCACTCTTATTTAAAGAAACCCCAATCTTAACCTTTCCGTTATTATCTGTTGTAAAGAATACATTGTCTACACCACCTTCAACACCGTCTTGTGGTGAGAATTGATATTCAGTAGAACCCTTCATGTTCACCGCAAAATTACCTATCGTTTGAGGTAGATGACTTGCGCCGCTTTCAAAGTTTTCTATGAATTGTCTTGTAACACCAGCATCTGAATCTGGTTGAGTTCCAACTAATGCAAATGAAGGGCCTGACACCATCAATATATCAGCGAACTCAGTCTGTGGACTTATTTCGCCAGCTAATGTAGCGTAATTTCTAGCAAGAAGCCTTGCATAGGCACCATTAAATGCATCAGCTTCATCCTGACCCATAAGAAGTTTTCCGCTATTGATTAAATCAGAGACTTGATCAAGAGAGAATATATCGTTAGGGTTAGTTGTAGTCATTGTAGCTAATGTATTCTCCAACCCTTGCTGCCTTTCATCTTCTTTTGTGTCAGCAGCAATTAATCTATCGTAGTTACTACCCTTAATAATTTGACGACGCATATCTTCATTGTTAAGTATTGATTCATACTTTTTTTGAAGATTATTAAGTTCAGGCTGAGTAGCTAATGTTTTACCCTTGTCGTCTTTTCCAAATGCTAGTTCAGGTTGATTGTAGAGGAAGCCACGCCACTGATCTTCGTTTAAGAAGTTTGGATTTCTAGATCTATAATAGTCAAGCATAGCATACCTAGCATTTTGACCGTTTTTACCAGGATCTCTTATAACGTTATCAATGTGTTGTTGAGCATATGCTTCAGACCACCCTAAACCTTTTCTATCGTCTTCAACTATTGGCTGTAGATACTCCTGCCCGACAGCTTCTAATGTCATAGCAGCTCTATCAGTCTTAAACCTATCTAAACTAAATAAAGCGGCATTATTTGGGCCATATATAGAAATACCAGTAAGATATGTTTCACCTTCAATAAATTGTTGTGGAGATGAACTGCTAACAATTCCATTAGGTTTTGTTATAACCATATGAGGCACTCCAGTAGAATAATCTATTCTACCATAATTTTTATACCCACCATTTATGTAGGTACCATCTGCAAACTCTTCTCCTTTTACCCCCATAAATCCATAATCTGCGTAAGCTTGCATTTGAGCTAATTGACTATTAGCCTCCTTCTCATCATAAAGATTATATATCTCATCTACTGGAGCATTTTTTTCTAAGTCTGCTATTTTTTCAGGATTTCCTATTAGGCTATTTAAATATTTTATATTTTCTTCTCCCGTATAATCACCTTCAAAATGGTTATAACCTTCAAGCTCATCATAAAAAGCAAGAGCTTCTCTAAGCAGCCTTTGACCGTCAGATATAGTTTCTATAGGAGTTCCGTCAAGAAACTGCATATTTTGCATCTGCTGCTCTAGCGTATTTACATACTCCCCCCAAAAAGGCCTTAGAGAGGGGGCAAGTTCTTGTCCCGAAGTTTCATATACATCATTTAATGTCTTTTCTATTCTATTTCTTTGAGCTTCACGAGATCTCTGAAGAGCTAAAGCATTCCTTTGCTGATTAGTAGCGCCAGCTATAGATGCTTCTATAAGCTTATCAAATCCTTTTAGGGGTACTCCTGACCCCGTATATATTGGTCCTGGTGTATTCGCCATTACGACTGAAATTGTTCTTGTCTAAAGACTTTATTAAGGGCTGAAAGTAATTCCCTGACGTTTTTCTTTTGCGGGTTCCTCTCTAAGGCTTTAAGAACCATTTCTACATCTATGTCCTTAAAGGCATCATGGATAGACTCGTTCTGCTCACTATTTATTACAGTAAGAGATCCATCTTCATTCACCATATGATCTTCTTGTCCAGTGGTTTTAGCAACAACTTCACCTGTTTCAGCATCTGATATATCGTACTCTTGTACATCATGATCTTCTTTACCTCCTGTTTTAAAGCTTTGACCAGGACGAAGAAGCTGAGATAAAGTACTACCTCCACTCATGTAATCTTCTATTTTACCACCCATAGCATAAGAACTAAGCTCTTTTTGAACTTTTTCTTTTTCTAGTTGTAGTTTTAGTAGTTCTATATCACCTTTAAGTTCTTTACTCGTAGGCTTATCTGTAGCACCGCCCCTATTGTAATCTTCTATTTTAATACCGTCCCTACCTGTCACACCTTTACCTTGTCTTCTTTCTCTTTCTATCTGTTCACTTATTTTCCTCTCTCCCTCCGTTTCTTTAACTTGTTTCATTCTTTCTGAATGAGGTGTAGATTGTTGTTCTTCTTTCCCTTCTTCTACTACCTCTTCTTCCTCTTCTTCTTCCTCTCCGCTTTTTTTAGCCGCTTCTTTCTCTATGATATCCCTAAAAGAAGTCACCTCTGCGCCAGTTCCAGTATAAACTAACCCACCCCCAATCAATTCCTTAATAACATCTTCATTTATCAAAGCCCCTCTGTCTGCTCTGTCTATTTTTACACCATCTTTCCCAAATAGCTGTGAATAACCAGAAGGATTAGAAACCTGTAAAGCAGCTAAATCCATAGGCATATTTACAGCAGAACCTATCGCATCCATTTGTCTTTGAGTTCCAGCTTGATATCCTGCCGCTCCTTGCTCTATATCCATTTGAGCTAAAGCAGAGTAAGTATCACGTACTTTTTGTTCAGCATCAACAAGAGGTTGATTTGCTGTAGCAATATTCTGCGCTGTAGTCATCTCTAGACCCTGCGATGTTTGTGCTATATTAGGCATTGCAGATTGAAATGAAGCAATTGCTGATTGATCTCCTGATTGAAGGGCATCTAATAATGAAGATACTGATGAATCTAACTGCTCTCTCCCTGTTCTCCCAGCTTCAGCAGCCATAGATTTACCTTCAGCTACTGAATCAAGTAAAGCCTGAGTAGGTCTTGATGCCGCTAATAGATCTTGTCTACCACGCTGGTACATTTTTTCAGCATCTGCAGCTTGTGACTGACCGCCAAAATAGTTTATTCCAGCGCCAATTAATTGACCCGCTAAAGCTGCCCAACCTATCATACTATAGTGTTTTTTGTTTTATCCATATTACTACAAATTTACGGAATTATTTCTTACTTACAAGATTACTCGACCTTCCGCCGTGATCGTATTCTGTTAGCTCATATTCTACATTAAAAGATGTTACTTCAAAGTCCGCACTACCTAATGTAACATAAGCGTCAGCAAATGTCCCATGAGGGTCTGCTCCATTTATAATCCCTGGAGTCATAGCAAATAGCACCTCTCTTCCCTGAAACGCTAAATTATCCTCACCCTCAGCAACACTAAAGTTATTTGCTGTCGCATTTGCACCAGGAGTGTTTTCATAAGCAACATGTGGAGTTGTAGCTAAACTATTATACCTTATCATTAAAAAATTTCCTTTTTTAAAAGCGTTATTATCATCAAAATAAGGATCTCCAAATGACAGATAACTCCCATAATTTTGACCATCTGCAAAATTAACAGACTCTGCAAAGTTTTCTTGATATTGAGCAAATGCAGGTAGATATGGAGGAGTAGACGGTATTGTAGTATAAGGAGTAGATTGCATATCAGTACCATCGGCATTTGCCCTGCCAGTAAAAAATTTAACATACTGACTAAAATCACCTCCAGTTATCGTTGAAGGTATAGGATTGTTGGACATATATGATTCTATTTCAAAAGCATAAAGTTCGTCTGTTACAAACGGCAAATCTGGTGCTACATTATTTCCATTTTCATCAACATGTAAGCCATCTAAAGCAACTAACGATTGAACAGCAGTCCCTCCTGTAAAATGCCTCCAATAACTATTTCCATCCTGATCGATTGACATCCATTTATATACGTTACGTATCCTACCTATAGCTTTAATATTCATCCCAGACATTGCATCCTCTTTACCTATCTCCCCATATATAGCAGTCCCTTTAAATTGAAGATCAGCTATAAGATGTCTATCTTCTGCGATGTTTGTAGAATTATTATTAACCTTAAACAAACTAGCCCCTTGAACATTTTCTACATTATTTCCACCTTGTATGGAAAATGATTTGTATATCTTATTGCTAGACGTTAAATTAGAAGCACTTGAAGTGCTACTTGCATTTGTATACCCATTAAAACTAACTCCTAATGCAGATGGACCATTATGTCCACCTTCATTATAAAAAGTATTAAAACCATTTGATGAGTCATTGTGTCTCCAAATCATTTTATTTCCATCAAGCGGTAATTTTTGATTAGGAGAGGTAAAAAATAATCTGTTAAGATTCATCATACATGAAGGCGTGTAAGAGTATCTAGTTTTCCAAAAATCTAAGCTATTATTAAATGCTATAGTCTGTCTCATTTCTTTCTTATTTTATCCTTTCCTTGTTCTATCTCAGTAGTTTTGGTATTTATTTGTTCCTCACGATTCTCTCTTTCTGTTTGATCTGAAGCAATAATATCTAAAGGATTTACAACACCATCACCGTTAGTGTCGTATATATTTATAGATTTTTCATCTGAACTTCCTAATCTTTTATTATCATTATTAGTAATAATGCCTGAATAATCATCTGAAGGCAATGTAGGACCGCCACCGCCTGTTGGTGGCTTATCGACAGTAAATCGATGAATAATTGTTTTTGATTGAGTGTAACAACAGGGGATATCAAAATATCTTGTTGACCCTCCTATTCCATAATCAGGGTTTAAGTTAAATCCTGCATTAAATGAATCAATGTCGTAAGATGCAAAATTAAACGATGTAAAGAAACTATAATCTCCAGGAGTATAATCCATAGGTACCTGATAAGTAACTGTAAGGGACATCGTGTTTCCAGGGAATAATAATGGCCATCCACCTGGAGCGGCAGGTATACTTTGTGGATAGTAAGATGCTAATTGCTCATTAAGTGGTGGTTCATATTCTATTGTCCACCCAAGATCTATAGTTGTTAGATTTATATTTGGGTCTTGATCCATTATAGGGATTGAACCATTATCTGGATCATAAGTATATGAAGGGTAGACAACAAAAGCGCTTGCATCTTGAACAACAAAGTCTATCCAGTCTCCAAACATATAAGCAGTAGGTTGACCCTCTTGATTAAATGGATAAGAAGCAAAATCATCATTAGCAAAACCTCCTATTCCCTCCCCAATATTCGTTATTGTATAATGTACTTGAAACTGATCTCCAGGCTGAAATTCCATAGAGCTTGTAAATATTGAGCTATTACTTTCAACAAGAAATTCAGCACACAACTCGTCACACTCATCAGTATCGTCACCACCCCCAGGATCATCACCACCAGGATCATCATCTATAACTTCCTCAAAAGGATCATAATCATTTTCATATTCTCTTAAATCTTGGATATTATGAACGGATAAAATAAATTCATCTCTTAATGGATCGTATCCCCCTACAACTCTAACTAGACCTTCCCCCATAGCTTCATCCTCTATAGCCCTTTGAAAAATATTATTGAAATAGGACTTCATGCCAATATCAGATATAACCTGCACCCCTTTATCTCTACTCCATTTATATACTTGCCTTTTACCTTTGTGAGCAAAATATACATTTTCTCCAGCTCTAGTTACGCTTTCTGGATTTCCGTCAGCCCCATAATCTCCTGGATAATACTTTTGCGTACCTAGTATTTTATCTGAAGCTATTAAGGATTCTTTACCGCCTGCTGTAGATAAAATATTTCTACTAACAGGAACAGAACTAGCTTTATTTTCTTGTATAACAAGAATATTATCGTAATCGTTTAATATGTAATTTATAGCACCATACTCATTAGGTAAATTTTTAAAGTTTAATTCAGGACCATTAAAGTTTGTAAATTTATTAAACCTAGCAGTGTAATTATTTTTATCTGAATATATTAATGAAGCTAGTTTCCTTCTTGCAGTAGCTCCTGGAACTACAAATGTAGCTTTACCGAAATTTTTAGAATCAGATCCTGGAAGCTTATCGGTAAACGTCTCAGATTCTAACCAATAATTTACAAAGTTAGGGGTTTTTCTGTTATTGTTAATGATATTAACATATTGACCATTTTCAAATGGGGGGTAATTTAATGCAACTTTTCTATAAAAAATATCACCATCTTTTAATAAAATAGGGTTTGTTTCATGGTAACGATTTCCATTATCATCTCTTATCACATTAAAGACTTCACCTATTTCGTAATAAATTCTATCATCTTCGTCTTTACCCTTTTTCCTAGAAAAAATTTCAACTATAGTTCCGTTATTCCATAAATGCTCGCCAGAAATAACGGAATCATATGAAAACCCTCCTGTTGAAGGATTATTTCTTAACATTAAGAATTGCCCAATTAAATTACTATCAACAGTGCCTTCATCTCCATCTGTACTATAAACAGCTGCATGATAAGGATTTTCACTTGGTACTTTTGATGTAAGTTGTACTCCCAAAATATCAAAAACATATTCATGAGGATAAAATCTTTCTTCGCTTCCCCCTTGACTATATGAAAGTATTCTTAATTGATCCCCCTCTTTGTATGTATATAAATCCTTGCCCCCTTCTTTATTTACAGCGCCATAAGCAGAAGAGTATGAGATCATATTACTACCCTGTAGATAACCTAAATTAACGTGTATTACTCCTTGATCACTAGTAATATATTCGCCCGTTTGTGGTCTTTCTGCGGTTGCTCCACCAGTAGTATACTGTATAAAATTATCATACGTTGTATTTCCAGAATATACAATTTGATATTTATGAGCCCATTCTGGTGGATCATTTAAAATTCGTATCTCAACCTCTACCCTACCTTGAAAACCATTCCTGTCAATATCTTGAGACGAATATCCAGCAACATATAAATTTCCTAAATAATTAGCAAACCCAGCTCTTCCCCTTTCATCGTAATATACAACAGCAAACTCATGATTAGCTTTACTTTTAAATGATCCAAAATGACCATACTCAGCTCCTAACTCTACAAACTGACTAAGAGTATTTATTTCTACCCAAGCGTTTGATTGATAATCCACCGCCCCAAGCCCAAAACCAAGAGCAGTTGTAGCAAAATCAGCATAATTATCTGCTATTTGTTCATACCAAGATGTAAAATACCACTGTCCAGGACCCCCATGAGGTAAACCTGTTATATATTTCATGTCACCTTCACTCCAATCATAAGTTGGATCACTCCAAGTAGAATCACTTCCATCAAAATTGCTACTCGCCTCAATACTAAATCTAGCAATATGACTAGTAAAAGAAGTATTAGAAAAAAACTCTAAATGCCAAGCAGATAAATGTTGAATGCCAAATCCTGTATCATTACCCCAGTACGCTCCTGGTAGATTTAGTAATTGTATCTGAAATCGTTGACGTATTTGTCCACTCCAAGCTATTTGCCCGCTTACACTTCCTTGAGCAGGAATACTTGTTAGCCACTGCATTAAAGGGGCTCCAGTCTCAGGATGCTCGCCGTGTTGGTGTTGAACAGTACCCCACCTCCTGCCTCCCATTCCAGAAGTTATACCGTCTATTAAACTAAAACGACATAAAGGCTTTATTTGCATATTGCTTGACCAAAATTCTGACACTTCCCACATATTATATTGGTCAGGATAAGTAGGATAGTTGCCTTCAATATATGACTGCATTAAATCCTCATATTTATCCTCTATTTCTTCTGAAAAGTTTATTAATTGAACTGGGGTATTTGCATTTCCTCCAGGCCCTATTAAATAGCCACCAACTCTAAACCTCCATGTTTCACTAGCTTGTTGAGATGCAAAGCTAAAATCAGGTAGAAACTGTTGCTCTATGTTTTGTTGTTGCTGTAACCAACCAAGCATTGTCCCAACAGTAAGGTTTACACCAGTGTCAGCTTGAATGGATCCATATTCATCTTGAATTTCTGAGTCTCGCCAAAAGAATATATTATTATTGCTTGAACCAGGAGTACCTAATATTGTCTCTACGTCATAAGACGCTACATAACTTCTAGAATACGTTTTCCAATAATCAATATAAAGATTATTCCAAATACCTACCGCTTGGAATTTTTTTGCACCACTAGAGGTCATCCAGGTGTACGCATCAATTAAAGCCTGTTCATTTAGCCATTGCCACCCTCCTTCCATATTTTCATCTAGAACGGGGGTATATGGATCATCTTCATTTGATGCAAATTCCATGTAATCTTTCCTTATATGAGGTATACACGTTTTAATTTCAGCATCATTTATCTCTCTAATATCTAATCCTACATACATATCGTCAGGATCATTAGGATACCTTTGATTAAGATCGGGAAATACCTCAAGACCAATTCTAACTGTTGCTTTATTTATTATAAAATATCCTGTAGGGGGGACGTTCTCTGGGCCATTATTAAATATATGATCTTTATGGCCAACAGCAACGACAAAATCTTTTCTAGACAGACCATCTTGAGCTCCATTCATATTGGCTACCATAATTTTAGATCCATTTTGATCCAACCCTAAATCAAATGCATATTCAGTTTCGGTTGTAGGTTCTCCAAGTATTTGAGCAAAAGGCACGCCCGCAGGTTCTGGTAATGGAGATCCAGTAAATATAGCTGCAATTACCTCCTTTATTAAATCTTTTCCACCTTGCATCACCCCATAATTAGTAGAAAATGTAAGGCCAAATTGCATAAGACCGCTCTGTATGATAAACGGATTAGCTGCAGAAGTCCCATAAACTACTTCTTGTTCTTCTATACCAGCAGGTGCTGTAGGATTATCAAACCTCCACTTATTAAATAATAATGCTCCGCTTGGATCGTCTGGATCAATAAACTTTACGCCTTCATTTTTACCAAAAAAAGAAAGACCATTTTTATAAAAATCATTGACAATTCCACCATCAATATTCTTGTTAAAATCGGCATCTTCGCCAAATGAAGCATATTCTTCTGGATTTCTTATATCCCCCTTAAATGAGCTCCCATGAAAAGATCTAGATTGATTGTATATATGAAACCCTCTTTCAGGCCTACACGTAAAGCTTAAATTAAACACGCTGCCTTCAGGAATTGCATCTGGAAGTTCAGCTAATGATATTTTAAATCCAGCGACTCTTTGATTACCCATAATAGAAACTACAGGAGAGTTTGTATGTTCAGAAATAAATTCAGTTACCTTAATATCTAAATCAAGAAAATTAGCATTTTCTGGTTTATATATAGCGCTTATTGTAGCATCAACATCCACCTCATCATATCCTTCTATATAGTTACCATATACAAGCCTATCATTAATTACAGTTTGAGCTTGAGCTACTCTAGGTAAATTGTCATAGTTTTTATTAATAGTTCTTCTGGCTACAGAAACTAACACTCTGTCATTATAGAATCTATAGCCAGGTAATAACCCTCCTAATTGAACTGGATCAATCTCATCAATAGTTTTAAACACACCAGTATTACCAAACCTAACAAGAATCCTTATTTTTTCAATCTCTTTTGTTCTATTAACAATATTTTCGTTTTGTGGTGAAACTTCTGGAATAGTTAATATGCAAACATTTTCTTGAACAGTAACTCCAGTATTAACTCCTTGAGACACAAGGCCTCTAGGGACAGCTAACTTAGAATGAGTAGAAATAGCGCTTTCAACGCCACCTATATATAAATGCTGATAAGCAAATATCATTCCTGGTATATCAACAAAATGAGAGATTGACCTATTAGGATCTATATCAAACTCAAATGTTATAGGATCTAAAGGGGTTTTAGGACAAGCAGTAATAAAATCTAATTCATCATAATCATCATATTGTTGTTCAATATATGTTTCATATGTCATAGCCCTAAATACATCTAACTTTTTGGGCTCATTTCTATTGTCAGTAAAATATAAAATTACATTTTTATCGTAGCTATAACTAATGTCGGCTCCTCCAATATTAGTTTGGTCCGTAGCAGGCATAAACGCTGATGCTGCCCCCGTTGATTCATATCTCTGACCGATATGAACAACATCACCTTTTACAAATCCATCACTAGGGAAATTAAATTTTTCAGACGTATATACTTTTATGTAAGATCCTGGTAAATTGTTTCCTGGCAAAATAGCATCTCTATCCCAAGCCCAAACACCCATTTGATCTACGTCATCTGACCAAACAAAAAAGTAAATAACATTTAAAACATCATCAGTAACTGAGCCAATAACACGGATCCTACTGTCATCATCAACAAAATAGTTGTCATCTAAATCTAATATATCTTCTATGTCTCTATTCGAAGGTAATGGCTTTATTGCAGCATAATCTCCTGAAAAATCATTATTAGCTCCCCCAGCAGTCATAGGGGTATTTTTAAAGCTATCTTCAAAAACAAGGTTAAGCGCATCAATCATTTGATTTGAAGGCCTAACTCTTGAGTCTGAGTCTTGATTTAAACTCTGTGGTGTTACTTTATCTATCATTAATACTTAGGTGCCTGCATAAAGTTTTTACGAATAGTCTTAAGCGCTTCCTCTTTGCTAAAGTTTGACAATCTAGCTTTTGCTTTTCTTCTCTCGTTATAATACTCAGCTCTAGCCCTAGTCTTCTCATTAGCAGGAATCGTAGATTTTCTTTCACAAAGCTTATAATATATATAACACCTTAAGGCCTCTTCTGCATACACATGTATTACTGGGTTTGTAGACCTAGCTTCATCAGAGATATATTCTAAAACGATATCTCCAGTTCCAGAACCTGTCTCAATTTCTATTCTATTTTGATCTAGGTTTATTCTATACTGTCCAGGAGCGTGAGCACCTCCAGCACCATATAACTGACCTAAACCTCCCTGATGAACATAGTTTTCAAATATATAAAAATCTAAATCCCCTGCGTCAGCTCCACCACCAGATGTAGAAGATTTATCATCTTCTCTGTTAAGTATAAGGTTATTAGGTATATCAAGAGGACCTTCATCACTATCAGATGTAGAAGTAGTATCCATGCCGTCTTCTTGAAAAATCCTTTGAGAATAATTAATGTTTTTATTTTGCCTAAATACTCTTAATATCCCATCGCCATCTACTTGTCCCATTTTAACTATATCTACATAGTCGTCTGGCAAATCAATAGTGCTATTGCTATTTATAGTTCTTTTTATAGACTTAACTCTTGATGTAACATCAAATCCAAACTCACGAATACCTCTTAAAGCAAAGTTTCTTATAGCAGCATCTGATGCGTTACTAGCAAAATCATCACCATCTAAAGTGATAATATAATCATTTATTAATTGACGTAGGGTGATATAATTCATCCCATTATTTGATATATCTACAAATGGCATTACTCAGCTTGTTCTTCTGCTATACTGAAAGAACTAAGATAGTTATCTCTTAATCTAATACCTATCATTTTAGTTATCTCAATAATAACTTCGTTTTTATAATGATCTGGCAATTCAAAATGCCTAGAATTTAACATGTCTGGAACGGTAATAGCAGCTCCCATTTCCATTTCCATATATATTGGAGTAGAGTTAAGATCTACCTCTCCAGTATAAGCATTAATAGATTTAGGCTGTCTATAATATTTAAGTATTACAGAGTTAAGATCATATGGGAAGATCTCTATGTATCTAGATATAATAGCTACAGGAAATTCTGCTGTTGGGGCTGACAAATTGCTATTAATTATCCTTTCCGATGTTTCAGAATTGTAAACTAAATCTAATGAAGTTGCGTTATCCATTCTCCTAATAGATATTATTCTAGCTAGATCAGTAGGTTTACTAAAAATACTAGCGTCATCGTTAGCTGGATCTACCCATTCACCATCTTCTTCTTCTGGCTCCCACCCTTCAGGAGGGTTTGGCTGTGCATCACTTAACTCTCTTTGCTCTATGAAGTAAGCTAAGTCTTCCTCTATCATTTTATATAAAGACTTATCACGAGCTGGATCTAACCCACCCTGTCTAGCCTTATTAGCTAAAGGTAATTCAGAAAACATCTCGTTAAAAACATTCTGTTGTGCAATGCCTGCAAATGTGCTAAAAACCTCTGGGGTTACAAAACCTCTTTGATCTTTATTACATAAGTCTCTTACAGCGTTATATACATCTATAATGTTTATCATAACACAAATATACTAAATAAAAAAGCCGCCTGTTTAGGCGGCCTTTTAATAGTGTAATTATGAATTATGATAGTTTATCTAATCTCTCTTCTATAAGGCTTAAAGTAGATGCACCTTTTTCTGTTAAGCAGAACCTCACCATGGTATCAATAGCATCTTGACCTACAGGAACAGATACAATAAGTTTATTAGAATCGAACCAATAAACACCATCTTTCTTTAAGTTTAAGATTTGATACTCTTTAGCTTGCTGAATTGTAGACCTGCAAGAAACTTGAGGGGAGTCAAGAGATTGCATAAATTCAGATGGCTTAGACTTAGCAATTCTTAAAAGATTGTACCTTATCTCAGAAACTGGGGCATTAATATTAATCCCGAAGTACATAGATATAGCTAAAAGATCGTTAATATCTCTATCTCTAACAATAGAGATAGCGTCATTAACTAAGAACTCTTTTTCTAATTCCTCTAAGGATTCTTTTCTTTTATTAATTTCACGGAAGACGCTCCCGCCATTAGCTTTGTTTGCTGGATGTATTTCTAAAAAAGCCTTAAGGTTGGGTTTTTCTCTAGGGACAAATATCTTGCCATCCCTAAATGCTACAGTACTACGTAAAGCGTTATCTGATTGTTCATCAACAAATATAGATGGTTCATTAGGACAATATCTAATTTCTCTTACAGTGTCCATTTCTTTATCGTATATAGTAACACCTTTTTGAGGTAACATAAATACTATACCACCACCTTTTATAATTTCAAATTCAGTAGCTTTATTAGTCTCAACTTCACGCCTAATAATCTTTTTTTTCTTAGTAGAAGCCTTTGGTGGGGCTTCCATTACTGGCGTTTCTACTACAGTTTCTTCAACTGCTTTTACCTGGGGTTTAGGTCGCCCAGCAGACCTTTTTGTTTTTGTTTCCATTATTAAAATAAATTAAGGGTTATAAAATTTAAATAAATCTTGTGCTAATGTAGCAGACTTAGCAGCACCTATATCATTAGGTATTACTCCAAATCTTGATATATATCCTCTAAAGTAGGCAAATGAAGCTGTAGTAACACTACCGCTTGTTCCCAACTCTTGTATTAGTAAATCACCATCTGTTCTGCCTGGAGTTGTTGCTAATAAAGTATCGTCTAAAAACTCAGTTTTAGCTGGTATAAATCCTATAATATCGCCATCTCTATTATGTAAAAATATATTATAGTCTTTATCCCTTCTAATAATCCACACATCAACATCCATTTTAGATACATCTTGTTCGCTTTCGTAGTAGTCTGGCCATCTGTAACTAATAGTTCCATTATCTGTATTGTCTGTCTGCACAGTAGCAGCAGCTCCAGTCATTCCGCTATGTCTAACAGTAAAAGAATGAGCTTTAGGGCTTACATCATTTGCGTCATCTATAGCTCCACTTACCATACCCCCTCCAAATCCCATTGTTTCCCCTGCTGAGTCACCATATAAAACCATTGCTCTAATTGAAGCCCCTAATACGCAATATAAGGTATAATCACCTCTAACACTAAATGCATTAGGGATTACAAAATTCTCTCCAAACTGTAGGTAAACTGATTTTTGATTTATCCCACTTGTTGCAGCATCAGTTTCACAACTAGGTGTTCCTACATTACTAGCTATACTGTAAGTAACTCCACCAGTCCCTGCGTTACGCCATGATGTTATTTCAGCCGTATCAGCAAAAGAGTCTAATCCTTCATGGTTAAAGTCAAGAGATGGTAAATTGCCATGGAAATTTATACCTGCAATAGTATCTTGATATTCATCAGAAGCTGAACCAGCAGACAACCTACCTGTTTCCATGTTAATAGGCATAGTTGGTATTTTAAGCTTTATGTCAGATATAGATTCTATTTTAGCTGCACTAAATAAAGAAGTTTTTTCTACAATATCAAAAGTTAAAATCTTTTGAGCAGATTCTACGCTTATAAAGTTTAAAATACTTTTTATTAATAGTACTTCTTGATTTTCATCAGAAGCTATAGTAACATTTACTTTATTTAAAGCTTCTCCAGGCCTCACAAGGGCTTCATCATAAATTCCAGCATTATCAAACGTCATATTAATAAATCCTTTAGAGGATGTAATATTGCATAGTTTGTCTACTGGCACACAGAAAGTACTTACTCCTATACCAGAGTCTGAAGCTCTTTCGCTTCCTTCAGTAGGTTCATTTATATTGAATAGGAAAAACTTCATTCAGTAGATTAAATTTACGTACAAATATACGACAAATAAAAAAGGGGCCGAAGCCCCTTTCTTGTAGTAGTAAATCAATAATTACTTAGATCCGTACAGTTCAATAAGAATCTGTCCAGCTGTATATACTCCAGTATCGCCCTCGCCATCAACAATATATAAATATTGATCAGCAGCAGGAAGAGCTGAGAAAGGAATATTACCTCCCTGAGCTGCCGCAAATGCATCACCCGCAGCAGCTAATGTTGTATTATTAGTTAATCCTGACATTGCAGCATCTTCAGTACCTGTAGCTTCATCACCTGAGTGAATCTCAATGTCATCTGGACCTACAAGAGGTACCTCTAGACATCTTAGACTAGCAGCGAAAAGAGTTCCACATTTAGCAACAGTGTATTGACCAATGTGACAATTAGCAGCAGAAGCTGCTCCAATAATGTCTCCATCAGCACCACCAGCTAGACCAGTTAAGTCAACGAAAATAGAAGTCTTAATAACTCCATTTCCAAGAGACTCTTGCCAGCTTTTATACACTGTACCAGTTCCAGAAGTAATACCAGTTCCAGCAGAAAGACCACTACCTCCAGTAGTAATCTCTACGTTAGTAATTGAAGCACTTAAGTAATCGCTATTTACGTCATCAGCAACAACACAAAACTGCTCTTTTCCAAAAGCAATAGCTTCTGAAATAGCTTTCATTACAGCTTTTTCTGTTCCAGTGTCAATAGTAAGGTCTACCTCCGTGATAAGACCATCGGTCCCGTCCACATCAGCAAACTTCAAGCTTATGCTTGTGTCATCAGTTTGATCCATTCCCAGCAACTTATCTGCTGGTAATACAGCAGAGTTATGTGAGTCAGCATCGAAAAATAAATATTTTGCAGCCATTTTTTCTAATTTTTAAAAGTTATATAGTAAAACAAATCTTATATTATCCTTTGATAAGAACGTGTTGGTTAGCAGCACGAGTTACAAGAGCACACTCAGAACGGTAGTGGAACGTAGCAACGTCTTTACCAGCATCTCCGTTATTGTTGTATCCTAAAACTCCACCACCAGTTACCCAGTGCTCTAGTTCACGAGAGTATCCGTTAGCCTCTTTGTGGTACATAGCTAGAGCAGGAGCTTTCATTCCTGAACGAGCATCAGTAACTTGAGACATAGGGATCATAGCTCCTTGAAGATAGTTAGACGCACCTAAAAGAGTTGGATCGTTTAGAAGCTTCCAATCATGCTTGTGGAAAGTATATCCACCACGAGTGAACGACTTAAATCCAAGCTTTACAGCCATATCAGCGTCATTGTTAAATGCACCGAACTGTCCAGCTAGACCAGCAGTTACTCCAGTAGAGATACCAGACGCAAGCATGTCATCAATAGCTAAATCTTGCTTTCTGTTTACGTACATAGCGTATTCAGAAACAGCACCATTTTTGTCAAGCTCAACGATGATATCATCAAACTCAGAGAAAGAATCAAGTGGATTAGCGTTAGCGTTAGAAACCACGATACCTCTGCTTTCAACAGCAGAAACATATCCTTCAGAACCAACTCCAGATTCTTGAGCCTCACCATCGTATGTAGCAGAAGTTACATTAGTCCAGTTGTCATCGTTTCCTGTTTCAGCAAATAGCATCATCATTTCACGACGGTCCTCAAAACGAGCACGAGCTTCTTGCTCACCGTACATAAACCAGCGGTATTCTCCACCACCAACATTTACCCAACCGATATTAGTTGCTTGAGAACCATTTACTTGGTAACGGTCCTTAACAATCATAAACGGATTTTGACGCTTAACTAAGTCAGCATCAGTGAAGTGAGCTGGTTGCTCAGTTCCCTGTCCGTACATATTGCCTAAGACAATAAATGATCTGTCAGTTGTGTTAGCAGAAGCTGCACCTCCATCTAGAGTAGCAAGCTGTAAAGTAGTTGTAGCACCAGGAGCTCCAGTAACGTCGATACAAACAAATCTTTGTCCGTTAGCACTGTCCATAACAACATCGTTAGGACCGATTGGAGTACCGTTAGTAGAGTCAGCAGAAACAGTTAAAGTAGCCTGATCGTCATCCACAGAGTCTGTAGATCCTGTTACAAGGCGGTGACGACGACCTCCTTCGTACCAATCAACTTGGTCAGAAGTTCCTCCGTTTATCACAGCACCTGTTAATTTAAGGAATCCAGTGATTCCTTGATCACCATAAGATTCTACTAATTCAGGGATAACAAAGTCTTTGTTAGCCTTGAGCAGAGTACCTATAGTTGTATAAGTTTCGGGCGTTAGTCTCAGATTCGCAGTAGCGTTATCTAAACCAGCAGCCGCAGCAGCAGTAGTAGCCATATTTTCTTAATATTTTAGATTTTAAAAGTAAGTTTATTAGAGCCCTTACCCATGATATTCTTTAATTGTTCCTCTAAAGGATTGTTATCATTTTGAGTGCTCTGATTAGGAACTTGAGCTTGAATATTAGACGCATTCTGCACTACATTTTTTTGACCGTCACTAAGCCCTTGCCTATAAGTAGACGAGATAATAGCATCGATATTGTCAACAATAGCACGGTGTGAGTTTAATGTATCAAAATCCCAACTTCCGTCATCTCGAACATATGAATCAAAATACTCATCAAGACGAGCATTCTTGTTCACGAGTTCTTGTTTATATCGGTCATCCAATCCGAAAGTAAAGGTTTTGTTATTGCCTAGGTCAAATTCTAATCCAGTCAAATCATTAGCCTCTTTTCTCATTTCTGAGATCCACTCATCATTAATAAAGGTTTCTGGTTCTGCTGCTTCTTGCTTTGGTTCAGGAGCTGCATATCTCATGCGTTGCTCTTCTATCTGCTTCTTAGCGTTTGCTGCATCTACCTTCATTTGAAGGCTTCCAATTTTTACTTCATCTTCAGAGAACTTGTTTGGATCTAACTTGTACTTATTCTGAATAAGAGTGTTTACCTCGTTAGCTGTAAGGTTAGGATATTGTATAGCCATGTCTACTTTTACTAGAGTCGAATCATCCATCTCAGATGTATTCAGTGACTGATAAGTAAACCATTCTTGTGGAGACCTTCCAGTCTCACTAACAAAATTAGCTATTGCTTCCACCCTTTCGTCAACGGGGTTCTGTGGAGTTAGTAGATCATCTAAAGACGATACATCTCTTTCAAGCTTCTCGCTTAGATAAGACATAACTGCTTCTTCGATCTGACTATCACTATAATTTATTTCAGCAGATGAACTCTGTTGAATATTTTCTACTTCTTGAGTTTCAAGTTGAGGCTGCTCAGACACCTGCTCCGCTTGATTAGGAACTTGTTCTGGTTGCGCTTCTACTTGCTGTTCTTGAATCTGCTCTTGAGGTTGAGATTCAACCTGAGGGGCAGCTTGTTCTTGCACGGGTTCAGAAACTACTTGAGACTCCTGTTGGGGAGCCTCTTCTGTCATTGTTTCTGTCTGTTGTGGTTCTGCATTCATCGATGCAGAAAGTTCTTCGGGTGAGCTGAACACTTCAAACCCTCCGACGGTTTCTTTATTTTCTTCCATTATTATTTAATTATTAATATTCAATTTAGTATTCGAAGTAAAATACAAAGTCTAGCTCATCTGCTGCCATAGCTGCTAATGTACCATCTGCAGCGTGTATAATACCGCTTACATATATTTTACCTCCAGTTTCTACACTACTTAAAACAGGACCATAAACATCTACCGCATCATCAGTTCCGTCGAGTGTAGGATCAGCATCGTTGTATATAACAAACGGTCTAAAAGTAGGTGCATTATCTATATCAGAAAAACCTAGTGAGCTATATGCAGAATCAGCTACATTAATAACACCTTGAAATTGATTGGTTCTAAGATTTGCCTTACTGATATTAGCGGTAGCATTTACAGTACCAAACGCATTTTCATTTTTACCAAAAAAGAATAAAGAAACTTTTTCAGCATTAAGCTTATTGGTTTGGTCAATCATCCATCCACCTATAAGTTTAGCTCCTCTAGCAGGAAGCATTATTTCTTCATTAAAAAGAACATCACCATCAGCGTATGCGTCTGTGCTTAAAGTAGGAGTTAATGTTACTGTCTTAAATGCCATAGTTTTTTATTTATTATGTTCCTGAACCTCCAAGGATTACAGAAGGATTGTCGTTTCCGAATACGCCGTACTCAATAATAGTATTTTCTCTTGTAGCGTGTACAGCATAAGTTTTATCTGGGGCAAGAGGAATAAAAGCAAACTCACCGCCACCAATTTTAGCAGCAAAAGCTGAATCGCTTTCAGTTTCGTTGCGTAAATATATATAGTTTTCTAATTCAGATTCATTATTCCTTATATATAAATAAGCTCTGTCGCTTTTATCATTAGCTAGATATACAATCATGTCATTAGTATCTACAGCCGTTCCCTTTACTTTTGCTTTAATAAGGCTGCCAGAATCAACAGACGATGAAAATTCCTGAGAAATACTAAGAGGACTGGCTAAAACCCCAGCACTAGTTAATGATAAATTTGCTTTAATTGTTGCCATTATTCATAAAATAACATATGCTCAAACGTCATCTCAGTATGAACACTGGGTTTAATATATATATCTGATACAGATTTTGTTCCAGTAACAGTAGTTGCTACAGCTCCCGTTCCGTCTCCAGCCGTAACTGTAACTGCCTCGCTAGTATCAATCTCTAGATCAGCTCTAGAGTATCTAGAAGTAAATGTAACTACCGCACTAGATACTGATGTTGTCCAATTAGGAAATTGTGCAGCGTCTACTCCAGCAGCCATTTCATTCAATCCAGATCCTGCAGATATTACAGTAACTCCGTCAAATGTAAAAGTATCGCCAGCTGCCCATGTATTTGCAAAAGTTACCGTAAAGGCTTCTTTAGTTCCGCCAACAGCACTCCATGGGAAGAAAGCCCAATCACCTGCATACAGCCTACCTATTTCAGTAAGTCCATCAACATCAGAATGAGTTTCACCAGCTCTATCTGCGGTTAAATAAATCGTAAAATATTCTGCAGAAGTCGATGACATATTTTTTATATAAACCTTATTAGCTTTATTAGCAGTATAGTCGTCAGCTCTATAAAGTACAACGGTATCAATAACGCCCGAACTAGCGTAAGATGTAGTCCTTCGTGCTAAACCAGTAGTATCTGATATACCAGTAATTGTCGCAGCCTTTGTTAATACAGATTCTGTAGATAAGTTAAGGCTGTTACTAGTCAAATCAGTACTAGATAATGTAATTGTTGCGGTTGTTGTTGCCATTATCTATATATATTATGATGCTATGGATTGAGAGAAAACAGCATATTCGATAGTCACCCCAGTAGCAACAGTAGTTACTTGTACGTCAAGAGTACCACCATATGGTATAAACATCCAGTCCCCTGGATAAAGTCTCCCTATAATTACGTTTCCTTCTAATTCTACAAGAATATAATCACTTGTTCCAGTACTTGTATTTCTAATGTAAACCTTATGCGCTACAGTAGTAGAAGCATAATTAGCGTCAGCAACCACAACAGTATCAGTTTGAGCTGCAGAATAAATCCTACTAGTAATACCAGTAAACTCATCTAATCCAGATGAATTGCCAGCTTTAGTTAGCGTAGCCGTTTGAGTCATACTAAAATTGTGACCCGTAATATCTGGGCTGTTTAAAGTTAATGTCGCTGTAGTTGTTGCCATAGTTTATATTATTATGATGCTGCTGATTGTGAGAAAACCCCATATTCAACTTTCATTCCCGCAGCACTAGTGTCTATATCCACATCTAATGTTCCATCATAAGGAAAAAAGCACCAATCCCCAGGATAGAGCCTCCCCATAAATACATTACTACCTCCAAGTTCTACTGTAACAAAATCACTAGCCCCTTCTGCAGAATTCTTTATATATACTTTATGAGAAGTAGTAGTATCAGCATAATCAGCAGCAGCTACAATATTAGTTGCTGTCTGTGCAGCAGCATATATGACAGTAGTAATCCCAGTAAATTGATCTAAACCAGTAGCAGTACCAGCCTTTGTTAAAGTTGACGTTTTAGTCAAGCTTAAAGGATCCCCAGTAATATCAGGACTGTTTAGTGTAATTGTTGCCGTAGTCGTTGCCATAGTTTATAGTTGTTTATGCAAATATAGTTATTATTTCTTTGTCTTATTTTTTGCTATTCCCATGAGTGGCTGTTTTGAATAAAGCCTTCTGTACAGCTCCTGGATGTGGTTTATAATCACCCTCCATTAAATAGTATCTTCCTTGTTCCTCCATCCAATGATAACCTTTTGGTGGATCAACAGACACCTTCTTGTTGGAGATATTTAGTTTCTTTTTCTTTTTTATAACTTTTGCCATTACTTATTATTTAAACTCCTATTACTTTGTCTATACTAGCTGTTGCCACGCCTTTTACTTTACCTATATTGGCACTAGCTACACCATTCACATCATTACTATAACCAGAAACTTCTGTATATTCAACCTTAATATACATTTGAGACAGATCTGCATGAGTGCTGGTACTGCCTAAAGTATCTAGCGCCCACAGCTTCATCCCATCTAAATCACTATCTGTCCAAGCCGTAGAACCGTCAGATGTTGTTCTTACGGTTCCAGCCACTGTTACTTGATTCATGTTAGCAGGCATTGTAAGGGCTTCTAGGTAATACGTTGAAGTGCCATCGTGTATACGTGTTGTAGCTGTCCAAGACCCTGATCGCTGTCCCCACCTACCAACTAATATTACTTGAACAGAGTCAATAGAGGCAACCCCTGTGTTATCAAAATCGCTAAGAGTGACATCTAAGCTCGCACTATTTGCCGTTGAATTCCATATATTACTAGTTTCTCCCTGGGCTAACTCAGATACGTCAGAACCGTCCCAATTAGTGTTAGTAGTAGCGCTTGCGGGATTTAAATATGCTGTTGCCATTTATAATTTTCGTATTACTTGTCTATATTCAGTTTCACCTGCTGTATAATCTATATAAGGATCTTCATGAACCGTGTTTTTATAAACACACTTTCGTTGCATGCATCTAGCATACCACTGATCTTTAAAGTTGTTTATATATTCATGGTGTCTATCGCTTGTATTTCCAAATTCTAAGATATCATCATAAACTAAATCAAACTTTTCTTTTGGTTCGTATTCCCAAC
>CEUI01023895.1_pt1 | contig 28968 bp, 34 predicted proteins | sample 531411 | NCBI WGS metagenome assembly CEUI01 (sample SAMEA2622841, study PRJEB7988) | marine metagenome | isolation source: saline water (ENVO:00002010), including
ATTGAAGGATGGAGCGGTTGCAGCCCCATACCACTCCAAGGATCACGAGTGAGTGAGTTTCGAACACCCTCTTCCATCCTACCTAAAATTTGTTGATCCAAGATAGAATTGCGAAACGCGGGATTTACTGTCAACTGTGTGCCACTAAAACCTCCAAGAGAGTTAAAGAGTAAGCGTGTAAATTGAAGCTGCTTTGTTTGATTCAAGTGCATCAATTTTAAAAACGCAGCTCCCTCCTCTTTAAGCGTTGCTAAAACTTCTTTAGCTTGGGTAGAAGTCCAGTTGTTAGTATGGAAATAACGCTCTAGCTGAAGTTCACTTTTATTGTCTAGAAGGCCAGCATCGAGCGCCCTGTAAATACTCTCAACCTGAGAATGAGAGGGTTCTTCGGCATAGCTTTTAAACTCAGGAGAGTCTTCGACCCCCAAAAGTTTTTTTATAAATTCGTTATGTTCTGTTGCAATCTCAGGAAACAAAGTTTCTTGAGTTACTATAAGCATATCTAGCATTTCTTCTCTCTTTTCTTCCAGACCTTTGCCTTTAAGAAAAGTCCCATTCTTTTTTATCCTAGCCTCTACAGCGTTCCTGTATAAATCAATGAGCATATTCTGATACTCAGTATACTCAGCCTCGGCTGCTTCCCGTTGCGCTCCTTTTTTAGTCCTATCTTCAGTCCTCCGCGCTCTTAAGCCTGATGCTTGACCCCTTAAGATTGCACTCACTGTGTAAGCATCAATGTTTGAAAGAATACGTGGAGGTATATCCTCTGTTGTTATGGGGTTCCCGTTTAAGGTCAATCGACCTTCTCTCAGTGCTGTTAAAAAACTAACAACATCATTTGTTGTTGCTGGTTTAGAGTTTCCTTTTGTTTCTATGTAATGAGTAGAAAACAACTCCCCCAACTGTTTCACCGCTGCTGTCATGTTTGCAGCTGCTGTTTGTTTGTTCTTCTGTAGAGCTGACTGCAGCCTTCCATTTAAGTCAAACTCAAGCTGATTATATTTTGATGTAAGTTCCCCTTCTCCTACTTTTCTCCCTGAGCTTGGCTCTTTACTATTTTTTACAGTACGTAGAAAATTTAGTTGCTGAATTATGTCAGTAACGTAGTTGGTATTTGATGGATCAAGAAGCTTGCTGTTTATATGCGCCTCTACTTGCTCATAAAAGAAAAACCGAGGAGCATCGACAGAGTTTCTAGGTAGCGGTACTGAAGCGGCCTTCCAATCACTAGCCGCAGGATCGTCAGGATCATCCGCTTCTTCAGGTTTTCCTGTGAAAGTTCCGGTTGCGAACCAATTTACAACTTCTTGAGGAGACTTAGTATCAAAGCGTTCTTGAATAGAAGCCGCCAAGGCTGATCTATTTTCTCTAGCAAACACCTCTTTACCTGTACGCACCCACTCAGTATTTACCTGCTCTAAAACTGTTTTTATAGCGGGGGCGAAGCCTGCGTCTCGTGTGTACCTATTGTCTCCTACCTGCTTCGTTAGTTTTTTCACCCTTTCAGATAGAATAGCCTCAGTAAACTGCTCAAAAGTTTCAAACTTTCGAATGTTAGCTAAGGCACTTGCAGGGTCTACATCTTCTGGAATTTCCTGATTCGCTTCGGGATTGAAATGGCTATTCCAATAACGATTGGCAGCTCCCTCCATACCTTCTGTTAGAAAATCTTTAGTAGAGCCACTTCTAGCAAAGAGTTCTCCTAAGGTAGCTAGATAACCTTGTTTAGTTATAGGAGATTCGTTCCGTTTTAAATCACCCCGTTTTACTGCTGCGTCTATCCCTCCTTTTATCTTCTTAAGAAGGTCTAACCTATTCAAACTAGCTGCGGATACGCCTCTTTTTAGATCCTCTCGATTCTCCTGATCCATCCGCCCCAAAGCCCAGCTTAGTGAGGCATCACCAAGCGTTTCAAAAGCTTTAGAAAGCTGTTCTAAATCGCTCTGACCTGAGGGCTTAGAAGGAGGTACATAAGCAAACGTACCTACCTGAGCCTGTGTTCTTGGTGTGTAAGTACCAACAGCACTCTCGAAATCTTTTACTTGGAGTCTACGTTTACTCATTAATTAAGCCCTTGGAATTATTTCATTTCCTTTAGTTTTATACTTCATCCCTATATCCGTCATCTTAGTGCCAAACTGCAGAGCATGGGCAAACGCATTAGGATCACGTACAGGAGCCAGAGTAGAAGCTACTTGCTGCTGTGTTCCTAGAGCTATGTCACCCAATACTCGCCCTGTCTCCCTGCTACGCATGGCTTCTTCTTGGTCTATCCCGTGCATATAAGACGCTTGTTGGGCTGAGTACTCATCTATGAGACTATCTATGGATAGACCCGATACCCCTGCTTCACCCGCACTTAGAGTAGCCATAGCTTGTAGCTTCTCGCCCTTCTGAGAAGCAGCAAAACGCTGCCTAGCTAGTGCCTCACGATCTTGGATGTTCTTAGCTACTGTAGCTGAAGCCCTGCGCTGACCCGCTTTCTTCTGAAGATCAGCTAAGTGATTCTGATAAGCTCGCTGCTCATTTGCTGCTTTCTTTTGACTACTGTAAGAAGTAAGGGCTCCTGCTGCGGAGACAGCCGTGGACAGTGTAAGTAACTGAGTTGTCGTTAAAGCCCAAGGGCAAGCCAATATAGCATCAATCATTATCTTCTCTCCTCATATAAAATTGCTTAAACAATCTTTTCTCAAACCCAAACTCAGGAACGTCAGCTATAAACGTAAAGCCCATCCATTTCAACCATCGAATATGTATGACGTTGCGGGCATCTACTAAATTATGTAGAATAGTGTAGTCCCTCAACAATTTTTGTACCCAAAACTTTGAGTTTCTTAGAAAGGATATACGGTTCTTTTCGAACATCTTATCCGAACCTAAGAACCAAATGCCTCCCATAACAGGCTCACCTGTATCTTTGGCTACATGGCTAGGGCCAGTACCGAACATAGCTAGAGGCTCATCCGTCTCTAGATCACTAATGGTATAGCACTTAGTGGAAGCTTCCATGCTGTACTGAAGTCCATCCTTAGGACTAATACCAGCAACAGCATATACTTCGTCAGCGTCAGCTTTCCTGAGGTTAGGCCCAAGTATAGCAGGATCACCCTTCCTAGATCGAGAAATCTTTGCATAAGGGTAGACCCACTCTTCCTTAGACTTGGCGGTATCTGCTGTAATAGGTTGCTTCATACTCCATTGTTAAAAAACAACTAGGGAACGGTGTGTCGTTCGTTAGCTGAATGTCCACGAGCCCTCCCTGAGCTTTCACAGGGAATTTAAATGTCCCGTCTTTGAGAACTAAGTCTCCTCCTAGAGTAAAACCCGTGGTGTTCAGTAACCTACTCTCGAATGGATAAGTACGCGTGGAACGTCCATCAGAAGTCACATTAATTTTAAAGCTGGAGGAGTTATCGTAAGTGACGATCCCATGTCTGACTTGGAAACGACCAGAGGCAGCGTTAGAGCGTCGACCCTGTTCGTTCTGAAGCTTTAAGTAGGGTTTATTCAGGGTGTAGGTGAAGGTGTACTTGTCTCCTACCCATAGTTTACGAGAAGTCAGATCCCCTTCGACTGTTATTGTGTTTGTATTCCCTGTCTGGTTAACAGAGAACCTCGTTCCTGAATTTTCTGAAGACCCGTCGGCTCTAGTAGCTACATCTATAGTTCCATAAGAAGTATAGGGTAGAACTATGGTGGTCAACTGGGTGTTAGAATCATAAGAAATACTACAGTCTGATTCTTTTACTCGTCGATCCAGTGCTGTTTTAAATTCAGAGTTCGAATCCTTATCACCTTCCTTGAAGGAGAGACTCTCTAGAAACAGTCCATCAGTTCTCTTAATTACTACGTACAAATCCTTACCCACAAAGTCTACGTTGTTTACCGAAGAACCTGTATCAAAAGTAAACTTAGACCAGGAAGATTGCACCCTGTCTCGACCCCTATAGAGGTATCTATAAACATAAATACCATTAGACAACCCCGAAGATGTAATCACTACAGTGGGGTCTGCCGAACTACTCACCATTTTTGTGATGTTCCCTGAAATATAGTTAGGAATGTGTGCGCTAATGTCCTGACCATCCATCTGCTCAGTGTCGGGGGATACAAAATACTCCATAACACCTGAGTAATCCCCACGGGAGAATGGAAAATAAATACTACTGCCGCTAACTGTAGAGTCGGCTGTGGTATCTACCTCAAACTCAGTCTCTTGAGAGATCGACACCGTGGAAGGCGTAAGAACGTCACCGCCTGTTAGCTGGAACTGAGTCTTATCAGAGAAAAGGATAAGGTTTCTGCTAAAGGGAACAGCACTCTTTAGGTTTGATACTTTATTGTGAGAAGCCCTGATGTCTACTGGGTCAGAACCTAGAGTTTGAGTAACAGTCGTCCTAAAAAAGTTGAAGTACTCCCCTGTCTCAGACATAGAAATGTTTTCACCAGAGAGGAACGCTAGTCTATCTCGGAACAGAACTATGTTTTGTATCTTCTTACCTACAAAACTAGGATTAGGATTGGAAGTGGTGTCTCCTACTAGACGATTCCCCCAAGTTCCTTGTTTAAACGTAAAATCTCCAGATGATTCTCTGATTAGAGTATGGCAAAAAGTAGAAGCATCAATCAGGTACTCTGTAAGTGGTGCTATATCTTCAGCCCATGTTCCCTTACCGAAGGGGTTATTTGTCGGGGAATCTGCTGTGAATTTCACATAGTAATCATCAGTGTTAGCCTCCACATCTCCATAGACTTTAACTCTTTTACCGTCCCTACAATACATAGGTAAATTAGTAAAAGCATCTGTCTCATACTTCACAACCCCCATAGCACCGTCTCCTAAAGAGTCTGAAGTAGTGATTTCAAAGTCAGCTCCATCGTCTTTAACAACTTCAATGGTGGAACCCAAAGAAGAACCTGAGCCAACCTGAGTTGCGGTGTACCCTGTCAAGGCTGTAATAGAAGCGGTTAATTGGTTAGCAATATAATCAGTAGCAATTAAGTCTCGGTCAGAAGCAGATGCTCCATCGGGTGTAGTATGCTGTAGTTCGCTAGAATCTACAGTTACATTATAGTCTGTGCCGTAGTCACCTTGTTTAATGTAAACGTAGGCTTTCCAGCGAGTGTCTGAAGACACAGCCGAGTCCATAGCCACAGTAGTATCTGTGTTAACAATAAAACTATAGTCAGCTATGCTCGTGGACTTAAACTTTGTAGCGGGAGTAGAAGAAAGAAGATACTCAGCTCCGTTAGTTGTCGTTACTGTTTTTTCAGTCTTATTAATAAGATCAAATACAGCTATAGGATCTAAGGATACGCTCTGAGTTCCAGATCCATTACCACTCATAGAAACTGCAGACCCTCCGCTTGTTGTGGATACTTGGAAAGTACCAGAAGCAGGGTTAATAACATAGAACCTAGCAGTCTGATTAAGATCACCGAGGTCAGCCCCGTAGAATCTCACCTCATCTCCTGCTACAAAGGAGTGACCAACACAGTTAACTGTATCAGTGGAGGAGTCTAAAGTAACAGTAGATTTAGAGGCAGCTCTGATAAATACCATATATCTCTCTGAAGAATCCCTGTTCAAAGCTCCTGCCCACACATCAGTAGATGGTGCTGAGGTGAAAACCTTGGCAATATGCTCGGTAGGGTTCCGCTTCGAGAGCCCCACCACTGGGGAGGACATACCGTTTATCTGCTCTTGAGCTTGACTAGGAAACTTCTGAGAGTCTGCCTGTTGAGACACACCATTCAACAGGTTTTGGATGGTTGTGGATACTTGTGGCATTTTACCAAGCAGTAGTTCTACGGTAATCGCTAATAGTTTTCATGGGTAGGTGAGCATCAAACACAGAATAATCTGACCCCTCTGAGTCGTACTCTCGTAAGGCAGCTAAGGCTACCAGCTCCTCCCTTGTTCCGGTCTGGGTTAAATCTGGAGAACCCATAGACCGATCCTGAAAAACTCGGGCAGTCCTTAGAGTGATATATCTTCGGGCTGTTTCTGGAAGATCATCCCAAGGGAGGGACACGACCTCTATGGTTTTTATCTCTGATTCGTCAAACTCAAAAGAATTGTCAGCCCTGTTGTATAGCTTGTTGCCCCTTAGGGTGACATCCATATCACTGTACTGCCCTACTTTTGTGTCCACCCTCAGCACAGTGGGGCCAAGCACGATCTCTTTATTAGAATCGGGGGCGTGTTCCACATCGTAGTTGGTGTTGAAGTGCCAGCCTTGGGACAAAACCTCCAGTGTTATCTCGTCCAGAGTCCTCTCAGCTAGGGACACATCCCCGACACCTGTAGAATCTTCCAAGCTATTTACTGGAGCCTCCCCGATGAAGCTTAGGACTTGGTTTACTGCCTGAAGTTTTGTCGTTTTTCCTAAAGTCGCCATAGCAATGTTTTTTATTTATCAACTTTCAGCAAATTACAACAAAAAAAGAGAGGAGTCCACTAGGGACTCCCCTCATGATTACTATTAACAACTAATTTAGTCGTTCATCAGCACCACGCCGCACTCAGGACGCAAGCCGCCATGACCCATAGCGTACTTGGCGACCATCAACGTGCCTTGACGTTGGATTTGGTACTCACTCTCGGTGGAGAGGTCTTGCAGCTTCACCGTACCGACTGCGGATTTATGGAACACGAGGCCCATAATATTTTCACCGAAGTCAGCGTGGTAGGTGTTGGCCTGACCAGTTTCAGAACTGATGTTATCTGAAGGCAAATGGTTGGTTTTAATAACCGTAATACCTGCAACCTTCAGCACGGAACCTTCAGCATACGAGCCGCGACCATCCCAATCACGATTGATTGCGAGGGCAGCACCGCCACTGGTCTCGGCTTGCACCAAGTTGTAGTAGCGTTGTGGGCTCACCAGCACACAACGATCCGAAGCAGGAACATCCTTCTCATCGAGAAGTTGAGCCGCAGCATAGATCGCTTTAGCGAGGCGAGTACCGTTGGTGTTCATGTCAGCAGAGCCGTTGTCGAGGAACCGAACATCATCGGTATCATCGCCTGCAGTAGCGCGAACCACGCTGCCATTTTTGTTACCAGTAATGGTAGCAGAAGCAGCAGTAGCCGAGCCAGAGCTGAAGCTGGCAGTATTAAGCAGAGCCGTCTGGATTACCTGACGATCAAACTTGTTTGCCAACGCACGGCCTAACTCACCGGAGTAGATCGAGCGAACATCATAGTGGTTACGGAGTTCATCGAGGTTAGCGATGAAAGTCGAAGCCACGAGGAGTTCGTCAATATGAATGATTTTCTCAGCGTGTTTGATCTGCTGAACACCGCCACTGTTGGAGGAGTTAATGAGATCTTGCCCGACAACGTGGTAGCCAGCGGTTGCTGTACCAGTGACGGGGAACTGAGCGGATTTACCATTGTTAATGGTACGAATAGTGTGGAGTGGTTTCATCACATTCGTTTCTTCGAATGTCGTGAGAACCTCCCCAGCGAATTTCTTAAGGAAGATAGCCTTAACATCGCCAGAGGCGTTGACTTGGCCCAACCTTGATGGAGTAACATCAGCCATCTTTAGAACTTTCTTCTAAGGTTAATTTAATTATTAGGTTTCACACAACTTCGTCGTATCCGATTGCAATTAGTTGTCCCGCCGTAGCTAGGGCTAATAACTCTCGCCATACCACATCCAGTTGGCTTAATGAAAATAAACGACACGTTTGTGAAAACGTCAATAGAAAAAAGAGGACTCGGAATCCTTAGTAGGGTAATCCGAGCCCTCTTAGCGACACAGAACAAACGAGTAACAACTAACTCGTTCTTTAGATAACACTTGAGTGGGTGTTTGCCAAGCGTCTTTCTACCTGCTCCCTAAAGGCAGGGTCTTCCTTATATTCAGGCCGCTTCATGTCTTCGATCATCTGCTGGCGAGATTCATAACCAGCAGCCCTAGCTCTGCCTCCACCCTGAACAAGCGAGGGTTCGATCCCATTTTCTGAGGCGTACTTTGCATACAAACCTTGGAGAGCGAGGCGTACTGATCCAGTATCCCCCTCTAAAACAGTATTATTATAGGCATCAATCTCCTCTTCTGAGACATTGTTTTGAGCCCACTCCATAATCTGTTGGTAATTATCAAGCCCTCCTACTACTTCCGTGACACGAGCCACTTCATTTTCAGCCAGAGCTTCCTGACCTTGGATGAAAGAGTCCACAAGTTCGGGCGAAAAGTTATACCTTTCTTGGAGTTCTTTGTAGGAATCTTCACTCAAAGTGTTGCCGTTTTCGAAGTACTCATTGCTGTACTGTTCAAAAGTTTCAGCACCAATGGCATCCTCTACCATTTCAACGGCATCTCTGTTTACATCTTCAGGGCTTTCATCGTAGTAGTCCTCGCCTCCACCTAGCTTCTGTTCTAACTCTTTGTAAGAGGAGGCTAAGTCTGCTACGGTTTCAAATTTTTCAGGTAAACCTTCTGGCCTATCTCCCTGAGCTTCTTGTTGCATCGGCGCGTCTGGGCCTGATGGATCTTCGTTGAACTCAACTGTATCTACTGACATTTTTATCCTTCTGTTGGTTGTTGCTGTTTAGCCTGAGTGTCTGCGATCTTACCGAGCGCCCCGATTGCAGGGCCAGCGGCTTGCTGCATCATTGCTTGTTGCTGTTGCTGCTGTCTTTGCATTTCTATCTCTTCCTGAGAGCGCACTAAACCCTCGTCATCAATACCAATAGAGGTAGCTCGCCTCTTTAGGTAGTCTGACATATTAACATAGGTCGGGAACTCTGGCCCAAGTAATTGAACCGCTCCTGACACAAAGGTGTCTAGTTTATTGAGGTCATGCCCACGACCTAGAGCTTCAAGCCCTGTCACAATCGTAGGTTTAACCAGCTTCTTAGGAATCTTAGGTAGCCTCCGCTTCTTCTGCATCTTAGCCATCACTCGGTTGACCAGAGGAAGCTGGAACTCTTGGGAAAGAATAGAATAAACACCACCCAGTACATCCTCTAGTTCTTGGGCCATGTATCTAATCTCCTCAGCAGTCACACGCTCTGCGTTACGTTGAACTGAGGTGTTCATTAGGAATGCAAAACCTAGCCTCTCCTTGAGCATATTAATTGTGTCGTAGGCTACCCTAAAGTCATTGAACTTCTGAACCTGTAGTACGGATACATCGTCAGCGTTGCCTTGAATTATAGCACCGTTAGCTGACTGAGCTAAGGTGCGTAAGCGTGTGGTTCCATTGGGGTTAACCAAGAACAACATCTTAGCAGCAGCAGCCGAGCCTTCCACGATAGCTTGTGTCAAAGCTTCTAAGCTACGGAGATCACCCAAGTACTCCTCAATAAAACCTCGACCATAATGCTCACCATCAATGCGGGTGAACCTGAGAGGAATGAAGGGGTTCTTATCTAGCGGATACGTTCCTCGACTTCCTGGGATTTCGATACCATTGATCTCTTGGTACACGTTCCATTTTTTTCTATCCCTATACACAGCAGTATAAAGATCCAACCCCCGTGGTTTACTGTAGCCATCCCCAGAAGCTATGGAAGAATCACTTGAAGCTAGTAACTCCCGCACCTCGTCGGAGAATATGTCAGGAGTTACTGTTTCTTTGGTAGCTAAAGCTAGGAGATTACCGCTTGGGTCACGCTTACATACATAACTATCTAGACCGAACACCCGCATATGCTCATCGTCAGGGATAAAGAGGAGAGCGTTGCCACTTACGATCAAATGCTTGAGTGCCTCAAACACTGCTATACGGATGTTGCTTGCCTCGAACTCAGCCTGAACAGAGCGTTCTACTTTACCTAAAGTCTTCTCTATTTCAGAACGGACTTCATCAATGTCAACACCCTCTGCAGCCATAGCATAATAATCGACAACGAGCCTAAAAAAAGGAGCATTAGGAGGAAGCAAAGCCAGAAGCAGCTTACTGCTAAGGTTGTTGACGCCTCTAGCACCCATTCCTTGAAACGGTGTTGGATAGGTTGTTGATTCGTTGTGACCATCGGGAGGTACTAGGTATGGGATGGTTAATTCCGAGGCTTCTCTAGCCCTGTTCAAAAAATTCAAACGATCCTCTGAACAGTTCTTATAGAACGAACGTATGTTGTCTACCCTCATACATTCACCCCGCTACCGCTTCCACTATACTGAACACCAGACTTAGGTATGACTAAGCTCCTACGAGCCGTACCCCTGCGTCGAGTTGAACCTGTCCTAGTCTGCTTACCACGGCGAGCGGGAGACTTAGCTAGTCTAGCTATAGTCGCTGGCGCTGCTGCCTTTGGGGGAGGCGGGGCTGGAGCTGCGGCTGGAGGGGGAGGAGAAGAACCACCAATACACATAATAAGTATTCCTATTCTAAAGTTGTTGATAAGATGTTGTCAGTCTGCGCTTTTCGAACGTCTTTCAACAGTCTTACGACTGAAACTTGCCCTTGTAAATAACAAATTGACTCTAAATCACCAGACATTGGCATCTTATCGGGGAAGTGGGAGTCCAAAGACTCAATTAATTGTTCACTAACTATAGGAAACTCATTAAATTCTTCACTCATCGCTAAAGTCCTCTATCTCCATGTCGTGTAGCAAGAAGGCCACACCCTCTGCTAGACTACTGATGGTTCCTGTGTTTGGGAGCAGCCAATCGGGTTTGATAGCTTTTAGCTCCGTTTCTGAGGGGTGGTCTGACTCTAGAACCCTCTCCTTCTTACCAGTTATTTTAATAAGATCCCCTTTAAGCTTGTCCTTAATGTAGTCAGCCTCGTTTAGAAACCTTATGTCTGTGAACACCACTACATCAGCACTGCTCATGAGGATATCTACCTGAGGTTTAATCTTTTTAATCCAGTAATGCTCATCGTTAACTCTACGGTAGTCAGTACCCCAAGCTTGCAGGAGGTTCCTAAAGCTTTCCTTGTTGTCTTCAATATCTTCCACGGATAGCTCGTGCCTCTCGGCTACCTCCTCCTTAACGGCATCACCAAATGCCACACGAACCACAGTCTTATCAGGCAGCAAGGTCTTAACTATGTTAAACACAGTGTCCTTACCTGACCTAGCTTCTGCTATGAGTCCTATTACTTTTGCTTTGTGGGTTGCCACAGCTTCACCTTTCTCGTCTCGAAGTCATACTCCCCGTGTCTGAGGATTCTTGCAAGCCTCGCTTGAACCAAGGCGTGTTTACTGGACAGCCCAGCTTTGTCAAAGTTCTTTAGAACTGCTTCCCAAATTTCTTCAGCACCATCGCAGTCATCTAGAATCTTATTAGCCTTCACTGGCCCAACGCTAGGGCATCCCTTGTAGTTATCCGAAGAGTCTCCCACTAGGGTCTGAAACATATGATGCCTGTCGGCAGCACCTTCAGTTATATCCTCCACCCCAAGCTCAGGTTTGTCAGGGTTGTATAGCTTACACGGAATTGCTTTGAAATCCTTATCAACACTAACAACAATAGATCCATTAGCTTCAGGACTTGTGGCAGCAATACCAATGAGGTCATCAGCCTCGATACCTTCCTCGATAGAAGCCGACCACTTCTCTAGCAAGTGTTCCCGCAGTGCAGGTAGAATCATGGGCTTGCGTACCGTCTTACGGTTAGCTTTGTAGTCCTCGAACAGATCATGTCTGAAGTTCTTCTTACCAGACAAGAACAACTCAGCCTCGGTAGCTTTCAGGTTCTCCTTCAGGTCTGCGATAGCTGTATCAACCTGAGCCTTGCCCTCCATAGCATCAGCATGGAGTGTCCAGAAATCGTTGCCCCAATCGACTGCCTCTTCGCAAGCCGCAGCAACCTTGTATGCTATGATGTCTCCATCAATTAGTAGTGTTGTTGGCATTTATCATCCTATCTTTAAGAAGTTTATACTTCATCTCAATCCTACGATTGTATTCCATTTCCATTGTGACTCGTTTGATTCCGCTATGAATAGCCCCATGATCTCTCTTGTACTCACGGGATAGCTCGCAAATCCTAAAGCCCTTCAACTCTTTAAGGATTTTCCAGACCATCTGCCTAGCTATAGGTAGCGGCTGCTTTCGGCACTGCCTTCTAAGGTCAGGCTTCTTCAGCCCAAACAAAGCACAAACATATTCGTCTGCTATTTGTATCTCGATTTCTTTCATTGCTTAGTGTGTTTCAGCCCAAGTACTACCCGCCTTAGCTTGTCCAGCCAGCGGGCATCGGAATTTAAAGTACTCTCCAGCTTCTTTAATAGAATCTTCAGCCTCCTTCTTCACTTGCTCTGCAAAGTCAGGCCAACATTCAATCTGAAACTCATCGTGAACGTGAGCTACAAAAGCAAAGTCTTGATTAGGTACTAGACCCATAGCTGTTAGCTTATTAAACAAGATAACAGTAGCTCGCTTCATCACCACTGCTCCCGCTGACTGCAAGAGTGTGTTCAACGCTGAGTGTTCGCTCCGTACGTGGAGATGCCTACCGTCCAGACCTTTGAGGTAATCCCGCTTCTTCAATGCGCTGGAAATTTTTTCCTTCAAAACTCTCAGACTAGGCAGAGACTTAAGGAACTTCTCCTTAATCTCCCGCCCCTCCTTGGCTCCTCTCCCTATGATCTCTCCGATCTTGGCATCGCCAGCACCATACAAGAACCCATAGATAAATGTCTTAGCATTGTCCCTGTTGGGTAGCCCTGCGGCGTGTTGGTTCACCGTATGGATGTCCTCTTCGAGAAGCTTGTGGGTGTACTCATCATCATTCATATAATGAGCCAGACACCGTAGCTCTAAGCCACTGGCGTCGCACCCAACCAACACCATGCCATCTGTGGCTTTGAACAGACTCCGGTAGGAGGTAAGGCGAGGAACCTGAGCCATGTTCGGGTGTCGGTGGGTGCAACGACCAGTGACAGCACCATTGGTCACAACGTGACCGTGGATTCTTCCTTTAGTTTCCAGCTTGAGCCAACCTTCTTTGCCATCACCTAGCTGACCCATTCTTTTCTGAAGGGTCAGTATCTTGGATAGCATTTGTGCCTCATCATAAGGCAGACCGCTGAGTACAGACTCATCTACCTTTGGCTTTCCACTTTCAGTAAACTCTTGAGGTTTCCACCCCATACCCATGAGCCTCTCGGCTATGTGATCCCTACTGGTAGGGTTAAAAGGTATCCTCTTAATTTTATGCGGGCCTTTAGAAACTTCAGCGGGCTTGAACCCACTAGCAATAGCAGCAGTCTTAGTTTCAAACAGTCTGTCACCAGCCTTCCAGAAGGTGGACTTCATTTGAATCTCTTTGGGGGGAAAGATCTCCTCAAGCTGTGAGTCCAGCCCCAGCTTCTCGCCAGCTAGTTCACCATACAATCTGTTAGCAGCGGGAACATCAAAACAAAAACCCCTGAGTTCCTGCATTGTCATGATGAGGGCAAACATATGCTCAAGCTCTATGGAAATCTCGGAATAATTTTTTGCCTCAAAACTACGGAACAACTCAGCAGTGATCTTCGTATCCTGAATGCAGTACTCCTCCATCTCAGGACACCAGACATCAAAGCCGTGCTGCTCCTTGAATGACCCCTTTAGTTGCCCAACTCGGTAGCCCCAAGCTTTTAGGCTATGGCTACCGATGAGCTTGGAGGGGAAATCATTATCAATCTTCTTAGCCCTCCTAACAAAGTCCTCGTCCCTAATGTCTGCATGGATCAGTCGACTCATAACGAGGGTGTCCCTGATTGATGTATCAGGTTTCCACCCCCGCAGTTTGTCGAGAACAGGGAGGTCATAGTTAATTATGTTATGACCTATGATTACTTCCGCCTTATCCAGCATCTCCAGCCCTGCCTCGATAGGCTCACCATCGACATCCATCTCGTCGTTAAAGACGAACGATTCTCCGGTGTCTACGTCAGTGATACCAAGGCAGTGCAGTTTACTGACTTTTGGCAGGAGGTTGTTAGTCTCCAAGTCAAATACTAGGCGGCTCATATGTCACCTCCGTCCTCCTCAGGCATGACGCATTCAGTCATACGCCCTGTGCCATGGTCGTACTCCAGAGAAGTAGCAATACCTGTCTGACCAGACCAACGATTCTTAAGTACCCTAATGCGGGTAACATCAGCCAAGTCTTCGTCCTGTTGGTTACGCTCTAGGCCGAACACCATGTCACTCAACTGAGCTATGCCCGCTGAACCTCTGAGTTGACTCAGGCTAGTGAGTCCACCTTCTTCATGACCCCTACCATCGGGACGCTTGAGATGGCTGACGAGAATCAAGGCACACTTCACTTCTTCCACCAGTGACCTGAGTTTGGTCATGGTATTGTCGATGTACCTACGCTCGTCTCCACTCTCCAGACCAGAGACTACGATAGACAAGTGATCTAGGAAGATGTACTCACAGTTACAACCAGTAACCATGTACCGAATCCTATTAACCAAGTTGTCGCAATCCATAGAACCGAAGTGGTCGTAGAGGAAGCAGTGACCTGAGCCTACCGTAGCCTCGAAGGCTGTACGCTTTTCATTAGCATCAACGGCATCTGGGTTGATTAGTATCTGCTTGTTGAGGTGCATACCCATAAGGCCCAAGGCTGTACGCCTCACGTTCTCCTCTAGGGCTATGTATCCTATGTTCTGCTCCCGCCTAATGAGGTCGAAGGCTATCTCCTTACACACTTGAGACTTACCTATGCCTGACCCAGCGCAGAGAGTAGTGATCTCTCCCTTGCGGATACCGTGAGCCAGTGCATTAAGCCCCTCCCAAGGGTATGGCACAGAGTCATTGACTAGCTTCTTGGATACAGTGTCCCACAGTTCACGACCATCCACGATGCCATCGGGCCTGAACGTAGGTGCATTCCAGATAGCATGGATTACCTCCTGCCCCTTTCCAGCTACCAACATCTCATTGGCATCCTTCAAGGGAAGCGCAGCAATCTTAGCCTTACCTACTGGTAGCACTGCGGCACACTCCTTAGCAGCCGCTTGCCCTACCTCATCGGTATCAAACATAAATATAACCTCTTCGAACCTGTTCAGGTAATCGAAGTTAGAAGCTACAACCTTCTTAGCACCCGCCGCACCGTTAGGCACAGAGACTACAGGCCATTTATAATCCTGAATCTGGCTGACACTGAGCGCATCTATCTCACCCTCAGTGACTACGATCTTCTTACCGCCTGTCCACAGGTGTGACCCGTAGAGTCCAGCCTTGGAGAAGTCTCCCAAGGCCATGAAGTTTTTCTGAGGTAGGCGTATCTTCTGTGCTACCACAGCACCAGACTCATCATAGAAGTTAGCTATGTGGCAGGTCTGGTTCTTATACTCACCTACCATGTAGCCCCACTTGCGTGTGGTTTCCTCCTTTATGGATCGGTTACGAAGTTCCTTAAAACTTCCCCATAGAAACCCTTGCCCTTTGATTGGAGAGCTTTCACTAACTCTTGGGGTGTGGTCTTCAGAATTGTTCTGCTCCGTCGCTTCACAGGAGAAGCAGTAGGAGTGTCCGTCATCATAGATCGCCCGTGCATCGGACGACCCGCATTGTTCGCAGGGTTCATGTCTAAGAAATGTACTGTCGTTATGTTGTGTGTCGTTCATCTTACAAAAACCACTCGCTAGGTGGTGTCTTGTGCGCCCATTGGAATCCATTCTTGTCGGCCCAATCAGCGCAAGTTGTACGTGATCCCCTCCTTATAGGTAGGTTCGCATTCTGAAACAGAAAACGAAGGTCTAAGTCAGGGTACTGCTCCTGTATAAGCTTGTGCTTCTTTCGATCTGAAGCCGAAAAGATCCCCTTCGCTTCGATAAAGAAATCCTTCTCTTCTATAAAGAAGTCGGGACAGTAGGTTTTCTTCGTCGATGGCTGAACAAAGGGGATTCTTTTCGGTTCATAGGTGTAGTGGCATCCTGCTTTAGACAGGTGTGCTGCCACATAAGCCTCAAACTGAGATCGAAATCCCGCCATTAGCTTCTACAGTTCTTCCTCCTCTCCCGTGAAGGCTATCTCAACTGGCTTAGGTGCTTCTGCTGCAGGAGCAGGAGCTTGCTCATCAGGAGCAACATAGCCATTCTCGTGAGCCGTGAATCCGAGAGATTCAGCACCACCACCCTTCTTGTACTCATTGAGTTCAATAACTTGAACTGCATTGAGGCGCAGCTTCAGACCACACCCCATTGCTGCGGTGTAGTATGGAGCAGGGACGAAATTGACAATCAGCTTACTGCCGCCGCCAATCACCGGCCCGTTGAATCCCTTACCTTGGGAATCGTACAACTTGGGACGTTGAATCCAACTCTTGCCAGTCTGCGTAGTCACGTTGTGTTTCATCGTGAACTTGAAGTCCAGCTCGCCGGTTTCATTACCGTCATCATCGTAAGCTGGCTTAACTGTCAGGTCGGCTCGCTTGAGGTTAGGCTTGCGCCGCTCCTTCATGTTCTGCGCGTGCCAAGCATCAAGTTGCTTGTCCAGCTTGTCTTTCAACTCCTGTCCCTCTTCGCCGCCCACTCGCACGGTCACGCTGAACACGCCAGCGGGATCGAACTTGTAGTCAGGCTCGTTGAGACGAGGGTAAACAGCTACTCCCACTGGAGTGTTCATCTGTGCATTGGTATTTGCCATCTTATTTTTGCTTTCGTTTTTGTTTTGTGTCAGGACGCTCGCAAGCGTCAGCGGTACATATACGCCGAATGCCTTATCTCGTCAACAACTAAATCACCAGTAATGGACGAGAAATTCCCAAGCATCGTCGTAAAGGCCTGTTTTTCTAGGGGTATTACGCTAAATATTTTTTTCCAAAAAACTTCGGGGTCTGTGTTGAACACATCAGCGTTAGCGTCCCTGAGGTGCTGTTTAAGGTCATCTATGTGTGTGGCATGGGTAGCGAATGAGTCGTGAACTGAGGCTACGCAAGGCCCGTTGAAACGGTTCAGTGCCATGTGCAATACAGCGGCATCTAAGCAGTGTACGAAATTGGGCGTGAAGGCGCGTTTCATCTTGGCTGTGTCCACCTCATCTTTTTCATCGAAGTAATTGAAGGAGCGTATACGACCAAATAAAAGCGACTTCAGACGCCTAAGTTTTGTCTTGCGGTAGTGCTGCACAACGGGAAACCCGCTAGGCGACTTCCAAGCTTCCACTGGCCCCATTTTTCCAAAGAACTCCATAAGTTTGTTAAACTCTGGATACATTCTATAAAATGTGTCTACGATGATAGTAGCAATGAACTCGCAAGCGTTCCCTGCGCGGTTCCCAAACACATCTTCCTCTTTGGCCCAGTACCACTTAAGTACTAAGTCTGTGGCTCTAAACTTAGTGATACCATAGGGGATTGTCATTATGATTGACTTTATTAATTTTCGGTCTAACTTAAGTGTTAACCAGTGGTTCCCAAGGGTACTCCCCTGTAGCTCATGCTCTATCTGCGTAAGCACCTTTGAGTATATGTCCTTCGGCCCGCCATGTAGTGAAGATACGCAGTTAGTGTCCTCAGCACCCTTCCTGTAGCGGGTCAGCATAGACATTATCTGAAGCCCGTTGCTGGAGGCATCCACGGAGACGGGGAACTTGGTTTCCCTGAGTGTACCCCTAAGCAGCCTAGAGGCTTCCATAGTCCACCCTAAGAACTGCCAAGGGTCATCCGCCTGTGACCACCATAGGTCGCCCTTAGGGTTAGAAGCTACGGAGTGTATATTATCTTCGTTCTTACTTACCCACACCTTAGGGTCGCCCTCATCACCTCCCCATAAGCTGTGGCCCATTTCTAAGAGTCTTTCGTAAGCCCTTTCGGTAATAGGGGTAGCTTTAGAAAACTGAAGCAAACCTTTGCTAAGGTCGATGGTCTGGTAATTTAGAAAGTTAGGAACAGCATAACTACGTCCTCTGAAGTCGAACTGATGAGGAAAGAACATAAACTCCTCCCCTTTGAACTTGTCGGCTACCCATAGTATTTTTGAGATGCCTAACCTAGACCCCCTGAGCGACAAGTCTTCTCTGTAGAACTTCGCCGCCTCTTTTCGCCAGTTGTCCCTAGACTCCTTGTTAGTCTCAATGTCGTGAGGTTTGGGCGGCTTAAGGTCGTCCTTAAAAGCGGGGATACCAGCCACAGAATACTGGTTATCCCAGAAGTGCTTAACTGTTTCCAGTACAGTGTGGTTGATCTGCCAAGGTGTATTCTGGAGCTTGTTTAAAGCACCATAGGGTACGGATAGGTTAGACGACTCCAACATATCAAGGTGATTCTTGTTGTGTACCTTGAATGAACAGGTAGCAAAAGATCTGTAACCTTTCCCAGTGGAGGCTGGTAAGTATATCGGGGCTAGATCTTCATGCGCTGTTGTGTGTCGTTTAATCCAATCCTGAGCTTTATCTGTGGGTCGCAAGTGGGGTACTTGCTTAAGGCGGTCGACGATGATAGTAGTCATCTCCACTAAGCCGGTGGATTTTTGAAAAAGATCAATAAACACAAGCCCACATCTACACCTGTCGCCTGTAGACCAGTTTTCCCAATCTTTGTTGAGGTTTAGGCGGGCAGCTAACGCCCTGGCGGAGTATTTTTTGTAGTCGAAACCTACACGCTTTTTTATGTAGCTCTCGAAGAGGTTCCACTGGTCTGGAGCTTCTTTCTTTAGGGCGCGTAGCCTCGCCTCTTCTTCAAGGAACTTACCTAGCCGCATGGCTGTGGCCGTTAACGGTTGGTTCACCGAGATACAATCTAGCACAACCCTGCAGGTTAGATCCGCTATAACTTCCGAGGGAATATCCTCAAGGAGGATCGCCACATCTCTGTTATATCCTGCGGCTAACTTACCAGATTCAAACCACTTCTGAACGGCACGACATAAAGAAGGCATCGAACCTTTGGAAAGGGCGATGCCGTATGGTGTCTGAGATTCTTGGCTGTTGGCTTTTAGTTTGTTTATTTGGGAATGATACCGCTCATTCCCCATGCGCTTCATGAGGTTTTCCATTTTCGTCCATATAGCTTGTACCGTCCCAGTGGTAGGCAGTATCTATAGGCTTAAAGATACGCCTACCTTCTAGAAAACCATGCTGGTACTCGCCCCGAACACCTCGAAGGGTATCCCTATCTTTTAGGGGTACGATTGCTTTTTTATACTTACCAACTGTTAGTCTTACATGGGTCGCTCTTTTAGGAGCCTTAGGGAAGGTTAGTTCACTCATCATTGGTTGTTACTTCTGTTCTTTTTTCTACTCTGTATTGAGATATTGGAACGGGAGGTATCTAAGTTACCTTTTTTATTTCTCTTAATGTGATTTACGTCTTTTTTATCTCCTTTAGAGATAAGCCCAAGCTTACGCGCAAGTCTGTTACTTTTATTGCGCTGCGCCCTGCGCTTCTTTTGAAGTTTTGACTTATGGTAAGTCTTATACTCCCTTTCGTAATCTCTGGATGATTTCTCTGCCATCGCTCAACAAACTGAACACCAATTTCAATTTTTAGTCAAAAAGTAAATCACGTTTTAAAGCCGTCGTACGATGATAGTAGGAACCGTGTGGTTTAATTGGATAAAAAAAATAATAAAAAAAGGGCAACTAAGTAGCTCATGTCTAAAAACTACCTAGTTGCCCTAGTCTCCTATTGCCTCCTTGGCTTATGGATTATGTAATCTTTTTCATTATCTTCCTTTCGTACGGGATCGTATATTCTATGTCTATTACGTTGATTTTTCCAATCTTCGGTATCAATTAAGTCCATTATTTTTGATATAGCAAGATGACAAATAATAGATAGTATAGCGATAATTAGTAAACATCGTAGTAGTGTTAGCAGTTTATTTTCATCATTCATTTTCCGAATCCTGAGTTAAAGTATCCTTGCTCAGTCTTAGAATATGATTTTACTTTTTTACCGTTAACCCAAGTATTTGAGTCACTATTCCAAGATTTCTTGGATGGACTTGCATTGTAGCCTAGTGCTCTATTGACTGCGCTATGGCTGATACTAACTCGGTTCATTGCGCTGAACTTCTCAACCTTTATAGCACCACCATTAGGTTCTATACGAATTGCTCGCTCACCTTCCATTTCGAATGCTGAGGTAGCAGTCATATTAATAGCTTGAGCCAGCTTATGTGGATACGAAGCTACTGTAGAGAATACCAAAGCGTTATTAAGCTTCGGTATAGCTGAGATGAACAGCTTAGCTTTGTCATCCTTTGCAATAATTAGGTTATTGTTAGGATCAATGGACATGGTTGCTGCGTATCCTTCAATGTAGTCGTACCAATCGTGATGACCTTTACCAAATGCGTATGAATTGATTAGGTACTCTGAATCACATGAACTGTATCTACTTTTGAGTAACTCAAGGTAATCCATTTCTGGCTTATCTGGAGCGAAGTCTTCCGGTTCAAGGTCGATCTCTACTACACCGTTATGAACCATAGCCCAGCCTTTCTTACGAAATGGATGAGTATTAGTTAGGTTGACTTCATTAGTAGCAGTACGTCCATGAATAATCATCGGCCCTGTAGGTGTGTCAGGGTGTCCTGATGATAGCATAGGTATGTTTATAGCACCTTCTAGATCACGGAAGTACTGTTTACTTGCACCTACTGTTCCAATTCCTTTGAATTGAGATGGATTTACATACTTTTCTACATAGTATGTATGATTCTTTTTCTTTCTAGATTTAGTTGAGTAAGCAAAGCCAAACCCAGATTTCTGTGATTCCATCAGCTTTCTAGCACATAAGGCTAAAGCAGATATTTGATTTTTATCCAGACCTCGGATGTCTGAGATTCCAATAATTTGACACATGATAGTATATCTTTCTGTTGTTATTAGTTGTTTACTGAACTTCAGCTACTTGTTCTGATTCTGTATCTGCTGATTCTACTGTAGGTGTTGCGAACTTAGTCCGTCTGTTGATTGCCCATTCCTTTAGATGAAAAGGCGCTTCACACTGTAGGAAGTTATCGAAGGTAGGTAGGTGTGTGTACCTGTCTTTAATGAAGTGTAGAAGATCAACCCAGTTAATGATCTTCTGAGCATTGAGTGTTGCACTGTGCATACGTACTTCGATTGACCTCCGGTAGCGAAGGTTGTGTGTGGTAATAGCTGCGTACTTATTACTTGAGGAGTACTCAGGTCGGCAGTACCGATTGTTTCTACGCGATGTAGGTACTAGTTCAAGAAGCCAAGGTAACGCTGATTGCAAACGCTTACATCGGGTATCTACAGCATGGTTAGATAAGTCTCTAACATCTAGATGAACATGAAGCCCACAGGATTTGTTAATCTCGCCTCCATTACTAACAATGTAGTTACAAAGTTCCCGAAGGCGTTTCCATTTACCATATTTAAGCATTATACGTGCTTCTTGCCCTCTGTTATATTGATATTCTTCGAAGTTTTCTATGGATGAATCGTAACCCCAGCTAGTGCCGTAGATCCATGGTGCTATACCTTCATTGAAGTTAGTCTGATTTGGGTAAACAAAATCCCTTGAATCTTGGTAGTGTTCTCCATCTCTTTCAAGGCAAGGTGCAATCCATTCTATTTCAATACCAACAGCTTGACCCTCTGGAAGATATTTAGATTCAACATCTCGTGGTTCCATTCTGTCGTATCTCTGTTTGAAGAGTTGTACCTTACTCTCCAGAGTAGCGGCATCTCTATTTTTACGGTTTACATTGGCTCTGAACTTCCTCTTTGCACGGAAGATTTTTTCGATTGTAGCTGGCTTTACGCCTTCATTTTTCAGTTTTTGGATCAGCTCTAGCACTGACTTAGCGGTTTCGAGACGCTTTTTAGTAGTCTTAAGAAGTTGACTTCTATGCTCAAGTGCAGGCAAGCGTTCAGTAAGCGCTGTTATCCTTCTCTTTGTATGTTCTTCAGTAGAAAACCAATCGTATCTTGCACACGCTTCGTCTATGTAGCTCTTGAGTTGCCTAAGGACTGCTTGATTTCCTTTGAGCAGGATGGCTAATGCGGAAGTAGGATCTAAGGTTTTGCTAGTCCTTTCAGAATTAATGAGCCATTCAAATGGAGGCAATGGGTACTCATCTAAGTTACTTTCCGGATGCCTTGCCAATAATAAGGCCTCACGGTTTAATCGCCGCTCTTTCTTAGTAGTTTGAGATATATTAATCATGATGATAGTTAGTTATTATTGTTGTTGTTGTTTTCCTTCTAGATATTGCTGATAATCTTCAGCGCTATCCATTTCTGGTTCGTGTTCTTTATTATTTGTTTTAAGAAGAACTAGCTGTAATTGGCGTGGGTCTTCTTCATTATTTACTTTGTTCTTGATGTCGTTTTCCATGTTATTAATGAGAAACATGAAATCTTCTTCGGACATATCCCTTACGTCCTTCATTAGTTGCATTAACCTTTCCTCGGTTAGATGATCTATAGCGCTCATGAGTACAACTCCATGTTAACTCCACCTCTGAGTTTTTTAATACGTTGCCTATTGAACTCTTCCCAATCACCAGATGGTATCTTCGGAGTCATAGGGTATTTCTTCCAGTAGTCCCTAATACCTGCATAGAAAAATACAGTTTCAGGGGGTCTGGACTCATCTTCATAGTACATAGTTTCTTCAACTCGTTTGTACATGATGCCTTCGTTCTCAATGAAATCGAATTGTGTCAGTGTTTCATAGTCAACATTAAGGCACTCAACTACGACCTTATTGCCAGACTTGTCACCACGTTTATAGTTATGATCCTGCATAGCCACAGGAAAAGCTCCTGTATTCCATAAGGAGTAACCATAGACTGCACCTTTTGATTCATTGTTGTATGGTCTAAGTAAACCATATGCTGCTAGTTTGTTATCTCGTTTCATGATAGTTACTTTTGTTTGTTTCTTAGTGCTGCTTCGATAACCATTGCATTACGAATGGTAGACTTAGGGCATTTAGTAATGTCACCCTTGTACTTATCGAAGTATGTTTTATGGCCCAGATTCCAGATACACCATAGCTCTGAAACTGAAGGCTCACGGTTTAGTCGCTTGATGAATCGACTGCGGATTATCTCAAGGAGATCATGTGCATAGACACGAGCCACATTCTCTTTCCAAGCGAAATCATAAGAGTAGGTCATGAGTTTAAACTTAGACCTGTATTGATTCACATCTTTCCAAGCTATAGACCAGAATTGCCACTGACCTCTAGCCATGCCATTGTCTCCAGTAACATTACGTCCACCGGATTCAACCTGTCGGATAGCCTCAACTAGATCCCATGTTACATTGGATGCAGCCTGAGTGTAACTGAGGCACGTTAAATATAATGATAGTACGATTGTTTTCATGTTTATTGTTTTATAATGAGTTTATTTCCATTTGTCTCTTGTACGACATTAACTATAGAAAAATGGGGAGGGTTCTCTTGTTTAATGTCGCCGGTAAACGCGTGGTTTCGCATTGGCAATAAAAAAGCCCGACCTCCTTTCGGAGATCGGGTGGAAGTTGGAGGTTGTTAGGCAACCTCACCTCCGTTGATGTGCGTTGTAGCCATCGTGTCGTCGCGCTGGATTTCTTCGCGCTCGTCAATCGGATTCCGAACTCCCTCATCGGATGGGTATTCCGGTTGAGAGATGTCGTCGTTCTTTGGAGCCTGCGGCGTGTGCGGCCTGACGCTTACCCCGTAAGCCTGTTTCCCTTGTGGGAATTCAGCGGATGTTTTGTTGGAATTAGGAGCATCGAACAGTGTAACTGATACCTCTTGTCCTTTTTTGAAGTCGTTCTCTAGCGTGATAGTACCCCAGTAAGCAGCCTTGCTACCTTTGCTGCACTGATAGACTCTGTTGGGGTTCGCCCTGCGTCGATCTCGTTCATTGAGTTGCGTGAGCAGCTTAGCGCTGTTCTCCTCTGATTTCTGGAGACGTTCGAGAATCTCTTTGTTAGCTTGGATTAAGAGTTCGATTTGTTCTTTTTGAGTAGTTTTTTTAGACATGATAGTTTGATATGTTGTTATTGTTAAGAACGCTAGCAACCAACCTTGGGTTGGCTTTTCGCGCTCACTAAAAACGGTGGCGAGAAACTCTCCAGAGCCGTCGCCAAGGAGCGCAGTGACTTGGCGAAGTCTTCTTACAGCGGCGCTTGCGCCGCCTAACTGACGGGCGAGGTCAGCAAAAGGCGTGACAAGGGCTTGCCCTTGGCGCGAGTTTTGCTACCTCGATTTCTCGCCAACGTAGCGCGGAAAGCCAACCCAAGGTTGGTCGTTTGTACTGTGGAGGAAGAGAGGATAGGCTGCATGCAGCCGTAAGGAGAGAACACGAGTGTTCTTTCCTTCCGAATTAATCCATTGGCATTGCCCTTGTATTTCCCAAGGGGAAATTGACAAATGTTTCATTTGTCTTTCCTGTCGACCCGACAGGAAATCAAGGAGTAATGTCGGATGGATTAATTTGTTTGCTGTTGCATACCGAAGTGTAACTGGAGATCTACCGTTATTCCGTAGGAACTTGCGGAATAACGTGGTGGTACTTAAGGATTACTGAAGCAAGCAACAGCTCACAATATAGACTCCAGCTTGCTGGAGCTATGATAAGAGATGATAGTAGCATGAAACAGATAACGACAAAGACAGGGTGATAACCAGTAGGGGATCCCGCCCCCCTCCACCCTTTGAAAATCCTGAGAAGCCCGTACGGATGGAATTGAAGCGCGTGAATGATGTCGTCGAGTAAACGTGAATCGCCGACGACACGGGGGGTAATAGAGTACGCCAAGAGCGTACATACCCCCTCACATTTTTTAGGGTAAAACCTCAGATTTCACAAAGGAAGGCCAGATAACCGCTTGACAGCCTAAAGATTAACCCATAGGTTCTCCACAGGTTTCCTACCTGCGACACCCTCAAGAAACCTCTCTAGTTCCCGCTCGACTCTTTCATTCTTGAGTACAGCCGCAGCTTCATCCACAGACTGAGCCATATGTTCGACCCAATATCCACAGGCTATCGACAGTGCATCGAGTCTATCGTCGTGCCTAAGTGAACCTTTATCACGAGTTAGTCTTGACAACTGGTACATGAGGAGGTAACTAAGGTTATCCGCAGTTGAGCCGCCTCTTTGACTGAGTGTGTTATAATCATTAATAATAATCTTAGGATCTAAGATTAACCTATGACTACTAAGTAGCGGCTCTAGTGTATCTATTATCCTTAGTTCTTTTTGTTTGTTATGTCTTACCTCTTCTATGGTAACTGGGTAGCCAGCCTCGGATAAGACGGGTTTCAGGAGTTGGTTAAACATTCCATCACCGAAGTTAGCCTCAATAATGATACGGTTGACTTTGTTGTCTTTAGCGATCCTAGCGAGCTGCCCTAGTGTTTGTTTGTCGTACCCTCCCTTGAACCCTCCTGCCTCTGTTACAAACAACTGAGATGCCAGGATTTTAACCACAGCGTACCCTGTTTCGTCTCTACCGCGTCCTGAGGGGTCAATCGCCAGTACTGAGCCTGTGTATTTCTCATGATTACCGAGGACTTCCATAGGTTTATAGAAGTAATCCCCGCTGAACCCTACATTGGGTACATCCTTTATGATTAACTCAGGGCTACTAGCCCAGACCAGCTTAGGAGAAGCGTACTCCTTGTCTAAGGGGTGAATAATAAAATCACTAAGCTTGAGAGGGTATCTTTCGAGGTCACTTAGTCTGCTATCCAGCATGAACTGGAGTGCAAACCCAGCTTTACCGTAGGATGCCTCCCGTTCCTGTAGGTCGAACTCATTGAATCGGTCAGGGTCTACAGGATCTCCTGCTTCTGATCTTTCTTCTTCTAAGTTGGTGGAAATAAGGGGCGCTAGGCGGTTTCCGTAGATCTTCTGGACAGAACTGGGGTATCTAGCGGGCCAAATCCTCGTTTCGTAACCGCGCTCCAGAAGCGAATTATAGAGCGTTTCTTCTGATTGGGGAGTTCCCAGAAAAATAATACGCCCTGATGGCTTAAGAATAGCCTCAAATTCCTTTACTGTCTCACCCAGCCGATCACGCATGAGCTGGGTCATGCTGTTATTAGCTGATTCAACATCGTCTGCCACAATGATATCAGCCCGTGAACCAGTGAGCTGTCCGGTTATTCCCACTGATTTAACGCTGGGAGCATGGGCTGCTGGAGCTGGGCCTACATCAAAGCTTATCTTAGACGATCTCTGGTCTTCACTAGGCTTCAAATGCTTCAATAAAGGCATTTCTGAGATTAACCGGAGTGTAAACGTAGAAAAGTCGTCTGAGCGTGTCTTAGAAGCAGAAACAACAAGGAAGTTTAGGTCTGGCCTGAGTAATAACTGGTGGCAAACGAAGGCACTAGTGATCCATGACTTACCCACTCCACGGAAGGCTTGAATAACAATACGCCTTGGGCCATCTTGGAGGTACTGAGCTATGTCGTTTTGAACCGGCGTAGGACTAGGGAGATTCAAGTGTTTCCACACAAGGAACAGAAAGTTCCTGAAGTCCTTCAATCGGGGGTCTATAGACTGTTCTTTAGGTTTAGGCATAGAGAGTGTTTATTGTGTTTGGGTACTTAGGGACATCATGGGGAAGAAAACGTCTGAGAACGCTTCTGAGGGCCAAAGAAGGCCATTCAGGATACGCATAAAGGAAAGGAAACTCCGAAGGCATAAAGCTTGGGGTTTGGCTCATCCAGACGGGCTTATAGAGATTGATCCTAGAGTACCTCCCAAGGAGTACTTGGATACCCTCATTCATGAGCTTTTGCATCAAGCTAAGCCTTCTTCTTATTGGGATGAGGAGGCTGTATGGGAGACAGCAGCAATCCTGACGAAACATTTGTGGGATGCTGGCTACAGGAAAGTGGATTTAGGGAATCCTTCAAAAGATTCAAAAAAGTGAACCAAGTCCTGATGTTGGTTGAGGATTTACCGTAGTTAGCAAATAAGCAGCTAAGAACTATATTCTCAGCTTCATAAGGTTTATCGGAATCCACACGGTCTAAACTAACTTTCTGGGGATGCCGTGGGTTTGGGGTTTCTTGAATCATGGGAACTCGTGTCCAAAAACATAGTCCTTCCTGCTCGTCCCACAGATTAAGAAGAAATTCTTTGTTAACTGTTTCTTTATCAAAAGGTATTTTACTGGCTCGGCAAGAGTCCAAACACCTATATGTCCAGTTAGCCTTCCTGAACCTTTGGAATCTCGATTGTTTCTGATCTGATGATTGTCCCTTTTTCATCATATGGTAAATCGTCCAGAATATTCACAAGCGGTGAATTTGATGCCGGCGTAACTGTTATATTATTATCCTTAAGCATTTGTCGAGCCACATTAAGGTCAGTAGGGGTAGCCGTACCCTCCTGAATCCTAATTAAGAGTTCCTTGGCCAAGGATTCGTGGATCTGACTTAGTACTTCTTCGGAAATCTCTGCGCTCATCGTTTTTGCTTACGACTCCTCTCTTGAATTTGAATTTTTCTTTTACCAGGTGCATACCTCATCTTCATATCGGAGTTTTCTCGTCGGTATGGACTCGATATTCCGGGTTTTCGGAAACCAGCGTGTTCGTATTCTTTATCGAATCTAATATCTCCACCATCAATCATCTGCTGAATCTCCCTAGTAGAATAACCTGCTTTTCGATATTCAGCCCAAGTCTTATGTCTAGACTTTATGAGAAGTCTTTTCTGTGCGCTGGTAAGTTTCTTACTGCCACCACCGCCACCTTTTACATATCCGTGTTTTTCTGGCATTATCGTTTGCTTTCTATTTTTTGTTCTAATTGATTAATATAAACACCAAGCTGTCGCACAAGTTCAGCACCCTCAGGCGTTGCCGTTGCTTCCTCCATCCCCACTTGGTTCCTCTCCGCTATCTCCTGAAACCCGTTTAGCTTCACTGTTACGCCGCAACCTACGCTCCCGAGCAGCATCAATAAGATCATTAACCATTTTATCTTTTTCATCTTTTCGTTGTTGAGCCATTTGGGCCGTTTGAATATCCCCTAGCCGCTCCAAAGCAGAAAGTATGTGAGGAACGGCTTTAAGAGCGGCTAGGAGTTCACTAATCATTACTGAACTTTGTTTTCAATCTCAGCAACCTTGACGTTACCACGGCTTGTGGAATAACCAAGGCTACTCAACGCAGCAGCAATAAAAGCCACTGCCTTCTCGATCCCTGTAGTACCTTCTGGTGCAATTACACCGCTGGCGTACAACAAACCGCATAAAACGGCACAGGTTGAGAGCCAGAACTCAGTAGTACGATAACCGGATTTTTTCATAATATAGTTAGTTTTCCTTATTGTTGTTTCTATTCTGTATTAGCTCACGGCACTTCAATAGAATGTATGCCAATGAAGCTAAACTTATCGCCACCTTCAGCAGTAAATCTATCTCTATAAGCCAATTTCCGATCCCCGTACTGGAGGCGAAAATTACCTTTAGATCATCTAGATTAAAGATCTTCATTTAGGCGCTGTAATCTTTCTTAGCTCTGCCTAAAAGACGGCGCTTTGCCCTCTTATTTAGCCTGCGGCTTTTACGCTTCTTGTTATTTTCGCGGGCGTCTTCCTTTTCCTCGATTGTCCTTAGATTTGATGGGTACTTTTCTTTGGATCCACTACCCCTTTTGCCAGGGTTTTTGCTAGTAGTCCATCGGCTGGTTGAGCCCATCTCTCCTTGATCTGGATGCTTCGGACGATTTCTCTTACCCCAACCTCGACTAGCCCTTGCTAATGAGTCTCGTTGCGCTTTATCACGTGCCGCCAGCGCCTTAGGGCCAACGTCGCCTGCTCCGGGAAGAGGGCTTTCACCGTAGAAGTCACCTTTGGCTACTCTGTTGTGTGCGCTGTCGCTCTCCCGCGTAAGCCTCTCTGAAGCAGCTTTTTTACGCGCTGCTGCCCCAGCATCTTCAGCCGCTTTGCCCTCTTTCCGTAAGGCAGCAATTTGAGCTAAGATACGCTGTCGGTCGACCCCAGTGGGTGCTCTACGACCAGCCGAAGGTTTAAGTCGTTTCTCAAGTTTTGAGATCATTAGTTTGGCTCGCGCCCCTACTTTTGTTTTAGCCATAATGTTTATTATTATTATT
>CEUI01033548.1_pt1 | contig 28954 bp, 46 predicted proteins | sample 531411 | NCBI WGS metagenome assembly CEUI01 (sample SAMEA2622841, study PRJEB7988) | marine metagenome | isolation source: saline water (ENVO:00002010), including
GTGCCACCACCAAAATTAGCTATCTGAATATTATTGTCACGATTAGTAGCTATAACTTTTTCGCCCCATTTAATAAACTGCCAATAATTCTCATCACCTGTTGAATAAGTAGAGCCACCTACACTTGTCCAAGTTAACGTGCCACTAGAATTAACTAATCGGTATAACTTAGTCGCATCACCACAATACATTTCTGTATTGCCCTCTTTATCCGATAGTGCAATAGCTCCTCTTGCATATGCCGTTAATGCTGTCGAATCTATGGACATACCTTTAAATGGCAAATAAGAACTTTCATTAGGCACAACATTTTTAGCTAATGTTACCCCTTTTGTTCCTATATCCGGTAAATCAGGACGAAAATCACCAAATGTGTAAGTAGCTACTGGCATTATGGATTAGCCGAATCTGTTTTAATACCTACTGACCCTTGCGATGCCCTGGGTCTTCGATATGTTTCTGATGCTGTCCAAGCAGACGTTTTATATTGGCTTAACCAACTAGCCGCCGATTGCTCATCTTGAATAAAACGAAACGCATGAAATAAAGACGCACTTAAATATACATCTGGATAACCAGTTAATACAAAATTACTAGTATTACTATCTGATAATGCGGTTACTTGGGGGTAATAAGACAATTCGTATGGATATGCACTATCTGGTTTAACATCAAATTCTATAACATCGGATATGGTATAAAATGATGGTCTACCCGTACCTGACCTATGGTGTAATGATAGTTGCGTAGGGGCTACATATCTTAACACCACAAAATCTGCATCTGATGTTAAATTTAATCTGTACCCTTCTAAAAAATCCGTGGGTAACGCTAAAGTTGATGCACTGGTTGATAATGTGCCAGTAGATCGTTGTATATTGCCACGAACACCGCCTATCTCTGGGCTGTCTGGGTGTGCCGGATCACGTTTAATATACGTTTCAGCTAAATCAATAAACTCATCTAAATAAGTAGTTAAGTCGCTTCTGGCTGTCCAGTTTGCGATTGCTGTTTTGAGTTCTGCGTATGTCGTAATTGCCATGTTTTTTTACGCTCCTGTATCCCTTGAAGCACTAAATCTGCATGAACCGAATCGCCCATTAGCTCTAACCAACTGCAATTACTTGTCATTGATTCTTTTTCTGCTAACCATTCTCCTGCATAGTCTAAATGTTTAGTTTCCGAAAAATCCGGTATCCCAGCAGTATAATGTACTAATTTCGGGATTTCATCTGTTTTTTCATAACCAACACAAAAATTCCATTCTTCAGGTAAATCACCTACTGATTCTGCCCATTCAAATGATTGTGGGTTACTCGTTTGATCTTCTATATATTCGGTTGTTAATTTTTGGCATTTTGCATTGTCAAATACCATTAATGATGGCCATTCAAATTGATTTTCGCTTTTACGCACATATACTGAATGTTGACCATTAACAAACGATTGTAACTCTTGTATATCTCCTAACACTAACATATCAGCATCTAAAAATACTGAAATACCCTGATATCCACTTAAAGCAGGACATAAATATCGACTGTAAGTAAAATCGGTTAGTCCAGTTCTGGTTATTGGCAAAGCTGGTAATACTAACGGCACTATTGCTACCGGTTTTGATGATCTACGCACTATTGACCAATGTAATACGTTATACGCTACTGGTTGTCTTGGATCTACCCCTATGTATATTCTCATAATTAATCCTGTAAAAATTTACCCCGAATCCGATTTCTGACTGCTTTAATTGCACCTTCTACGCCTAATTGTGGCCGTCGATAAAACTCCACCGTTTCCCACCACGGACAATCACCTTCAACTCCTTCATGCCAATGCGGATTATCATGCACTATTACAAATGCGGGTTTTCCTAATGCTCCGGCTAAATGATAGGCTGTAGTTGGTACACAAACGACCGCATCTAAACAATTTACTAATGCTGCGGTATCTTCATAATCCGAAGACATTGTTCCCCACGGGAAATCATGTATTTTTATTCCGCGTGTTTTTAATAATTCTAAAATATCTTCCGAATAGTCTTTATATTGTAAGGATATAAAATTTACTGGTAATTCTAATATTGGCAACAGTTGTTCAAGTTCTAATTTTCTATTTCTCCAACCATCGGAACCAGCCATGCCTCCTGTCCACGCTATGCCAATATTTATTTTTTCTTTTAATGTCGATAATAAACCTTTCCACATAGCTATTTTTTCTGGAACTAATTGTAAATATGCTCCTCTAGGTTTCATTTCTGACCATTGCATCATTGTAGCCATAGATGTTTGATGCGTTGCAATAATCGGTTCATTTACCTGTTTATCAAATTGTTTGCCAAATACCTGGGTATTAGGAAAGGTTTTTTTAAATAATGTTTCTAATTTTTTATTACAATTTAATTGAGTGGGTTTAATAGGACACGCACTCATAAATGCTAGTTGATCGCCTAACCCTTGTTCTGCGTATACTAATAACTTTGCATCTTCCTCACCTTGCCACTCCGGTAAACCATAATCATGTTTATCTCTAAAATCAGCATGACCTAATTGAAATTGATAATGATACCAACCTTCTCGCCATTCTCTTTTATGTAATTTAGCAAACGCATACGCAGTATGAGCCTGTGCGTGATGTTCGATATCTAATGATTTTTTTGCCCACTTTTCTGCTTCTGCAAAGTTAAATCCTTGCACATAAGCATTAGCTATTAATCGGTAAATCATCGCTTTATGGTTAGGCGGTTCTGTTACTGGCATCATTTTTAATGCCGTTTTTAGGGTTTTTACCGCTTTTTGGGGGGTTTGTAATACTGCTTCTGTCGCACCTAACATCATTAAAGTACGCCAAGTGCGTTTCTGTAATACGGCTTGTTTTACTATAGGATAGGCAAACGGAGCTTTACCCCCGTCTATAAAAAACCGAGCTAATAACACTAATCCTTCTGGATCATCAGGATTATCATAAAAATGCTCAAGCAATGCTGCTCCAGCAAATTTTACGTCTTTATTTTGTAGTGCGTTATGTATATCTAATAATAATTCAGACACGCCCCGTTCCAGTTCTCAAATATGCGTATTCGCTATCGTTCAAGAGTTTTTTTACTTCATTCCATTGATTTTTATTAAAAATATCAATGCCTTTCTCTTTTTTCCATTTGATGATTACTGAATTAGGTATAGACGCAACGTGCCACCAATCATTTTTGATGCCTTGTTTAGAATATTCATTTAATCCTTTAGCTCCACCTACATCATAATTTTGAACAGCTTTGTTCAGATTTAATGCTGGCTCTACGTCTTGCACCTCTGCAATCGTGGTTACATTGTTAACCTCATCATACTCATGCCATGTTTGAGTACGAGTTATAGGATCATAATCTAATAAACGTTTACTCATGCGTGTGTTTTAGACATTTTTCCAAATGTTGCATTTTGTGGCATTTGTTTTAGCCCTTTACTAGAAAAATTATTAGTATTTTTCATAAACTGGCTTTTATTATTAGAAAAGGTTTCCGTCCCTTTTGCTTCCTTATTCCCTTTATAGGTCTTTTTTGGCATAACTTAATCCTCTTAAAAATAGGGGCTTGTTTGACCAAGCCCCATTATTACTACACTTTGGGAGGTTATGATGTAGTAGTTGTATAGATTTTACCAGAAGCTGCTTCGTTTTTAGAACCAAGCGTATATTCTGTAATAATCAAACGTCTGTCGGAATCGCCTGTTTTACCAAGGTCTTCTGTTTGAATACCACGAAGATAAGCAACACACCAGTATTCCATGTCTAGTGCATATACTGTTCCTGCCGGTTGAAATCTATTAGCAACAATTTGGTGTTGACCAAAATCTGATACATAAATATCAGCAGCCCCAATAATTGACCCAGGAGCTAATCCACCATTAGGTTGAGCATCTCTGTACAAAGTACCGATACCAGCAAAACCTGATGCTATTTGTTTGTTAAAAGACCCTGCCATAATAACCCCAGGATCTCCACCGTTATCCCAACATGACTTCACAACAGATTTTAGGTTTGCTTCTACAAAAGTAGCTGCGGTTCCTGCTGTTGGAGCCGTTCCTGGGACACCAGAAGTAGTTGCGGGAGTAGTCGCATTAGCCCCTTGCTGTACTTGGTTAGTAGATAACCATGCACCTAAACCGGCTAATGTTCTTGCTGTTCCTGCACCACCAGCTGTACCGGCTTGTGCTGAAGTTAATGCAGTTTCCATATCTCTCTTGAGTTCTTTACCTCTTTTGGAAATCTGGTAACTCAACTCATCTTTACGACCCGCAGTGTTTACTGCTTGAAGCGTACCCGTCACTCTAGGTACTTTAGTGGAAATTTGCGTGTAGTTTCCCAAACGAGAAGTAGGTGCTGCGGTATTAGTTGTTGCATCATCACCTTCTATTTGAGCGTTACTAGCAGCAGAAGCCAAAGAGTCTGTTTGCCACTCATATAAAGTCGCTGTAGCAGTTTCTCTTGCTGAATTAGTTAGAAACGGAGTGTCCATAGGACTAATATCATAAATAATATCCGTCAAATCTTCTCTTTGACCAATCGCTGTGTAAGTTTGGTATGAACCTGCTGGTACTGCCATTTTACTTATCCTCTACTATTAAATAGGTTAGAAATTGCTGCGGCTGCATCGTCAACTGAACCTGATTTTTTCAAATTTTGTCGCACTTTATTAGCCGCGTCCTGTTTAATCGCTGCATTAGTTCGTTTTGCTCCTGGCTTTAGGATCTTTTTACCAACCTTTGCTGCTGTTTTTTTACGAACTTTTTTCGTTTGATCTTGTAAATCGTTTAACTGCATCGCGTTTCTGACCATAACAAAAAAACGATGATCGGTTATATTATTTACCTGATCTTCCGAATATCCATTCGTTTTGAGGAATTGACGGATTTTTGCACTCTCTGCATTATATACATTTTCATCATTCCATTCTGGTATAGCGTTTAACAATGCTTTCTGCTCTTTCTCAATCGCTTCTCCCATCGCTTTAACACGCTTTTCCTTAAATTCATTTTGGCGAAGCTCCCAATTTTGGGCTGCTTTGCTTCGTAAATTTTCTAAATAGGCTTGTTTATCAGCAAATTTTTGACGTTGCATCACAAATTGTGTTGGATCTGTCTGTTCTAACGTCTTCCAATCTACTGTTTTAAACTCATTTAGAAAATTTTCGTGTAACTCTTGTAAAAATTCTGCTCCTTGTTGCGAATCTTTCTCAAATTGTTGTATTTCTCTGTTTAACTGGTCTTCCAGTTTTTGTTTTATTGCTATTGTTTCAGATGCAATTTTTTCAGATTTTTCCTTAGACTGCCAATCATCTTTCCATTGACCAATCGTTATTTCTTTTCTTTCACCGTCAGAACCATTTACAGGTATTTTTAAATTATATAAATCAGCAGGATCTACTTCAATTTGTTCTGCTAATTGACCTAACGTTTCTACTTGCCACGTTTCTTCCGTTGGCTCTTCTGCTTCTTCAACTTCTTCTACTTGTTCGGACTCTTGTTGTGTTTCAACACTTTCTTCTTCTATAACCGGTTCTTCAACTTCTTCAACTGTTTCAACAATCTCTTGTTCTGGTTGTTCCGGTTGTTCCTGCGTTTCTTCTTGTGGCAATAAGGCCGCAGTAATTCTTTCTTCTATACTTGGTTGCTTCTCAGCCATTGTCTATCCTCTAATTGCATCTCTGCCATTTTTCCAGTTTTTAATGTGGTTTCAATTTCTGATTGTATCAAATTAACAGCATTATATAACTGATATACGTTCTCACGCTCTTTTGTCTGTTCCCAATCAGAATGTTGCCACATTTCCATTAATCTATTTCTAATTAACGTAATGGTTTCATTCCATAACGGATTTTCAATTATTTCTCTAGCAAATATTGATCGCCGTCTTTCTTCTTCCGGTGTCATGTTTCTCCATCACTTACATCTTTTTGTAATTGATCTTTTAACATATTCATATCACGGTTTTGCTGATTATCGCTAATTTTTGCTTCGGTTTGCAACAATTTTGTTAAACTATCAATTTTAGCCTTAAATATTTCAACTTCTCGTTTTTGTGTTTCTGTGTTTTCTTGCAATGCTAATTGCATTTCTTTAATACGTTCTTCTGTCTCGTTTTTATCTATTTGTATGCCTAAAGATGCTATTTTTTCTTCCGATTGTGTTTCGGCTTGCATTTGCTCTAATCGCATTTTTTCTATTTCAATATTGTGTTTGATGCGATCAGATTGGGCAGTTAACTCCTGTTCCCTTAATTTTAATGATGATTCCGCTTCGTTTTTAGCTGCTGTTACCTGTACTTGTAATAATTTCGATTGTGCGTCCATTGCTAATGCTTTGGAATGTGCAATCGCTAATTCCTGTTGAACGTCTGGTTGTGGTGGTTTTGGCGGTACAGTTCTAGGGTCAGTAAAGTATTGGTCTGAGGGTAAACCAAACGCATCTGCCATATCTGCTACAGTTTGATATAACTGATGAGGCATAACAATAGTGCCTAATCCCCCATTTTTTACTATTTCCTGTTGTTTATTCATAATAGTTTCTAACGCTATCATTTTCTTTTCTTTAGAAACCGTACCCGTACCCACTGTTACACTGGTATTTTCTCTATCTTTCCAATCTGCCGGATTAACCATTGCAAATTGATTACCCACATTAACCATCATAGGTATATCTTGATGGGTTAATAATAATTTATGAATAATTTTAAATACTGATTTGAACCCTACTTCCGCTAAAATACGAGCAATTAACTCTATTTTCATGCGAGCCGCATCATATGCCATAGCTGCAACCCCAGGGTTAATACTCGATAATGAATTTTTATCTAACCCTGCTACCTCATCACCCACACCAGTACGTTGTTTACGCGTATCATCCATATATTCCATCATGTTAAATGCTTGAGCCGGTAACGCATTATGTGGAATAGGCGTAATATATTGCGACGCAGAACCTTCACCTTTGTATCTTACTACGCCCCCTGGCCTAGACGTTAATAAATCGTCCATATTAACATGGGTATCATTAACGGCAGTTCGCGTATTATTCGCTAAATAAGTGTTATCTAGCATTTGGCGTAACAATACGGATTTAATTCTTTGTAAATCCATTGTTAAATCCGCAATAGATAAGCCATAAAATTTATGTGGCATTAAAATGGGGCTACACGTTGCAAAAGGCATAATATCTACTTCTTCTATGCCTAATAATCGGGCTGACGACGCAGTATAATGACCACCAGCTAACGTGACCCTCAATAATTCTGCAATATCATCGCCATCACGGTCTACATTAATGTAACACTCTGAAATCCAATACATACGCATAGATTCTTCAGAAACATAATCATATGGTTCTTGCTCATCAGACATATTACGTCTAGCAAGTTCTTCCTCTGTTTGGACATCATCATCAAATGGTAACGTCCGTATAACATCAGGGCTGTAACCCATTTGGACTAATTCACTAAATGTTTTTTGTGTACGGTGATAACAAAAATTAACATCTTCGGTATAGGGTGTACGAGCATAGCGAGCAATACCAAATTCCTCTGGAGGAACCGGTTCTATCCTAATTTGACCGTTTCGCTCAATAGTTTTAAAAGTAACATTAACTAAGCCATTTTCTAATTCTTCTAGTTCTAATACTTCTCGCTCAGTATTTGGATCCATCTGCATAGCTTCTACTTGCATTGGCGTTAAATTTTCGTATTTTTCTTTACTTTCTTTATCGGAATCATCCCAATAAATTTTCAAAATACCGGTTTTACTTAATAACGCATCTTTTAAAAACGTATAAGTATTATAAAAACCACGATTTTGTTTCCAATACACATAATTAGATACTTTAGTCTCTAATTTAGCCTGACTAACGTCATCTGGATTTGTAGGAGTAAACTCTACTAAATTTTCTGCATCGGTAAATATTCTTGCTAAAGACGGCAAAATCCATTCTACCGTTTCCATTACCTCACGGGTTACTACCTGACTACGGCCTTCTACTTCATCGCCGTATGGTTCCCCATAATAATAATTTAATGCTTCTGCCCGTTCATTAGATATTTCTCCTCCAGCATAACCAGAAGAACTATCTATTTCTGAACGACAAATTGATGCAATCTGCTCGTCACTTATTGCCGTAGCCATTATTCATCACCTTGATCCCAAGTTAAACTTATTGCATCTGGTACTTCCGCTATACCAATCGCTTGTGGTGCTTTACCTTCTAGCCTGTCTGCAACTTCTTTTATTGCCCAGGCCTCTCCGTTTATCGCACATTGAATCAATTTTTGTGTAATTTTACCCAAAGCATCTCCATCGGGTACGCCTTCAGCCTTAAACCTTTTTAAATTACGATTTAATGAATTACGGAATTGGCGATTTTCTTTTGAAGCGTTTTTATTTCCTAGTGGTGCACCCATATCAAACTATTCCTGAATTACTATAATTTAATGTGTCCCATGTATTCATAATCGGTGAATACATACATCCGTATCGAAACGCATCTGCTGCATGAGATGCCCAATCATGTACCGGTTTTAACCGGAATGTTCTTCTCGTTTCGTCGTATTCTGCCCTATATTGACGTAATGCGTCTAGTCCCCTTCTGCATCGAAGGTCATCAAACCAACAATTATTCAACGTTCTACGCACTGTTTCTATCCCATCTTCCACTTTGTGCATCTTTACTATCTTAGCCTCTATGCCTAAATTGTATAGCACTTCGACCCTGGATCGCCCTGTATCTAGACTTCTTTGGCGTACATCATGCGGAAAAATATGGTCACTATATGTCCATGTTCCCGTTGCAGCTTTCTCCTGTAACACATTGACATAATGATTTAATCCTTCTCCTGATGCTTCATAGTAGTCAATAACACGCAATTCTCCACCATTTCTTTGCACGAACCATATTGCTGTACTATCCCCTATACCTAAATCCCACCATGTTTCTACAGAAAACGATGGATCAAATTGTATTTTGCCTATTCTACTTTCTTTTTCTGCTGCTTCTAGCAATTTACCGTAATATGCACCCTGTATTGCAGCTGTCCAAGAACATTCAAACTCTTGCAAATACTGGTCTTCTGACATTTGTTTACGAGCAGCTACTAGTTCTTCGTCTTCCAAATAACCGGTTTCTGACGCTTTATGTATTTTTACATACCAATCCGGATCGTCTTTTACACTCTGATATAAATCAAAAAAACTATTATGACCCCGCGGTGTCCCAATAAATACTGCCCACCCTTTACGGTCAGCTAATGCAGGACGTACTACTTCTGGAAACAATCTTGCACTCATCTGGGCATATTCGTCCATAATTACGCCATCTAAATATAACCCACGCAAAGAATCTGGATTATCACCGCCATATAACGTTAATCGTGCGTTATTAGGTAAATCACAACGCAATTCCGCTTCATTGTATTTTACTTCTGGTATAGGACGAGTGTAATGTTTAACCATATCCCACGCTACTGCCTTACTTTGCCTATATAAAGGGCTAATATAAGCAAATCGGGGATCTTTTAATTTACACATTGCTGCACATTTAATAACTTCATTAATAGCAAATACTGTCTTTCCAAATCGACGGTGACATACTAATAAAGCAAAACGTTCTTTACGACTATGTGCGTTTCTTTGTAATTTTCTAGGGGTATACGGTATTTTTATTTGCATTATTAGCCTTTTAAACGTTTTCTCCGTTTACTTGCTTGAATCGCTAATCCCTGTTTAGTTGCTTTCTTTTTTGCCCCTTTTCCTTTATAGGTTTTACCGCTAGTACCGTATTTGTATCCTTTGCCTGATTTCATAACGGGCATAATAATCTCCTATTTAGTTTTTGGAACTTTTCTAGCCATTACACTGTTTTATCTACATGATTAGTAGATTTAGGTGGTGGTACTTCTTTAACCGGTTCTTGTGGTTTTACCAACGGTTTTCGTTCTGGTGGGATAATTGACGATTGGGTAATCGGTTTATCGTAACTTACCACTTTTTACAACTCCAATATCTAGCTGTAAGTTTTGATGGTGGATTAGTATCGCATTTGTGTCTGGCTCTAAAAGATTTACGCCGTTTAGGTTGGTCTTTTTTAATCGTCATATTTGCATCGCCAAACCGTATCATCTTAGTCTGATCGCCTACTTTAGCTAATACTACGAATTTTTTACCGCCTTTTCGACTCCGTTTAGGTTTGTTATAGCCCGAAAACGTTTCTCCACGATAATTAACAGTCATTTTTTCATCCCTTTAATACCACGAATACCAAACGAAGCCGCTATAGAAGCGTACATCGCATAAGTAAACCAATCCGGTGCAGTTTCTAAGGCTTGGAATCCTTCAGCAATATAGGGTCTACACCACGGAATAAATGATGCTCCTATAATAATGATAAATAAAATAGTCCATGCCTCATCTTTCCAAGAACCAGCCGAGGCTTCTGCCATTATCTTTTCCCAACCGGCTTCATGCGTAGCAGCAACCTTCATTACTTCCGCTTCCGCTTCTGCCCTGGCTACCGTGGCCTTTGCTTTAGCTTTAGATTTTTCTACCTGACCCTCTACCAAACTACCGGCAATTTTAGCAATCGGTGTTAAAAAACCTAGCATTATATGCCTCCCTGTATAGATAACGGCTCTACTCGATTAATCTTAAAATCAATATGCTCCGGCGTATAGTTATCTAATTTATACGCCCGACTAATCGTTTCATTATTCTCTAATACGTCAAAATACACATAAATTACCAAATCTTCAAAATTTTTACGTTTTCTAGATAAAAAAGTAAGCCAATCATTCTGATCAAACACACTCACATGAACATTTGTACCATCTGGAAAAACCTTTATAGCCGGAAATGTGCAAATATTTAAAAAAACAAACTCAGTCGCTTTACTGCACATCTCATCTACTACCCAATGTAAATCCTGTGGGGGAATATGCTCCAAAACGTCCGTACATATAACACAATCTACCGGTTTAGGCGGTAATACCCTTAACCCCTTAATCGCCGGTTCATACAAAAATACCTTATCTAAACCCCAATATTCCTGTAACGGGTGATCAATAATATCAGTCAATAAACCAAAATTATCACTATATAACGTCGCCTTACCCGACCCATAATCCAATAACGTCTTACAATGATGACTCCTAATCAACGTCTTTATACTAAACACAAACTTTTTAATACTACGCCCATCAAACGCCTTAGTCGTAGAGTGCATCTGAATATAATATTCCAAACACCGCTTATAAAAATCCGAAGGATTTTCGCGACTATATTCTGTATCCTCAATCATTTCTTATGACTAAATCCAAAATACGCTGCCACTACTGCACTTAATGACCCTAACAACATCATTAAAATGCTCTCAGCTGGCTCAAAACGGCTCGGAAACGCAAGCACCGCTATACAAGTGATTAATATCATCGCTAATGATGCCCACGCCATATATCGGCGATTTGACTGGTATTTCTTCTGATCAACAATCTGCGTCATTCAAATACTCCACTAATAACTCATAAATACGACATAACTTAGGATCAGATAATACAAAATCCCTAAAATCCGACTCTTCCATCATATCCGTACTCGTCTTGAAAAATTCCGTTAAAACATACATCCTCGCAATATCCGCAAAAGCCAATACACCAACCTGGGTACTCGACGGCCTGTCATCCTCCCCTAAATAATACAAACCCATATGCTCATGCAAATCTTCCTCACAACGGTTACGAACCTCCTTTACACCCAAAATTAACTCCGCACTAATCTGCAATAACTTAGTCTTCGGTATAAAAGCCTCCCAATCCTTGTTAATCGGTAACGTGTGCGTTACACGCTCTGACTCTGTAAATGCGTCCCTCAAGTTAATTATATCACCCATAAACAAACCCTCAGTGTTTCACATGAAACATAGTGTATACCCACGAAAGGGTAAATCAAAGTTTTAGAATTTTTTTTGTGTCGCTCCAAGCCTACGCCTAAAAATCCCAGGGGGAGGGGGTCTAGAAAAAAATTGCTCTGTTGCACCGCACACTAGCTTTGTGCATTGCGTCATGGCTGTGGTAAAAAAACCACCACTTGTGGCACAAAAACCACGCCCCTATTTGTTGTAAACATACCACAGATTTGTGGTATAAAACCCACCGTCATACACGCTCGCTACTGCAAATAAAACACTTACCCCTTACCATAGTATTCCCACCCCCGAAAATCAACGTAGACCTAGCAAAGAGGCGATTTCCCACCTTCCCCTTTCTTCCCCCCGTTTGAGCGTAGAAACGTTAAGGGAGATTTTTCCCCCTAATTTCCCCTTCTCGATAATTGAATTCAATCCTACCCCCTTGAATATCCGACCATTTCACCCGTGAAAATAATTCATCTTTTGCTATTGACTTTGTAGACATGCACCCTTTTATGGGTATAATACTAGGTATAGATATTAAGGAGATGTTAGTCATGTTGAATTTATACCGTAATCTGAATTGTAAGAAGTCTAGTGGTAATCGTTGGTCTATTAGAAGGAATGGGAAGGTAGAAGGCCATATTCAATCAATCGTCGCCTTTGACGTTACCTGTAACGTGCGGTCTGAGACTAAGAAGTTTCAGGAATGTTTAGCCGGTGGGAAGCGTAGTGTTTTCGCATGGTTTGAGACTGATAGAGTTACCTTTAAGAATGAGGCTGTAGCAATCCCCCAAGATGCTAGGCCTATCCGATTTAATCCCCGCGAAAGGGGCGAGACTCACTTTATGTGCGACGGTCGAAAGGTTACTCACTTTAAGAAGGTATGGTTGACTGCTACCGGTGAGGCCTTCGGAATACCAAGATCACGAATTATATAGTTGATAGATCGATCTCATTCTAAAGAGTGAGATCCGTTGTATTAACTAAAGGAGAAAGAAAAATGAGAGACACTATAACCGAAGGAACATTTATTGATGAAATGTCAAAGCCGATTCATGGATTCACGAGATCCGGAGCCCGTGCCCTTTTTGATTATCTTAGTGAGTTAGAGGATGCACTCGGGGAGGAGCTAGCATTTGATCCGGTGGGTTTTCGATGTGATTTCACCGAGTACGCTAACTTCGAGGAAATCCTCGCCGATTATGATTCTATTCAAACGATGGATCAATTAAACGATAAAACGCGAGTAATCGAATTTGACGACGGGTTAATAATCCAAGCGTTTTAGTCTAACCCCATAGCCCATTTTATCGAGTGGGCTATATGGTGAAGATTAAATCATTCGCCGGAACCTAAATAAAAAGGAGATATAATTATGAAAACGAAACTAGGAAAAAATAAGGGATTGGAAAGATCCCGTATTTGGATAGAAGGTAAACGCTTGACTGAGGCTGGCTTTCATCGTGGCGAATACTACATCGCCGAATTTGGCGGTTTCTACGCCACCCCTGAAGAAGCCGATTATTCCGACGGCTTGGTACTTTCGCTTATTGACGATGAAACTGTGATTGACTTCGGAGCGATTCAACCGCGAAAAGTATCCGGAAAAGGCGATCACCCCATTATCGATATCACCGGAAAAACCGTGAAGGAGTTTTTTGACGGTTCCGAATATGTAGAGGTCGATTATAAAAAGGGCGTTATTGTAATCAGGGGTGTTAAATGACTTACGCCGACTATATCAGGGCGAAAACCGCCAATCATTCGCCGGAACCTAAAAAACCGGATAATTCCAAAAAGACTATTCTTTCTTTATGCGATTATTCGGGGATCTGGTCGGATCCCTATAGGGAAGCTGGATATAACGTCATTCAGATTGATTTAAAGCATGGCGACGATTGCCGCCTTTTGACTTTGGAAGAAGTCGGATCTGTTTATGGCCTGTTATCCGCTCCGGTGTGTACCGCTTTCAGTGCGGCCGGTGCGAGACATTGGAAAAAGAAGGAGGAGGAAGGCGACGAACAGTTAATCGAAGGTCTTTCGATTGTCGATGCTACTTTGAGATTCGTTTATCTGAATAAGCCGAAATTCTGGGTATTAGAAAATCCGGTTGGACGGCTAAAGCATTACATAGGACACCATAAAATGACTTTTCAACCGTGCGAATTTGGCGGTTGGTGCGACAATCCCGCCGAAGATGCTTACACAAAAAGAACTTGTTTGTGGGGCGATTTTCAGGAACCGGAGAAAAAACCGGTTGATCCGGTTGACGGTTCCAAGATGCACCGCCTCTATGGTGGGAAATCTGAAAGAACCAAAGAAATGCGATCAATGACCCCTCGCGGATTCGCAAGGGCATTTTTTACAGCCAATCAATAAAGGAGAGTTAAAAATGGGAAAAATCAAGATTCCTTCGGAAACATGGGTTGAGTTATACAGTCATTTGGCTGATCAAATGGTGGAATATTCCGCCTTAGACGCTGTAACAACCATTAATGACCAAGGCGATGAAGTCTACACCGAGCAGGCACAAGAAAACTTTATCCATTGTTCAGAAATTGTTGAGGATGTATTAGGTCAATATTTTATAAAGGAGAAGTAATTATGACACTAGAAGAAGCTAAAAAGATCGTCGGTAATCAACCCCGATTCGCTATTAAAAACATGGTGAAGGCCTTGAAAATGTGTAGAGCATTAAACACCAAGGAGGAGGAACGGCGATTGTTAGCCGGTCAAATTATCCTTAAAAACAAGTAACCAGATAGATCCCATCCTTCGGGGTGGGATCCCTTGTGGTTATTTAATAAAAGGAGATATCACAGTGACTAAAAAAGAGAAACAACAGAAAGCTATTGATCAGTTAAAAAAACTGATTCAAGAAGGCGACACCCTTTACACAACGTGCGAACACGTTTCACGGTCTGGTATGACCCGCCATTTAACTGTCAGATCGTTTTTACCCTCAGATCGGGGAGAGCGTCAAATTAACGTTTTAAACTTCAACTACCTTGTTTCGGAGGCGTTGGATTGGACATTGACGAAAGATCGTTCTCTTAAGGTCGGAGGGAGCGGAATGGATATGGGGTTTCATCTTGTCTATACCTTGTCCCGTGTACTGTTTGACGACGGATACGCTTTAAAGCATGAATGGTTATAAAAACGTAAATTAGGCGGAAAACGACCGCCAAATCGGGGCGTGGTCGCGTTTAAACGTGGCTACCCTTACCCTAACACCCCTAAAAAAAGGAGATTTTTTAATGTATTTTTTACTTACCAAAATTAAAGACAGCGAATTTGAAAGGATAGAAAAAGAGATCAAAGCCGGTCATACAGCCAAAGTTTTTGACGATAATTTCTGGCATGATTTCTTGGCCTATTGTGAGGATGCTATAAACGAGCAAGGCGGGATTCCATTTTATGAGATTAAATCGGCGGATAGTGCGACCGGTCGTACTCGCGAAATGTCGTTTTCTTTATCGGATTTTGAATACAACACTATTAAAGGAGATTGAATTGAATAAACAGCATAAAACGCTTTTTAAGGATCCCAATGGTTGCCAGTGGCTGATTAAACTTTCTAAAAAGGGAGATCGCGATCTTGCTGGTCAAGTGAACCGCTCCCCCGATTTAGAGCATACGATTGTTAACGTGGTTCTTACTGATGGGATGAAACAAACGCCGAAAGCTGGTCTTTTGTTGTTTGGGTCTTTTTTGAATCTGCCGGATTACGACAATTTAAAAGATGCGAGAAACAAGTATTTTCCAGAAATGAGCGATTATACCTTAAATGAAGTCAAAGCCTGGGTCATGTCATGTTTGCATTTTTTACCCTCCGGTCGCTATTTCGTCGGTGATCCCTGTTATTTCTTGTCGGAGGATAACAAACGTTTCGCATTTGGCGAATATATGAAACGTCGCGAAAACAACGATATAAATCCGGTTTTTCTCTCTATAGAGGGGAAAATTCTTGCTATGGTCTCCACGATTGTCGGTGATGGTGGCTTTCTAGACCAAGACAAACGCGAGTATAGCGTCGATTCTGGCACGTTGGGAGCTATCCCTTTTGATCTGTTAGAGGATCATCCAAAAATGGTTCCCGATGATTTGGGCAAAATTCACCGATTTAATAAACCGTTTCAAGTGAAAAGGGGTTTAAAATCAACTATCCATTTTGGCAAAATTAGAATCAAAATATAAAGGAGATATCATGAAAACGATTACAAGAATTTTTAACGATGGTGGCAAAATTACTATTCATTTAAAAGATGGGGTGATTTGTGGCGTGGCGGGAGCGATGAAAAACCGCGATTTCAAACGATTTTTAGATGAAATAAAGGGGTTAAAAAATGTCTGATCTTAAAACACTAGCCCTCGCCATTTTTGCGATTAGCGTTATTTTATTGGGGTGTTTCGCACTATCGCAATATTACTTAGTGCTATCTTACAGCCTGGGTAGTTAATTAATCGGGGGGAATTATCCCCCCTTTTTTTTGTGGTCAATAATCGTCACGTTTCTATCGTGATAATTGTCGGAATATTTTTGAATAATGCCGAATTGTTTCAAAGCCGACCAAATAATAAAACCGGTAAATATTAACTTAATGATCATCTAATAACTCCAAATGGTGGGGCGTAAATCGCCCGTTTTGAGGTCTAAATGGATAAACCGACCCGTACCCTTCTGATTAATGCCAATGCCGTTAAAACGCGGTATTGCGAGTTTTAGCAATTCATAAGCATTTTTTCTATCCACGCGGATATCAACCGCGACCCCTAAAACATGAGCCCCATCCCGACCGCTACTGCTGATCTTGTCATTGTAATCTGGACACCGATAAGCTGACGATAAAACGATAGGCTTCCCCCAATCCTCTCGCAATTGATCCAAAGCCTCCAAAAAATGCGGTTCCATCTCGCAAGTTTCGCAACCACACTGACAAATTAACTCCTTTTTATCAAAATAACGCGATACGTCCATGTTCCCTCCTAAAATGGGAGATCATCCGGTATAAAGTCGTTTTCCTCAACCGGAACATCCTCTCCAATTTTTTTTATTTTCCAAATGGCCAACGAAAGAAAATAACGATGTTCAAATTTTCCTTTCCCTTGTCTACCCTTCACGTTGGCGGTAATTTCTACCAAATCGCCCCTTTTGATGGGGTTCAATAAATCAATACTATCATTAATCGCCTCGACTGGAATGGTTTGGGGATAGTCCCCACCAGTATCAATTACCATTTCCAGTTTTTTAAAATTATCGGAAATCTCTTGAATTTCGTTTTTAACTATCACTTTTCCCGAAAAAATATACGGTTTCGCTTCATTCATTTTCTTAAATCCTCAATTTTAATTTTTGACTCGCTATCGGGGTTTTTATATTCAGCCTCCAAATCTGCGACGTTTACGTTGTGTTTCTTCAATTCAACAGTCGCCAATCGTTTCCAACTGGTCGACCCTTTTCGACCTTCCTTTTCCACGATTCGCAAATGGAACCCCTCCGAATTGATGGGGATTTCGCCTGACTGAATCGCGTCCATTACCTGTTTTTCAGCATCGGCAAAATCGTCTTTCGCTTGTGACAAATTATCTAATGCCCGCTTGTAGTTTTCTAACAATGGACGTTGATCGGGAGAAATCGGGACACAATCGGTCATGTCTTCCTCGTCACATTCTAGCAACCACCACATTTCTTCCCAGGCTTTTTTGATTTCTGAGTGAATTTGGGGATTCGGTTCTATCCCAAATTCTTTCCATTCACCATCACGCGGATCCACTATGATTAACGTTGCACATTCAGCCTCAGTCACCATTAACTGGTGCTGAATCTGATAAAAATGCAAATCCCATATTTCTCCCTTGTCCGCATGAGTAAGAGTCGGGGACGTTTCACTGGAGGGAGCTTTGACTTCAAGAATCTTTACAATTCTACCATCCTCCACAATGGCTCCATCGAGAGAAGCCAAATATCCGTCATTGATTACCGTCATTGGCTCAAATTTTTGACCTTGGTCGGACAAAATCGCTCGAACATCAGCCTCCTTCTCCAGTCCATTCGCCATGGATTCCTTTATTTTCGCGTTGACAAAATCCTCATCCAACCCCCGAATCAATCGAGCGGTCGCAACAGCTGGCGAATATTGTTTACGAAGATATGGGCTTTTCCCCATGATTTGCGGTGTTCTGGTCGCGGTTTTGACCACTTCCTCCCGCAACCTTAACCACTTTTCGCTTCCCTGTGGGAGTTCCTTTTCGCTTAGAATTTCCATTGTTATCTCCTTTGTTTAAAAATTTCCAAATATCGTCAAATTCCGAATCGTCCATAGCATCCCTTGTGGGATATTTTTTTATGAACCGTTCTCGAATCGCTGACTCTTCCGGCAATTCTTTGACTTTGTTCATCAGAATGGCAAATTTGGTTTCCGACAGTTTTGCCGGTGGACGTTTGAAATCGTCCGACTCATCCTCAGAATACACATACCCCGAAACACCCACCAATTTCAGAATGATGCGATCTTTCAATCTCTTTTCTGCCATCGCATAGGGATAGGTATTTTTGTTGTTGTATGGGGTGGCTTCACCGGTAGACCAAGCTTCTTTTTGTTTGGGTTGACCATTAATCATTTCCCACATTTGACCTTTCCCTCGCATGACGCAAATCTTCTTTTCGGGGTCGGATTCAATGACCACTGGGTCGTCGAAAGTGATATTTCGCTGTTCCGCTACACGCTCCAAGGCTTTGTGACTAATCACTGGCGTTCCGTGGCAATCCCATGTGTCTACCCCCTCGACTACGCCTAAATTAGCAAATAAATTGCCTAACAGTGTTTTATCCTTCATCGTCATCTCCTACTAATTTTTTCACAATTTTCTCTCGAAATTTTTTTTCAGTGTTATCGTCCATTCCCAGAATTTCGATTTTGTCATTGACCCAATCATTGATCTTTTCCTTTGCTTCTTTCTTTTCCATCTTCATCTCCCTAATTTCTCTTTCCAGATTTCATTCACTTCCATGTCTACAAAATGATCATATTTGCTCGACACGAAATCTTTATGATCTTTTCGCAAGCTATTCAATGTTTCTTCGTAGAGAAAATTCAATCGTGACCAACCGGCAATCTCCATCGTTGGCTCATCTATTTCGTGAATTGATCGCATGGCGTATATGATTTTTTCGGGACTAGTATCCACGAACCAATAGTGATTTGCGGCACATTCAAAAATCAGTTCGTCTTTAACTTTTTGAGGGAGTTGGTCAAACAACAAGTGTTTGTAGACTTTGATGGTTTCCAGAATTTTCTTTTCGACCGGATCTTTCTGAAATAATTCGTACCCCTTTTTCGGGTGTCGTAATTTTTTTTCAGTCACATTTATCTCCTTTTTTAACGGTTTCTGATACTGATTCTGACATGAACCCACTTTCGGGTCAACCCATTGTTGCATCTTTCCGAAATATCAGATATTCTCAATTTATGAAAGATAGAGAACGAGACATTTTGGGTTTTGTGTTACAGGAGATGGACACGCGGAAAGGCCAGTTGCCGATCATTGCTCAAAGAACAAAAATCCCGTACCGTACACTTCAGAAATTGAGTTTTCGGGAAACGACGAACCCGCGAATCCAAATGGTGCAAACTCTCTACAACTATTTCCTGGGGGCGGATTGATCGTATATTTACATCTCCTTTAGCGACCATGAAGCCCCACATTAAATTAAAAATAAAGGAGATTATTATGGATCTGGAAGCCAAATTTTTGCGTCGGAACACCGACCCTATCACCAGCCATCAAGCCGCGATGGATATTCTGCCCAAAGTTACCTTGTTACGAAAAAAGGTTTTACAGGTTGTACATGAGCATCCTCGACGAACTGCTAGGGAATACGCCTATCTCCTCCACGATATGTTTCCCGAAATCAAATTATACGATTGTTTCCATACCCCCAATCGCCGGTTAAGTGACCTTGAAAGATTGGGTTTGGTTGAGAAAGCCGAAATACGAAAATGTACTGATTCGCAGAAAAATGCGACGACCTGGGTGATCACTGAGCTAGGTTCTGATTTAATTTATGAAAGCATGACAGATTTCATGCAATAGTTGAAAGTGCGATGCGACCTATGGGGAGATCGCACCGCTATCCGAAACGGGGGTTTTTTGGGAGCTTCGGACAAAATTAGTCTATCAAAAGTATTCCAAAAAACCAATTTCGCGTACTCCTGACGATACGAGGAGCGTTTGTCGGTCGCTGCTAGGAAGAAAAGCCGACTAGGGGATATACGACCCGCCATGTCGCCCCACCGGTGAAGCTCGAAAGAGTTTAATCATACGGAAGAATTACCGGAGCTTTTTTGAGCTTTTGAAGGTAGGATAAGGAGAAAAATATCCAATGCCCTTCACCGGAAAATGGCGAATTGTGGGCGAACATAAAGGAGATATGATTGAAAGTAAAATCTATTAAAAATTGGGAGACATATGATTGGATAAAATATAAGCATTATGCCAAACGAATACCGTCTATTAGTTTTTCATTTGGACTGTTTATTGATAATGATTTGAAGGGCATAATTACTTATGGGATGCCAGCTTCTCCATCTTTGTGTGAAGGAATTTGTGGGGAAAAATATCGGCATGACGTTTTAGAATTGAACCGACTTTGTTTAGAAAATAACGAGAAAAATGAAGCCAGTTATTTGATAGCTCATTCGTTAAAATTGTTACCAACGCCTAAAATTGTGGTGAGTTATGCTGATACTGGTCAAAACCATGTTGGTTATATTTATCAAGCAACAAATTTTATTTACACAGGTTTGAGTGCTAAACGAACTGATCCAGAAAATTGTTATCTGACCAATGTTCACAATCGTCATCAGCCATCTGGGCAGCCTCAAGTAGAACGCCCAAGGAAACATAGATACGTCTATTTTTGTGGCGAGAAACGACAAAAACGTGAATTACTTGATAGTTTAAATTACCCCATTGAACCTTATCCAAAAGGTAAAACACAAAGATATGATTCTGGGGGTTGTGTGCCAGTGCAACGACAAATGTTTTAAGGAGATAGAAGTGGCAGAATCTAATTTAGCGTTTGATATAGTTTTAACGTGCGAACCGACAAAAGATTATGATGGTGAAACCTATACACCCAAATACACTTTTGAAATTACCGAAAACTACGAGGGAGATCGGTTTCACGTTGCGGTTATGGATAACGTCATTGAAAAAGATTGCGTTGAATCAATGGGGTGCGATACCGCAGAAGAAGTTTTTGCTTTAGTTCGTCTATATTATACTGAATGGCCAGTAAAGGAGATAACATGAAAAACGAGATATTAGATCCACCCGATTATTTGCCGGTGGCATTGTGGGAGGATTTTGTTGCCTACCGGCGAGAAGAAAAGACCAAAAAGTTTACCATAAGAAGCCAACGTATGTTTTTGAATAAACTAGAACGGTTTCGCGTGGAAGGATATGATCCAATATTGCTTCTCGAAAGTGCTATGGAGTCGGAATGGCTAACAGTTTATAAAAAGGAAGATTGCCGATATGGAGCGAATACAGAATCTAATAAAAAACAATCAGCCGTCGAGCGAGTACGAGAAAAAGCCCAGGCTACCCACAGAGACAATATCTACGCTTTGGGTAACTTTGACTGAGTTATATGGTAGTAAATTCGTGTCTCAATATGGCGAGGAGCCTTGTACCAGTTGGATAGTGGGATTACATGGTCTTAGCCCTAAACACATAAAACGTGGTATTCGAAATGTGGTAGAAAGTGGGGAGGATTGGCCACCGTCATTACCTAAATTTCGCAAAATGTGTTTCTCCGGTGAAGGCTGGCAATCGAGACAAGAATATGTCCCCCAATTAACTCACGAACCGAGCGAGGAAGAACTGAAGGAGAATATTGAAAAGGTCAAGGAGTTACGAGCAATCTTACGAGGTTGTTCTAAAGACGACCTATGAAATGGACAATTAAAGGTAAATACTGGATGGCGAGTAATAATGGTAAATTTACTATCAGCAAAAGCAGTATAGGGAACAATAAATGGCGGTATACGCTTTGGGATCGCAACACCAAAAAGAATCTGGGAGTCTACAGAACCGCAGAAGAAGCCCAAATAAACGCCAACAAAATCGTCCAAAACTCACCTAGATTCTCTCCCGTATTCGGAGATGAACACCTACAGGGAACACATACGGTATCCACCAAATACGAAAAATGGAAGAAAACACATAAAAACAAATAGGGGTTATTATGATTACTGTACTTAGCCTGGGGGCAGGAGTCCAATCTTCTACACTAGCATTGATGGCGGCAAAAGGAGACATTACGCCGATGCCGGATGTAGCGGTTTTTGCCGATACCGGATATGAACCGAAAGCCGTTTATAATTATCTAGAATGGCTGAAAACTCAATTACCCTACCCCATAGTTACCGTTTCTAAAGGCAATTTAAAAGAAGATCATTTGGCCAGTCGCCTACATACTGGAGATAGGGTAGCTGCCCTCCCTACGTTCATTCAAAAAGACGATGCGGAAGTTGTGTTAAATTTACGTCAATGTACTGCTGAATATAAAATTGCCCCTTTAACCAAATATATTCGAGAAACATTATTACAGTTAAAACCCCGACAACGAGCCCCTAAAACGCACGTTGTTGACCAATGGTTTGGAATTAGTTACGACGAAATACAACGTATGAAAGTGCCGTTCGTAGAGCCTTGGAGAAGGAATGTTTACCCCTTAGTCGAAAAACATATACGGCGTGGCCAGTGTTTAGAATGGATGGCAAAACATAATTACCCAGAGCCCCCACGTTCTGCTTGTTTGTGTTGTCCATTTCATAGCGAGGAAGAATGGTTGAAAATTAAATCTGGCGACCAAGAAGAATGGCAAGATGTAATAGAATTTGATCAAGCCATACGTTCATCCAACGGTATTCGGGGGAAAGAATTTTTGCATAGAACTTGCAAACCTATAAACGAAGTCGATTTTTTTACGTTAGAAAACGCGGGTCAAATGTCATTATTAGATGAATGTGAGGGATATTGTGGGGTTTAAATATTTACCAACTGAAAAAGATATAGATGAAGTTTTGGAACGGCTACCAGATTCCGATGCGGAATATGCTCGTTCTTGTGCTGATTACACTTCCGCTAAATTGGGTCTTCCTATAGCGAAAGCTAAAGGGCAACCTGACACCGGAACCATCGCCGAAAAGGAACGTGTAGCGTTACAAAGCGATGTATACACCCAGGCTAAAGACAAGCTCGTTGAGGCTGAATTTAAACGAATGAAATTAATGTTAGAGAGAGAACGGCTTATTATGACTGTTGATGTTTGGCGGTCTATTAATGCTAATCAACGTAAATCGTGAGTGTTCATTTTTCTTCTGACAAAAGTGATTGGGCTACTCCTTCGGTTTTTTTTCATCGTTTACACGCCGAATTTAATTTTACACTGGATGTATGTGCGTCCCCTCACAATGCTAAAGTCTCCAAGTTTTTTACGGAACAAGACGATGGATTAAAACAACACTGGCATGGCATTTGTTGGATGAACCCACCATACGGCAGACAAATTAACCAATGGATAAAAAAAGCATACGATTCTGCTTGTTTAGGAGATGCGACTGTTGTTGCATTGATACCCTCGCGTACTGATACTAAATGGTGGCATGATTATGTTTTATATGCTGATGATATTCGTTTTGTGAAAGGGCGTTTAAAATTTAACAATCATTCTAATTCTGCTCCATTTCCTAGTGCTGTGGTTATATGGAGAAAAGGAATTAACAATAAGGAATACGAAAGTCGTTTATTTTCTACTATGTAAGGAATTTTTATGGCCAAAACTAAAACCATTACGTCTTTACGCAATAAGTTATGGAAGTTAACTAGTTTATATGTTCGTTTACGCGGTTCAGACTTTGACGATAATTGCTCATGCGTAACGTGCGGTCACACTAGACATTATAAAGAAATGCAAGCTGGTCACTTTATCCCGAAAGCACAAGGTAATGCTACCGCGTGGGATCTTCGGAATATTCACCCTCAGTGTTACCGGTGCAACATTAACCTGGGTGGAAACGGTGCGGAATATTTTCCTTTTATGCTTAAAACGTATGGTTCCGAAGTAGTTGATGAATTACGTCAATTATCCAATACGTCGCGTAAAATCAGTCGCGTACAATATGAGGAAATGATTGAACATCTACAAGAAAAACTACAAGAGTTAATTCAACAACGTGAAAATCCTACCTATTGGCAAGACATAGAAGCTCAAGAAAACGAATTGCGTAAACATTGGACACATTGGGCATTACAGAACATTAGTTAAATTTCAAACGTCCACCACAACAACGTACCCACTAAATACCCACAAATACACGTTAACGTCACTAACAATATAATCCAAAAATAAATAGACCGGCAGAAATTGCCAATCGCCGTTAACTGATTCTTCTTATCTAGCGTCTTCAACCTGACCATAAACATTAAACGTCAAAGCATTGCCCGTACCAGACCGTACCCCTAACGTTCCAGATACCGCTATAGTTATCGCTCCTGCGTCCAAATAGGATTGTAAATCAACGTAACCACCACTAGCTATACTGTTGTCCCAGACGACGGCGGTTGTTTCGTCATAGGTCGAACCATCGTCATCATGAAATAAACGAAAAGTGGCAGCCGACCCTGTGGTATTGACCACTATAATGCGGGAAATAGAGGTTTTAAGAATAGCAGTATATGCCGTACTAGCCGTAGTATTCGATGGCCTAGTTTGGGCAATAAGAGAACCAAAAGTCGCCATTATAATAAATCTGTTTGATCAACAGCAAATGTTGAGGTTCCAGCCCCTAATGCCGGTGCTAGTAATTGTCGTGAACCACTTTGAACTAGTGGAGCATTTAACGCTCTTTTTACATTCGGGAATTGCAAGGTTCTATCTAACAAACCTAAAGGTTGAGGTGTTGCTAATCGTTGTGCCCTTCCTCCTGGTGCTATTAATGTTTTACGAATTGGGTTTTGTGCTCCTAAATACCCTGTTATTAACGCACTAGGAGTAGTTACTGCTCTAGTTACTGCCCCTGCAAACGGCCTTGCAAGTTGCGAAGCAGTTGATGCTAATGTATACATTCCCAAACCACCCGATGCTAACTTGGTATCTATGTTTCCTAAATTCATTACTGTATCTAAACGATTACCAGAAGTACCGCCAGCCCCAAAATATTCATAGGTATCTGCAATAATTTGTAGTTCATCTGTTAACTTTTTATCTCGATTGATTTGATGCAATTTTTTGGCTTCTACGTTATCACCTGTTAACGATTCTTTTACTGCATTAGTTTTTGCGTAATCAATTCTAGTCTTGTTGTAATTATTTATTAAACTAGCAAAATCGGGAACTTCTATGTCTATTGGAATACCTTTATCATCTATAATTTGTCCTTTTTCATTAAAAGTTAATTTTTCTGGTAATGGTACTTCTTTATTTGCCCATCTTGAGCTTAAATCGCTAAAATACGTTTCTGCATTGTCTTCTAAAATATCCGCTATTTCTCCAGCTATTCGACCACTTTCTGAATCGCCTGTTGCATATAACTTACTTTTAGCTTGTCGTAATGCTTGCATCGTGTCGATATACATATCTGGATCCATAACATCTTTATTTATAATCCTTTGCATATCATTAATAATATTGTTATGCGTGTCTCCTAATACTCCTCGTAAAGTTTGTTGTAACTTCAATCGCCTTTCCAACAATCCTTCTAATTTAGTTTTTGATTCTGGGCGTATTCGTATTTTGCTTGCTTCGTTAATAAAGTTATCAAATGCTTTAGCATCATCTACACTTTTAAAAAATTGATCATATGATGGAAGATTATCAGGATTATCTACTTTAAAATAATCTCTAAGCAATGTTTCTTTAAACTTTTGTGCTTTAGAACCTGTTTGTCGTAAATTGTCAAATTCATCACTTAAAGTTTTTAAACGAGCATTTACACTGGATCTCAATGGTGCATCTTCTGATAATCCTAATGCTTTTCTTGCTAAATTATTCGTTACCACTTGATTAATATTAGTCATTCTTTCCCGCATATCAGCAGAACCCGAACTATATCGTGCTAATTTTATTGACGTAGGGGTATCCGCACCCCTTATAATAACAGGATCAATTACATATCCTACTCGTTGAGCTACTTGAGCAGCTTCTGTAATATCTGCTTGTGCTGATCTTGGTAATGGTAATCCTGTGACCGGAGAAATATTTGTTGGATCCGGAGCTAATTTTGCCCTTCTACTACTTTCTGTAGTAACACGATTTCCTAAACGATTAAGTACACTATCTGCTACCTTACCTACACCGGCTGCTAATAACATATTACCCATTCTATTATCACCCAAACTAAATGGGTCATCTCCTAATGTGGGTATTAATGCTGCTTCTGTGGCTGCTAGTTTTGGAACAGTAGCCCCTGTTACGGTAGTTGGTCGTCCTGCCCCTCGAAGCAATAAATTTCTTCCTCCACCTAATCCGCCTGCTAATAATCCATAACCCAACAAATTACCTACCAAACCTCCACCAGTTTGTTGATTGGGTGCATATTTTTGTCGGTGTGCTGCAATTCTTCTTTTTAAATCTTCTCGGCCTTCCAAAAATTCTTGTGCATCTTCGCGTTGGCGTACTTCCGCCATTGGTTGCAATCCTTCAAATGGATTACCAGTGCCGCCACCCAATCGACCAGCAAACAATCGTGCATCACTAACAATATCTTCTAACGCTAACGGTATGCCTTCAACAACCCCTCGGAATCCTGTAGCAATATCAGAACTGGTTCCGGTAGTTTGCCGGTTATTTTTACGTTGTTTAATTCGATCTAAAGTGCTTTGACTTAAACTACTCATTTATTTTACCTTTTTGAACTAAAAAAGCATCCAACCATTTATTTACTCTTTCAATATGCTCGTTACTTATACGGTCGTTTTCTACATCATCTACTAATTGGAGGACTTCATTATCTATAGCTTTACCGTCTTCTTGTCTTTTTGTTAAAGTGTTTAAATATTGCGGAATCGTTAATTCAAAATCAAATGTTGTTTCGTCTAATTTTATTAACTTTGGCACTTCAAATCGCATAAGCGGTCTAAACCGATTACTAGCCTCTATTTGTTTAGATAATGTTTTGTGCTTTCTATTGTATCCCCTCATTTTTCGTTTTAATACATCACCAATAGCTCTTGCTACCCTTTGAGGATTTTGAAATGCGTTCCAATCTCCACCTAGAGCTTGAATTACTCTTAACGCATCTTGTTCTGTCATTACGCCACCGCCTACTACTTCTAGTCTCATACGACCAATTAAACCTTGTAGTAATGCTCTACCTTGTGCTGACGATAATTGATCTTCATCTAAATTTCTTATATTTGGATCTTTTTGAACCAATGTTGACATTGCTGCCGTAAGATCCGACACCAAACCCCTAAATCCCACTGGAGACCTTTGTCTGACTTCCATATACTTTAATAATGTGTCTATGCTCGTATTGTCTTCTACTAGTTCATCTATTCTTTTAACTATTTGTTCGCCACTTAATAAACCTTCACCTATTTGAGATACTGTAGATGGTGTCATAGTGCCTTTTACAAACCTTATAAATCCTGTTTTAGCAGGATTATCAGGGTCTTTCACTATTATACCTACACCTTGTTTTTCTGTACTTTGTTTATCAATAATATCTCCAGCTTCTACTACATCACCTAATTTAACTATTTTTTTCTTTCCAGTAGATGTAATCATTTCTATTTCTCGATCAAGTCCTTCATTTTGTATTACATATACTCCCGTTTTGGGGGTTATTTTACCTACTGCTTGAGCAAAAGGATCTTCAAATTGACTAGTTAATTGTGCCCCTGTTGGAATTTTTGGTTCAAATGTCTGTAAACGATTAAGTTGCATAGGGACACCCCTTTCGTTAAATGTAGTTCCTGGTTGAAACCCAAATTCAAAAAAACTACCTTGTGGCTGTTCATTTATCGCTGTTCTATCTACACCCATAAATTGAAGATCCGAGTCACTTAAACGTAACAATGCTTCTCGCGATAATACTTTGGTTGTTTTTTGTGGGGTTAAAGCAGTTGGCGATGCAAAACTTTTTATCATTTCATCACGGGCTAACTCTGGGTTTCCGTAATATAATGCTCTAAGTTGTGCATCTGGTAATGTATCAATCCAGTTTGCAACTATTTGGTCTTGCCCTACTTGGTTTTCTAATCCCGATAATTGGTTGTAACCTTCCATTAATTGAGATTGAGAACCTAAATAATCACTCATTTGTTGACGACGTAATAACGCATTTTCCTGAGACATTTGACGACCACGACCCAGGGAATCAAATATTCTGCGTGTTTTAGACCCGCCACGACCTGTACCAAACGCTCTTAAACGGTCAATTAACGCATCAGCTCTGGTATATGGACGAGGTGGTGGTGTATTAGCTAAAAATTGCTCTGTACGACCTATACTATTTCGTAATCGTTCTATGCTTTCCCTATCACGCATTTGCCGTTCATCAAAAATTCGTTTGGCTTGTGCAGCTGCATTTTCTGCACCTAACATTCCTACATTATTACTACCACCCAATATTCCTCCTTGCCTAGACATCATCATTGAATTATTTGGCCTGCTACGCATTTCGTTACCAAATAAAACATTGCTAGACATACCAGAATAATTTTGTGGGTCATCTAATGGTTGTGTTATATCGTATTTTGGATCTATTGCCATATTATTGCTCTCGGTTCATTGCAATATAAATAAATAAAAGTACAATCCCTACACTTAAAATACACGCTAAAACGACTAGTGTTCCTTCTGTCCATTTGCGTATTAACTCTTTCCTAGCATAGTATAACCGTTGTCGTTCTGCTTCAATTTTTCGCTGTTCTGCTACTATTTCAGTCCAAATATCTGCCCCATATCGCATTTTTAACGTCCTATGCAAGTCTACCATTAACTCAAT
>CEUI01021210.1_pt1 | contig 28925 bp, 22 predicted proteins | sample 531411 | NCBI WGS metagenome assembly CEUI01 (sample SAMEA2622841, study PRJEB7988) | marine metagenome | isolation source: saline water (ENVO:00002010), including
ATCCGCAAGTGCCGATGACGGTGACGATGCGATGAATTACTTCAAGAAACTAGCTTCTGAATAAGGAGTAGTTTCGTTTGGGGAGTCGGTACTTATTTTATGTGTCCTTGAGTGACCGACTCGCAGGTACTGAGACCGTGGAATATCTATTGGGGGTGCTCAGTAAGGGCAAAGTGAACAGCAAAAAAAGCGGGTTCATTGGTGAAGGAGCGGGAATGCTGTAAAGCGTGGGGCGACCTCACACCTTTTGAAGAAACATGAAAAGCGAATATTATAAAAACATACTACCATTCAACGAGAACGAAAGAGTGGTAGACCAATTTGGTTGGACACCTCAATCTGTCATAACACCAAGTAAGTCTTCTAAATCTAATTGGGAAGACGCATACTTAACTGCATATGAAGAGAAGAGAGGCGAATGTCCTAGGTTACCAAACGGTTTAATGATGAGTGAGTTCCACGCAGGCCTGTGTGAGAACATTATACATTATTGGAGTATGGTTGGTGACCAAATAGTAGACCCTTTTGCGGGCAGAATGACAAGAGCATTTGTATCTGCTTCACTAGGAAGAGATTACGTTGGATATGATGTATCACCAACAACAGTAGGAAAAGTTAAAGAAGAAATGGGAAGACATTCCTTTGACGGTTATTATGACATTATAGAAGGTGACGGTTGTGAAATGAGAGACACCGCTGATTCATGTGCGAACTTAGTTATGACATGTCCACCATATGGTGATATAGAAAAATACGAAAGTGCAGACGGACAGTTATCAGATATAAGAAGTTATACTGAGTTTCGTAATCGCATAGAGATATGTGCACAGAACATAGAAAGAGTTTTAGTGCCTGGCGGATTTTGTGTATGGGTATGTGGTGATTGGAGAAGAAACGGAGAGTATGTGCCGTTCCATTCAGACTGTATAAATATGTTCACAATGGCAGGACTGAAACTTCATGACGTTATTGTTATGAAGAACGATACTATATTTGCCGCCTTACAAATGGGTAAGTGTGCAAGTAAGAGATACACTAGCAAAGTACATGAGTATATTCTAGTGTTTAGAAAAGAAGGGGAGTTAATACCAAACTCAAATAAAATTAGAAATAAGGAGCAATCCACGTTAAGTGAATTTTTTACAGATTAGATTATGCCACAAGTGAAACCAAGACACGATAAAAGAAGGAACAAGACAGAATCCTTCGACCAAATGCTACGCAGGTTCAAAAAGAAATGTGAACGTGCTGGAATAGTAAGCGAAGTTCGTGCTAGGGAACATTATGTTAAACCTAATCAGAAAAGACATTTAGCAAATCAAAAACGAAAAAGAAAAGCTTATTTAAACAAGATTAAAGAACAGAAAGAAAAGTCTAGAGCAAGATTAGCTTCACGTTGGATTAATTACTAATGAAACCTAAAAGAACAATTCAGAAACCGAAATCTCGGTATGCTAAAATACTATTTGATAAAGATAGTCCCTTTAAACACAAAGTCGTAAAAGACAGAACCAAATATAATAGAAGTAAATTTAAGCGGGAACAGCTGCTAGACGAGAACCAGTAGGGTCAGTATCCCTTGGAGTTGGTACAGCGGCTGAAACGGTTGTATTAGCTGCATTGGTTGTTGGTGCATTAACAGTTGTTACAATTGCTTGACCACTTGCACCTTTATCTTTAGCGTCTTCCGTTCCTTCAGCAATCGCTTGAGCGGAAGTTTTATCATCAAACCTTAAATGGTCTTTTGCTTCAAATTCTCCAAAACTTTTTCCTTTGTTGGCAGGGTCTCTTTGCCAGTCATATAATTGAGCATTCCTGTCTTGGTAACCTTTCTTCTGAAGCTCTTCCGTACTCATGTCACCACCATAGGCTCCTAGACCAACTCCAGCTATATCAACACCTCTTTCTTGTGCTTCTGCCGCTCTTAGGTCTTCTAGTACGAAACTGTTGCTGGCGTTATTCCTTATGGCCATTATCTCTTCATGGTGCGTTCCCATTATCGACCTTTTCATCATCGCATATTGTTTGTCATCAACCTCGCCTTTTTCGTACCTTGCTTCTAAGTCTGCGAGACCTTGTTCTTTCTCTTGTCTTATTACTTCTAATGCTTTCTTTCTAAGTTGAAGTTCTTCAGCTTCCATATCTGTCATTCTTTCGTATGGATTTCCTTCTTCTTCACCAAGTGCTTCTGTAGCTACTGTTTGAACAGGTGTTTCTTCTTCCCCAGGCGGCATTTTAATTCCAAATTTCTTTGCCATTTCACGTTGTTTATCAGGAGGCAGGGATTTGAATTTCTCCATCATTGCATTTTTTTTCTCATCAGCAGCAATCTCATTACCGTCTTCATCGATATTCTTATTAACGTCTATCGGGTCACCTTCGGGTTTAGGGTCTGAACCTTTACCTTTATCACCAAAGATTTTATTGACTAACCATGTAGGTAGAATCTTTTCTGCAAACCTTCGCAGTATAGCCCATATGTCTATATCGAATACACTCTTAAAGAAATCACCAATTGCTTTGAATGGTGCTTTAATTAAATCCCAAAGACCACCAAATATGTCTTTAACACCTTGGAACATTAAATCGAAGTCACCAGTGAAGAGTCCTTTAAAGAAGTCAAAGAATCCACCAAAGATATCACCAATAGCTGTTACAATTTCACTAAAGTAACCCATAACGACATCGATTATTTCTCTAAAGGTTTCAGAACTTTCGTATAGTTTCATTGCACCCCATATCAATAGACCTGCAAGTAGTAATACACCTACTACTATAGCAATGATTGGTGCGTTTGCGACTAGGAAAGCTCCAGCAGTTGCAAGTAAAGTAGCTGCGGTGGCATACATTGCAGCTAAGAAAGGCATTACAGCAGTTTTCAGTGCCATAAAACCTGCTTTAAGCATTGCAGTAATTGGTGCAAATACTTTCCCTAATGAAGCTGTTACAGCACTAAATCCGCTAGAAAGTGCACCGCCCAATTTCATGGCGCCACCTTTGAGGGTAGAGAAGACTGTACCAATATTATCGAAAGTTTTAACTGCGGAGTCCGCCCAACCACCAAGGTCTATGGTTCCACCAGTTAAGTCTTTTAATGCACCTGAGAATTGGTCAAACTCTTGACTTGTTGAAGCCTCTGCAAGTTTATCATTAAACTCTTGTTCCAATGCAGTTCTTTCTTCCATTCTCTTATCGAGAGCATCGGTTTTCTGTTTATGTTTGGCAGTTAACTCACCTAGGTCATCAGAATGTGTTTGTTGTATTGCTAGAGTTTCAGCTGCAATCTGACTTGTTTGAGCATTAATTTGGTCTTGGATTTTGAGTTGTTCTGCAGTTGAAGCGTTTTCCTTAGATGCATTTAAGATTGCTACCTTTTCTCTAATGTCTGCAATTTTTTTGCTTGCATTAACTTCTTCTTCTATAAGTTTTTGTTTCTCAACGACAGCTGCTTCAGCCTTCGCATTTGCCTTTTCAGCTCTAGCAACTTGTTGAGTTTTTTTCTGCAGTTCGGCAGTATCAGCTTTCTCTAGCATTTTACGTAGTTTGCTTCTAGCTAGGAAACCAGTGAAGGTGTCTTTGTTTGAACTTGCAATACTAGCTGCGTTCTCAGCAACACCTTCATTGACATCAGAAAGGTTCTTAACTAAGTTTTTAATGCCTTTGGAAACACCTTCCATCTGTTTGTCTAAATCTGCCACTCTTTATCCCTTACTTCTTATTGTTGTCTGAGTCGTGTTCTTTGGCTGCACTGTTTACATATAGTCCAAACCATGCCGCCCCAGCACCAACTAAGATACTGATAAGACCTGATTGTTCCATAGTAGGTTCAGGTAATCCAATGAACCACATAACAACGTAGTAAATTAGAAATATGTAAACACTTAGAAATGCTCTAGGCCATATTCTCCAAGAGTCTACAGTCTTTGCAAGAAATATCCATTTCTGCCATGGGTTGACTTTATCGTCATGTTCAAGCTCCCAAATCTTTTGTTTGAGTGCATTGTTTTCGGTGACCATTTCCATAAACTTACTGAGGTCGATCTCTACCTCGTTACGACTCATGTCACCACTAAATTGGTCTCTGTCTGCCATGTTATTATCTCCTTTGTTTGGCGTTCATAGCTGCTTCTTCAGCTTTTCTTCTTTCCTTCTCCTCTTTAAGGTGTTGCAATAATAACATAATATAAATCTCTCTTTCCCAAGGCATCATTCCCTCTAATTCAGTTAATGAATACTTATGATGTTGCATTAACTGAAAGTTTGTAGAATAATAATTCAGTACACTTTCATGAGAAAGAGTTACTAAAAAAAACTAGCCAGTCCTTGTAAGATAGTACCTTGTTCCTTTCCACAGGTGTTACAAGTATAATCAACTTCATGAGATAGTTTAGGCATTCCATCGAAATAACCACCTAACTTTTCAAGTTGTGGAAATGTCAAACTATCTACAAAGTCTGACAAATCTTTATTACTAATATCATCTGCTTCGTAAGTATTCTCGGCATCGAAAATTGTCACTATAGAATTCTTAAGAACTTCTACAGGTTGTTGAACTTCTTCGACATTACCAAACTTTTTCATATCACCAAATTTAGGGTCTGTTAAAATAACACCCACTTCATCATTTATCATTACTGTCGAATCTCTTTCTTCTTCTTCCGATACATGAATATCTTCCAAGTTTATACTTACTTTTCCAGTACCATTACAGTCTTCTTCTTTACACTTGAGACTTAGTTCGACTGTTTCACCTACTGATACTTTCCTTATATTAATAAACAAGTATTCAATATCATACATAGGTAAATCATCGATATTCAAGTCTTTGTTCTCAGGAAACTCCTGAGTAACTGCTACAAGCATATCTCGAATAGACCGCATTTGCTGTCTAGCGTCTTCACTCTCTTTTGCAATTGTAAGAACTTTTTGTTCTTTTACCAAAAAGGGACGGTATTTAACCTCACGTCCGTTACTTGGTAGCTCCAGTAAATACGTAGGAGCTGCCTGAATTGGTATAGCCATAATTAATCCTCTATAATATATTAACCACCACGTCCACCGAACATATTATTAATCTTACCTAGATTAGTGTCGGCTTCCGTTAGTTTTCCAAGAAGTTTGTCACCTGTACTGCCAAATCTAGAAGCAACTGATAGTCCTTCCATAACAGCATTAAGTGCCCTTCTTCCTTTATTTAGTCCTGATAACTTCGGTGGTTCAGCATATTCTACTTCCCACCCACGATATGCAATCGTGCACCCAAACTTTAATATACTATCAGGAGTGTTTGAGTCTAATGCCATAGGGTCAATAATCTTTGGGTATGCTTCATACAATTTGTATTTCATTGCAGTCCCACCGTCAACTCTATATTGAGTTATGTGTACTTCCCCTATGTAATCTGTATAATAACTAAAGACTGGTTGTAGTTGACTACCTTCACCTGATGTGTATATCAGTGACTGCCATGCTTCAATTATTAATCTATCTGCGAACGCTTGGTCACAGAAAAATGAAAATGTTGTTTCCCCACCGTCATTAACTGCGTGAGGCATTTGTCTTTTTTGTCCGTATTCTGACCACGCAGTTCCTTCAATAGTTCTGCCTGGCAAGTTAGCAGTATCACAACGTAGTCCTTCTAAAGTTAACCCTGACGGGCCAAAGAAGTCTGCTTGGAATCTGTTTGACCTTGCACCTATGTCAAAGTTTGATTTAAAGGAGTCAATACTAGTTCCTTTATCGTTTCCGTCTAGAAAACTAGATATTCCTTTTTTGAGTAATTTTTGTAGTGCCATTTATATCCTCTTCATGCTTTCTGAATATACAGTGTTTGCATTTATATTAAATCTTGTCATTGGTAACATTGATACCATGTCCCAATACTCAGGCTGAACTTCTTTTATATAACTTTTAAAGTGACCATTTAAGTATTGTTTGACGCATGGTTTTGCCCATCTTAGTTTTCCAATTGACTTAACCATTCTGTAGTTAACGTCAAATTCACCGTCTGAAACATATTCATACATTGCGTCTAACAACCTAATACGATATCTTGGTGCAAGATAATGTAAGTTCAAACCCATAAAACCTGTGCTGTATCTTTTAATAGGAATACATAATGGGAAATAATCCCAGTAAGGAAGTTCATCTTGTGTCTTTGCATCATAGAAGAACATATACATTTTTCCCAGTTCAACTCTACTTACAGCAGGGTTAAGTTCATCTAATAACGAAGCAGAACGTACTCTTACCTGTCTTAAGTTAGTTCTAAACCAGTTTATGGCGTCTCTACTTCTGCCAGCGAGTTCTTCGGGTAGTTCGTTATTTAAATCGTCTAATAGTTGTCCCATACAACTATTTATGCAATTAGGTCAAATGGTCTTCGGTTAATATTCTAAATTTTAATCTTCTTTCTCTACAGTATGTTTCAGCTGCTTTGAACTTTGCTTGGTTTACCGCATAGGTTTGTGCTTCCATGAGATATCTTTTGGAAGTTCTATGTTTAGGACGTTCAGGTGGTTTAAGTTGTTTCTTTGGTTTGACCTCTATGATTTCTCGTATAGTTTGTCCCTGAGCATTTGTATACTTAATATAGAAGTCAGGGAAGTATCTATGACGTTTTCTGTCAAGGGGTGATACGTAAGGAATGACTACTTCTTCTGAACCCCATTCAACTATATTTGGGTTAGAATCTGCGTATACCATGAATCTACGCTCCCACAATGAGCGATAAAAGATTTTTGTAGGGTCACCTTTATATTTTTTGTAGTTCTTCGGTTTAAACTTTCCACTGTATGACATAAATAGATATAACACCAAGTTAAAATTGATTCACGAAGGTATTTATGGGGATAAGCAAATTATTAGATAAAGTTAATCAGGCAAAGTCTGCTGTCAATTCCGTTAAGGGTATTCAAAACAAATTAAAGAATATTGACAAGACATCTGTCCTTGACCAGTTAGGAGAGCAGGCAGAAGAAGCTAAAAGAACATTAGAGAAGAGAAGAAGTTCTCTAGAGAAAAACCTAGACGCAAGAAATAGTAGTAAGGCAATTGCAAAGCAAACCCCAGCTGGCGCAGACATTGATTTAGTTTACCCAATATATGACCAATTAGAAAACTATATTGTTTTTGAAACTCGTGCAAGAACAGCTAGAGACGGTAAGAAGGGTATGAACCTCTTATCAAAAGAAAACGTATCAATAGCATTATATTTAAGACCCGAACACTTAGCAAGTAACTATGCAGTTAACTATAAGACTCAAGGATTCGGGGCAGGTATTCGTGGACTTATGGACGCATTTGACGGTGGGACAAGTGGTGACTTCTTTGGTGAAGGTGGTTCATTAGAAAAATTTGCAGGTGAAGTTAAGAACATGATTGGTGGAGCACTTAATAAAATTATGAATTCTGCTACTGGTGATATGATGAACTTTGCAGCTGGTCGAGCAATTAACCCGATGGAAGAACAAATGTTAGAAGGAATTGGTTTCCGTTCTTTCTCATTCCAATATGAATTTTATCCACGTTCAGAAGCAGAAGCAGATATGGTACAACAAATAATGTATTATTTTAGAACTGCAATGTTACCTGATACGTATGGTAGTTCAGAAGTATCTGATAATGAAAACTTCTTTAACTATCCAAACGTCTTTGACGTATCGTTTGATGGCCCAATCGCAGAAAGAGTAGATGGATTTATGCCAATGGTTTGTACTGGTTGTGACATTGCACATGGAGATACCGAACTAGGTTTCTTTCAAAATGGACAACCAACTAAGTCTTCTATGAAATTAGACTTTGTAGAAATTAAGATTGTTACTCAAGAGAACTTCCAAAAGATATCACCAATTGGTGACAAGTCTATTACTCCAACTGATTATAGTATTACTGATAGAAGAACATCAGGTAAAGACCGTGGAGAAGACCCAAGTGGTGGTGATTATTATGAAGACGGTGCGTGGAACTATTTGACAGGTAAGAAGAAAGGTGGTGGATAATGGCAAACGAATTATATAAAAACTTTCCCGAAGTACAATACACTCTTTCAAATGGTAAGATTGTTACTATTAAAGATTTTTTCCGTAAGGCAAAATTAGAAGCTTCTCAACTCAACGACTTAATTGATTATACTTGGTACGAGATACAAGAAGGCGAAAGACCTGATGTAATTGCAAGTAAACTTTATGGTAACGGTGATTTACACTGGACACTTTTCTTAGCAAATGAAATATCTAATTATTATGATTGGCACATGGATCAACCAACCTTTGAAAAATATCTAGCGCAAAAATATAGAGGTCAGGTTTTAGTTGCTAATGCAACTTCTGACATTGTATCTGGCGGAGACTATCCTATGAAGTTTTTAATAGGTGAAGATATTACACAGGGAAATGCAGTAGGGAAAGTATTAAACGTAGACCCAACATATTATAGAATATGGGTAGAGACAACTAACGGTAATAAGTTTGTAGCTAATCAAGAGGTAACAGGTTCAACTGATTTTGTAATTAATCAAGCAGGTGATTTAGATAAGAAAAAATTCACACCAACTTCTGTTGCTAATGGAGTAGATGCAATTGCATATTACTATGACGGTGATAACTTTAGTAAAGGAATTAGATATAACAACAATACTATACCCCTTCCTGACGGCGGAGTATATTCACCAAGAACGTACTATGAAAAAGAGTACGAAGACAACGAAGAGAGAAGAAAGATAAAAGTTATTAGACCTGAGTTCATACGAAGAGTCGTATCTGAATTTGAACGCATAATGAGTGCATAATGAGCGACAATAAAAATATGCAGGGTGGTGTATTCACCATTGATGCAATCAACCTAGTAAATCAAGAAGGCGAAAGTGTAGACATACAAAATATGGTGCACATGTTTCGTCTGTACGAAAGTATTTACAATAAATTCGTTACAGGTGATATCCATATCATAGACGGTCTTGATATGTTGAAGAACTTCAAACTGGTTGGTGACGAATATATTCGTATTGCTATTAAACAGATTGAAGGTATGGGTGAAGAAGCACCTAAAGAATTTAGCATAGATAAAGATTTAAAAATTTACAAAATCGGTTCAATTAACAGAGCTGACCAATCAACACAAACTTATGTTCTAAAAGTATGTGACCCAAGAATGTTCACCACAAGAAACACTAGAGTGAATAGAGTTATGCGTGGGTCATATGATAAAATGTTACAGAATGTTCTTATCAATGAGGGACATATGAAAGTGGACGAGTTTGTCCATTGGGAAGACACTAAACCTGAGAACCAACAAATGGTTGTTCCTAATTGGACTATTGATAAGTTTATAGACTTCGCAGTAAATCAAAGTGATAAAGGATTAGAAGATAAAGCAGTATACAGAAACGGTATGTTTTTCTATCAAACATTGAATGGTGGATTTTGTTTTAAAAGTATCGATGAAATGTTTCAACAGGAATTCCCTCTTAAGTTTTCTTATGGTTCAAGACAAGCAGATACAGAAACTGCAGACGTAGACGCAAATGCTGACGGTGGTGTTAATACAATTATCGAAGCAATCGAACACCCACAAAGAGCAGACACATTAAGAGGAATGGTTGGTGGTGCGTATGCTTCAACTCAATATACATATGACCCTATTAGAAAAGTTAATGAAGTAGATATCTATTCTATAGACGAACTGTTTAGTAGAAATCCCGACAATCATTTATCAGGACACCCTATGATTAGAACAGGTGGTGTCTTTGAATACTTTGATAAAGTTTTAACAACAGATAATGTAACTGACGCAAAAGTATCACCTGCTGTTATTGAGACAGATGTGGACATGAACTTAGGACATAAACCTGCTTCATTGATAATATACGATACTAAAATGGTGCACTCATTTGATAATGCAGATAAGTTAGATACCGATGAATCAACCAAGGGTTGGTCTGCTAAAGTTGACTCAGGGAAGTTAGAACGTAGAGCAATGTTAGAGATATTGCAACAGAATAGAATTGTAATTACAATTCCTTTAAGAACAGATTTAAGTGTTGGGACTATTATTGAATTAGATATTCCGCCACCACAATCATCACGTGGTGAAGACATATCAGATAAAATGAATGACAATAGATATTTAATAACTGATATTTGTGTAAATGGAGTTCCTTCTGACAAGGTAGGGAAACTTTATATTGAATGTGTAAAAGAAAGTTATGCAAAGAAAATTCAGGACTACACTCCATTAGATAACGTAGCTCCACCAAGAGAAGTATAATGAAATATTTTTACGGTATAGTTGAAGACAGACAAGACCCATTAAAGATTGGGCGTGTACGTGTGCGTGTGCATGGGATTCATACTCCTAATAAGAATGCAATCGCAACACCTGACTTACCGTGGGCGCAAGTTTTACTCCCGACTTCCTCTGCAGGGTTGTCGGGTTTTGGATTCGGGAATGGTCTCGTAGAAGGGTCTACGGTATTCGGTTTTTGGAGAGACGAAGACTATATGCAAGACCCAGTTGTGCTTGGTGTAGCAGCTGGTATTCCCGCTCAAGGTTCACGCATAACAATAAATGACCAACAAATACAAAGAAGAATTGAAGATGGATTCAATGACCCAAGAAGATTGACAGTAGAAGATTATGCTGAAACACCTGACGGCGAAACACCAACTCATGATAGAACAAGAACATTTGGATTAACAACTGCTTTAGATACAGCACCCAAACAACCAAAAACCCTTTCACTAAAATATGACGGAACAGGGTCTACGATAACAGAAGTAGAATTAACTAAAGATGATTTACCATATTATCCAAGGTATTATGAAGCTTCAGATTTAAATGATAACACAACTGGTATCGCAACTTATACACATAGAAGTTTTACAGAAGTAGTAGACGATAAGGTAGAGAATCTTAAACACGTATTGCCTGAGGGTAAGGAAGAAATCTTTACAGACAATACAAAGAAAAGAAAGAAAGATGAAGAATGGGGATTCCCTGAATCTCCTGCTAAACCAGTGTATCCTTATAACAAGTCTACGACTACTGAGTCAGGACACATTATTGAGGTAGATGATACACTAGGTGTTGAACGTATTGCAGTAGAACATAGGAGTGGAACTTTCCATGAGATACACCCTGACGGTTCAGAAGTAACTAGAATTGTAAATGATAATTACACAGTAGTTGCAAAAGACGATAAACTAATTGTCGGTGGTAACGTAGACGTGTCTGTCGAAAATGGTAACGTTAGAATCGCAGTAGCAACAGGTAACGCAGATATCTATGTAGCGGGTAATGCTGACTTGATGGTAGATAAAAATGCAACTGCAACAGTCGGTGGAAATTTACAAGCAGACATAACAGGAACAACAGACGTAACTTCTGCTGGTAAAATTACTGTAACAAATACAAGTGGTGCGAGTGAAAAAGAAAACGCAGATGGAACCACAACGACAGAATATTCAGAGGGCACAGGCACTGGTATTGAATTGAAAGCTGCTGAAATATTAATGACAGGTAATGTTAACATAACAGGAACAACACATTCAGTTGGTGACGTATCAACAGACGCTGAGAATGCTCCGACACTTGGAACTCATACACACACTGACCCAAGTCACGTAAAACATGGTTCAGAAACAAGTAAACCTAACTAGGGCGTATAAATAGAGTTATGGCACAACTAAAATCAGAAACTAAAAACGTTGCGAATACAAAACTGTATGCAGATATAGATTTTAGATTTAAACCGCACCCAGTTACAGGAGACGTGACTATCAAATATGATAGTGACTCAGTTAGACGTGCAGTTAGAAATATTGTTTTAACTAATTTTTATGAAAGACCTTTTAAACCAAGTTTAGGGTCTTCGATAAGAAATCAATTGTTTGAATTAAATTCAGATAGAAAAGTTAGACAATTAGCAAAAAGAATGCAAAAAACCGTTGAGTCATTTGAACCGAGAGTTGAGAATGTTAAAGTTATTTTAAGTGATGTACTAGACAATAATGAAATAAACGTAACTATCTTTTATAACATCAAGAACGGTTCACAACATCAAGAGATGGATTTTACAGTTAACAGGGCAAGATAGAGGACACTAAATGGCAGTTAAAAGTTCAGCATTAAACGTAACTGATTTAGACTTTGATGATATAAGTCAGAATCTAAAAAGTTATTTAAAAGGACAAGATAGTCTTAAAGATTATGACTTTGAAGGTTCAACACTTTCATTGTTGGTAGACTTACTTGCATACTCATCACATATCGGCGCAGTAAATACGAACATAGCTGCTTCCGAGTTATTTTTAGATTCCGCACAAATGAGAAAGAACGTAGTTTCTCGTGCTAAAGATTTAGGATTTACTCCTTCTTCTGAAACAGCTGCTACTGCAATCATTGACCTTACAATGAACAATGTAAGGAATGCAGATGGGACATATCCAAGTGCAAATGACATGGCAATAAATGCAGGTCATAGATTTAATACTACATATGACGGAAAGAGTTATAACTTTGTAGTATCTGCAGGCGTCACACCAACTGTTAATGGAAAAACATTTACATATAGTGGTGTAAGTCTTAAACAGGGAATAAACGCAAGTGATGTTTTCATTTATGATAGACAAATCGCAAATCCTAAGTTTGTATTAAGTCAACCTAGAATCGATAGAACTGCAATGACTGTTTCAGTTAATAGTGCTGGAACGAGTACAACACATACACTTGCTAGTGATATATCAAACATTAAGTCAACCAGTGCAGTTTACTTCACGCAAGAAAACGAAGACGGATTTACAGAAATATATTTTGGTGACGGAAGTATTGGTGCAGAATTAAAAGACGGTGACATAATTACATGTCAGTATACCATAGTTGATGACATTCATGCTAATGGTGCTAACAGTTTTGTAATGGTAGACGCTATTAACGGTTTCTCAGACTCTTTAGTTGTCGTAACATCTTCAGCTACTGGTGGTGCGGAGAAAGAGAGTGTAGAGTCTATTAAGTTTAAAGCAACAAAGTTCTATTCTTCACAAAACAGACTTGTAACTTTAAATGACTATAAAGCAAAGGTATCAGAATATTATCCAAATGCAGACGCAGTAGCGGTATGGGGTGGAGAAGATAATGACCCGCCACAATATGGTAAAGTGTTTGTTGCAATTAAACCTTTGAATAGTGATTATCTTTCTGATACAGAAAAGACAACAATAAAGAACAACTTAAACAAACTAAACGTTATTACAGTTAGACCTGAAATTGTAGACCCTGAGATTATTAAGATTATGATTACAACTACATTCAAGTATAACGAAAAAATGACAGACTTAACAAGTGGTGAATTGGAAACTATTGTTAAGTCTACTATAGAACAATACGACAAAGACAATCTTAATAACTTTGATAGTATATTCAGACATTCAAATCTTCTTAAATCAATTGATGATTCTGATACTTCTATTCTATCAAACATATCTAATATAAGATTGAAACTTAAGAAAAAGATTTTATTACTAGGTCAGAATGCTGGAATTACAGTAGACTTTGGTAATCCGTTGTATAATCCGCACAGTGGTCACAATCATGATGCTGGTGGTATTACAACGTCAACAGGATTTTACATTAGTGGAGATACCAACATCATGTATTTTGATGATGACGGTAAAGGTAAGATTCGCAGATATTATCTATCAGCCTCGGTAAGAGTCTATCAAGATAATGAAGCGGGTACTATCGATTACTCTACTGGTAAAATATCAATCAATTCTCTGAATATAACTTCAACAGTTAATACAGACAATACGATTGATTTCACTTTAATACCTAATTCAAATGATGTTATTGCTAAGAGAGGTTCGTTAATCGATATCTCTTCGGCTGATATCAAGGTCACAAGTGAATTGGACACCGTAGCAAGCGGTGAATCGAGTGCTGGTGTAGGATTTACTCCAACATCAACATCTACTTACTAACTATGAAAACAGTGGTCGTGAGTCCCACGAGTAGTTTACCATTTAATTGGATTATAATAGGAGGCAATTCAAATGGCAGATAAGAAAATATCAGCGTTGACAGCAGTAGCGGACGCAGACATAGGCGGTGATGATTTACTTCACATCGTTGACAACCCTGGCGGTACGCCAGTAAACAAAAAGATGACAATTGCTCAGCTTTTTGAAAATGTCCCAACGCATTTAGCGATTGATGACATTGGAACGTTAACAGCAACTGCAAGTAACCTTGCTTCAACTTTCGCAACTGCGATTGATTTATCAGGTGCTGGTGGTAATGTTGCGTTCACGTTGGATAATGGAACAGACGTTGGTCAGTTAAAGATAATTTATCAAAAAACTGAACCTGCATCTACCCATGCAGCCAACATTACTGTAACCAGTTTCGGAAGTGGAACAAGTTCAACTAACCAAATCTCTCAAAATGCTTTGGGTGAAGCGGTTGTATTGACTTGGGACGGTTCTAATTGGTACATTCTAGCAAACTTTAATAGTACAGTTACACTAGCATAATGAGTGGAATTCAGGGTGTTGACAAACTTACAACTAGACTTACGAGTCTAGTACCCGACTTTGTTAGTACAGAGTCGCCAGAGTTTGTCGCATTCCTGAAAGCTTATTTTGAGTTTCTAGAACAAGAAACAGTCGTACTCAAAAGTCAATCGACTATTGATACAATTGGATTGGAAGATGGAAGTGGTGACGTAATTTACGAAACTGCAACCATCTCTCCTTCCTCTCAAACAGTTAATAAAATATTAACAGAACAAACAATTACAAATCCAAACATAGCAGCTGACCCATTTGAAGTGGGAGAATACATTGCTGGTAGTGAATCTAAATGTGTTGCAGAAATAAAAGTCATTAACGGTAATACTATCTTCTGTAAAACAATATCAGGTTTTGGATTTAAAGCAAACGAAACTGTAACAGGAAGAACAAGTAAACAGACAGGTATCGTTTCTTCATATAAAGAATCTTCTATTCGTGCAAACAATAAACTATTAGAATATTCAGATGTAGACACAACAACGGAAGCATTTTTAGATTACTTCCAAAAAGATTTCATGCCTTCTCTTGATGCGAGTTTGAATGCAAACAAGAGAACAACAGTTAAACATATTAGAGACCTTTATCAGAAAAAAGGTTCTCCTGAGTCTTTACAATTTTTGTTAAGACTTCTATACGGTCAAGAAGCGGAAGTTAGATATCCCTATGATAATACATTAAAAACAAGTGAATCGTCTTATGATGAAGAAAGACGAATGGTTATAAATGTTCCGATTCTTAAAGACGCACCGAAAGAAACAGACACAATAACTCAATATAAATTGGGTTCAATATACGCACAGGGTATTATCAATGTGGTATATCCAGTGGTTGGTTCTGATACATTATACTCTCTTGATATAACAAACATAGCAAGTAAAGAATTTGAAGAAGGTGAAACTATCGAATTAATGGATAGAGACACCAAGTTAAAAAGAGAAGGAACAGTTCAAGGTATTGTTCAAGGTATTAATGTAAACGAATCTTCAATTTACTTTGACCATAATGACGATGGTAATATTCTTTTAGAAGACGGTGGTGGTTTAGTATTTGAAACTGTAAGCGCTTCAGGTGGTTCATTATATGCAGTTAATGACGAAATTAATTTTGAAGGTGCAAAAGCTGATGCTGACGCTGCTGACGCATCGTCTGTAGTTGAATCAATTCAAACAGGACAAGTTGAATCCGTATACATTGAAGCTGGTGGTACTGGATACGAAGGTGGAGATATGGTTATCTTCGCAAATGCAGGCACAGAAGGAGACGGTGCATTTGGTATGATTGGTTCTGCTGGAGATGAACTATTCCAAGAAGCGGGAACAAGGTTTGGATATTATCAATTTACTGCAACAGCAGGACAAACAGTATTCAGTGGTTACGATAATTACGGACAACAAGTAATATATGAAGACCACAACAGACACGTATTTGTAAATGACGTACAACAAACAACTGGATTTAGCACTCAAGGAAGTATATTAACTTTTAGTTCAGGATTAAGTGCTGGAGACCAAGTAGAAATCTATACAGAGTATATGAGAATTCTACAAGAAGACGAATCAGTAATAAACTTAGAAACAACGAATTCAAATATCAGAAAGGTAACTTTAATTAATAAAGGAACTGGTTATTCAAAATTACCAATATGTGGCCCAGGCGGTTATATCTATCCCGCTTCAATGACAGGGTGGACAGCTGGAGAAGTTGTCACGGGCGCAGGCGGGGCTACAGCAGTAATCGCATTAGTTAACGAAGACAAGAAGAGACTAGAAGTATATCGAAGGTCAACAGATACAGGTTCATTTAATGTAAGTGAAGTTATTACAGGTGGTGGTAGTGGAAGTAGTTCTACAATTCTCCAACAAAATGTTTCTTCGGGAACAGGTGCTAAATTACTTTCATTCTCAAAATCTATTGGTAGAATAGGAACAATTAATTTAAAAACACAGGGATACAATTATAGTGAAGATGCAAATGTAAAGTCAACTTCAACATACCCAATGTTAATTACTACACCAAACGTTGAGTTATCAAAAGATACAGTTCTTACAGGTAGTGTATCAGGTTCTACAGCAAGGGTTGTAGAGTATGACGTAAACACACAACTTGTTAAATTTAGAGACATGACTAATATGTTCCTTGAGGGTGAATCAGTAACATACCCAAATAGTGGAACATTTAAGATTCTTGCATTTAATCCATTTACAGGTAGAGGAACATATGCTGGTGAAGGATTTATAAACAAAGGAACAACTAGTGACACTGGTGCATTATCAGCTTCTGAACAAGCAATACTTGATAGTAGGTATTATCAATCACACTCTTATGTTGTAAGAATTGGTGAGAGTATTAATAAGTATCGTTCTATTGTAAAAGATTTAGTACACCCGACAGGTCATATCTTCTTTGGAGAGGTTGCAGTAACTAATGCAATTGATAGTGCAGTACCTGATGCAGAACATGTTAGATTTAGACCTACGATTGTTATCAATGCTGGTGGTCTAGACGATTATACAGATGCACAAGTAGGATTAGCTGCAAGAACAGCACAAAGACAAGAGGTTGAAATTTACTCACTTGCTGATGAGGTGGGAGACCTTGCATACGCACCAATGCTTGCTTTATATAATGGTATTTGGGGATATACACAACTAGAAGACGGTTCCAGTATCATTATGGAAGATGGGACTCACCAAATAGTCGGTGATGAATCAACAGGTGGTAGATTCGCTTTAGAGAACTACGAGAAAATGTTAGAACCTGATACAGACCCAACAACAGGTGGAGCAATACAACCATATGCAAAAACTGGTGGTGTAGAAACAGGTAGAGGAACAGAGTATTACGACTCAGAATATAGGCAGAGACATGTCAACATTCTTAAAATTGTATCTAAGAATATGGAATCAAGTCAAGTTGGTATGTGGACTCCGACAGGTGGTATTCCAACAACCATATCACTAGAAAGTGGTGACGCAACCTTTGACCCATACTTTGTTCTACAAACAAACGTAAACGGTGGGCCAGAAAGAAGACCAGCTCGTCATGGTAAACCACTTCCAATAAACCCACACCATGAAGAAACTCTTATCTATGAAGATAATACAAGAATAGAAATGGAAGAGGTTGCTTGTCTTATGAGAATGGAACCTCATGACCCAATACACTGGTTTTTCAATACCCGAAAAGGAGATTATGGTGACAGAGCGGTTATGGAAGATGGTACGTATATCAGATTAGAAAGTGCGACTACAATAGAAGAGGTAGATTACTTTGTAACAGAAAGAACTCGTGAAGATTTAATTCAAAGATACATTCTTCATGAAGAAGGTCAAGCACTAGTAATGGAAAATGGTGATTTAATGACAGACGAAGGTGCTAGTGAAAATGCTGGAACAGCTTCATTCATATCTTTTGGAACTACTTTCAATGACCTAAATATCATAACTGGACAACAAGTATATGATATATCATATTATTTGAAACAGGAATCGGGAAATGCACACACCAATGTTACTACTGGAACAGTTGATGGTGCAATTAGTTCTAGTTCAGTTGTATTTCTAACTGGAACTAATAGAAACATTAAAATTGGTGATGTTGTAACTGGTTCGGGTATATCAGGAACTGTTAAAGTAACTACAATAGACCATAATAAGTTAACACTGGATTCTGTACAAACTTTATCTAGTGGAGTTACATTAACCTTTACTGGTGGTGACTCAAATAAAGAAGCAACATTAGGAGATAATTTTGCATTAGAAGATGGCGTAAGTCCTGACGAGGCAGGATATAGTACGACAAATAATTCAATGCTTATGAGTGAAACTTCAAACCCCGAAGGACTCAGAGTACAGGATATGGAAACTATGTTCCCTAATCAGTTTATTCCGAAATTTTCTGACCATGCAAGACATAGAACTAACGTAGCTCACTCGGCTTATATAAAATCAGGAACAAATTAAAATTAAGTGACCGAGTTTTTATAAATAGAAGTATAAATACATTATATCTTAGGAGATAAAATCAAATGGCAGCAATAATAACAGAAAAGTTTCGCATACACAATGCGAGACAATTTAAAGAGGACTTCGGAGAAGCAGCTTCTTCAACTTTCCTTTTTATCGGACGCCCACAAGATTGGGACGCATCAGACACAGTACCAACACCTTCAAACAGTGTTGAGGAAATGAGAAACGCAGTAGCGGATATGATAGCAATGAAGAAGGTAAGTTCTTCTGACGTATCACACGCTTTAGTAAGACGAGATTGGGCAACAGGAACAACATATGACGAGTATGCACACGATTACAGTGCATCAAATACTGCTCCTGCTTCATCAGCAAATAACCTATGGGATTCAAGATTCTTTGTTATCACTGATGAATATCATGTCTATAAATGTTTAAGAACAGGAAGAGATAGTTCAGGTAACGTAGTAACTTCTACGGTTAAACCTACAGGAACTGCTACAACAGCATTTGCCACCGCCGACTCAGCTGCCGCTTCAGGTCGTGGATATATTTGGAAATACATGTATTCAGTTTCTGCTTCCGAAACAATTAAATTTGTTACTAACGATTTTATTCCAGTTAAAACATTAGGTGCACAAACAGAAGTTCTTGGTGACCTAGGTGGATATGGTTCTGCAGGTACAGACGATGGTTCAGTTCAGTATGATGTAGAAACAGCTGCAGTAGACGGTGGTATTCACCACTTAGTAGTTACTACCGCTGGTGCTGGTTATACAAATGGAACTTACGATGGAGTTGCAATTAAAGGTGACGGTACAGGCGCAACTGCTACTGTTAAAGTAGTCGGTGGTGCGGTAACTGAAGCATACATAAAAACAATAGGTTCACATGAAGGTACTAACTATAGACACGCTTCAGTAAACTTCGATGACCATTCAGGAGTTGGAACACCTTCAACAAGTGCAGTAATCAAACCTATTATATCACCAATATATGGACACGGTGCTAATCCAGTAGAAGAATTGGGTGGTATCTATGTTATCGTGAATTCAAGATTGGAATTCGCAGAAGGAAGTGGTGACTTCCCAATAGATAATGATTTCCGAAGAATAGGTCTTATCCAAGACCCATTCCAAGATGACACTACAACAGTTTCAACAGATGCAACTTTGAGTGCATTACATAGAATGACAGGGTCAACAGTATCAGGTTTATCTAAAGATGATGTTATTAGAAGTGCAAATGCTGACGGAACTGGTGTTGCGGTAAGTAGAATCGTATCAATAGATACTGGTAACAAATACATTTATCATTTGCCTCAAGCAAATAGTAAAAATGAATTTGTTGATTTTGCTACAAGTGGAACTAACAACATTTACTTAGGTTCAACATCGATTGGAACAGTAGCTGCGGTTAGTACAGATTATCCCGAAGTGCAACCTTATTCGGGACAAATCATTTACATTGAGAACAGAGGTGCGGTATCTAGGGCAAGTGACCAAATAGAAGATATCAAACTAATTGTTCAAATGTAATTTGATTCTAACTAGTAAAGAGATAAAAATATGCCTGAGAAAGTAGACTTAAATGTATCGCCATATTATGACGATTATGATGAAGATAAAAAATATCATAAGGTTCTTTATCGTGCAAGTCGTCCAATACAGGCAAGAGAATTAACACAAGCACAGTCTATCCTTCAAAACCAAATTGAAAGATTTGGTGACCACATGTTCAAGGAAGGAAGCATTGTTACTGGTGCTGAGTCTAACGTTGATATGGACGTTAGATATATCAAGGTTGAATCTTCAAATCCAAATTCATCAGGTACTGTAGGTGTAGAAAACTACAGGACTTCTTTTGATGAAAAATATCTTAAAGGTAAAACATCAGGAGTTGTTGCACAGGTTGTAACTTCTTATGCAGAATCTACTTCTGACCCAATTACCTACATTGTTCGATATTATAAAAGTGGTTCAGATGCAGTCAATTCACAATCATTTATAGCTGGTGAAGAACTAGAAGAAGTAACTATATCTTCAACTGGTGCGACTACATCAACAGGTTCAAATAACGATTTACAAATACAAGCTGCTACGAAGACTCCTATAGGTCGTGCTTCAATAGCAGAAATTCAAGAAGGTGTAATCTTCACAAGAGGATTTTTTGTTAAAGTCAATAAACAGTTGATACTTCTAGAGAAGTATTCAGGTGCACCAAGTTATAGAGTAGGTTTAGAAATTGCAGAAACCCTAGTCGGTTCCGCATCTGACTCTACACTATTCGATAACGCACAGGGAAGTTCAAATGAAAACGCAACTGGTGCTGACAGATTAAAAGTTGAATTAACTTTAGCAAAACATCTTATAGACGCAACAACTGATTCAAACTTCGTTGAGTTAATGAGAGTTAACAATGGAATCATGGAACTATCGATTCAAAGACCGATATACAATGCATTCCAATCTCTCTTGGCAAGAAGAACATTCGATACTTCGGGTGACTTTGTTGTTCGACAGTTTTTACCTACTTTAAAAGAACACTTAGACGATGGAACTAACGGTGGTGTTTATTCTACACTAAACGGTGGTAAGGAAGATAAATTTGTAATTAAATCTTCAAGAGGTAAAGCATACGTTAAAGGATATGAAGTAGATAAACCAGTTGGTACTACTATTCCAATATTAAAAGCAAGAACAACTGCAAGTCTTACATCTGCTTCAACAGCAGTAAGAATGGGTAACTTTGTTACCGTTAAAAATTCACACGGTCTTCCTGAATTCGGTAACGAGACAGGTTCAGACGCACAAGCACCATATAATATAGTTAAACTATATGACGCAGTAACAGCTTCTGCTGGTGCAGAAAATTCTAGTGGTCATATTGGTTACGCAAGAATTAGAAACTTTGATATGGCAACTGCAGGTACTTCCAACTCAGATGAGGTATGGGACAATGCGACTACATTTAACGCATATCTGTTTGATATCAAAATGTTCACTAAACTTAAATACTCAAGTCATGGTGGAGCTGCATCAGTCGGTGATAGATTAGTAGGTTCAATATCGGGTGCAACTGGTATTATAGTATATGATAATGGTTCAGATGCAATATATCTTCAAGACGTAGTTGGAGAATTTACTTCCTCAGATGTTATTTCATCAACAGAGGGAACTTTTGGATTGACAGCTAACCAAAACACTGGTGAAAACTATAGAGGTACTGCAGGTGAAATAAGAACATATAGTATAGACAGAGTTCGTTCATTATCACAATCACCTGAAACATCAGGTAGAGCAATATTTACTGCAGACGTTGACACAGACCAAGATAATACTTTAACAGGTTCAGTATCAATGGCATCTACAAACGTAACAGGTTTTGCAACTAAGTTTACTGCAGAACTTAAAGAAGGTGATATCGTTATTGACGGTGGTGGTAACGAAAGAATTATTTCATCGGTTACGAGTGATACAGCTGCTGTGTTAACAGCAAGTGTCGGTACTGCAATGGATAACGCAAATGCAACAAGACGAAGAACAAGAATTAAAGACCAAGACCAAACCGCAGCTATCTATGCATGGCCGAGAGATTGGGTTAAAACACATACACCTGACCAAGTACAAGTAAGAAGGTCACAAAACATAACCTTAACTTCTCAAACACTTACTATAACAAAAGGTTCTGCAGAATCATTTTCTGCTAGAACTAATGACAACTATGTCTTCTCAGTAGTAGAACCACAAACATCAGGTTCACCTACATTCTCAGACGGTGACATGATTGATGTTGTAAACAATTTAAGTGGTTCACCTTATACAGAATCAATCTCAGGAAATAATTTAACATTTAGTGGTTTCCCAGCCGCTGATAATGATGCTATTATAAAAGTAACTTATACAGTAGATATTAATACACCAGTAAACAGGGACAAGAATTTACACCAATCAAGATGTCTATCAGTAGTTAATTCAAGAGCAACAGGTGGTTTCTATGGTACATGTTATGATGACCCAACAATCACATTAGGTGTTGCAGACATTTATAAAGTTCGTGCAATATATGAAGGTAATGGTTCAACCGCACCAAAACCACCTTCGGGAACTCTTACAGAAACAGCAAGTCCTGCTGTTGCATTCCAAAATTTTGAAGTTATTAAAGGTAATACTTCTGACGCTCGTGCGGTAATTATAAACTATAATGGTTCAACTAATAAGAGTTATTTCTATTATGTTTCAGATAATAAAACATTCATAGAAGGCGAAGTAATTGTTGGACAAACATCTCAAGCGCCAGGCACAATTACAAGTGTAGACGTTGGTGCAACAAATATAACAGACAGATATTACCTTGACGATGGACAAAGAGATGGATTCTATGACCATGGTAGTTTAAAAAGAAAGTCTGGCGTACCAGCACCAAGTGCTCAGATACTAGTTCTTTTCGATTACTTTACTGCAAGTGGTAATGGTGACTTCTTTGACATTGAATCATATACAAGTGCAGGTGTTGAATATAAAGACGTACCAAAATATATTCCAACTAAAGTTGACTTGGGTGGATTGGAACCTGATGGACAATTTGAATTATCGGACGCAGTAGACTTTAGACCAATAATAGGACAACTTTTAGGAACAGCTACATTCAGTTCAGGAACACCTGACCCTGATAGTCCAATTAATTTAAGTAACACAACTTCGGGTTGTGTATCAGCACCACTTGCATATGCAAGTAAATCATTTAAATCTGCTGTTACAGGTATATCAGCAACAGGTGCTAGTGCAGTAGACGTTCCAGTTGACGGTTCAAATGTAATCGGTGACATTTCATTCTATGTTGGAAGAATTGATAAAGTATTCTTACATAAAGACGGTGAGTTCCAAGTATCAAGAGGTAACCCTGCAATAACACCGATGAAACCTAAAGCAATCGATGATGCGATTGAAATGTTTGAAGTAATTATACCACCTTACACAGCAGACCTAAAGAAAGTTAAATTAAAAAGTATAGACCATCGTAGATATACGATGAAAGATATCGGTAAGATACAGAATAGAGTTGCAAACTTAGAAAGACTAACAACATTATCTCTATTGGAAAGAGATACACAAACAATGCAATTTCAAGATGGAGACGGACTTGATAGATTTAAATCAGGTTTTGTTGTAGACTCATTTAAAGGTCACGGTATAGGAGACGTTTCTCACCCTGATTATAATTGTAGTGTCGATGCGAAGAATGGTCAATTGAGACCTATGAACTTCCAAAACTTTTTTGATATAGAGTTTGATTCTGTTACTAGTTCAAACTATCAAAAGACTGGGGACTTAATTACATTACCATATACAACAACGTCATATGTAAATCAGTCTAAAGCGTCTAGAGCTATAAACGTTAACCCATATCACGTATTTGCATTTATTGGTGCGGTTGACTTAAGTCCTGCTACTGATATATGGCAAGACCAAACACAATTACCCGAAGTCCGAATAAACAGAGAAGGTAACTTTGACGCTCTAGTAGCTGAGAGTAATGACTTAGGAACTGTATGGAACTCATGGCAAACAACTTGGGTTGGAGAACCAGTAACAACAGGTTCAGAGGTAGTTTCATCTTCCAGTGGTTCTTGGAGTGGAGACCCTGCTCAAGGTGGTACATGGGAGCCAGGCACAGAAGTTACAAGAGAGATTACAGAAACACCTGAAACACAAACTAGAAGTGGTATTAGAACAAATGTAGTAGAAGATTTCGTAGAGAGTAGAAACGATAGAGTTGTAAGTGTATCTGTTATTCCATGGATTCGTGCACAAAACATAACAATTGATGCGGTTAACTTAAAACCTGATACATTCCATTATGTTTTCTTTGACCAAGAAAATGTAAACAAATTTGTAAGACCACATTCTGCAGATTATTCTCAAGACGGTGGAACAACTGTTGCTTCAGGTATTAAAACAGACGGTAATGGAAGACTAAGAGCAGTCTTTGAGTTGCCTAATAGTGGTACTGATAGATTTGCTACAGGTCAAAGAGAATTAAAACTTACTTCTAGTTTCTTTAATGAATCAAACCCTACTTCGGGTGGTTCAACAGAATTTAGTGCACAAGGGTTATTACAAACTAATCAGACAGAAATAACTTCAACGAGAAATGGTAGAACTGTAATACAAGCTGCGTCAGGTTCAAGAGAGATAGCAAGACGTGGTGAGATAATGAACTCGGAGAATGTTGATGAAGACCCACCACCAGTAGATAACGGTGAGGATCCAGGCGCAACTGAACCGCCAACCAATACAAGTGGTGGTGGAGATAACAGTAATACCAACTTCCCAATTGAGGGTGCTGATATTCAATTACCATTAGACCTTGATTTAGACCTTACATTGTGGGACTTTAATTTCATGGGTTGGTTTGACCCATTAGCTCAGTCGTTCTTAGTTGATAAAACTGGTGGTATGTTCATAACAGAAATTGACGTTTACTTTAAAACTAAAGACGAAAGTCTACCAGTATCTGTAGAAATCAGAAACATGGTTAACGGATATCCTGGCCAAATAATACTTCCATTCTCGCAAGTATCTAAGAACCCTGCAGATGTTAATACTTCTCAGGACGGTTCTGTTGCAACAACATTTACATTACCAAGTCCAGTATTCGTAGAAGAAAATCAAGAATACTGTTTTGTTGTTCTTTCAAACTCTAACAAATACGAAGCATTCATTTCAAGAATGGGAGAAACAGATTTAGTCACTGCACAAACAATTTCAGGACAACCATATGCAGGTTCATTGTTCATGTCACAAAATGCTTCAACATGGACTGCAGAACAAACAGATGACCTTAAGTTTCATCTTAAGTACGCTAGATTCGATACTACCAAGATACCTGCAATTAATTTTAACAATAAAGCATTACCAGTTGCAGAATTACAAAACAATCCAATAGAATCATTCAGTGGACAAAACTATGTAAGAATATATTCATATGGACACGGTATGTATGATACTTCATCTAATGCTGTAATAGCAGGTGCAACAGGTGACGCTACTGGTGGAGTAATAAACCTAGAAGCAGAAGGTAATATGACTGCAGGTGGAAGTCTACCAGCAAACGGAACTTACTCTAATCTTGCAACAACTTCTAGTGGAACTGGAACAGGTTGTACGGTAGACATTACTATTGCTTCAAGTGCTGTAAGTTCAGTTAAAATTTCAAATCCAGGCTTTGGATATAAAGCAGTTGATACAATCACAGTAACAAACTATGGTAGTGCAACAAACACATTACAAATAGATATTGATACTGTAGATGACCTTATTGGTGGTATACCAGTTTCATGTATTAATGGAACATATACTGCTGTTGCTAATATTGATATCGATAGTTACACAGTAATTCCTGACTTGTCTAGTACAGACCTTAAATCGGGATATGTTGCATTATCAAGCACACAAAGTGGTGGTAATAGTGTTACCGCACAAAGAAACTATTATTTCGATGCAATTCATACAATGATACCAAGTGTTCAATTGAAAGGTACTCAAATGAATGCTAATGTTAAAGTAACTGCAATGCCATCGCCAGAAGGTGTTGGTGGAACTGCATATAATAAAACAAGTACCTCAGAATTTATTACATTAAATGATAACCATTTCTTAGGTCAACCTGCGATTGTTGCTTCACCTATTAATGAAACAAATGAAATGTCAAGTGTTAAGTCCTTCACAGCGCAGATACAAATGTATTCACCAAGAAGAAACTTATCACCAGTAATAGACGTTTCTTCAATAGGTGCACTTGGAATCATGAACAGAATTAATAATATAGACAGTAGTTCAGACATACCTACAGGACTTACATACGTGGATTCTACGGAGCCTGACGGTGATAATAATGCATTTGTATATATCACGAAGAGAGTGTCTCTTGCTACGCCTGGCACCGCCATAAAGGTCATGTTAGACGGTTTTAAACCTAATAACACAGAGTTGAAAGTTATGTATAAAACATTAGAAAATGATAACTCAACTCCATTTGATGATACTAGTTGGACATACTTTAATACAACTGGTGCACCTGATGTGGCAGTACAAACTGATTCTAGGAACTTTAAAGAACACAATTATACAGCAGAAGGACTCGCAGAGTTTTCAGCATTCGCAATTAAGATTGTAGGTCAATCTACTAGTACATCTATTATTCCAGTAGTAAGTAACTTAAGGGCGATTGCATTAGCAACGTAATACTATGAGTAAATTTGCTAAAGTTGAAGGGCATACGCACCTAGTAAGAGAAGAAAGTTCAGGTGCAATTATTAATAATGATATTCAAGGATATCAAGCAGCTATTAGAAGAAAGAGAGTCTTTCAAATACAGAGAGATGAAATAAATACATTAAAGAATGACGTAAGTGAGATTAAACAACTATTAGGTGAAATTTTAGAGAGAACAAATGGCAAAAACAGTTGACCAATTTAGTACAATTGAGGGATTTAGAACCCGTTATAACGAACTCGCAAATGATTTCGGGGATATCTCTGGCTTAAGAACAGACAATAGAAGTAATCTAATCGATGCTGTTAATAGTATCGAAGATAAAACTTTCTTTTACCAAGAATTTCTTTATACTGCAACTGCGTCACAAACTGCATTTACTGGAAACGATGCATTTAGTAATTCCTTATCATTCAGACAAAATAGAATACAAGTATACAAAAACGGTGCATTGTTAAGAGTTGGTGATGACTATACTATAACAGGATTACAGTCAGACGCTACATATAATCAAGTTACTTTAACTTCGGGTGCAAGTGCAAACGATAAAATAGCAATACACGCTTTCACTGGTTCATTCTTAACAGTACAAGGTGGTGGTGTAGGTGGTAGTTCTTTATTTACAGAAACTGCAAACAATACAATCTTCAACCATAATAGTAATGGTGTTATATTAAATGCCTCTAATGTTGGTGGAGACGGAGCTGCTGAAACTTCATTAGATACAGGTGTTAACATTCAATTAGTGGGTGTCACAAAAGTTGACGGAAACTTTAGTGTTGATACTGGTCATACGTTATCCGCACCGACTATTACAGACGGAACAGGAACATTTACTGGTGGTGCTGGAACTGGGTGGTCAAGTATAACTTCGACAACCTTTGTTGGAGCATTGACAGGTAATGCTTCTACAGCGACAACAGCTACTGACGCAACAAACATTACTGCAACTGCAAATAACTCAACAAATGAAACTACTTATTTAACTTTTGTTGATGGTGCAACTGGTTCACAAGGTATTGAAACAGATTCAGGACTAACATATAATCCTTCATCAGGAATGTTAACAACTACTGGTGTTACTGCTACTGTTACAGGTACGGTAAGTAGTCTTGCTAATCATGACCTTGACGCTTTAGCTGATGTACATAACGCAACTCCGCAAGACGGACAGGTTTTACAATGGGTTAACTCCAACAGTCGTTGGGAACCTATGGACAAAGATAATTCAGATAATGTCCAAGAGGGTTCATCTAATTTATACTTCACAAATGAAAGAGTAGATGATAGAGTTAATACATTACTACAAGAAGGAACTGGTATTACATTAACATATGATGATGCTGGTAATACATTAACAATTACAGGTGTAGCACAATATGGTGATGAAGACGTTCTAGATTTCCTTAGTGGTACTGATAACGCATCACATGGTTTGAAAGGTGGAAATGGAATCGACTTAGTATATGATGATGCTGGTAATACACTTACAATACATAGTGATATAGAAAGTGGTAATGGTTTAACCGCTACCAGTGAAGCTACAGGAGAAAATACTATCGCAGTCGGACAAGGAAAAGGAATTAAAACCAATGCTGATGATGTTGCGTTAGATTATACAGTTGTCAGTTCAGCTCCGACAGGGGTTGGTTCAACTGCTGATGGACATTTATGGTTTGTGGTGTAATGAGTGATGTGTAATGGCAGACGAAATTCATATAAATCTTAAGAATGCTCCGACCAGTCCGACCACACAACTAGGCCCGACAGGTACTTTCCAACAAACATACCAAGGTCAAAGACCTGCAAGTGGAACAACGCCTGCTACAAGGCCTGCAGATGGTGGAAGTCCTTCTACGTACCAAGCAAGCGCAAGAGGAAGAACACCAGCAACAGGTAGAACGCAACAACCGTATCCTGCTAACGCACGTCAGCCAGGCACAAGGCCTGCTACTGGTAGAGCGCAACAACCTTATCCTTACCCTGCTCGTGCACAGACGCCTTATGAATACCAAGCTCGAATACAAGCACCAACTACTTATCAGGCAAGGGAATCAGCACAAACACCTGCCACTGGACGAACTCAACAAACTTATCAAGCTACTGGTAGATT
>CEUI01002777.1_pt1 | contig 28860 bp, 29 predicted proteins | sample 531411 | NCBI WGS metagenome assembly CEUI01 (sample SAMEA2622841, study PRJEB7988) | marine metagenome | isolation source: saline water (ENVO:00002010), including
CAGTCTGAGAAAAAAATGGAAAAATCAGATTCGACTAAAGGCACAATTATGCTAGACGCAGGAGCTTCAAATGCCAGCTAATGATCCCGCAGCTTACGACGCGATGTCTACAGACAAGTTGGGGGGAGATCTCTCGACCCAACTCGACCAGATGGTCCAGACCGCTATGGATTTAGAATATCAGGAAACACCTCCGGGATCGGAGACTGATTTACCTGAAGACTTGTCAGCAACTCTGGAGGATGAAGTTGAGCCGTCAGTTGCCGCAGATGTTGAAGGTGCCGTTGCAGAAGTAATGGCAGCTTCCCCAGCTTCTCCAGAAGAGTTTATCAGCAATCTTCGGAGTGCTGGATATGAACTCGTAAAGGCGGGGGGACCGGCTGTTCCTGAGACAGCAGAAATGGCCCCAATCCCAGATGAAATGCCGATGCGTGAGGCAACTCGCGCTGCGGCTGAACGTGCTCTTGGTGGGGGTGTTGCATGAGCGAAGAAATTGGGGAAACTGTAGAGGCTTCGGGGGAAGTTGAAGCTGCAGAAACGATTGAGGCATCTGAGCCGGAAAGTGTAGAGTCTTCAGAAGAAACAACCGAAACGGCTGAACCGCTTGAGGCGGAACCTGCATTTAGTTTTGATGGGTGGGATGGTTCAATCGAAAGGCTTCCGTCTGACTACCATCCGGTCTACACCAATATCCATAATCGAGTCCAGTCTGAGATTGAAAGCTTGCGAAACTCGCTGACTTCAGACCGTGAGTTGTATCAAGCATTGCTTGAGGGCGAGGATATTGGACAACAAGCTCGGGAAGAACTCGCTGCTGCCCGAAAAGAATTGGAGTCTATCAAAGGTGGCCAAACTAATTGGGAAACAGAAAAAGCAAACTATGAGGCTCGAATTGCTGAATTTGAGTCTCAGGCTCAAGAAAGGCAAACCGCTGAACAAGCAGAAGCAAGCCGCTGGGCGCAAGAATTCGAGACTAAACACCGTGATCTCCTTGGCGTGCCAGAATCTCGCGAAAAGTTTCTCGAATATTTAAACGCAGGATTTGCTCCTGAGACTTCGATTAGTCTTGCGAAAGAGCCGAACGAGGCAATCGTACACTCAGCAGTGTCTTATGTTGTTCAAGGTGTGCCTGAACATTATGCGCTCCGAATGGCTCGGGCAGACCATGGTCGTCCTCAGACGGAGGCAGCAAAGCCCCGTGCTTCAGCTCAAATCACAGCCGGGGCAACAGCCTCAACAAACGTCCCTGATAGTGCCGAAAAGGGAGTTTCCGACAAGACTTTCAACATCCAAGACGCCCGAAAAATGGCGGTCTCCCGTGCATTTAAACGACGTACCGGGTAATCTATTTCTGCTAAAACGCTCTAAGGAGTAATTCAATGGCCATTTCTGCCGAAGTTCTGAACGACGCTCTTCAGGAGCTTGCCCCCCGGTACCAAAATCTTTTTGAGACTTGGTCCCCCGTAATGCAAAAGATTGTGAAAAACGGAAACGTTGAACGCAGTCGTCTTCGTGGTCCTTACAAGGAATTCCGCGTCATTACCGGCGGACCCGGTGATGTTACCCAGATCGTGGATGGCGGTGAGCGGCTTGCCGCAACTCGCGCTGACATCACGGCGAAGGGAAACACCTACGCTTCTCGCCTGATTTACTCTTTCCTTGTTCCTGATAAGGACATGGCAGAAGCAACCGGCCCGGCAGATGTTGAGCATCTTATCAAGCAGTATCCAGAAGCTGCTCTGATGGACTTCCACCAACGCATCACTAAGCAGTTCGTTAATGGTAACGGAAGTGGTTGCGGCGGATTCCTCACCCTGAATGGTGATACAACTTACAGCCCACAGGGAACAGCCCGTGCCGGAGCAATCGACTTCGCAGCAAAGGCTTCCCAAACTGATACCGTCTTTGGCCTCGCCAAGGAAGGAACCTCGGGTACCACTGGCTGGTACAATGGTTATGGCAAGATCACTTCCATGGCTTCCGATGGTATCTCAAAGCTTCGTCGGGAATACTTCCGCGCATCCCGTAAGGGCAAGCTTCTCGGCCCAGTCGATCTTCTGATGGCTGACGAGACAAGCTTCTCCAACTACATTGACCTTCTTGAAGATCGGATCATTGTCGAGGACGCTGTTAAGGGCGAAGCCGGTGTTGATGATGTGACTCAGGGTGTCAAGTTCCTTAAGGCCACAATGTACATCGAGGACTTCCTCGATACTGCGCAGTTCTCAAGCGGTGGCGCTGACGATGGCGTTATCTACGGACTGAAGACTTCTACTTGGCACATGTACACTCTCGGAAGTGATGACAAGATGGAAACCAAGGGCGACTTCTCAGTCCGTGGTCCTCTCCGTCGCCCCGACATGGACGCCCACCAGTTTGAGTACGTTCTTTACATGGGAATGTACTGTGACTTCCTTGCCGCTAACTTCGCCGTTACCGGTGGAAACATCGCTTAGTCTAGGAGACTTACCATGAGCGGAACTGCTTTTACATCTACTGTTACCCAAGTCGATCTGGGCACTACTGCTTCTCCGCAGCGGTTTCCTCTCGGCTACGAAGTGACTCTTCCTGCCACAAAGAGTGGTGCTAATAGTGTTGATAATAACGCCGGTATGCAAACTTGGATCTATGTCCATGCTTCAGAGGCTTTGGCCGCTGGAGAAGTTTGCTCATTCGCTGCCGGGGCGACAACCTACAGTGTTCGACTGATCCCTGCTAATACCCATGCTTGTACGGCTGTAGGTGTAGCGCAGCATACCATCGCTTCCGGCTCTTATGGATTTATCCAGAAGCGCGGAAAGGGCGCTGTTAAGGCTGACGGCGGTGGAGTTACCGCCAACCTCGGTCTGATTGCTGGTGATGTTGCCGGTACTGCTGATGCTGCTGGCGCTGTTACAGACGCAAGCTTCGGTGTCGCTACTGCTACTGGTGCTTCGGCAAATGTCGAGTGCTGGATCAACTGCGTCGGTTAAACTAAATCGGAGGGGTTGCCAGTCTGGTCCCCAAGGGACGTGAAAGATGAACCGTGCCGACATTCGGCAAGCAGTCTTTGATCAGATTGATTGGCAGCCCGACACCTCCGAACAGTTAGAAGCAAAGTTAAACCGGTTCATTAACCGTGCATATTTGCAGCTAGCTCTAGAGGCACCTTATCTCTTCTTTGAAGATAAGGTGTCTTTCCGTAGTCAGGTCACGATTACTTCGGCTGACTCGATTACAAATGACCGAGTAACTCAATCAACGAACGTCGAAACTGACGGAATCGTTTGGAAGAGAACTTATACCGTTTCTGCGGATAGAACTCCCGCTGGTGATGATGCGAACATTGTCCAATGGGATCCTGAAATCGCGGCCCATAGTGCTGAAGCTCTACAGTTAGGTCATCCTTTTGAGGGGAGAACCATTGAGATTACAGACTCTACTGGCCGAGTTCATCGCCGGAAGATTCGGAGTATCCGTTGGAAAGAAATTTCCCTTACGCACACCGACTACATTGTTCTGGATCAGCCCTTAGACTTAAGGACAGATTCTTCAGCTTCTTCTGAGTATTCGTCTTTAAAGTATCGCATCGTAACGCCTTCCTATTATCTTCCGGCTGACTTGATTGAGGTTCGGAGCATTCGTTTATGGGATGAAGCGCACCGTGATCCTGTAAACTTGATTTACACAGAAGAAGCGGAAGAGCAGTGGTGGGATGATATTCAGGGTTCCAACTCTTCGGGGAGTCCAAGAAAAGCTTTCCGCACAGACTTCTTCCAGCTACCCGCACCTACATATAAGCCTATTGTAGAGACGGAAGACGGGACATGGGACACAACCTTTGGGCAACCGCAGCTTGCAGGGTACGAGTTTTTCTACACAATCTGCTGGGGCAGCCTCGATCCTCTTGATGGTATCGCGGCTGGGGCAGAAGGGACTCCGACGTATCATCGTCGTCCCAAGTTCGAGAGTGCGCCTTCTCCGATCAGTGAAAAGATTAGAATCTCCAGCACATCCAAAGTCGTCAAGATTACGACTCCGGATCTTGGCGCAGCATACGGGTTTACTCCATCGACAACATCATATGATGAGTACTACCGAAGTGGATATTGGAAACGGTTCTATGTTCGTCGGACAGACTCTACAGCAGACACTGTAGGCTCAACAAATCAAGACACCGAAGGTTTCTACTACTTCGATCGTGATCCGGGCCATGACGGGCAGAAGTATTACAAAGGTAATCTGATCAACCTGTCAGAGCCTTACACAGAAACTCACGGCTACTCGGGCATTCAATTATCCCCATTGCCCGACGCTGCGTATACCGTTGATGTTCGTTGTCTGAGAAAACCGAAGCCCCTCTTAGAAGATCAGGCTGTTCCAAAGATTCCACCGGAAGCCATCGGCATTTTGATCCACAAGATTTTGGTCCTAGTTTATGAATCTTTAGGCGCTTACGAGCTTTCACAGGCCAGCCGTGCTGTATACTTACAGCAGCTCACTACTGTCTCGAATAGGTATGGATCCTTACCGACTGGTGTATTCCGCAAACGGCTCGCAAGAGCGGGCGGACACGGTCGAAGAGGTTATCGATTCTTAGTCGATAAAACCGGAGAATCCTGATGGAACAAGAAGCCTTACGTGAAGCCCTCGATCTACCTGTTGATGCCCCTATTCCGGGAGCAATGTACCGACGCAAGCAGACCAATAATCATTGGGAGTTTGCCACTGTAATTGCGCTTGAAGTCCTTTCGGACAAGCGGTGGGTAGCTGTGTTTGCTTCTGTCCGTTTTGGAGAAGAACGGATCACAAGCGAGCACAACAACTTGCGTAGCTATGAGCTTCATTCTTTGCCTCAAGCTGCTACCGCAACTCTGGTTAGTCCTACCCTCACATCCGAAGCTCTTGATAGTATCTTATCTGCGGAGGCGTAGATGCCTTCAGATGAAGCAAAGCGAAAAAAGCTAGAGCCGCAAACGCTTCGGGTTTCTTCTGGGAAGATCTTTACGCCGATTGAGTTGGCGGAAAGGATCCACAACTTTGCCCGTACTGAAGAGAATACTCTTAAGTCATGTGCGGGCATTATCCCTTACTGCCCTAGGATGCCGGATTTTTCAGGTAGCTCTTCTTCTGACGAACTCTACGAAGTTAATGCGAAGGAAGAGCTGATCAGCATTGCCTATCAAGAAGACGCTTACGACGTAAAAACCTTTCAAACGAAAGAAAATGGGAAGCATGTTCCAATACACGGAATCTTCCACGCAAGACTACACCGTGGGCAGCGGGACGTTCTGCTGGTCCAGCGTGGGGATAGCCTCCTTGTCCACAAGGGCTATACGCAGAGTTGGAGAGTCCTAGTCGGGCCAGAAGTTTTGAGTAGTCTTTACATAAAAACTGCCCTAGAAACAACGGCCTATGATTCACCCAAGGTCAGGTTTCCAACTCAGTTTGTAGCCACTCCCACCGGTATCATCATCGTCCCTCAAGGGGAGTCAGATCCCGGCGCATATTTTTATGACGGAGAAGTGATTCTTCCTTTGGGGTATCAGCAGCCACCGAGTGCTCCAACAATCCTAGGTCCAAATAGTTCGGATGATGATGGAAAAGATTGGAAAACTAATATGCAGGGGTACAGTGTACATAAAGGTACCCGAAGATACGACAGCAGCGGTACAAGCCATGTCCTTTTCGGTGTTGGTCAAATCGGAACAGTCGTTACTCAGCCCGATGGAAACCATAAAAAACCGAGCAAACTACGCTCTAGTGTTGGCCACCTAGAACCCGGATCATGGCAAGTCGCAGTTCAGTGGGTTGACCATTGGGGAAACCTTTCTCCGATTTCTCCCCGAAGTGCCGCGCAACGCCTCGACTATAGGTCTTCTACATGGAATGGGACGGACGACTCTGCTGAGCCCGATTCTCCTGATGCGCTTCGGCAGTCTTTCCATGTCTCCGACATCCCTATCGGGCCCAAAGGAACAACAGGTCGGAATCTATTTCGGACAAAAGATCTGAGAAATGCTGGAACAGCCGCGCTCTACTCTTACCCGTCAGCGAGCATCAGTGGGTCACATGAAATCGAACTTTCAGACTTTGCTACAATACCTGAAAATATTTCTACAGATTTCCCTGACAACTATCCAGATGCACATCTAGCTGCGCAGCCAAAAAACATTGTAGCTGTACCGAAGTTTAAACTCTGTGAAGTAGCGTTTGGACGATTGTGGATTGCAAACTTCACAACCTTTCCGGGTAAAATCCGCTATTCCATTCCCGGTATGTGGGGAACATTCGAGTTCGGATCAGAGCTTGTGCCTGACGCTACCGGGCAAATCACCGGAATGAAGGCGACCCAAGGTGGGCTTTTAGTCTTTACCGAGCACAGTGTTTATCTGGTTCGCCCAAACTCTGATAACTCAGGATTCACTTCAGCATCCCTCAATAATCAAATCGGCTGTTCCGCCCCAAGCTCTATTCAAACAATGCCTGATGGTTCAGTTATCTGGCTAGGGACGAATTACTTTTACCGGTTTGATGGTGAAAAGGTTGTTCCCGTTTCAGAGGCAATCCAACATGAGACCCGTCGAATAAATCGCGCACGAGTCCCCCAAGCGTGCTCTGCAATTGATGAAGGCCGATTCGAGTATCTTTGCTGGGTAGCTGTAGATGAAAGCAACACGAACAATCTGTGCTTTGTTTATGATGGTCAAGGTTGGAAGACTCGTAATGGGGAAAACTTTCAAGCAGCGTGTCGAACATTAGACCACCGAAACTATATCTTAGGTGCGGGAAGGCCCGATGGAGAATTCCTCGGATATAAGGATGAGGTTATTTTTGATCTCCCATTTTCTGATCGTAGGGAAGGGGACCAAGATCCAGATTCACCCCCGATTACGACAAACGCATCAGAAACAAATGAACGTACCTTTAAGGTGGAGTTACCGAAGACGCCTTTAGTTTACCCAGATGTCTGGGTTCTCGACCATGAGTGGGTAGATTTTGAACTTCATCGAGATCACCCATTCATTGAGACTTCATGGATCAATGGTCTGAGTGAAGAGCGAAGCACTCCACTGACTGTAAAGGTGTGGTTTCGAGAAACGTCTACACAAGAAAAGATTGAAGTAGATATCTACCGAGACTGGAGAAAGAATAAAGCTGTAGATACAGTTGAGCTGGATCTCCATAGTAATACTGATCCTCCTGCTACATGGGGCTCAGATGAAGGATCAGATGATTTACACACTTTCTTGGGCACCGATGATACCTATATCTCTAAGCGTCGGCCTTTTTGGGTACGAAAGGATATTTTCATCCCATCATGCAAAGCATTTAAGCTCGTCTTTAAGCGGACGTTGACTCACCCACTTTCTAAGGCAGCCCCGTATACAGACTCTTCGGGGAAGATCCTAGGCTCGGCTTCTCCAACACATGTTTACCGAGAGGGTGCGTTAATCTCGAATAAGGCACGTAGATCGCCAATCGAGTTTATCGCATTCTCGGTTGAAGAGGCTGTTCGCCCGAGTGGTATGCGAATGAACCGCCCAAAGAAGGGGTAGGATAATGGCTTGGCGACATCCAAAATATAAACATCAAGGATTCGAACCGGTTGATCCAGATGAAGTTAATGAAAACATTCGTCAGTTTACTCAAGAAGATGCTGACATTAATGAGCATAACTTTGTTGCTATTCCCGGTGGTCCAAGCCCTGTTTCAAAACGGATCATCGACCGGAATGCTTCAACCCTAATCCAAGAAGTTGCTTATACCCCATACGAGCTAGATCGAACTAGTTCGACAAAATTCGCTTACAACTCAGACACAGATTTTCTCGATACTGATTCATACGGCGGCTTTGGAAGGGTAAAAGTAAAAAACAACGCAAGCTGGACAACTCTCCAGAATCGGCAGTTCTCATCTGATGATTCCTTGTTGTGGGTTTTCGCGTCTTTCCAGCAAATAAGCAATGCGCGTGTGATGGGTTTCCGGTCTTCTGACGGCCCGTTTATGGTTCAGTATGCTCTACGTGTAAACGGAAAACTTATTACCGAGAGTATTACAGATGCTTTCGATTTAAGGGATGATCCAGCAGGGTGTGATGCGAACCCCGGTGCTGCTTGCTTTAGTTTAGATGCGCTTGTTCCAGTAGTTTCAGGAGAATGTGAGATCGAATTAGTTGGTCGGTGCGCTGACCCGAGTCTTTATAAGAGCACGTATGTCACCACTCGTGAACTTTTCTGCGTAGAAATGAAGAGGTAACTATGCCCGAGTTTGCTCCACCAGATCTCGAAGAAATAACAGTAGTTGAACTTCCCGGAACCGGGTCAACTATTGGAGAATCTTTTACTAATTTCTCCTTTACTCCCGTTTCAGACGGGCAGGCATTCACTTCAGCTCCTTTCACCTCGATCTTTAATGATCTTCAATTTAAGCTGAATCGGATTGACCGCGATGTTGTATCAGTTGGGGCGCTTAATCACGAGCACCTTTCTGCTTCTTTTATTGGAGAAACAACAACCGGATCTCGCGGATACATTCTCCATTCTGGGTCTACCTCCTATTATGATAACGACTCACTACCTCCGGGTGTGTGGCTCCATTCTGCTTCTGATCCGGGTAATGTCCTGACTTCTTTTGCTGCAGGAGAATTAAACCACTGGAGTTGTGGGGCTGAAGGCCCAGTCGGAAAACCAACTCGACCCACATTCCTGAGAGGGCTTTCGGTTGCTGCAAACGCGGAACTCGTTGACTCATCAACGCGAGACTATATCGGCGGAATAGTTATTCTTTTTGACGGAGTTCTCCGCCTGATTGGAAACTACCACAATCAACAAGCACCAGACAATCCCGGACATGGCGCATTCTATATAGTCTTGTACGCATCCGTTTCAATAAACGGTGGAGACTACAAAGACTATCCGATTCCCGTAACAGAACGCTACATTGACTGTGTCCCAAAAAGCCCCAAGCTGGGCTATCCAGCAACTCGGGATGGGCAGAACTTTAGTTTCAGGCACCTATTTACATCAAGATCTATTCCGCTTTCTCATGAATATCCCGGAGATACAAAGCCCGACATTAAGAGTATGAAAGTCAGATCTTTTCGAGTCGGTGTTTCACTCAATGCTAACAGCAGCGAGTTCGATCAATTGGGTTTTCATGTTTCAAGCACAGAGTTTTCCTACATGGCCATATCAGGAAAACGAAATCGACTTTATTATGTTCCAAACTCTCATGGGAACTTGGGAACTGAGTAATGCCAAAAACAATTATTCCAACGATCGCCACACCAGCATCAAAGCTCGATGCAGATAAGTTTAACCGGGCGCTATACTCGCCAACGCCCCGCGTAGCTGGCAGTAAAAGTCTCGATGTCATTAATGGGCATATCGATTCTTCAAATCTGAATGAGCCAAGTGAAAACTACCCGGACTATAGAAAAGAAGAAGCGCAGATTCCGATGAACATGATTCGTCGGGGAGCATTAGCCCGGTCTAAAACTTCTTCTGATCTTGGGCCGACCCATTTTGATAGAAACCTCTGGAAGGGGATGACCATCCATGAAAAATATATCCCCATCCCCGGCTGTGGTGTCAGTATTTTTGTCCCAAGTTCAGGCCTAGTTGCTCTTACGTGGCAAGTTTCTATTGGGCATGATGGACGACCCGAAGGCCCATCTGACGGCGCTGCGTTTGATATAACGCGAGAAGAGAACTACCGAACTCATCCGTGGCAAACGGATTCTTTTAAGCCTGTGCCCAATTCTGTAGAGCGTTGTTTCCTTGCTCTATTAAAACGGGACGGATTTTCTCTAGATGTAGTACCGGGGCATAGGTTTGAGTTGCCTTTAGCAAGAGGAACCTATTCTAGTTTCCTGACAGATCCCGGATTGGGAAGAACATGGAGCGGCCATAAACTTATCCAGTTCAATGAGGAAAAGAACTTTGGATGGCACCACTACACAATTGGTGTATCTTCTCAGGCCTTAAATACGATGATTCGTGTTAGAAATATGAAGTACGTCTGGTTTAATAAATAACGGAGGAACCCGCTATGTCGCTCGGTAAGCCGAACAAAAATGGAACTGATCCCGCTGAAGGGGCAATTAGCCAAGCAAGCCCTTTGCAGTCAGCATTAGCAGGTTCGGCCCTTGGGATGGTCGGATACGGAGCCCTTAAGCCTTTTCTCGGAGAAGACCCCACAAAACAATTCTCGGAAGATCTTGCGGCTCGACGAAAAGATGCCCTTATGGGCCGCCTTGGGCCGAGCCGGGAAGAGCTGGAACAGAGAAAAGATTCTGCCTTTCGGGCTGGGATTAATCTCGCAAGTCAAGGGGGGGAGGAAGCCGAGCGGGCTGTGATGGCCAGTGGTACAAGTTCTGGAGTTCCGGCCCCCGGATTAAGCGAGACGGCAGCCAATATTCAATCTCAGTATATTGAAGCTGCTGGAGAAGGCGCAGCAAAAGCTGCCGCAGATGTTGAAAAGACTGCTGCAACGGAGAGGCTGGTTCAGTATCAACAACTCCAAGATGATGAAAAATATCTTGCAGGTCTTAGGGCTCAGGATGATGCATTGGCATCAAATCTTCTATTGAAAGGCGGTAGACTGCTTTTTGGTTTAAGCGGATTAGGTAATCCCCTCGATGTTGTTGCTCCCGAGGGTGGGAAGCTTTCAGAATAGGAACAAGAGTAATGACTAAAAAAATGGATCCAGTATTAGAAGAAGCTCTTATCCGGGCGAGCCCTGAAATCAATCAGTACTTACAGGCTAGCAAGGGCAAAAGTGCGCTTGAAAAGTTTAGTGACTTTTTTCGGTTGGCTCCGGATACCCGACCAGAGGAGCTTCGCCAAGTTCGGGCGAGTTCGGATAGAGCCCGCGCTAATCGAGACGCCCTTATTCAATCTAAAGAGGAACTCGAAAGGAAGTACTACGGTGAGTTCGTAGCACTCCAACAAGCAGCGCAAGAGGGCGATCGAGAGGCCAGAAAAGCTCTCATGTCAAAGACACCTGACCTCATCAAACATATTGTTGAAGTCATGAAAAGTTCCAATCAAGTTCGCGGCCAGAATGCAACTGCTCTCGCCAATTTAGTTGGAAAAATGCACGAAGCAGACAATGAATGGGCTGCTGCAACGGACATAAATCACGCCTCATCGGATACTCAACTACGCTTTGCTGATGCGTGGACTGCAATGACACAGTTCACAGATGCGGAGGGGAATCTCAATATCGCAGATATTGGATCACAACAGCAAGTCCTTAATCAACTAACAGAGCTTTTTACTGAGGCTAACGCTAGGGGAGATCATTCTAATGTTCTTGGGGCACTGAATGAAAACCTCAAACGGAGGGGAGTATCTGGTGGCGTGCGGGGACTTTATGATGCGCTGAATGCTGGTTCAGTATCGAATCCAGATGGCATGACCTATGTCGGCTCGACACCTGAGATTACAAACTTCAATAGAGCACTCGAACCTTCATTGAATCTAGAAGCAGCAGCCCTTGATGTTCGCCAACAAGCTAAGGATGAGTACTCTAAGTTTTCGACTAAGCTCTCAAAATCTTTGGGAGGGCAGGGGGCAGGCGCACTCCTGAAGTACATAGATAAAGTTTCAGCACAAGGACACGCATCCCTCGTTGAGTACGATGAGTACATGAAAAAACGGGAAGCCGAACGGGGAGTGACTCCGGGAACGGAAGATCTGCTCAGTCGAGTTTCGGAAGATGCCCGAAAACGTCTTCCACATAACTTTGATAAGCTTGACCCAACGCAACAAGAGCTACTCATTAGAGCCGGAGAACAATGGCAAATGGCCGAAGCTCTGAAGAATACGCCGATTTACGACACTCGAAAACAAGCAGCGTATGCGAGTATCCAGAATCATCCTGCTTTTATGGAATGGTTTGAGCAGTCCAATTTTACTGATCTGAATAAGGGTACCGAGCATTTTATCGGGCTTCAGCAGCAAAACATGGAACGCTTAGAGAATCAATACGGTGGAGAAGCCGGGTACCAAGCTGAGGTAAAAGAACGTCGAGGGATTGCAGGAGACCCCCGTACCGTCACTGGACCTAAGAAAGCTCGAATGCAAGCTCTCAGACAGAGATTGCCGAGTCTTCCTGCAGAGGAACCAGAAAGTTCGCCTGCCGCATCGGTTGGTGGGGCAGTACTGCCCACAGATAAAGGGGGAGAAGAAAAGACGAAGACGGTTTCACCTGTGACTCAACATTATATGAAGCAGCTCCAACCGAGTAAGAGCGTATAATGGCAGACGAAAAAGAATTCCCTGATTCAGGCTTTCAACCGGGATTTTTTCTGACGCTTGCCCAGCAGGCAGACGATGATAAGTTCTGGGAAAGAGCTGAAGCGGACTACAAGCGAGCTATCGGAGAACCGGTAGACGAGCCTGTATTCGCCACAGGGGCTGTTCCTAAACCAAAAACACCAGCACAGATTGCTAAACAGCAACAAAATATAATTGATCTGGGCACCCCAGAATCAGAACTTCCTCAGCTTTCTCCGACTCTGGCTCGACACGCTAGCCCAGAAGTTGCTTTGAATCTTCGTCATAGTCTTTCTCAGGGTACTCAGATTGACGAGAAAGAAAAGCATATGTATTTCACTCGACATTATATTCAGAGTGAGCCTTTTCGAAAGAGAGTTGATTTAGATTTCGAAGCGGGCAATATGACGCCCGCACAACAAAATCGTGTGCAGTTTGCCCGTGAAGTTCTCGCTCAAATGGGAGAATCTTCTGAGCTTAAAGATCTTCAGAATGAAATTGATTCTGTCGAAAAAGCCATAGCAAATCTTCCCCAAGCGCCCCGCGCTCGTACCGATGTTATTGTCGGCAGCTCTTACGACAAGGAAGACCAAAAGCTCATAGCGGAAAGGGGCACTCTTGTTCGGGAACTAAAAAAGAAAAAAGCAGAAATGCTTAAGTCCCAAGAAGGGGTAGAGTCTTTCTTAGCCGGGGTAGATAGTGCGGTTATCCAAACAACGGGGGTAGGCCCGTCTAAGCGTCTTCGTGTCAACACCACAAGAGATCCCCTAACAGGGAAAGTAGCACTGGATATTGATACAACATTTCCACTGCTGACGAGAGCTTATACGAGAGACATTCTCCAAGATCGGGGTTTGTCCTACACAAATGCTTCTCCAGAACAACTGAGAGAAGTCCACCAGATTGCACACGATAAAGCTGCTAGCGATATCATTTCAGTTGGCCTGCGAATGCGGGATTCGATTTTCTATGACTCGAATGTTCCGGTAGTTGAAGACCTTGCGGAAAAACCAGCATGGGAACGTCGTCTCCTGTCTTTCTCAAAACGAAAGGTTGGAACCGGAAATACCCACTGGATCGGCAGAAAGATTGGATTGCCCCAAGATACTTATGGTGTCTTCAACCCCACAGTTGACGAGCTTGCACGAGAAGGGACATTATCTTGGACAATGCGCATGAGTCCGATGGACTATCAAGCGATCAAGATGAAGATGATTCGAGATGTTCTAACAAAGAATGGCAAAGAGTTGATGGATATCGATGATGCGGCTCTATATGCTTACGCTTACATCAATCCTTTCCTATCCTCAACAGTTGCAGCAGCTAATCTGCCAGCAGGAGCATTAGGGATAGAACTAAGCGCCCCTGATACCGATGATATTATGCGGGACTTGGGCATCACACCCGAACAGGAAGTTGAAACCTTTCTTCGGGGCCACTACCACTTAGACGAAGGCCGAGCTATTCAGGGTGAAATGTCCGCCATGATGGCAAAAGCATTTGGGGCGTCGAAAGCGGAGCAGTTCAAAGCAAGGGAAAGCACAGAGAATAGTAAATGGTCTGCTGTCGCGCCATTCATGACGTACTTTGTTGATCCTGACCTGATCACACTGAGTCTTCTGGGCTTTGGAAAGGGCATCAGCATGGCCTTAAAGCTCCATCGCTTCCATAAACTGAACAAGTTTGCGGACAGGATGGATGAAGCAGCGGCTGATCCTGCCATGACCTATGATAAGTTTCGACAAACTTTGCGTGAAGAAGACCCAGCTAAAGCGCAGGTACTACAAACATACGTTGAGGGTAAACTGGGAGAACCTTCTGGGACAATCAGTTCTCTCGACGAACATCGCCGAACAATCAAACAGGCGTATCGTGATTCTCAGAAAGAACTAAAGAATACCGCCCCAGAAGCGGTTGATACGATTCCCTATAAGCAAGTGGAGACTATGCTGGAGCGGGAGCGCATAGTTGATACCATTACTGCGAAAGAAAAAATAGCCGCTAAGGCTATTGATAACTTTAAAAAAGCAGAAATAGCTTTAAACGACGCCAAAGCAAATGTTCTGCCAGTCCCCCGGAGGCAGACTCATTGGAGAACAGAGTTTGAGCCCGGAGGTGTGGCTCGACCAGCACCTAAGAGTGCTGAGGAAGCGGCCATCGCAGCTAAGGTTGATGCCCGAATTCCACATTCTCCGAAGATTGGGTCGATCACGTCAAAAGAGATTCGAGAAGCTGCTGCGGCGGTTCCCGAAGGTTCCCCTTCTGGTTTTGTTTCAGGTATTCGATTCCAGATGGATCTCGGAGAGTTGAAGATCCTTTCAGCCGAAATCCCGGAGAATCTTCGGCATAGGGGTATGGGCTTCGAACTCTACTTGCAGGCTTTGAAAGAGGCAAAAAACAAGGGGTATGGTTTCCGTTCAGGTGATGGACTTAAACAGCCCCCGGTTATGAAACTCTACAAGGATCTTGAAGAAGCAGGAGTCCCACTTCGAGTTTCCGTAGAAGATGTACCAAACACTACACTCCGTGTTCACGATTTTAGTCTTCCGGCCAATGACTTAGCCAAGCTTGATCTCGATAAAGTTCTAGAGGCGTATCAGGCTAAGCATGCGGACAAGGGTCCGGGTCCGCTCTTCAATCGACCGGGGATGGTTGTTCGAGAAACTGCGCCGCAGTTTCTTCTTCCACTATTCGATAATCTGGAAGAAGCGGCGTCTGCTGTCCAGAAGGCGAAGGGCCAAGTCAAAAAAGCTAAGGATGATCTGAGACAGTTCGATAATTCTTTGCCATACGGTCCAGAGCATCCGTTTGTTGTGGACTCTATGGGCAGGCAGTTTGACATTAAAGATGTCATCAAACTGAGGAAAGCAGCCGAAAAAGACCCATACATCTACAAGATCCTTGATGACATGATTCAACTCAAGTCAGAAGAAGTAGCTCTCTTGCGCTTTGGTGTTGATGATATCCAAAAAGAAATGCGGAAATTGTATATCGAATACCGAAAGCAGAAAGGTATTCGGCGTGGGTTGGAGAAGTCAGCCGCAAAGCTTCGAGAATACGAGGCTCAACTGGCTATAGAGAACAGCCTAAGCGTACCTTTCCAGAAATACGTTTATATGCAGAACCAAGTTCAGCAAATGGTGGGTCAACTTTCACCTGTATCAGCTAAGATCGATGAACTTAATTCGATTGAAACTAGTTTTGTCGGGATATGGAAACATCAAAAAACTCTGGATGATTTTCGCAAAACAAAAGACCTTTCTCCTGATTTTGTTCAAATACAAAGAGATCCCCTTCCGGGCCAGATTATGGAAGGTCTTGAGACAAGTCCCGGAGATTTTAATCGCCGTATGGCAGACCTCTTTGATGAATCGGGGGCTTACCTAACAGCGGAAACCACTCGTCGGTCTTTGATTATAGAGCTTCAAACATTCCTAAATGAAAGGAAAAAGAATGCCCTGAAACAGCACAATCTGGTTGAAGCTCCCGCCTCCCATAAAGAGCTAATCGACCAGATTACTGACCTCAAAGCTATTAGAAAAGAAATAGAAGATACGATAAAGAAAACAGAAACCGAACTCCGGGTCATCGCATCCTCTTCATCACGCCATCAGTGGTTTGAACTGCAAAGGAAAGTACTGAAGCTGCAAGATGCGCGTTCGGTTATCAAAGAAGAGCTGGACGCACATAAGGCTTCAAGTAAAGTCGATTACATCGGGACTCCCCAACTTCCCCGGATGTTGCGTGACGCAGGGTTAGAGCGGGAGTTCGAAGCAGCCACACAATGGATTGAAAAAAACGGTTCCGTAAAAGCGAGAGAGGTTCTTGAGGACTTAAAGATTGGGGAGAGAGGATCAACCTTTTTGGGGCTGAACCGGGTAGATTTCCAAAAAACTCTAGAAGCTATTCGGGAATCGAAAGGCCCAATAGGGTGGAATAAAAAGCTTAAAGAGATTGAAAGCCGCTACAAGGATGCGCACTGGGAACTTAAAGAGGCCCGTAAAGATCGGCGATACGTCAATAAGATGGCGCAAAAAGAATACGATCTGCTGACCGCTAAGGCGGAAGCGGGTGATGTGGCTGCCCAAGAAGCGCTGAAAGGTGTCATCACAAAAGAACAAGAAGATCTGTATAAAAAACTTCTGGACCAAAGCCGAGCAGAAAGCCGACGATTGAAGAAAGCAGAAGAGTTGTTCGTTGGGGATGTTGCTCTTACAAAAATGGAAGAAAACTATGCGCTTTTAAATAAGAAGCGCCGGTCACTCTTACCTCAGATAGTTCGGGCAAACCGAGAGCTAAAATCTCTTGTCTCAAAAGCATATGCGGCCAACCCACAGAAGCTCAAAGCTGCCATTAATAAGCGAAAGGAAGACCTAAAGGGTACCAAGGATCAGAAAGCTAAAGCTAAAGGGACTACTCTGACTGGGCAGATCCTGTCAGAACAACAGAAAGTGATTGATGCTCTGTTCAGAACCCACCAAAAAGTAAAAAAGGCTAAGAAGGCTGCCCGTTGGCGGAAGATTGCAAAGCAGGGAGCTGATGATTTCCGTAAGCTGGCCGAAGTATCCCGCAAAAAAGCTTCTACGATAAGCCTATTCCCCCGAACGGGCCTTCAAACAGTAAAAGAGAATGCCCACATTGGGCAAAAAATCTTTGGCAAAGCCATCAAAGAAGTGGGTCCAGCGAATGTACCGATGCCCAAGATGGCTCTTCGACTTACCCCAGATGTGACAGAAGCTTCCCTCGATACAGCAAATGGGATTAAGATTTCAGGCACCGTGGATGATGGGCAGTTTCTCATTAAAGAGTTTGAGGTTCCCAGTCCGCTGAAGAACTCGACAGAAGAAGCCCACGCTATCGCAGAAACATTCGACTTTGCTCATCGCAATAGCTATTCCTTAGTCCTCAGCCCTGAAGCTGGGAACATGCGCTTTAATCTACAAGCTGCGCAAGTCCGCTTCTCAGGCAAAAAGGGCCAGTGGACATCGACGAGAGAAATGATTCAAGAGTTGGAGTCCCCCATTGTTCGGGAATCATTAGAGTTCAATAGTTCTATTTTGGAAATCAATCCCGCTGGGCTACGGAATAAAATCGTCAAAGAGTTTGGAGAGGACGCTCTTGAGCAGACGATTGCCCGGAATGGGGCAGATGGTCAACTCCTGAAATCAGTCTTAGAATCCAGTGGACCCGTCAGGATTACAGCAAGAGAGGCGGGAGCCTTACAAGATGACTTAGCAACCTCTCTGGCTGTCTGGGCAGAAAGATTATTACCAGAGAATCAAGAGCTTAAGCTGGCATCTGAAATGGCTGAAGCCAGTATTGCTTACTCGATCAACAATCCCGGTGTAAAGGGGCTTCTGTACAAAGGCCTTAATGCCCTTGTCTGGCAGTTTGACCCACAACTTGCCCGAATCGGATTGGCCAGTAAGCATCAAGATGACATTTTAAAAGCGGGTGAAAATCTCTTTGACCAGTCCAAGGGGGAACTTGCCAGTATTCTTCGGGGTGTAGGCGACCAAGACGCAGCAGTCAGTAAAATACATATGTATTTGGATGGTACGCAATCTTACACAATGACGATGAATCGAACGACTGTAATGAATGTCGGACCGAAGACGCATTTTGAGCGGGCAAAAGAGTATGCCGCTGCCGATAAGGGCACCTATGCCCTAAAAGGCGGGAAGAAAGGGGCAAAAGAAACCCAGAAAGTCGATGCTGCCCAAGGCTATGCTGATGTCCAAAGCCTTCTCCGGGACGGAGCGAACCCATTTATCCTTGGTGTATCCCGCATGTGGCTACCCCGAGGATGGACAGCTTCGCAGGGACTGGGAAAAACTCTCTACTCTCAAGCTCGGAAGGTTATCGCCAACTCAAGCTCATATGAAGAAATGGCGAAAAAGATGTGGGGTTTGACAGCAAAGCATCTTGAGCCACATGTCGGAAAAATAGAGTTGAAGGATGGCACAAAGATTACGAATCTTGATGCTCGTGTTGTCCGTGTCCATACCCTTGGCGCAATGGCGACTCTTTGGGGCTCCATGACACATGATCTGGGCCGCATTGCCCGGAAATCTATGGGCGGTGTAATCACTTCGGCTGAAGCAAAAGACCTTACTCGGTTCTTTTCAGGCGAGTTTACCAGTGTCAAAGATGTGGATCTCGTATTCAACACCCTACGCACTCTTGGGCACTCATCCGCAAACCCCAAGGTCAAGATACTATTTCGGGGCCTCGCACGAACATCAGAAGAACTCACCCAAAAACTAGTGAACACTGCTCTGGGCCCAGATGGGGATAATCTTCTGGCTCTTGCCCCGATCCGTCGTCAGCTTGCTAAGTCTCTGGATGGTGACATCAAGACTCTGGATGCCCTCCCAGCGTTAGACCCGGCTGCTGGAACTAACTCGGCGTTCTGGCTTGGCCGAAAGTATCTATTAATATTGAAGCAGGGCCTTACTCGTGGATTCTTTATTCGAAGCGAAGGCCATATCCAATTCCAAATGGCTGGAGATTGGAATCAAATGTGGTTTGAAAAGAAGATCGGCTTTACCACAGCTTCAAAGATCTTCGCACAAAATGAGGTGATGACCATACCAGTACTTGGTCGAGCCCTACAAGACCACATTAGTAATACATCTAAAAAGGTCGGACATAAAAAACCAGTCTTAAGATCAACTGTGGAGACCATTTATAATCCACACATCGCGGACTTCTGGCAGGGGAAAGATTTCTTTGTTCGAGTGGGCAAAGATGGCCCAATCCATTCGGGCGATCAAATCCGAAAGGCATTTATCGAAGGTGGAGTTCTGGAAACTCCGATCGCCGAAGACCTTGTCCGGGAAGCTCAACAGCTTTCACGAACGACTCCGGAGTTCAGAAAACTCAGTAAACTCATGGGCGCGGTTCCGGCCCGAGCAAAGAAGTTTCTTAAAGATTGGGATCGAATAGTTGAAGATTCTGTTGTCGCTATGCAACAGCGGCAGCGGGTGGGGACAGGTTTAATCCTCATGAAAGAGGGCCACAGCCTCAGCGAATCCGTCAACTTAGTCAATAAAGCTATCTATGATTGGAAGCATGGGATTTCTCAAGCAGAGCTTCTTTACCATCTTCAGATTCTTCCATACTATCGATGGTTCCGGCTTGCCCAAAAGCAGTTCTTCTCAGCCATTCTGGATCCCATCACTAAACCGAACATCCAAAAGATGGCAGAGACCTTGGCGGGGCAGACACAGTTCAATGCTTTCCGACAAATGTATCGAGGGCAACAAGATGTGATGCCCATTCTCTTGGGGATGGAAAGTCCGGAAGAGCTTTTTGAGACTCGTTCATATCATGATGCTCTTGCGCCAGCCTATGTTCCACCTTGGATGAAAGAAACATATCCAGTAACTGGAATCGAGCCAGCTACTCAGGCGGAGATAGAACGAAAAGCCAAGACAGGGCGGACGGTTACCCACTGGGCAAGTATCGGCCCAATGCAATCTCTTGTAGATGTTGCTAAGATTAATATGGGTTTCGCCCTCTTGGGGGGATCAATCATTGCCATGGCAAAGGGCGAATCGGCTGCAGCCAAAGACCTCCGAATCAAAGGTCTTGATGGTTTAACTGGGCTGATGTACCCCTTTCTTCGTGAAACAATTAATCCGATGGTAGGTGTTACCCAATACCACCCCGAACTGGGGGTTGAATGGCAGCCGATTAATGATTCTCACGCTGCCATCATTCAAAGTATAGATCCTGATGGCGTAAGGATAGACCCAGAAACAAAAAAACCTTATGGCCATGCAAACTGGAGATTTCTTTTCTCGGCAGTCCCCGGATTCATTGGAACATTGCCAAGGATTGTTGATGCTGCATATGTAAAAAACCGAGGTTTAGATTCAGATATCTGGGATTATACGAAGAGCCTTATTGGTAACTATACTCGCTGGAATCGGACCTATCCAGTAGACATTAATGTCGAAGCCCAGAGGCGAAGAAGAGACGCGGCTGTCCACCTTTCTGGACTAAAAAGAAAGGCTGCTCTTGAAAAACAATAAAAATACGGTAGAATAGTTTTACCTTTGATACTCCTTCTGTTTTGGTAGGAGCTGAAAACTTTCCCGAGGTAAAAAATGCGTATTAAGCAGCGTCAAGTCCTTCCGTCCGTCGATAAACAACGCTCCGCAGCAGTCAAGGTAAAGGCTTCTGAAGCCTTGAGTGCGAACGACATCATCATGGCAACTGGTGTTTCCGGTGCCCACATGACTGTTAACCAAGCGGACGTTGATAACTTCACTGAGATCGGTGGAACTCTCTGGATTGCTGATTATGCAGTTGATAGCGGAACTACCGTCGCCTGTGCTGTCCCATGGAAGCTGATCACAGATATTGATACTTCAAGTGCTTCGGCTGTCGGACAACCGGTTTACTTGTCAGATACTGAGGGCGCTTACACACTTTCGCCCACAGCCGCCAAACCCCATATTAAGATCGGCCATGTTGTTGCAGTTCACGCTTCAACAGGCGCAATCCTTTTGAATCCCGGAGCTTTCTCTGGGCAGATCGGCGGGCAAGTAGCCTTCGGTGGTGGCACTACTGCAACAGTTTCAGTCGGCGCTGCATTCAATGGTCGTCCGGTTGTCGCCACGATGAATGGCGGTAGTCGATATGTTACGAAAGCTGTTATCACTAGCGGCACACTGACGATTACGGCTAATGACACCAACAGTGACACTGCTACATACATGATTATTGGATAGGAGACCCCCATGTCCTCAGAGCGAGTTTTCTGTCGGGTCTCCGGCACGCACGAGAATGTAGGATCTTCTGAAGAGACCACACTCCAACTCCCTGCTCCGGGTGGGGGAGCTGGAATCTTTATGCTCCGTTCGTTCCACTATGTTCGAAGTGGTGGATCCGCTTCGGACTATACGCCCCGTCTTGGGCAAGCAGCTTCGTTTACTAATGGCGATATTAATGAGCGTATGGCGTACAGTACTACTCTTGTAGGTACACCAATTAATGATGTGTTCAGCAGCGATATCCCAGTAAAGACGGACGCAAATGGTCGTCTCTACTTTCGGCCCGGTTTTGATGGTGGAGCAGATAACGATGGGGCATACGAGTTTTTCTTTGAATATGTTCGAGGTGGGTGATGGGTCTTGAATCCCCAACAATTAATGCAACTGTTTCTGGAACAACTACTGCTACAGTCGTAAATGCTGATGACTTGGAGGTAGATAGCGGAACCCTATCCATCGATGCCGACAATAATCGTGTTGGTATCAATACTACGTCGCCCGCCAAGACTCTCGGTGTAGATGGCGATTTACATTTTCAGCCAACCGCAATTAGCACTTCACATATAACGACTGCAGGTTCGCTCGATATTCGTGCAGACAACAATATTAAAATCGGAACAGATGGGGCCGATAGTATTCGACTGGGAAGAGTTAATTCTACTGCAGTCAAGGTCCACCTACGTTCGGGCACAGATAACGACGTAGTAATCTCGAACAGTAAAGTTGGCATCGGAACAGATAGCCCATCCGAAGCCCTTCAGGTGGTGGGTAACGTAACACTATCTGGCGAGTTGGACGCTGCTACGCTAGACATTAGCGGCAATGCAGACATCGATGGCACGCTGGAAGCAGATGCAATCACTGTAGATGGTACTGCTTTAAATGAGTACATAGCAGATACTGTTGGTGCGATGGTTAGCAGCAACACAGAGAGCGGTATTACCGTAGCTTACCAAGATGCCGACAATACTCTCGACTTCACAGTTGGAACACTGAATCAGGACACTACTGGCACAGCAGCCATTGCGACTGCAGTTACTGTGGCAGATGAGTCGTCTGATACTAGCTGTAATGTCCTGTTTACCACGGCTGCAACAGGTAATCTGGAGCCAAAAAGCGGGACAAACCTTACATTCAATTCTTCTGATGGAACACTGACCGCTACAAACTTCGCCGGTACACTGACCACAGCCTCTCAAACTAATATTACTGGTGTTGGAACTGTCAGTACAGGCACTTGGCAAGGAACAGCAATTGCTTCCGCATATCTTGATGCAGATACTGCCCACTTAAGCGGTACGCAGACATTTACAGGAGCAAAGACATTCGATGCCGACGTTATTATTTCAGGCACTACACCGCAACTGACAATCGGTGATGCTGGTGCAGAAGACACAATGTTGTTGTTCGATGGCAATGCACAAGACTTTCGTATTGGTATTGATGACGGTTCAGATATGCTTGAGTTTGGTATCGGCAATGCCCATGGTACCACCACAACAATGGCTTTTGATGCGACCCAAAACATAGATGTTTTTAGGGCCATTAATTTAGACTCTGCTATTCCCGACAACAGCATTTGTGGAATTACAGCCGTGTTTACTGCTGGCGAATCCCTCAATCGTGGAGACGTAGTTTACTTCAAGGCATCTGACTCAAAGATGTACAAGGTAAATATGACCGCTGGGAATGCAGACGCCATTCCCGCAGTTGCTATGGCTGGAGCAGACATTTCAGCAGATGCTTTGGGTAAGTTTGTTCTTCAAGGATTCGTTCACGATGCCGGTACATTCCCAACCTACACGGTGGCCGGAAGACTTTACGCCCCTGAAGCAGAGGGTCCGCCGACCCAAACTGCCCCATCGACAGACGGCGACTTAGTTCAAGTTATTGGTTGGGCTGTTACGGCAGATAAGATTTATTTTAACCCAAGCCCAGATTACATTGAGGTTGCTTAATGGCTGACTATGAAAAAGTCAGTAATGTTGCATCTGACGACATTGAAAAGGTCAACAATATTGCAAAAAGCAGTATTGAAAAGATCAATGGTTTAACTACACCCTCTGGCACTACTACTGCCACCCGATGGGTTGTTGGTATTCACAACGGCTTTGTAGCATACGCCGAAAACTCTGATCTTACGTCATGGACTTCTTATTCAAGCACTGATCATAGCAACACTGCGTATGATATTGGGTTTGGTAAGGACAATAGCGGAAACGGTATTTATATCGTTACCCGAGATCATGATGACCGTGAGCTTGAAGTTTCTGGTACAGACGTAACTTCAACGGATAACTGGACTGAAGTTGATTTGTCTTCTGACTTAAGTAGTGTTCGACAACAATACGTGATTATGTGGGGCGCACGAGCCGATGGCACGGCTGCGGGAACCTGGATGTCAGCCGGGAAACAAAACGGTCAGCGGATTCACAGGTCTACTGACGGAGGAGCAAACTGGACAAATGTAGATTTGTCGGGCATTTCAAATCATGACGCCAACCGAGGCATCCAATCAATGGCGTCGGACGGCCAAGGAAATTGGGCATTCGCTCAGGAAAATCGCTGGTATTATTCTACAAATGACGGAGCGAGTTTTTCTGCTACAACTCCAATTACCTCGGATGTTCCGGGTCAGTCCCGTGGCGTCGTGTTCACAAATAATAGTTGGGTTTGGATCTACAGCCGATCCAGCCAAATTTATGTTCGCTCATGCGCTGCATCAGATATTACTGATTGGAGTGATGAGGTTAGACCTGAGTTAACGTATAACAAAGCGACAACGGATGGTTCTGGAACAGCCGACACAACTGTGCATCCGTTAAATCCAAGCAATACAAATGAGCAACGAGCAAGCGTGTGTGCTGCAAACGGTCGCGTGTGTTTTGCGACTACAAATGACCAAGAAATCTTTTACTTCGACGTTGACGGTAAAACAATCAGCAACCTGAACGGTAAAAAGTTTTCCGCTCATGGTGGAGGCCATGCATACGCTGGAGTCACTAACTTCGACGCAGCCGACACGATGCAGGACATTGCAACAGACGGCACCACATGGATTGTGGTTTGTAAGGATGGGGATGCGTTTAAGAGCACCGACAACGCCGTGTCTTGGTCGTCAATTGTAACTGGGTTTGATGGTGGTGATGTTGCTGCTACAGATGACTGGAAAGCAATCACTTGTGACGTAGTCTTACCACTTTAACGATTAAGGATTCTTCATGGCACTCACTGTTACTGGATTCACCTCTAATACTCTCCCATACAAACTTGTGATGGAAGATGGCACAAGTCAGAGTTCGGCTGTGTCTTTTAATGGCAATGTCACGGGGACTTCTGGCAGCTTGTTTTCAATCAATATTGTGAACAACAGCAACAAAAACTATCTGAAGATTTGGGTAGGGGCCTCTGCCGCATATTCAGATGATCCCGATGTAAAAATTGAAATCTTAGCTTCACAAACTGAAGAAATCATTATCCCGAGCGGTCTACCTTTTACTGAGCTGAGCTTTATGGTCACCCAAACTTCTGCTTCGGGCAGTAGTCAAACAGCTCCGGGCAACTCAGCTTTAGTTAAGCTTGTCACTTCGTAGGAGCTACCATGGCATTCACCACAACTACTTTATCCAATCCCGTTGGGAGTACGATTTACATCGACTCCGATGCCAACGCTACTGTTGAAGTCGTAGCTACAAGCGCAAAGACCGCATACCAACTCTATATTAATAATGCGGGCAATGATGCCCCATGTTGGGTTCGGGTCCACAACAACACGGCAGCAACACCGGGCACCACAGAAGAAGACTTTAAGTTTTACGCGCCTGCTTCAGCAGCAATCAGCTATGTCATCCCGACAGGTTTAGGTTTCAGTGCGGGAATCTGTGTCTGGGCGACTGCTGCTGGGACAACCGTAGCCAACAATGTCAGTTCAACGACTACAGGAAAAGCGGTTGGAGACACGACTGCTCCAGAAAATGCTGTAGAAATCCGCCTCCACACTTCATAGGTGATTCCATGAAAGATATTATTAATTCTCTTTTTTGTTCTCAGAAGCGTATCTCTTGGCGTCGGCTTGCTGTTCTGGCTCTTGGCACTGGGCTGCTTGCTCTCGGTATGCTTGCTTCGGAGCAATGGCTGTACTTAGCCTTGGCTTACATTGCCGGTGACTCCGCAGAAAAAGCCATGGCTGCAATCTCAAAGAAGTGACGAATGACCCTAAAGGCAACAGCGTTTGATGCTGCTCTGGATTTTAAGATTATCCAGCAGGATGACTGCGTCAATACAGCAAATGTGAATGTTGCTGGTGGCCCATGCCGACTACTGTATTTTGAGATCGATAACCAAGGTGGCGCTGCTCCATGCTTTCTGCGAATCTTTGACGGAGAAGCGGTAACGGTCGGATCCACTACCCCAGAAATGACTTTCAAATGCTTGGCTGAAGACGTCTCTAAAGTCGCCATTCCAAATGGTAAGCATTTTAAGAACCTTACTTTCTGGGCAACCCGAAACGCTACACCCACAGACAACACTGCCCCCTCAATGAGTGGCAGCAATAAACTGCTGGTAACCATTATTGTTCAGCCGGATTAAGTATGCCCCATAGTACTGCTACAACTCCGACTGCCTTAGCTGGAACTCTCGTCACCATAGAGTGTAATGCTTCAGCAGAAAACAATGTCTCTAATGATAGTTCAGGAAAGCTCTACCAAATAAAGGCAGACAACTCCCTGAACACAGACCTGCCTGCTTACGTGAAAATCGTAGATGCAGCAAGCGCAACTGTTGGAACAACAAATCCAGATATTATGATTGAAGTCCCAGCGGGAGAGACCGCGCATTACCTATTTGAGGCTGGTTGGACTTATTCTTCCGGATTGTCAGTCTGGTGTACATCTGGTCCTGAGTCCATTAGTAACTCTCCCATGGGCAATTCTGTTTCCGTTGCCCTGTTAGCATCGACGTGAGGTAGTTTTGGATGGTGTATTCCCCATTTTGGGTGCCCTCATATTGGGAATCTTTACGCTCATATTCGCAAAGAAAACTTCCAAGAAAGAGGCGAAGCCCATGGTTCCGCCCAAGAACACTGCTGCTGAAATTGCTGGCGAAGCTGTCCAGCAAACTTTCGAGGAAGAGGTAGCCCGAATCAAGAAAGCTAAAGAGGGAGACGACGCAGCGTCAGCTCTTGCTGATCTGGGCAATGCGAGAAAAAGATGATCTTCTTTCTCCTTTCAGCCGCTTTGGCCGGTCCACTTTTAGAGCGCCCGCCCGTAGGGGAAGCTGTAAAAGGACAGTGCAATAAGGTATACCCTGTCCAGAAAGGTAAGCCTTTGCCCGCCCAAGTTGTGGGGCAGGATGGGACACCCAATTGTTACGCAGTTCTAGTCCCACTCTCTGATTACTCAGATCTTTTGGCGACAGAAGTCTGGGCAACGTCGATTGCGCAACAATACCAAATAGATACGACAGTGTTGAAGTCTGATATTGATTGGTATAAAGCCAAGTTGGAACTGGAAACTAAGCCCTCACCATGGCTGGAAAGACCAGCAACACAGCGTTGGCTTGGTAGAATAGAAACGATAGTGGTCGTCGGAGTTGTCACCGCTGGGTTAGGGACTACTTACTACTACGCGGCAGGGGCAGGAAAATGAACTTCAAAGACTTTATTGTTCCCACAATCACTGTGGTATTTGCTGCCGGAGTTTCTTTTGCTTCATTTGAATCTGCAGCAAAAGACACAGAAGAGCTGGATAAGCGGGTCACCAATCTCGAATCTAAGTCAGGAAAACAAGAAGTTGTAGACCTGAAAATCGAAGGCGTTGAGAAGCGGCTCGATAAGATGGAAGACCTGATGGCCAAGATGTTGGAAGTTCAACAACAACAAGCGATTAATCAAGCCAAGATTTGCTCAGCTACAAACGCCGACTGTGACTGATGCGCCCATTCTTATTGGACTATGTTGCCTCTCTTGGGCATGCCGTATTTGAGAAGGGCCATTACAACCTGAATATTATTGGCATCCGCAGCAAAGATCATAAAGCGAATAGTTTCGATGATCGCATCTGCGTAGTCTTTAAGGATGAACAGGGCTGGGTCACACGTACTTGGGAATGTACAACAGAACCGGGCAAATACTGGCTTGAGAATCCCAGTAATATCAATGGAACTGCTATCCTAGTACCGGGTCAATATCGTTCTGTCTGGAAGATCGATAAGCACCAAGGGAAATATGATGCGCTCTGCCAACGAAACGGCCCGGTCAGGACTTACCGAGATAGCAATAAAGACAGCATTATTGATGCTGATGTACAGTCTATTACTGAAGGCTGGTATGGAATCAATATCCACAAGGCTGGATCCGCGTCAACGCAAGTAGATAGATGGTCCGCAGGCTGCCAAGTGTTTAGCCACAGTGCAGACTTTGAAGAGTTCATGAGTATCTGCTATGCAGCAAAGAGTAAATGGGGCAATAGTTTTAGCTATACCTTGATTGATGAGCCGGAGTTTTAAGTGGAAGCCCTCATAGACACATTATTGTCAGGGGGCCACTTAGGAGTTTTTGCTGCCTTTTTGGTGTATCAGTTTATGGCAATGCAGAAACGCCTCGACAAACTGGTCAATGGATTCCAAGAACAACTGGATGAAATCCGAAAAGAGTATGAAGCTCGATCAGAAAAGATGCGTGAACGCTATGACCGAGTCATCCAAGAGTACAGAGACAACGCCGATAATCAGTCAAAAGATTTCCTGATTACACGGACCAAAGTCCATAATGATATCGTAGCTAAACTAGACCGACTCATAGAGAAGGCCAAGTAGCTACAGTTTTGAGAACTCTTGGATTGTTCGGTATCGGAGTTCTCCGCCGACATCATCCTTGAGACAATGCTGCAGACCTTTAGAGTCTACGCCTTTGTGACGCCCCAGTTGGGCCAATGCTGCGTTGAGGCTTTCTTCTGAAGAGAAAGAAAGTGTACCACTTCGCCGACCTCCAACGACCTCGACCTTGAATAGCTCAACCTTTGGGGCAGCTTTTTTCTTTGCGGGGGCCTTTTTCTTTGCAGGCGCTTTTTTCTTTGCAGGTGCTTTTTTTGGGTCAGGCATAATACTTTCCTCGTGTGCAAGAATAACATAAAAGGATAAAAGCCCCAACCCTTGTCCATTCAACAAAACAAAGGTTGGGGCACCTGTTACCACAATACTTCTACTCCTACAGGAAGGAGGTGGGAAAAAGCTGGGAACTACAAACCCCAGCGGATGAGAGAGATCGTTGTGATTACCGATGTTCCCTGATCCTCTATGCGAAACTATCTTAAGGCTTCTCTGATCAATATGGCGGACAGATTTTGACCGAAAGCCCCAACCCCCTACCCGGTGGGAATCAGTTCAGTACCATTCCCTGCTTTGAAGATACTGAATGACGTGGGTAGGGGGAAGGGGAGACGGATAACTATCCAACTAAAATACGCATTGACCTGTACAGCGCAATCTTCCCATTTTCAGTCGGATAGATTCGATCCTCCTTACTAGAGATTAGGTTCCGCCTTTGAAGTGATCGAACATTTTCAATGATGTTGGCTTTTTCTTGTTCAGTGTCTTCAATGATTCCACTTACGGTCCAGTATCCCGGTTCAGACACGGCATAACTAAGAACCATTTGGGCTAGAGACCCACGTAAGACAAATCTCTGGCCAACTTTTGGAGCCATCTCAGGCTTCTGCACCCTGCAACATTAATAGCGTAATAAACAAACCACCCAACCTATCGATTGCATCACTGGGGCACTCAGAAGAATCATACTCGACTGACACTAAAAC